>Ga0126381_100005607_pt1 | contig 13837 bp, 11 predicted proteins | sample PanSoiMetPlot_28_FD_96465 | JGI IMG/M metagenome (GOLD analysis project Ga0126381, IMG submission 96465) | Tropical forest soil microbial communities from Panama - MetaG Plot_28 | ecosystem: Environmental > Terrestrial > Soil > Tropical forest > Bulk soil | place: Panama | collected 2016-02-17
CGCACAGGATGCGCCGGCGTCCAAACGAGTACCAGAAACCCCTGCGCCGCGTCCGTTGTGCGCTGGATTACTCGAGAGCGCACAGGATGCGCCGGCGTCCAAACGAGTACCAGAAACCCCTGCCGCCGCGTCCGTTGTGCGCTGGATTACTGGAGAGGCGCTAGCAGCCTGCGCCATATCGCAGTTCATCCACATCGTCGAACAGTGGAATGCCGGTGCGAAGGGTTGCGAGCGTGCGGAACAGGTAAGCCTGCTCGCGGTTCGCTTCGAGAGTGCTCGACAAAGAACTCGCTTTGGAGGCATTCACGCTCCAGGCATTCCAATCTGTCGGGATATGTTCGAGCTTTCGGAACTTCGCGAGAACTGCGGCAGTGGACTTCGCGCCCCAGCCTTCAAGCCCCGGATATCCGTCAGCGGTGTCGCCGACCAGCGCAAGGTAATCGGGGATAGACGCAGGAGGCACACCGAACTTCTTGATTACTCCGTCTTCGTCAATGATCGTTCTTGTTCTCCGGTTCAACTGAACGATGCGACATCCCTCGACGCACTGGGCCAAATCTTTATCCGGAGTGCAAATAATGACTCGGTCAACTCGCGGGTCGCGGGCAGCCGCCACGGCTCCCGCCGCCAGAGCATCGTCGGCTTCGAATTCGATCATTGGCCAGACGGTGATTCCCGCCTCCTGAAGCGTCTCTTCGAGCAGCGGGAATTGAGACCACAATTCCGGATCGATGCCGTCTCCTGTTTTGTATCCCGGCCACAGATCGTTGCGGAATGACTCGATGATGTGGTCGGTCGCGACGGCGAGATGTGTCGCGCCCTCGCGGATCATGCTTTTAACAGAAGCGAGTACGCCGCGCACGGCGGCGACTTCGCGGCCGTGTTCGTCACGGGCGGAGGGGAGGGCATAGAAATGGCGGAAGAGTTCGTAGGTGCCGTCTATAAGATGAATTTCCATACTTGGGCTTGTTTTCCAGGTCGCCTGCCGCACGCCGCGCACGCTCCGCTGAAGCTCGCGGGGCGTCAATTCGCGACGCAACTCTTTCCCGCTGGTGCGATCGCCCTGCTTTTCATCGCTTTTCTCCTTTCGCTGCGCAGCCTGCTTCGATTTCGTTAAACAGCCTCGCTGAGCCGTCTCCGGTCAGCGCGCGGATCACGTGTTGTTCTCCTAGTTCGATCTTGAAGTTTACTCTAGCGCCGGCGGCCTGGAGGTCCGCGGCCTGCCTTTGCATGGCGCCGACCCAGGGGGCATCCAATTCGCCAACGTGCATATAGATGCAGAATCCATCGAGAACTTTTAACTGCGCTGCGCTTGCGTCCGGCAGATACCCGGGGAACCCGGTGACGGAGGTGAAGTAGGAGGAGTACGACGCCGCGATGAAGAAGGCGCTTATGCCTCCGTTCGACATACCGGCAACGTGGAATTTGTTGTCGCGTATTTTGTAATCCGCCAGGAGCTTATTTAGAAATTCGGGGAAGACTCGGGCTCCGTCTTCGTGGAAAAGGCGGCCGACGGGCGCTGCCGGAATGATAACGATATAACCTCGCTTTTGAGCCACTCCTGCCCAATTCTGAACTAGCGTGGTCTGCACCATGTCCGCGCCTTGGCCTCCGGGTGGAAAAGCAAGGATAGCGGGGTAGGTCTTGGCGGCATCGTAATCTTTCGGAAGAACGACTTTGTAATGCAGCGGTAGGCCTGAGATCGTCAAGCTTTGGTCGATTACTTTGGCCTGGCACCACATCGAGACCACGGCCAAAGAGGACAGCCTAAGGATGCTTCCAACGAATCGGCAACGGGTCACGATCGAACTTTACCCCATCCAGATAGACGTTCGCTATCTTGCGGGTATTGTGGATGTCATCGAGCGGGTTCGCGTTGAGTACGATGAAGCTGGCTCGCTTGCCTACGGCGAGTGTTCCCATGTCGGTCAAGCCTAAGAGTTCGGCTGGCCGCTTCGTAGCGGCGATGATCGCCTCCGATGGGCTGAGACCGAGTTGTACCCATCGTGCTAACTCGACATGCTCTCCAGACCCGAAGGTATGTCCGGGGTGAACACCTGTATCTGTGCCTAGGACGATTCGTGCGCCCGACTCGATCATCCGCGGAAAGTTGTAGCGGATGTTGGCTTCGCGCGTTGCGGCATTCGCTGCAGGAGGGCCGCAACTTGGGGCCAGCGGCTTCCGGACAGTGGTAGCGCGAATTTTAGCGATCACGGAGTCCGGCAGCGCCTGTTCGAAGAAGGGGTCTTTATTGCAGACTTCCGTGGGATCGCCTAGCGAGATGACCGTCGCCCAATAGGGTTTTTTCTGGCGAAGCAATGTCAGGAACGCATCATCGAGCTTTTCGCCTTGTACGAGGTGAACCAGAACGTCGGCTCCTGCGGCTACCACTGCTTTCTGGTCCGCCAAGGTTGTCGCGTGAGCATGGACGATCATGCCGTGTTTGTGCGCTTCGTCAATAAGCGCGGTATAAACTTCGGGCGTCATCTTTGGATATGTTCGGCGCCGATCGTCGACCCAGATTTTGATGGCCTTGATTCCTTTCGCGGACATCTTTTGGACGGAAGATCGGGCGTCTTGCTCTGTGGTGACTTCCTGAATTACATGCAGGGCAGTTGTCGCTTCGCGGAGTACTTCATCCGGGCCGCCGTTCGGCGGGGCGTAGCCAGGAGTGAAGAGGAACAGCGAAGCGGGCGGAAACTTGCCTGAGCGTTGATCCGCTTGGAATTTAAGGGAAGCTTCTACGGGGCTGGAGCCGACGGATTGCGTTGCGGCGACTCCGTAGAACGCTTCACGACGAAGGTGATCCAGGACATTCGCCTCGGTGTAGTTTTGCGCTCCCCACGAGGTGTAGCCTTCATAGCCGATGTGGACGTGCACGTTGATGAGCGCTGGCATGACACTCTTGCCGGCGAGGTTTGTATGGGCTGCATTCGCGGGCGCGGTAAGGTTCTTGCCGATCGCCGTGATGCGGCCGTTTGTGACGATGAAGGAGCCGTTTTCGATAGGTGGGCTGCCGTCGCCAGTAATGAGCCGGGCGTTTTCGTAGATAACTGGGGTTTGGGCTAGCAAGGCGGAGGCAGCCAATACTACGCAGAACGCAATCGACTGGCTTCTCATTGTTCGGCAGACATTAGGATATCGAAGACGTATTCTGGGCGCCGATTCCACATGTTGAGATCTGACCCGTGGCACAGGCTTTAGCCTGTGATGCCCGAACACGGGCTAAAGCCTGTGCCGCAGGTCAGGAATCATCTTCATCCCGTATTTCGATCTCAATGTGATCGTCGCGTAAGTCTCCACCTTATGCCCCGGCGTCAAACTCAGCTTCCACTTCTGTCCGATTGTCGCGAGCAGTAAGACTCCCTCAGCCCGGGCAAACCGTTCACCAATGCATACCCGAGTTCCCCCGCCGAAGGGGAAATAAGAGAACCTTGGACGATCCTGCCTTTCCTCCATCCATCTCTCGGGCGAAAACTTTAAAGGGTCCGGGAACCAACGCGGATCGCGATGCACTACGTAAGGACTCACCACAAGAATTTGCCCTTTACGAATGCGAACACCTCCGACGTCGTAGTCGGTCAATGCCCGCCGCCCGATGGCCCATGCCGGAGGATAGAGCCGCAGGGTTTCGGCAAACAGCGCTTCCGTATACTTGAGCCTTTCCAAATCGTCGAAGGTTGGAAGCCGCCCCGCAAGCACGCGATCCAACTCCTCGTGAAACTTTGCTTCCGCTGAAGGATTCTGCGACAGGAGATACCAGCTCCAGATGAGGGCCGCCGCTGTCGTCTCATGCCCCGCGAGGAAAAGCGTCAAAGATTCGTCGCGAACCTGCTCGTCCGACATGCCCGAACCTTCCTCTTGCGCGGACAAAAGCATCGAAAGCAGATCGCCTTTATCCTCGCCGCTCGCCCGCCGCTCCGAAATTAGGCGATAGATTGTCGCATCCAGCCGCTTACGCGCGCGATTGAACTTTCGTACGGATGGGAGCACGGGAAGTTTTTCCAAATACTGCGAGAAAGGCAACAGCAACGTTCGGAACATCTGAAATACTTCCGTGAGCGCCGTCCCGATCTCATCCGCCTCACCGCCGACATCTGCGCTGAAGAGAGTCTTTGTGACAATCGCCATGGTCACGCGCATCATCTCTGGCGCAACGTCAAGCGTCTCGCCTTCACGCCACTGCTCCCGAGCGGCCGCGGCGCAAGCCACCATCGCGGCGCCGTAGCCCATCAATCGCTCGTGATGAAACGCAGGCTGCACCAGCCGCCGCTGCCGTTTATGAGCGTCGCCTTCATTGGTCAGCAATCCGTCGCCCAGCAGTGCACGAGCGCGTTCTAACGTACGGCTCTTCTTAAATTGCGCTTGATGCGTGACAAGAATATCTTGAATCCACTCCGGGTTGCTGATCGCGAAGACATCCTGTTGGCCGAGGCGAAGGTGGACGATGTCCCCGTGTTCCCGTGCGATTCGATAAAGAAACTCGGGGGCCTCGCGAATAAACTGCGGGAGCACCCCCAAAAAGGGGAGCCCGCGCCGTATTGGAAGTACAGGGGCAGCCATAAATTACAGCAGGTGCGCTGGGGTTGAACGCACCTTTATGTTCCCGCGCAGACTGACGTTCACTTCTTCCAGCGATCCGAAGAACCCCGCAAACGACTGCTGCAAACGCTTCGGCCTTCCACGATCCTGCCGGAAATCGCGATGGCGAAATTGATCGGTCGAGGCAATCACCGCCGTTCCCAGAGGCCGATACTCATGCGTGCCCTGCGCCCATGCAAGTCCGCCTTCTTCGTCGATCCACAGCGCAAACCCCACGATTTCAGTAAAGCATGCAACGGCGCGCGAAAGCACTACACTAGATGGCATGGTCTTAACGCGGCTGCTTTTAGCCGCCTCACTTGTTCTGCAAGCCCAAGCTCAGCGCGTGATAACGACCGTCGCGGGAACGGACTGGCTCTTCCCCGGCGACGGCCGCCAAGCGAAGGATGCGCCCATCGGCGGGATCGAGGGACTGGACCTTGCCCTGGATAAGGGCGGCAATCTCTACATAGCCGACTCCGCGAACAACATTGTTTTTCGTGTGACACCGGACGGCGTTCTCCGCTCCTACGCAGGTAATGGACTTAAGTTCACGTCCGGCGACGGAGGCCTTGCCGTAAACGCGGGGTTGGATTATCCGACGGCGATCGCGGTCGACAATCAAGGCAACCTTTACATCGCCGAATACGGAAGCCATATTCGCAAAGTTACACCTGACGGCGTGATCACCACTATCGCAGGCACGAATGTTGCCGGCTACTCCGGTGATGGAGGTCCGGCGAACCAGGCAGAGCTCAATATTCCTTACGGGCTTGCGACAGATTCTGCGGGGAATCTCTATGTGAGCGACACGGCCAATAATCGCATTCGCAAGATCACCCCCGGTGGGGTGATTACTACCATTGCTGGAACTGGAGAAGCGAGCTCCGCGGGCGATGGCATCGCCGCAACAAAGGCCGCCGTTTTTAAACCTTTGCGCATTACCGCCGATAGCGCGGGAAATCTGTACTTCACCGAAAGCATCGATATCAACGTAGTTCCTTCGCCAAAGGTTCGCAAGATCGACGCGAACGGTGTGATTACCACGATCGCCGGCGGCGGGTCCGATTTCAGCGACGGCATTCCAGCCACAAAAGCAGTCGTCCTTCCGATCGGAATCACCGCCGATCCAGCCGGAAACGTCTACGTAACGGATGCGATCTCCGTATCGATTCGGAAAGTGGATACGAAAGGAATCATTACGATAATCGCTGGTGGCACATTTGCCGAAGGTCCAGCTGTCGATAGTGTGCCCGCGACGCAAGCACAATTTCGGTTCGGGGTTTATTCAGGCCTGTCGTTCTCCGCAACAGGCGTTTTGTATCTTGCTGACAGCTCCAACGAACGCGTCAGAACGCTGACGCCGGATGGACTGGTGAACATCGCCGTGGGGAACGGACAGTATCGTTTTTCCGGCGACGGTGGTCCGGCGACGAGCGCGACGCTCGATTTACCGGTTAGTGTTCTCGGTGACGCAAACGGTAATTTGTTCGTGAGCGAGCCTCCGCGGAATCGCATTCGCAAGATCGCCCCGGACGGGACAATCAGTGTTTACGCCGGGAACCACGGCGGCGCTTTCTCGGGCGACGGCGGGCAGGCAGCGAATGCCGCTCTGTTTTTTCCGTGGCAGCTTGCGTTCGCGCCGGACGGATCGCTCACATTCGCTGATTCGCTCAATAACGTGATCCGGTCCATCAGTCCTTCGGGCATAATCCATACCATCGCGGGCAACTCGCAAAATACGGGCTATACGGGGGACGGAGGCCTGCCGCTGAATGCAACGTTCCGAGCACCGCAGGGAGTTGCTTACGACGGGGCGGGAGATCTAATTATTTCCGATTCGCAAAACCATGCGATCCGGGCAGTGCTTGCCCCGCCGGACGGACGCATCTTTACGCTTGCAGGTGGCCGTACCGCCGATGGAAATGGTATCCCCGGAGATTCAGGTGACGGGAAGTTATCCACCCAAGCCTTAGTCAACAGACCGGATGGTGTACGCGTATTCAACAATGCGATCTATTTCGCGGATGCGAATAACAACAAAATCCGAAAGATCGATATAGCGACCCTGATCATTACAACCGTCGCAGGAAATGGAACCGCCGGTTATTCGGGGGATGGAGGTAAAGCTACTGCCGCCCAATTGAGGTCGCCGCAGAGCGTCTCCTTCGATTCGAGCGGCAACATGTATATCGCCGACGCGGGCAATCAAGTAGTTCGTATGGTCGCGCCGCTCGGAATCATTTCAACAATAGCCGGCTCCGCGAGCTCCGCGACGTTAGGCGATGGCGGTTTGGCGTTGAACGCGCAGATCGGCGCGCCTGCGGACGTCTTTGTGGATCCGGCGGGCAAGTTATTTATTGCAGACCAGTTCTTTAACCGCATTCGAGCGGTGCTGGTGAATCCACCAAGCTTCGCGTTGTCGGCTTCGAATCTTGCCTTCACCGCGGCGGCGGGAGCGTCGTCGCAGGATCAGCGAGTGGATTTAACCGGCACAATTCCAGGGATTCCCTACGCGATTACCTCGTCGGCTGCCTGGCTGCAAGCGACGCCTGCCGTGGGGAATATGCCGTCGAGTCTGAAGGTCACAGCCGACCCATCGACCATGACGCCTGGCTCGTACCAAGGAACGCTGACCGTGCAAGCGCCCACTGCGTCGCCCGCGACGAGTTCGATCTCCGTGGCATTAACCGTTACTGCCCCTGGCCAGCCGACGTTGAGCGCCAAGCCATCGGCGCTCACGGCTTACTCCGTGATTAATGCGCCGGCAGTTGAGCGGGTGCTTACAGTTTCAAATCTCGGCGGCGGAGCCATTTCATTCAACGTGAAGACGTCAGCTCCTTGGCTGACATTGTCTTCGGCAAGCGGTTCGGTCGGGGCGTTCGCTTCCTCGACGATTGTCGCGACTTTGAATCCCTCCAAGCTGGGCCCGGGCGCTTATTCCGACGCGATCACCGTTTCGAGCACGAGCCCCGCGCAAAGCGTCACGATCCCGGTCACGATGACGGTGACTCAAGTCGAGCAGAGCATTCTGATTCCGCAGAGCGGTCTCACGTTCTACGCCGTGCAGGGCGGCGGCGCGCCTCCTCCTCAGGTGTTCAGCATTTTAAATACGGGACGCGGACAGATGCCGTTCACCACGAAAGCTTCAACGCTTACTGCTGGTCCAAACTGGCTGATCGCCTCGCCAAGCGGTGGCAGCACTTCTTCTACTGCGCCGCTGCAAGGCCGAGTAGATATCGACCCGACTGGGCTGAAGGCGGGAGTCTACTACGGGACGGTAGCCGTAATCGCTCCGACAGCAGTGAATACTCCCCAATTCGTTTCAGTAGTACTGAATGTGTTGGCGCCCGGGAACTCTGTCGGGCCGATTGTGACACCTGCAGGCATGCTTTACGCTGCGTCTGCGAATGGCGAGTCTCCTGCTTCCCAAACGTTATCGATTCAGAGCACAAGCTCAACTCCAGTGGCTTTCACATCTGTTGCCGTGACAACAAACGGCGGTAATTGGATCACAATGCTTCCCGCGAGCGGCACGGTAACGCAAGCGCAGCCGATGCGGGTGATAGTGCAACCGAATGTTGCGGGACTCGCGGGCGGTGTGTATCGCGGATCGATTACGTTCTCGTTCTCTGATGGGAGCGTTCGGTCGATGAGCGTGGCGTTGGTGCTTGTGCCCGGGGGAAATGCATCCATTGCACGTGCGGGACGTGAAGCTGCTCGCGATACCGCGTGTATTCCGAAAAGCTTGGCGCCGGTCTTTACCCAAATTCCTTCCGGTGTTCCGTCAGCGGTTGGCTTCCCAAGCCAGATAGGCGTTAAGGTCGTCGATGACTGCGGACAGCCGATGACCACAGGTGATGCAGTTGCGAGCTTTTCGAATGGCGATGCGCCACTGGCGTTGTTTTCGCTGCTCGACGGGAACTGGGTGGCGACCTGGATTCCCCAACATCCGTCATCATCGGTGACAGTGACTGCGGATGTTTCTAATCCGGATCTGAACCTAAAAGCCGAGATCAAGCAGAACACATCCGCACAGAGCAATGATGCCACGCCGATTGTCGGAAGCGGGGGGATCGTGAACGGGGCAAGTTTCGCTGCGCAGGCTCCGCTTGCGCCGGGCAGCTTCGTGACACTTTTCGGTGCGGCGCTCGCGCAAGGTTCGACATCGGCCTCGAGCGTTCCGCTCCCTACCACGTTGGGCGGCGCAACGGTTTTGCTAGCCGGGCAAGAAGTCCCGATTTTCTTCGCCAAGGATAACCAGCTGAATGCGATTCTGCCTTACGGACTGCCGGTGAATACGACGCAGCAGATGTTCGTCTCGCGAGGGTCGGGACTCTCCGTGCCGCAAGGAATTACGCTGGCGGCAGCTGCGCCGGGCGTGTTCACGACCGACGGGAAGCAGGGCATCATCATCAACGGCTCGGCGATTGCCGACGCAACGAATCCAGCCAAGACTGGCGATACGCTCGTTATTTATTGCACGGGTCTTGGAGAAGTAAATCCAGCAGTGAAGGCAGGAACTCAGACGCCGAATATTCTCGCGCAGATTACAAACTCGATTGCGGTGACGATTGGCGGAGTGCCGGCGCAGTCGATTCCGTTTGCTGGATTAACACCGGGCCAGACTGGTTTGTACCAGATCAACGTAGTCGTGCCCGCGGGAATCGCGGCAGGGAATCAAGTTCCGGTCGTTGTGACCGTGGCAAACGCTTCCAGCGTTCCCGTGACGATGGCTGTGAAGTAGAAGTTGAAGTTTTCCGAAGCCTTGCTACTTAATGTGGCCCTGATTGAAGTCGCGGTTGTTTTCTTCGCACGAGTATTCGATAAGCTCTTCGCCCGGCTCCATGCGCCAGAACATGCGCGTATTCGTGAACGCCTTTGAATAGTAAACCGGATCGTCCACTGTGACTTCATAAGCAATGTAGTTCGGACCCTGGAACGTGAACTTTTGGATCACGTGCATTTTGGCGGAATGCGGATGGCCCGCCGTATCGAGCCGCGTGAGGCCATTGAAGCCTACGGTGTCAATTACGAGAGTGTCGCCTTCGTAATGGCCGATGGAGTGGCCGAACCACGTAGGATCAGTGAACTCCTTCGGGTGAGGACGCCCGTCCATGTAGACTACATGAAACCACGTGTTCTGCTCGAAGAGCATCGCAAGATAGGTCTTGTTTTGCAGGATCTGGATAGGATAGCCGCCGACGTTCACCGATCGCAACAGACCGAAGGGCAGGCAATGGCCGGTGTAGTCGAACTTTGAGACGTCATAATTCTTGAAGTTCTCGGCTCCCGCGGCATTGAACGGAAGCTCGCCGGGACCCTTCTGATCGGTGCCTCGCGTCTGCGACATGTCCGGAACATAGGGGTGCTGCCAGACTCCGCTAAAGTCAGGCTTGCCTTCGGGAGTGCGAGGGATCGGTTTGGCAAGGTCCTCCTTTGTGGGCGTGTGCTGAGCGAAGGCTGCTAGTGATACGGCGAACAAGGCCCCAAATAGTTTCAACGCAGATAGTTTCAACATGGGATACTCCTTTCCGCGCCCTTACGGACGAGGCTGATCCGGGTCGTGAACTCTAGAAGTCGCGTTGGAGCTTGAACTCGTACGTCTGGCCACCCTGCTTCCACGTGCCGACGATAGTGCGGCGGATCTGCGTCACATCGTCGATCTTGCCGTCCGCGACCGCGTGGGTCATCTTTCCGGTCTTGTCTTTGATGTCCACTTCGAAATGCACTCCCCATACGGCGGGGTCGAGCGCCGCGTTTTGCAGCTTCACGGAATCAGGGCCGGGATTCATGATGCCGTTCACTTGTTTGCCGTCCCAGTTCATCACTACTGTGACGTCGGTGCGGCTATCTTTTGGTCCCCAGACTCCGTGCCATGTGCCAACAAGTGGGTGCCCTTCTTGTGCGAAGACAAGCGAACTCAATGCGGCGGCCACAAAAGCCGCCAATAGTGCTTTTTTCATTACTGCGGACCTATTAAATGCTCTGCGTCGCGATTGTTGTCCTGGCAGAAATACTCTTCGAAGTCTTCACCTTCGACCCAGGGGATGGTATATCCACCAGACCAGGGAGCCGTATAGGCCTTGGGATCGTCGATAGTCGCTTCGTATTTGAGCGTGTTGTAGTCAGGGCGCGAGATGTGTTCGATGATATGAAGTGCGTCCGTGTGGGGGAAGCCCGCGCGCGCGAACCAGAACTTTTCGTTAAATCCCACCGTATCCACGACGAGCGTGTCGCCGTCCCATTTGCCCGTCGAATGGCCGAAATAGCTTGGGTTCAGGTCGTTGCCGGAGGGATGCGGACGGCCGTCCATATAAATGATGCGCCAGCTGCGGGGTCCGCCGCCAGAGATCACGAAGATTCGCTTCTGCTCCGGGATTTCGTAGAGCATCAGGCCGTAGGGCGTGTGGAACTGGCGAGGTCCGCCAGGAGCGAGGCAGCGCGCATGAGGGTCGCTCCGCTGCTGCGTTTTTTGGCGTTCCTGATAGAGCGCCTTCGACCATGGCATGAAGGGGACTTCGCTGGTCTCTATATTGGTCGGAAGGTTCGGCGCCCGCTTACCGGTCATGCCGCCAAAGCCTGAGTCCCAGTAGCCCAGTTTGCCGGGCGTGGGTCCCAGCATCGGGTGCCCATCGGGCCAGCGCGGCGTCGGCGTGGACGGTTTCTTAGGCGCCGCTGCTCGACCGCCACCTCGGGCGGGAGCGCCGGCCGGGGCTGCACCGGGCGCACCGGATAATGGGGCGGGCACGGGTGGTAGTTGGTTTTGGCCCAATCCCGCAACCGAAAAAACTAAAAGGGAGGCAAAGATGCCCCCCCAAACGTTACTGTTGTTTCGCATCCCCTTCACTCGATCCTGCCCCCAGCTTCTGTCCATTGTTGGCAAGCACTACATTCCGCGCGTTGCCGTGCGTTCCGCCGTCCTTCGCGCGCGTTCCTTCTACGGTGACCACGTCGCCGATCTGCATCGTGGATCGGTTCCAGCCGCGCTTCTGCAGCACCGCTGGCGCACCCATTTCGAAGGCCCAGTTGGCGACTCGGCCGGTTTCGGCATCTTTCACATCAATATAGAAGTAAACGTGCGGGTTCGACCATTCAACGCGAGTGATCGCGCCGGTCAGTTTCAACGGCTTTGTGCTGTCATATTCCGCGGCAAACGAGTGATGAGCGACGGCAGGCGCAACGGCTAAACCAAAACCGGCGACCGCCAGAGCGTATTTGAACGCTTTCATATGGACCTCCAAACCCCAACCCACGGCACAGCAAAACAGCGTACCGCGGGGTTAGCTTATCACGCGGACGTGCTGATTACAATTGACTTGCTTGCATGCAGCTATTTCTTTTGGGGGAGCGCAAACACGTAAATGGCATTGGCTCCCTTGGGGGGATTGAGGCCCGGGGCATAGCCGATGACACTCTGTGTTAACAGGCCATCACCAGTAGCCACGGCGATGTACTGCTGGCCGTTCACCGAGTATGTGATCGTCGAATTGGCAATCGGGCCACCGATCGTTTGCTCCCACAAGACTTTGCCGCTAGTGGCGTCGAGGGCGCGAACGCGGCGGTCGAGGTCGCCGAAGATGACCAGGTTCCCGGCGGTAGCAAGCATCGCCCCGTTAATCGGGGCGGCGCCCTTATAAATCTGATCGATCTTGCCCGTGGCCAAATTGATCTTGGACACGCCGGAGAATTTGTTGGGGTCGGACCCCGGGCGAGCCATTCCATTGCGCACGGGACGCGTCCCTGCGGCTTTGGTTTGCATATCGAGGCAGGTATCCACCCATGGCACGTAAAGCGAATTTGTCGCCGGACTATAAGCCTGCGACCAGTAGCTGCGTGTGTTGAAGAAGCAGATGGTCTTGCGCTGGTTTGGTCCGGTGAAGATCAGGTCCTCATTCAGGTGGACCTTGCCATCCGGGTCGACCTGCTTAATCAGGAAGTTGGGGACGTCGAAAGGCCACGGGTTGGCCCACAGGAACTCGCCAGTATGGCGGTCTATCGCAAACACTCCGCCGGATTCGCCGGTTGCGATAACAACGTCGCGCTTTTCATTGGGCTTCAGTTTGTTGTTGAACCACTTCGCGGTAGCGGCCGTGGGGTTCAGCGTGGTGGACGCGAGGATGCGATCATTCGTCCAGTCTTCATCCCAGTCGTCTCCCGCAAGGTGCTGGTAATACCATGTGAGCTTGCCGGTGTCGGCATTAATTGCGACGGTCGAATCACTGAAAAGGTCCACAGGGCCAGAGGTCGGAACGGCGAACGGGTTGCCGCCGTGCCGCTCCATGCGTGTGTTGGGTGTCGGATTGGCCACACCCCAGATCACATTGTTCGTGGTGGGGTCGTAAGTGCCCGGGAGACCCCAGGTGCTGGCGTAACGCTTATCGTCCGGAGTATCGCCCCAGCTATCGCCGCCGGGTTCGCCCGTGTTGGCGGCTGTCGCGAACTTCCAGAGCAGCTTGCCGGTTTTGGCGTCGTGCGCGGAGATATAGCAGTTAACATGGTTCCCCGTGCAGGATCCGCCGGAGATCACCTTGTCGCCGGCGACGACCGCGCCGGAGATGTTGCCGCGCGTGTCCGTCTTGGTTTCCCATCGCATTTCACCGGTTTTGGCATCGAGCGCTACCAGGAAGCTGTCCTGAGTAGTTGTGTAGATCATGTCTTGCGACATGCCGATGGTCTTCGAGCGCGATTGCGTCTTCTGGTTATCGGGCAGCTTGCGCTGGTACTCCCAGATGAGGTTTCCATTGGTGGCGTTCAGCGCCTGGATCGCTCCGCCCGGGGCCATGAGATACATGATTCCGTCATGAACGAGCGGGATGCCTTCCTGCGCGCCGGCGGCCTGACCTCGCGACCAAACCAGCTTGAGCTGGTCAACGTTGGTACGGTCGATTTGCTTGAGCGGCGAGTAGCGCTGGGCGTCGTAGGTGCGGTTGTACATCAGCCAATCGTTGGGGCTCGGGTTCAAGAGCATGTCATTGGTGACAGGAGCAAAGGGTTTCGATTGGGCCAGCAACAAGGCAGGGACGGAAAGCAGACTGAAAATCGAGGCTTTCATGGCTAGGGTTGATTATACGACTGCGGCGCACGCTCTTCAGTAACCCAGCGCACAACGGACGTGGCGGCAGGGCTTCTGGTTCGTTTGAATGCGCCCAAGTCCTGTGCGCTGAAGCGTGCGCTATGCAAGTTACGATTAATCCATGGCTTCGAAGTTTGAGCCGCTGGTCGAACTCGCTCCTAAAGAGCAAAGTCGAGCAAA
>Ga0126381_100005608_pt1 | contig 13836 bp, 21 predicted proteins | sample PanSoiMetPlot_28_FD_96465 | JGI IMG/M metagenome (GOLD analysis project Ga0126381, IMG submission 96465) | Tropical forest soil microbial communities from Panama - MetaG Plot_28 | ecosystem: Environmental > Terrestrial > Soil > Tropical forest > Bulk soil | place: Panama | collected 2016-02-17
ATACCATCCCGCAAGATGCGGATGGAGGAGGGGGAGGCGAGCAAGATCAGCGTCCGACCCACGGCCGTGGGCGGAATCGAGTAGTCGTTCAGATCGAAACGCAGGTAGATGGTCTTTCCGGCAGGAACGGAGAGCATGCAGTCAGGGCGACCGGATATTGAGGCTCGACTCGTTTATATGTAAACGCCTCTGCCTCCGTCCCACACGTCTGACTCTGTCATTCCGTCGCTCCCTGTGGTCTGCTTAAGCTGTTGCCCGATTTGGGGCCAATTTCACCATGATTTCTGTCCCACCTTTCGCAGAGCGTCCACGTATTGTTCAGGGGTCATCCCTGAGTAGCCTGAGGACGCCCGAATCCGTGAGGGTCATGCCATGATGAGGTGTGCCCGACTAAAGACACTCATCCTTTTCTGAATGGAGGGATTCAAAGAAGGTGTGCCCGATTTTGTGGAGATTTCCAGAGGCTTCCTCATATCTCTCACAGGGCCGATAGTCATACTTTCAGCGTGGACGCCCAATTTGATGCAAGCCACTTAGAATCTAAGTAGGGAGGTTTGTGGAACGAGTCAGCAAGATATGCCGACAGGTCAAGTTCATCGGGGCCGAGGTCGCATCGACCATCATCTTTCTCGTCTTTCTATACGCTGCGGTGAGATGCGAGGTGTTGAGTGTGCTCAAGTAGCTTCGCCCGACTTGCCCGTTACGACCGTCACGTTCTCTCGGGGTCGCTTTGTGTTCTATTCTCAGACCGGGAGGGCTAATGACATTCAGCGGGTTGTTGATTCTCGCACTGTTGACATCTCAGGTCCAACACGCACCGACGGTTGCTCAGTGCCGAGCCGACGAGAGGTTGTGGATGGACAAGATTGAACAGACGGATACGCTTCATCCTGAATTTTACGCGCTTGATGGCTGGCGTAGTGAGATGGCCGATTGTCAAACAGTAGACCCGGCCAATCAGGTCAAGTACTACAATCTTCAATCCGAGATAGTCGCTGACGAAGCAATCCGTATGAATCATTTCTTGATGCGTCACGACCTGATGGGGCAATTCCTTAAAGAAGATTCAGATGGCAAACGTTGATTTCTTGTGGCGGACAGGGATGAAATTGAGCCACCTACGCCTTGGGCTTCAACCAGACGTTCTACCAGTGGCTACCTGTCCTTATGGCCGATTTGATTTAATCGAGCAGTTCAATCAGCTTCTCAACGACCTTCTGCTCGACTCTCGCTTTGACTGTCGGATTATTAAGAACCGCTGCGGCAATCTGCTTCTTAATCTCTCCATTGAGTTCGAGGGCCGTCTGTTCACAGGTTGCCCGACCGATATTGACCTTGATGTGTCCGTATAAGACGTCTCCTGACAACTCTACGGGCCAATGCTCAGAGCGGAACACTTTTGGATTTCTTCATGCGTCTGTCCCGCACGGCAGTTGCCCCACAGCATCGATTCGTTTTGGAGAAGCCTAAACTCCCGAGCACCCGTAAGTAGTTCGTCTGCCCCCGGTCCACTCTGAGGCAGTGCGCATTCACCGCCGATCTCAACAAGTCGGAACAAATCCAATTCCGCCGAAAGGTACATTGATTGCTATCTATATGTGCGCGGATATGCGTCTGCAAGCACATCACAGGGGAGAGCGATGAAAATAAAGCGAGTAGGACTTTATGCGAGAGTCAGCACTATGCACGGACAAGACCCAAATGTGCAACTGCGTGAACTTCGCGAGTATTGCCAGCGTCGAGGCTTTGAGATCGCAGAAGAATTCGTAGACAAAGGCATCAGCGGTACGCGAGAGCGAAGGCCAGCCCTCGACAATCTGATGATCGCCTGTCGCAAGCGACTGATCGATGCGGTCGTTGTGTACCGTTACGACAGATTTGCTCGGAGTCTTCGTCAACTCGTGAATGCTTTGGAAGACTTCCGTTCCCTGGACATCGATTTCATTTCCATCCATGAAGGAGTAGACACCAGCACCGCAAATGGTCGTCTCGTTTTCGGAATTTTCGCCAGCATTGCCGAGTTCGAACGCGAACTAATCAGGGATCGGGTGCGTAGCGGACTCGCAGCGGCAAAGGCGAGGGGCAAGCATGTTGGACGGCCTAGGATCATTGTGAGTGCCTCTGCGGTCGCCTTATTGCGCCAGCAGGGGCGTTCATGGGCTGAGATCACACGAGAGACCGGAATCAGCAAAGGGACGGCCCAAAGGGCAATAGCTGCCTTGCCCAAAACCCCTCTTGCAGTCGCCTTGCCAAGTGCTTGATTTCACCTACTCCGCAACTGAGGATTTTAGTTGCCCAGTTCCATTTCTTTTTGGGCATTTCAGGGTTCGACACTTGTTCGGTGGGAGGATTTTGTGTGTTCGTCGGTTTCTACAACCGATCTGGAAAAGGCGGAGATGCGCATTTCGAACAAGCACACTGGAACTCTGCGTCTAGTGGCATCGCGTTGTGTCCGCAACTGTCGCATTGGAGCCAGCCCTCTATCCGCGCCGTCATGGGACCAAATTCGTTTCCGACTTTGCAGTAAGGGCAGCGGATGATCGACTCAGCGGGGTTTGGCATCGACGTATGAGGGGACAGACTTTTTGGAGTAACCATCAGATACCACAACGCGGCGGATGCGAATTGAACCTTGCCGCATCATCAGTCTCGTCGACTCAGTCGCGAGAGCCACTTTCACCAGGTAGCAATCCTCATGAACGGCCATGCCGTATTCGTCTATGTTGCACGTTTTTAAATCAACTTCGTTGCCGCATATCCAGCAACAATAGGGGTGTTTGAACTGGGACGTCAGTTGCGCCATGGAACGCTCCTGTGATTCCGAGAGAGTTCACAAGAGACCGCCCAAACGGGCGAACGGTAGGTTGTGTACTGATAACTCTAGGCTAAACACATCAGGCAGCAAGCGCCAAAATGCGCCAAACGAGCGACTCATGGGATGGGTGTAGCGCTTAAGCGTGCAGATTTGGAGCAAATCGAAATAATCCGAAATTTAAGCGCAAGGCTGGTTGCGACATCCATGCGCCGGAGCTTTCCACAGACCTAGAAGCTTTGGCCAAGCCTTTGAAGTTCGTTCTTCAGCATTTGCAGGTTGGCGTCGAGTTTGTTCCTCTCCGCGTCAGCTAGGAGGATTTTCTTTCTCAGCCGCATGATCGCATCATATGCTCTGCGTGCGGCCTTAACGGTTCTCTTTCGCCTTCCCTCGTCCCTCTCCCCCAATGCAATGGTGGAAAACGTCAAGGCAAGCTCCGAATCGATTCGCAGGAACTGCGCCCCTACCTTATTCGTCTGTTCTGTCGGCCAATGCTTTAGCATTGAACCTACTCGGGTAGGACTTGCTTTTACCCAGTCATCAAGTTCCTTTTTTGCAGCAATCACCGACCCGGCAGATTTTCGGTTAGGCCGATGGATTGGCAACCCCAGGTCACGCTCTAGGCGCTGTACGGTGCGAACTCCCTTTCCTAAGTAGTTTGCGATCTCCTTCCAGCCTGTTAGATATTGAGTTCCACTTCGAAGCGTCACCATCTCCGATAGTTCCCCACAGATGATTGTAGAACTGCATCCAAGATGGAGACTCCGGTCAATACCGCCGGGGCGGCGAAGCTCTTAGTTATGTTTTACTTACAGATAGTTTATAACGATATAGTTATAGCAAGCATGACATGATAAGTCGCTGTGGATCACTTGGCAAACAATCTGATTGCACTCATCGTCCGTCGGGGCACTGCTTTCAGTAGAACTAGGAATTTTTGAGTCCGACTCCGGGAGTTCGCACGATTTAACGAGCATTCTGCCGGGTTTAGTTTTGGCCCGAGTGGGGAGGCATTTCCGGCGCACCAACGATCCACCATCTTTCAGCCCCCACGACGCGCTGATGGCTGACTATGTCACTTCGCTAGGCATGATCCTTGTGCTCATGAAGCAAATGGAAACCTCTGTTCTGCAGCTACGCCATTTGCGTGAGTATGTGACCGCAGAGGTCAGTGCAGGATCGCTTGACGCCGCCATTGTAGAGGGTGAGATGAGAATCGCGGATGCCAAGCGCAAAATCGGTTTGTCTCTGACTGCTCAAGTACACTGATGGGGTTAGAGCGTAATGTTTCCGCTCGAAGAAGGAGGCTGTGTATGCCACACTTTGTGACCCTCGTGCGTTACACCCAACAGGGCATGACGAAGATCAAGGAAAGCCCGTCGCGACTCGATGCTGCTAGAAAGGCAGCGGAGAAGGAAGGCGGGAAAATTCACTCGTGGTATTTGACGATGGGGCATTACGATGCGGTTCTGATTTCGGAGTTTCCAAGCGACGAAGCCTGTGCCAAGTTCACGTTGTCAGCAGGAGCACTCGGGAACATTTCTACCGAAACCATGAAGGCGTTCCCTGAAGCAGAATATCGAAATATTTGCGGTTCCTTTTGAGACCGGAATCATTGTTTCTGCTTAGTAAGGACTTGTGCCGATGGAGCCTCTGTATTCCAGGAATTTTTCTCATTCGAAAGAGGGGGTTCCGATGACTAAAGAGCAGTACCCGTCTCGTCTTTGCCTAACGTGATGGTTTCGAGCCTTGACGTCGGCTCGTCGGTTTTATGCTGCAAGAACAGGCTGACTTGCACGTCGTCGGTGAAGCCAAGGATGGGGCAGACGCCATTCTAAAGGCTGCGGAACTGCATCCGGATTTGGTGTTGCTAGAGGTCGATCTTGCCGAGATGAATGGGTTGAAAGCCGCAAAGCGCATACGTGAGACGGCTAGCGATGCGAAAATGATTTTCCTGACCCAAGTAAGCGACACAGATGTGATAGCGGCGGCACTAAACGACGGAGCCTCTGGCTACGTTTTGAAGATCGACGCGGGAACCGAACTTCTGGCTATTATAAGGGCGATACTTCGGGGAGAGCACTTCGTCAGCAGGGCGAGTGAAAGGCTAAAGCGTCCTTAACGCCCTTCGGGATTCAACCACCAATCTCCATGGTTCAGCCAGATCACGCAGCGTCCTTTAATCCACGTCGAGCTGACGACGGCGATCTGTGTTTCTTTGCGCTTCCAAGCGCGTCAGCGGCAATGTCGTGATGTTTCTGCGTGTACCATTGGGGTGCGTAGTCTTCCAAAAGCTCGAAAACGGTCTCCAGTGCCGCGACCAACTTCTTTTGATTGCTCCTGAGTCTCCGAATCTCACCCTTGGCGGTAGTGTGCTGCGACATCCTGCTCCGTCCTTTCGATGAGACTGACCTCGCTTGTAAGGCCAATCTTACCGCCTGAAGAAGTGAAGTGTATACACCGCATTCTCTAGAGCAAAACTGCACAAGGTGAGATCGCATACCATGCACGACGGAGGCCATGGCAGGAGATCACGCAAAAGATTCTGAGGCTGACCGATCTGGATGGATATTCTTCGAAGCCAATTTAGGTGCGTTCACTTTCACATTCTTCGCCGGATTCAGCATCACGTCATACGCGCCCATGGAGATCATGAAGTCGAACAGCCCACGAATCGCAGCCATCTCAAGTCGAACCGTGCTGACAGCGGCACCTTCCGCCAGGCGGGACTGCACATAATCGATGATCGTTGGACGTAGAAATTGATAGCCATATTCCTTATTTCGATTCACCTGAAAGAAACGATCCAGTGCGCGTGCGTAGCGTCGGAAAGTTGACACCTTCGCGTTTAGCAGAAGATGGCAAGTGTAACGCTCGTACCAATCCTTCATGGGTTCGGGTTTCGTTTGCGGCTTGCGTTGAATTGTTGACGGGGTTTTAGGGCCGATGTATTGATCGGCGGCTGGCTGATTGTTCATTGGATGTTTTCTCCTTTTAAGTATTTGGCCGCTATTTCACGACAGATCGGATCACGATTACCTGGAGCTACGGCTCCACCGATTTTTGCTGTTCTGCGGCTGGGATCAGGCGGCTTACATAGATTCCTATTGGAAAGTTGGAACAAGCGTTCCACTGATCTCATTTCTCGTTCATGCCATGCCATGCGGACCGGAGAATCTTTCTTGCAGAATCCCGCCGGGAAGGGCACGGCACCAGCTATCGTTCTTTCAGTTTCTTCATTCTTTCAACGGGTGGTTGCCCCACCCTAGGAGGTATTCGGTTCTCTGGTGGGGAGGGGTCGGCATTAAAAAAAAAAGAAAGAAGTGAAAAAAGAAACAATTTCACTTCTTTTCTTATGTTTACCAGTCGAACTCTCTTCACGACTGGAGTGAAGGAAAGAGAAATTTCCCCTATGTTTTGTCGTTCGGAAACTTCACCTTGTGTTCCTCGGCATAGTCTTTGTGAACGTACACGTAGGCCGTCCTGCTGCCTGTCTCCCTTTGGAACTGGACAACAGCCCCGCCCTGGCAGAGCGTCACAATTCGTTGGTTCCTTTCTCTCCAAACCATCGACTGAAACGCTCTGGTCAAAACGGTCTTGCTGACACCGTCAACTTTTCCTTCCTTGATGCGTTGCTCAATCTTCTGAAGCTCCGCGCCTTCACGGTTCATCCCAGTTGGCAGAAGTGCGAAAATCACCTCCTCAATCTTCGCTGCGGTGGCAATCGCCTTTTCCATTGAAGATACGGACACCTCCAAGGTCTGCGTCTCTGCCACTTCATGGATCACTGCAAACTTGAGTACCTGATTTCTGAGTCGGTTGAAGAACGGCCTCGCCAGAGCGGGATTGGACTGTGCCAAGAACCGCTTTTTTGCCTTGCGATACCACTCGTCGTACATTTCGCGAACAGGCTTGGAGAACAAAACCGTTCCGCGAATACTATTGATGTGCTGCAACTGAAAAATCAGTTCCGATTGCAGCCGCAGGTCAATCTCTCTTGGCTCCGGAACATCCTTCTCCATACCATTCAACTTCAACAGAACAAGCCGCGGCAGAAATCCACCCGTCGTATCCTCTTGAACGAGATTCGTCATCAACCAATCTTCCGAACTGCTTGCGATGATATTCAGACGCGGTGGTCGAAGGAATTCAATTGGAGGCGTGTCTTTGTTGCCTGTCTTTCTATACGTAATGTTCGGAGGAACATCAAAATTGTCGTAACAGTCCGTGAGCCACACCTTCGCGCCCCCGAAATTCGGCTGCGCCAATTTCTTCAACGCAATCGACAGTTCTGGCCAAATGTACAGGCCGCAAGGATTTTCAGCCAGGCTCTGGTACAGCGCCATTTCACTACCCCAAGACATCGTTTGGTTCAAGTCTTGGAGACCAGATTTCCTCAAAAGAGGTGTGGCTAGACTGAGAAGCGTGTTGCGTCCTGCCCCGCTCTCGGAAATGAGGATCAACCAGAAGTCCATGGGGACCATGATTGCGCCGTGTTTGATCTCAACCCCATTTCGGTTGAGAACTGCGGCAATAACCGCCATCGCAACGGCTTCGTGTGCCTCTGCTGGTACTTCTACGATGTCCGCGTACTCCCTGTAACTCGTAATAAAATTCTTCGTGGGCTTTGGCGTTTTCGCATCTGATTCAGGTTCGTGCGTTTCTTGCTTGTCATCCTCCCCTCCGGTGGGAATCGCAGAAGAAGCAACCTGAAGAGCTTCTTCGCTTGTTGCTCCATTCGCTCCAGCGACGATCATCTGGTCGAATGGGATGTTGTTGTTAGTTGCCGCGCTCGACATCAATACCTCGATTGTTTCGATAGTTGGTTTCGCGAGAATCCAGTTTGACAGTCTCGCTTTTTCGCGCAATGTTGATGCGCCCGTTTTCGTACTTCAATTCAACGCTCCCATAGAAGCCGGATTGCTCAAGCTCCCGCAGGAAGTCAAGTAGCGTATTCATGTTCGTTCCTAGAATCGGGGTTGCCGTTGTACGGGTAGGAACTGCTTCCAACGGCGTAGAGAATGGGCTAGCGACGATTTGGCTGTCGTTCCCCTTCTATAATATTAGACGCTGTCCGTCAGCAGAGTGTTACCATTTTCCGGGGACGTCCCCGAAGGACATCGGGCCGTAAGACCGTTCCCCTACGCTCTGCCGATCCGGGTCAGGGTGTCTCGTCGCGAAGAAAAAATAAATTAAATGCAGAATTATTTAATTTATTTTACTAGGGACCTCTCGGGCACACATGTTGCCGGGTGCGATCCGCCGACCATCGTTACACAATTTGTTTTCACGAAAATCGCCATGATCGAAGCATCGTTCAGATCGTGCCAACGGAGTTTACAGAGTGACACGAACCCCATCGGCCCTAAAACCCCGTCAACCTGGGTGCCGTACAGAAAAGAGCGAGTCGCAAAACTTTCCACGTAACGAATGCGGCCCCGCCGTCGTCTAATACGATATGGGATCGATGCGTGAATGCAAAAGTGCACCACTGAAGATGTACGAAAGCAGAAGTACCGACATCGACTCCCCAAAGTATTAGACCGAGAAAGTGATCGAAATGTTACGAACTTTCTCCAAAAATTAATTTAGGGTTCCGGTTTCTCACAGCCGCCCATCGACCTCGCACGTTTACCTCATAACCTAGGCACCCTCTGCCCCCGCAGCACTCTTTGCTGCCACCAACTGGCCTTGAGCCGATTGGACTTTTTCAAAAGGAAACGCTTGACAACACGACGGATTCGTGTCGTTTCGGGCGTTCGACAGAAATCAATGTCAACACAATCAATCGTGAGCACTACGCCCACGAACTTGATGGAACCATGGGTAACACCAGAGATGATAGCCGAGCACTTGGGAACCGAAGTTCGCCACGTACTCGACTTGACCCGTCGCGGGATCATCCCTGGAAGGCCACTCGATCCTGCTGCAGAACGCAAGCAGTGGCGGTACAAGAAGTCCGAAGTTGATGACGCAATGAGAGGCAATAGCACCAAAGTAGAGGATAAGAATGCCACTGTAGAACGTAAAATGGCCGCAGCAGCCCCTAGCCATCGAAATGGAGGAAAGCGTGGCTAAGGGATGGTTGAAACGAACCAGCAGAGGAAAATTGCTTTACTGTTTTTACAACTCGCAAGGAGCGGAGCGGAACCGGACAATCGGGGATGCTTCGATGACTGATGAAGATGCATGGCTGAAGATCGGTCGGTTGGGTCTCGACAAGATGGTAGCAAAGGCTGATCCGGCTACCTGCACGTTTGGCGAAGTCATGACTGCGTATCTAGCATATGGCAAGACAAAAACCGGGAAGGACAAAGCCCATTCCACGAAGAATAAAGAGGAAAGGAATGCTAGGAATTACTTGTCCTACTGGTCGGATCGCATCGCCTATGACATCGAACCTGCCGAAGTGCAGGAATGGCTGGACTGTCAGTCGAAAGGGTTGCGCAGTGTCTTGCGGAATCTGATGAGCGGCATCTACCGCTATGGCCAGAAGTACGGGAAGATTCCTCGGACCGAGGGATCAAACCCGATGCCGTGGGTAAGCGCATCCGACCAAACTGGCTATGAAGCCATCACTCTTGAACCGGAAGAAGCGTTCTTGGTGCTTGATCAGATCGATGACCCGCTAGTTCGCTGCCTCGTTGTACTCGTGGCGGTCACTGCCATGCGTACCGGGGAGGCTCTCGGACTGAAGTGGGGTGACATCGACTGGAAGAAAGGTAAAATCAACATCCGACGTGATTGGGTAAGCGGGGCGCTTGGAGAGCCTAAGTCGCTTCTCTCTAAAGCACCCGTTGAAATGCACGAGACTCTTGCAGCGGTATTGCAAGCGTGGCGTGACGCGACTCCCTACGCCTCAGATGATGATTTCTTGTTTCCGTCCGTCAAGCTGAAAGGCAAGCAGCCGAGAGGGGGAGCCATGATCGTGGCGGATTACGTCAAACCCGCAGCTATCAGGGCTGGTGTGATCGCGAAGGACTGCCGCCGTTTTGGGCTGCACAACCTACGACACGGGCTTTCGACGTTCCTGATCGAGAATGGAACCGATCTGGTTGTGGTACAACGGATGCTGCGTCACAGCAACCTTCCGATGACGATGCACTACACGCACAATCGCAAACAGGCGCGAGCGGCTCAGGGGCAATTCCTCAACCGTTTCTTGCCTGAGGGACAGCGTGCTGGTACAAGTGCAGGTACGCGAAATTGGACGCAAGACCCGCAAGTGCTGTAAAATGTGATCTTTGAGCGGGAGTAACTCAGTGGTAGAGTGCGACCTTGCCAAGGTCGAAGTCGCGGGTTCAAATCCCGTCTCCCGCTCCAGATTTCCTGGTTTCCCAGCTGGCTCGTGCTCCGTGGTGCACCGGCTCGGAACGCTGTTCGATTGAGCAGGGCGCGGTACCCAAGTGGTAAGGGAGAGGTCTGCAAAACCTTTATGCGTCGGTTCGATTCCGACCCGCGCCTCCACTAAAATCCCCGGATAAACACTAGCTTCTGTGATACCCGTCACAGATTTTGTGCTAAAAACGCGCTACCGTGCACCTGAAAGTGAGGCTGCATGGAAGCCCCGGTCATCACGATCTTTGTCCGCCACTCCGCCGACTGCAAATATCAGGGAGATGAGTTTTGCAAGCGATGCAACTGTAGAAAGCATCTCCGTTGGACCCAGAATGGAAGACAGTACCGTCGCAAGGCCGGCTGCCGATCATGGGCGGTCGCAGAAGAGAAGAAGCGTGAGCTTGAGGACCAAGTAACCGGGCGGACGCCTGTACTGCCGACGGATGAGCCCAAACTGATTGACGAAGCGATCCAGCTATTCAAAACTGACAAGGAAAATCAGAAGGTCACGGACGGTGTGTTACAAAAGTACGCCCGCGAACTGGAACGACTTAAGTCCTTTGCTCAGGCAAAAGGCGTTTTCACCGTGGGCGGGTTGACACGGGCATTGCTCATTGAATACCAGGCCATGTGGGAAGAGCGCTACCCTTCATCCAACACCCAGCAGATGGTCCAAGCCCGTCTCAAGAATTTTCTCCGATTTTGCTTTGACTCGAAATGGCTGGAGCGCGTACCGCGACTGTCTCCAATCAAAGCAGATGAGGTCCCCACGCTGCCGCTTACCAGTAGGGAATATCAAAAGCTGCTTGAAGCAATCCCCAAAACTTTCTCAGAGCTGGTGCATATTCCGAAGTCGGACAAGATCTCTGAGCACACCCGCGCCTCAGTGGTCAAAAATCGGGCGGGCCGTATCCGTGCTCTCATTCAGCTCATGCGGCATTCCGGCCTGGCAATCCGAGACGCGGTGACGCTTGGCCGCGATGCGTTAATCCAAGAAAAGGCGAAAGGGTTCTATCGCGTTGTCACAGCACGGCAGAAAACCGGGACCCATGTGTCAGTACCCATTCCCAATGCCGTTGCTGAGCAATTGTTCGTGGTTCTCAATGGCAACCCCAAGTATTTTTTCTGGACCGGCAGCGGTGAAGAGCGGACAGCCGTGAGCCATTTTCAAGATGACTTGCGGCAGCTGTTCAAGGCGGCAGGCATTCAGTCTGAAGGATACATGGTGAGTCACCGTCTACGGGATACTTTCGCTGTGGACTTGCTGGAGACGTCCCGCTAGAGGAAGTCTCCAAGCTGCTCGGGCATGAGAGTATCAAGACCACAGAGCGTCATTACGCGAAGTGGGTCAAGGGGCGGCAGGATCGTTTGGACGCATTGGTCACGGCCTCGTGGAAACACACCAAAGAGGACAATTAGGAAACGAGATTTTCAACTCGCTTGGGCTCCGCGGACAGCGGACGAAGCCTCTTCGGGGTACCACACCGCTGGCAGTCGCCTTCTTGGCTGTCGCAATATAGCTATGCTTTCTGGTTCGCCTATATTAGCGCCATCTCAGAAGAGGTCAGCGATGTGAGGGGGTAGTATCTATCGGGAAAATTCGGCTACCCCTCCCCTGGCTGACCCGCCCGCCCGCGCGGGCCGGGGATGCGCGAGTGCGTGCGAATTGAGCGGACGAAGTGCTATGAATCTCTGTTACAGAATACCGACAAGAAGAGGTCTAGAGTCCCGAGGTGGACTCAGGTTACGCATTCATTTCTTTAACTTTCTTAACACAATTTCCGGATTTTGTAACGGATATGACTCTCTCTTGATTCCACACGTAATCGGAAGTAGCCTTCCGCGCACAAAACAGCGAATAGGATCGCCTCTTTAGAGCGGCGGATTTGCTGTTCCGTTTATCCTTCCTCGCTGCTTCCCTCGTCTTAGTAGTCAACAGATGCAAACTCGCCGTTCGGCGTCCTGTTGAACACCTGCGCGATGCGGGCAGGCGCACTGCAGTCCTCACACCTTCGAAAGCGAGTCGGTGCGTCATGGACCCCCGCGTACGCCTAATGCAGAAGATCATCGGCGAACACAACCTGTCCACCGCGCTCGACCTGACACAGCTGAGCGACTGGCTGGGACTCTCCGAGCCCTATCTTCTCCGCATATTTCATCGGCAGATTGGCAAAACTGTACGGCAGCAATTGCTGGAACTGCGTATGTCCAAAGCCCCTCAGCTTTTGCGAGTGCCTTCGATGCCTATAAAGCAGATCGCCCTAGATTGCGGCTACAACAATGTCAGCAACTTCTACCGAGACTTCAAGAGTGTTTACAGAACCACCCCAAAGGACGTGCGGCTCGGTGCGATTGCGTGTCTCGAGCTGCGCATTACGATTCCGTCCCGAGATTTCCACACCAAAGCACCTGCTGACAACGAAAAGCAGCTTACGACAATTGTCGTCAGCGCGTGACTCACACCATTATTTGCTGCATCGGCAATAAGGTGTTGCTGAATTGGCTAGACGGGAGACTACCCGCGCGGAAGCTATTGCCACGGGGGGTTGACCTGCCCCCAGCCCTTTCCAATAAACGAAAAGCAAGAAAGGATACGTTGTTCCGCGCCAGCGCCGAGACCTTGTTGGAGATCGCCGCCGACCCTAAACATCTGGGCGCTGAGATCGGCTTTTTCGCCGTGCTGCACAGTTGGGGGCAGAACCTGCTGTTTCATCCGCACCTCCATTGTGTGATTCCTGCCGGGGGTCTTTCCCCAGACCACACCCGCTGGATCGGTCCCCGCTATCCCTTCTTCTTGCCCGTCGGCGTACTCAGTCGCGTCTTTCGCGGCAAGTTCGTCGCCGGTCTCAAACGACGATTCCAGCAGCACCAACTGATCTTCCCCCAGCTCTCTCCAGCCTTTAAAAAATGAACCCGCCTTCCGCGCTTTCTTACGTCCCTTGTTCCGGCAGAACTGGGTGGTCTATGCCAAGCCCCCTTTCGGCGGCCCGCATCACGTGCTCGGCTATCTCGGCCGCTACACTCATCGCGTCGCCATCACCAACCGTCGCCTGGTCGCCTTCCAAAATAATCAAGTCACCTTCCGCTGGAAGGACTATGCGCAGGGGAATCACAAAAGAATGATGACCCTGTCGGCGCAAGAGTTCTTGCGGCGCTTCCTGCTGCATGTCCTGCCCCGCGGCTTTGTCCGCATCCGCTCCTTCGGCTTCCTGGCTAATCGTCGCCGCGCTCTCCTGCTGCCTCTTTGTAAGCGCTTGCTTTCCCAGCCAACGGAAACCCGGCCAGCTCTCGTATCCACCTCCTCCACCTCCGCTTGTTTCCGCTGCCCTCTATGTGCCACTCCCATGCTGCGCCTGGAAATGCTTTCTGCCTGCCAGATTCCTCAACTTACTCACCGGAGCACCAGCTTTGACTCTTCCTAACCCGTCCACCATCTCACTACTTTCTACAGGAGTTTCGACTCCCATAGCCTTCGTGTCCTTACTGGCCGCGGTTGAGCTTTCCTCACCACTTATTTCTGGAATCAAGTTCATCCCCCACTCTCCCCGGCTATCACTCACCAACCAATTACTCCCGCCCACTCCTCCGGGCTACCCTAATCACCGGCGAAGCATTTTCGAATCGCGCATGCAAAACCCATAGCTCCCCCGCGTCCGCCGCAAACGACAGCGGCTTCGTCCAAATCC
>Ga0126381_100005609_pt1 | contig 13835 bp, 8 predicted proteins | sample PanSoiMetPlot_28_FD_96465 | JGI IMG/M metagenome (GOLD analysis project Ga0126381, IMG submission 96465) | Tropical forest soil microbial communities from Panama - MetaG Plot_28 | ecosystem: Environmental > Terrestrial > Soil > Tropical forest > Bulk soil | place: Panama | collected 2016-02-17
CAATGACGTTTTCTTAGCAGTCGCCAGCACGGCGTGTGTTACTCCTCTTGCTTTCTCAGTCCACTCTCAAGTGTCTCCATTGAGATTATCATGAATGACTTGCGCGCGAAACCCCGGCGAAGGTAGCGGGCGAAGACTGGAACTGGTCGCAAGTGCGGCGCTTTGAAAGGGCACGACTTCAGTCGTGCCGCAAAGTGCAAAATAATTGAGCGCGGCTTTGGGCCGCTGGGGGATGTAGTCCGGGGTCCCCACGAACTGGTCTTCGTTCGTGGGGTTGAGATCTCCTTCCGTTGGAGACCCGGGAAATCACTTATCTAGCAGTCGCGCGCTGGTAAGCCGTGCCTTCTCTATTCCCCATTCCCGTTTGCGCTACTTCGATTTCGTAAGCGGCATGTACTGATCGCGAAGCTCAGTCTGGCGGCTGACCATTGGGACGGCCTTGCCATCGACGAAGACCTGCTTCACCGAGGTGCGCACGTCCAGCGGATCGCCATTTGCAACAACGACATTGGCAGTTTTGCCGATGTCGAGCGAACCGAGCTTGTCGCCGAGTCCGAACATCTCGGCGGGATTCAGAGTGATCGCCTTCAGCGCTTCGTCATACGGAAGCCCATACGCGACGGCGTATCCGGCGGCATAGGGCAGGTTACGGCTGCCACCCATATCCCCGCCCGCCAAAGCGATCTTCACGCCGCGCTTTTGCAATTCAGAGGGAAGCGAGAAAACCGCGTCGTAGCGCTCGTTCGAACGAGGAAAGTCATAAATCGAACCGACAATGACCGGCACATGATACGACGCAATTTCGTCCAGGATGTCCTGCGCGTGGGTGACATGATTCAGGATCACCTTGAGGTGGAACTCCTTGGCGATGCCCATTGCCACCTCGACCTCGTAGCTCTCATACGCGCCAAGGACCACTGGCTTCTCGCCATGAAGATACGGAAGCAACGCTTCGAGTTTGAGGTCGTGCTTTGGAGGCGCGCCTTTGTGATCGGGCTTGGCCGCGGCAGCTCGCTCCGCTTCGTAGGCTTCTGCATCAAGGAATGCCTGCCGGATTTGCGAAGCGAGACCCATGCGCGTGGTGGGAAACTTCGAAGGGCCCTCAAAGTTGGCGCGACGGCGAACACTGCCCTCGAAGTTCATGGCAAGCGCAATGTCGCGTTGGAGCAGCATCTCATCCCGGTCGCGGCCGGAAAGCTGGATCGCAGCATCCTGCCCGACAACGGAGTCTTGCGAAGCCGGAGCCACAATGGCGTTGGTAATCCCGTTCAGACGCTCTACCGGAATGCGCACCGTCTCCGCGTGGAACGCGTCGGCAACGTGCATCTGCGGAGAGATCTCGTCGCTGGTTTCTGCGAGATCGTTGCTGTTCTGGTCGGATGCAACTTCAGTGAGACCGAGGTGCGTTTCGGCGTCGAAGAGTCCTGGGTAAACGGTCATGCCCTTGGCGTCGAAGACCTCCGCATCGGCAGGAACTTCTGTTGAAGATGCTGGGCCAACGGCCGTGATCTTGCCGCCCGACATGATTACCACGCCATTCTCGATCACGCCGTGCGTTACGGTAAGAAGCTTGCCGCCGACGATCGCGATCGTTTTGGCGGGAGCGAGGGACGCGCCGTTGGGGACGGGTAAAGCAGCCTGCGCAAAAACGGAAGCCTGCGCCGCTGCAAGAATCAGGCCTGATGCGAGGATTGCAGTCTTCATTCGGCGTCTCCTTCTTCGTCTTCACCGCCAAAGCCCTCAGCGTCGTGCATCACGCCATGAAAGCGCGGAGTTCCAAAGCCGGGCGCCGAGCTATCGAAGAAGAGGTCTCCATCAATGAATACCTTCTCCACGCGTGCATAGGTCGAGAGCGGATCAGTATTCCAGATCACCACGTCGCCATCCTTGCCAACGTCGAGCGAACCCACGCGATCGTCAACGCCGATGATCCACGCAGCGTTCAGGGTAATCATGCGCAGCGCCTCATCTTCGGTGGCTCCGCCATAGTGGACCATCTTCCCCGCCTCCTGGTTCAGGCGGCGTATGTAATCATTCGAATCGCTCTTGAGCGCCACGCGAACGCCTTCGCGCATGCTCATCACCGCGTTCCAGGGAATGGCATCCCAGGCTTCGTCTTTAAATCCCCACCAGTCTGCGAATGTCGCGATGCCGGTGCCGGTGGGAGCGATCTTATCGCCCACCTTGTACATCTCGAGCGCGTGATGAAAGCCGCGAATCTTGTACCCGTATTCCTTGGCGATCGCCTCCTCGGTGAGAAACTCGTCGGCGCGGTAACAATGAATCTGTACGTAGAGCTTGCCGCGTAACACGTCAGAGAGTGCTTCGAGCTTCAGGTCCTTTTTCGGCGGAGTCGCGTCCTTGTCGCCCTTCGCGACCTTCGCGTTGTACGCGTCCCACGACGCCATGTACGCCTTCGCGTCCTCGAACGCCTGGCGCATCACTTCGAAATTGCCCATTCGCGTGGAAGGAACCTCGTTGCGCCGGCCGTAAACGCGTTTGGGATTCTCGCCGCTTGCGAACTTGATCGACCGCGGCGCATTCGGGAAGAGCATCTCATCGCGTGACAGGCCGAACTTATTCTTGATGACCACCGCCTGGCCGCCGATCATATTGGCCGATCCATGCAGCAGAAGTTCGGTGGTTACGCCGCCGGCCAGTGCCTGGTAGAGAGCCTTATCGAGGTTGTCGAAGGCATCAATCATCATCATCGACGGAGTGACTGGACTGGTGGCTTCATTCACGTCGTTGCCCAGAGCCGAATGCGAGTGGGGGTCGATGATTCCGGGCGTGACGTACTTGCCGGCGGCATCAATCGTCAAAGCACCCGCCGGTGCATTGACTGACGCGCCGACGCCGGCGATCTTTCCGTTGTGAATCCAGACGCTGCCGTTCGGAATCGTGCCGTGCGTGACGGTCATAACCGTGGCGTTCTGAATGACCACATCTGCCGGATTTGATTTTGAAGGAGCCTGCGCGTCGAGGCTCAGTGACATCGCAACCGTGGCGGCTGCAAACAAACATACGCAACCGTGCCGTCGCACGGAACGAGCGGAAGGCATTTGCTGGTCCCCCGAGGAAGATTGAACGCAATGATTGTGGTTGATCGTAACATCGCAATCCGCCTCACGGGCAAGCCCAATCACGCGAATTTGAGGCGCACAATGAAATGCCGGCCACCGAAGCCGCGGCCGGCGCCTTTACGCGGGATCGATTGAGGCGGAGTGCAGCGGCTCAAAAGCTACTGCAGGCTCCGATTGCGGTTCGCGACTCTAGAAGATCACCTTCAGCGCGAACTGGGTGTTGTACGGTTCGCCGGCGCCGATTCCCGGAGCGCCGTTGAAGTTGCCGATGGTCGTAAAGAGCTGGAATCCGTTGGTGTAGGTGTACGAAGGGTCGTAGTTGCCCTGCAGCGGAGGTGCGTAGTTCGTTCGGTTGAACAGGTTGAACATCTCGATCCGGAACTGGGTCGTAACGCGCTCACCGATCTTGGTGTTCTTGAAGACCGAGAGGTCCACGTCGCCGTAGCCCGGACCGACAAACTCGTTGCGAGAGGTGGTGCCCCAGGTTCCTGACGGTGCATCGGTGAAGGCAGCTGGATTCAGCCAGTTCAGTCCCTGCCCACCCACGACACCGCCCTTGCGGAATCCGGCATAGGGATTCACACCAGGAACGAGGTTGGCGCGCTGGTTGCCGTCGTTTGTGCCCGACGTATCCGACGAGCTGTAGACGGAAAACGGCGCGCCCCCGTGGAAGGTCATGAGGCTGTTGATCTGCCATCCCCGTGTGAGCAGGGGCGCAACATGCGCACCGGGAACGTCCCATGAGACGAGCCCAGTGAAGATGTTGCGCACGTCGAAGTCGCTCGGGCCGTAATCACCCTTGAAGTTAGTGCTGTCCTGCGGCAGAGCGCCGCGGTAGGCCGTCACTTCATCGAAGCTGTGGGACCAGGTGTAGGCCGCCTGCAACGTGACACCGTGGATATTGGTGGCGCGCAGGGTGGCCTGCAGTGAGTTGTAATTCGAGGTTCCAATACTCTGGATCTCATTGATGAAGCTGTAGAGCGGATTATCCTCGCCATCGGTAAACACGCTGTCGTACGGACGGGGTCCGCCGCCTAGCTCTGCCTGGTTGATGTCGAGGATCGACAGCAGATGACGGCCCTCGGTGCCCACATAGCCTAGCTGCGCCACCACGTTACGCGTAATGCTCTGCTCGAGCTGTACGTTGTAGTTCACGTTGTGTGAAGGCACAAAGTTCTGCGCCACCGAGAACAGGCTGTTCTGAGACGGCCCGGTGCCCGAGTTGAAAATATCCACGCCGCTCTGCACGGCCATGCCATTGACCGTGGTGGTATGCACCGAGCCGGGGCCGGTCGGGTTGCCTTCCACGCCGTTCGGGGCGCCGTTGCCTGGACGGTTGTCGAGGAACGGGTTCAGGTTGGGCGTGTCGTAGTACAAACCGGCGCCAAGTCGGATCACTGTATTGCGCGTCGCCTGATACGACAAGCCGATACGAGGGCTGACGTTGGTGTACTTCGGATCGTAGAGATTGCTGATCTGCACGCCTTGGATCGCAATGCCGGTGCCGCCAAGATTCGGGCGGAATACTGAGAGGTTCTTCAGTGAATTATGCAGCGGCCCCTCGTAGTCCCAGCGAACGCCGAAGTTGACATTTAGCTTCGGGGTAATTTGCCAGGCGTCCTGCGCGAACAGATCCCAAGTGTTGACGAAGACCTGGCGATCCGGGTTGCCGAGTGCGATGGAGGCGTTGGAGATCCTTCCGGTGAGGAAGTCAGCCAGCGCGTCGACGCGCAAATCGCGGGCGTCCCAGGTGTCGCCGGTTATAGTCGGATTCTGGTCAGGACCCTGGGTGCCGTCGAAGGTGAAGCTGCCCAGCGCGTGGCGCTGGTAGAACTCGTCGAGCTGCGCCTGGCGAAACTCGCCGCCCAGCTTGAACTGATGCTTGCCGACAACCCATGAAAGATCGTCCGTGAGGTGGCCGGTGATGTCGTTGCGGCCCTCCGGAGGCGTCTCGCCGATCGGATCGAAGCCGCTGATGCTGATATGCGGCGAACCGGGCAGTGTCGAGCCTGTGACGAAGCCCATTGAGGCTACATCGAACTTGGTATTGCTGTCATTGAATATCTGGTTGAAGTAGTTCACACCAGCCAACACCTGGTTCGTGATCGAAGGAGAGAAGACGTGATTGAACACCAGGGCGTAGTTCTGCACGTGGATCGGAGCAACCTCGTAGTACCAGGGAAGAGAGGATCCGACCGGAGCCACCTGATTGCCCTGCCCGACGAACCAGTGAGCGGTCAGCGAATTCTTGTCGTTGATCGTGTAGTCGATCTTGGCAAGGCCGTTATAGCTGTAACCGAACTCCGGCGTGTTGCTGATGTAGTTGTTCGTTTGCGGCGCCGCTCCGCTCCCCCCGCTGATGGCGTCTGAAGGCCACAGCGTTGTGATCATACTGGTCATCACCGCGTTGGTGCCGTATCCCTTGCCATGAATCGCGTTGATGGCCGCCGCTTGCCATGCCTGGTCGGGCTCAGTTGCCGTTTGCGGCACACCGATGACGAACCTTTGTTTCTCAAAAGTCGTGAACCAGAACAGATGGTCTTTGACAAATGGACCGCTGGCAGAGAAGCCGAAGTTGTAATTCCGCACCTTTTGTTTCTCCGGTGCGGTGAAGGGGTTCGTGGCCCCAAAGAGTTCGTTACGGTTGTAGTAGTAGGCCGAACCGTGTATCGCGTTGCCGCCGGACTTGAGCGAGAGGTTCACGCTGCCGCCGGGGTTACGACCGGATTCCGCGGAAGCCTCGGTCTGGGCCGAAAAAGTGTCCACTGCATCGATCGGCAGGATGATCCCGGCGATACCCGAGACGCCGCCCTGATTGACGGCCGGAATGTTATGCCACAGATCGTTGTTGTCGATGCCATCGATCTGCCAGTTAATCTGATTCGCGCGTGTCCCGTTGAGCGAACCGTAACCGCCGGCGCCGGAGTTGGAGAAGCCCGGCGTGAGAATGATGAGCTGCGTGAAATCGCGGCCATTGAGCGGCGTATCCTGCAACTCTATGCCGCCCACCTCGGCCGTCTGCGTCGTCGAGGTCGTGTCCAGTGTGATCGCCGCAGCGTCGACTTCCACCGTTGTGGCCGTCTTCTCAATGCTCAGCCTGATCGGGATCGTATAGATGGTTCCCGCTGTCACGGGCACCTTGGAGATCACGGACGCCTGGAAACCGGGCGCCGATGCAGTCACGGTGTATGTACCGAGCGGCATATCCTGAAAACCAAACTCTCCTGCGCTCGAGGTGATCGTTTTGTGCGAAACGCCGGTAGCTGCGTCAGTAGCCTCAACACTCGCGTTGGGAACAACGGCTCCGGACTGATCCGTCACCGTCCCGTTGATGCCGCCACGAAATGTCTGGGCAAAGGTGTTGAGGGGTAGAGCGAACAGAAATGCCACCACAACGAGAGTAGCGATGAGTACACTGCGGGTATGTCGATAAAGCATTACGCCTGACCTCCAGATGAGAGTGAATTCTTGTGTCTGCACGCCTGGAAAAGTGGCATCGCCTTCGAGCAGAAATGGGCGCAAAAAGACCGCACACTGCCTTTACTGTTCTTTGGGATGTTTAGCGGGATGGAATGTATGAGGTTGGGATTCCATTCCCAACGATAGTTACTGAACAAATAAGGAAGCAATAAAGAAAGCCATAAAAAGTCTCTGGCTCCTGAATCGAACAACGGAGATTCATGAGCCGAAGTGTGATTTAGCTCACGCTGTCCAGTGCCCCTCGGCACATCTCAACGCCGCCGGCGGTGCAACGCTCTTCGCATAAAGGTGCGCGCGATGCCAGACGCCGGACGAAGCCGTTGGGCACATCCATCCGTCATCCTTGTCGCGACAGATCTAAGCGATCTCGACCGTCTGACTCGCTTCGCGCTTGAACAGGCACACCAATCCGGCGCACGCGTTATCCTGCTCCATGTGCTCAGCGCTAGTGCCGGCGTTACTGCGGACCCCACGGGAATGCCGTACTACGACCTGGCAGAACAGGCCGAATTTGCGCTCAAGACAATTGAGCCCTCAAGAGCCGTCGCTCGTGCGCAGGATATCGCCTGCGACACTGTCATTCGCGAAGGACAGCCCGCCCAGCAGATCATTCGGGCTGCCCGCCAGTTCAGAGCTGACCGCCTGCTTCTTGGGACTCGGAGCCGGAGTAAGGTAAGCAAGCTGCTCCTCGGCTCCGTTGCAGAGCAAGTGCTGCGCTCGGTTGACCTCCCGGTCATGACCGTGGGACCCGAGGCTCATCTCGAAGTGGCCAACGACGCCCGGCAAAGGGTCGTCCTTCACGCCACCACACTTAGAGTGACCTCCTGCCCGAGCGCAGCGCTTGCCTGTCAGATTGCCGGCGTCCAGAGAGCAAAGCTGGTCCTGCTGCACGTGTTGCCGCCGATCGATGCAACGAAGCGAGGCAGTGTTCCGACCGGTCTCGACTCCACTGCAATGCACGAGCTTGGCAGCCTTGCAGCAGAGATTGGAGCATCCGAATCCTGCTGCGCGAAGGTGGAAACACGCGTCGCACACGGCCATCCCGCGATCGAAATCCTCGCAGCGTCGGTGGAATTGGAAGCAAATCTCATTGTTCTCGGAGCGGCCAACCGGTCAACATTTCACAGCATCACGCATGATCGCACCGTGTATCGAGTACTCGCGCACGCTCGCTGCCCGGTTCTTACTTTGCGTGAAATTCGCGAAGAGATGATTCCGTTGCCGCCGGAACACGACGTGATTCACCTCTAGCTGCTTAATATTTGCTGAATAATCTGCCGGAAGTGTGTTTTGTAACATGGCACGAGTTCACTCGAGCCGCAAACGGAGCCAAAAAATGACGCGGGCCCTTAGTCCCAAAGAACGGTTTCGGCCCCTTGCAAGACCTACGCGGTAAGTCGTTCGAGCTGTTCGGGCTTGGCGATCGTGAGACTGGCGCCTTTGATGATGATCCACTGATCGCGGCGGAATTGATTCAGCAGCCGCGTGACGGTTTCGCGCGAAGTACCTGCCATGTTGGCGATCTCTTCATGCGTGAGCGCCATCGTGAAACGGATCTCGGGTTTTCCGTTGGAAGCTGCGCGGCCCCAGTCCAGGAGCAGGCGCGCCAGGCGCCCGGCAGCGGAACCGGAAAGTGCGAGTCGCTTGGCGTCGTGGAAGACGGTGAGATACTCCCCCGACAACGATTGTGCCGCATGCATGCTTGCGATGCCGTGCCGCCCGAGGAAATCGATGAACTCCTGCTTCCGAATCGTCTTTACCTGGCAGGGTTCGATGGCCTCGGCGGTGACCTCGTGCGGAACGTTGGCCAGAACGGCGCTCAAACCCATCACGTCGCCGGGGCCGGCAATCTTCAGGATCATGGTCTTGCCGTCACGCGAAGTAGACGAGATTTTTACCTGGCCGAAACAAATAATGAAAACATTTCGCGCCGCATCACCCTCAGTGAAGAGCTTGGCGCCGCGCGCGTGGCTCATCATGATTCCAATGTTGTCGAAATCCTGCAGGGCTTCGGGGGTGAGATTGCAAAACATCCGCAGATGGCGGTGCTCGCAATTGAGGCAATCTTCCGGTGGGTGATGAGAATGAAGTCCGGCCATACTTCTTCCGCTGGTCTAGCCAAAGTATAGCGCAAATCAACAAGATAAAAAGGAGGAGACCAGTCCAAATACCGTTGTTTGCAACTAAGAAACGAGCACGTTCGAGAATGCGATGCAATCAACAAAAATGTCTCTTAGATGTGCGCAGAGGAAACTGTTTTTCGCCGGAGCCCTGCTGTTCGAGTTGCGCAGCACATCCCGTATGCTCTTGATACTTCACGGGCTAGTTCTCCGAGTAGTTGCATTCTAAGGGGCGCATACATCTGGAAGGCTCGACTGAGAGCCTCCTTGGGGAGACGCATCACTGTTCCCGCCGTTTGTGCTAGCAGCGTATACGTGTGACGTGCGTCACCTAACATTGCCGCCAGTTCCACCACTTCTCCGCCGCGCACAGTTCCAAGCGTCACTCGCGAATCGAGACGAGCAGCCTTGCGCAGCAACTGACCGGTGATCAAGACGTACAGGCCCCGGCAAATGTCATTCTGGTGAAAGATGACTTCGCCTGCTTCGAATTCAATGCATTCTGCCGAGGCGTTCAGCAGATTGCTGACGGCAGGCGGACAGGACAACAGTTCTGCAATCGGGCGCGCTGAAGCGGGATCGCGCTGCTTAGGTATTGCGGATTGCATCATCCCGGCTCCTCCTGCCTCATTCCCTTGCACAATACTGCACGCCGAACCTTCGGCCATGTACTGATCCGCGTCCTCGCAGTTCCTTCTGGTCCCTCGAAATTGCAGAGAACCGAATTCCATGTGCTGAACTCTTGGTGCCAGCTAGAAGTCAATCTTGAATGCGTGGGACGATCGACTCGAGGTACAGCCTCCTCGCCGGTTCGAAGGAATGAACAAAATCAGATTGCTCACCCTTTTCCGCGTGCGGCTCAAAGCAAAACCAGAGTTGCTGCACCTCGAAACCGCGAGGCAAAGTCGACCCGACCATCCGGGGCCCCCAACGACACGGATTTCGTCGTTGGGGTGGGAGCATCAGGGAGCGGCGACCTTGCAAAGAACTCATCAGGACACACTGACTCTGGTTTTGCCAGAGGAAATCGTCGCCGTCGTGCAGGCTTCTGCTTCACCCCGCGCCCCAGCCGGCGGAACGCAAAGCACAGGTACGCGCGACCGCGCCAGCAGGGTGAAGGCAGTGCCGTGTGGTCCCGGCGTCTCGCTGGACCGCTTCACTCCAATCACCAGCATGCTCGGATGAAACTGTCCGATAGCTTCGACGATTGCATCGCTCGGTTTCCCATCCTTGACAAGGCACCTTACGGGAAAACGCCCTGCACCGGCAATCCCGAATTGCGCTGCCGTTGTCGCTGCGGGGTTGAGGAAGGCAATGGCCTCTTCCGGCCTGCGCGCGTGGACAACAATGAGCACGCGACGGAAGACCTCAGAGAGCGAAGAAGCTGTTGCAATTGCCTCCGGCGTAGCCTCGTTCCGCTCCATCGCGAGCATCACCGGTCCCCCCGGCGCGGGACGAAAAGCTCCGGCGTTGTAATCAGCTGCAACCGCGAGCACCGGACACGGAGCCAGTCGCACCAGTTGTTCGGCCACCGCGCCAACGAGAACCGGACCGGCGCCCTGTCGACCCGCAGTGCCAATGACGATGAGACCTGCCTCGTACTGACGGGCCACATCCACGAGCAGTTGGGCGACTTCGCCCTGGCGAATCTCAGAATGACTGCGAATGCCCTCGCGGATGAGATCGGCTGACAACAGGTCGAGAGCTACGCGGGCCTGCTCGGTCATGCTGCTGAGCACTTTGCCGGGCACACACACCACTGACGCAAAGTCGACGGGATCCAGCCCATGAGCGAGAACAATACGGGCGCCGTAGGCACTGGCGATCTTCCGCGCGTACTCCAATGCAGCATCTGCACGCCCGTCAAGGTCGGTTGCAACGACGATGGTCTTCAAACCAGTTGCGAAACTCATAACTGCCTTCTCTCGGTAGCCCTGTCGGGCCCCGTCAAGCGCCTCGTGTTTTTGGCAGGGCGGTTCTCAGCCCAGGCCTGATGGAACAGAGTCTGCTCTTGGACGATTGACTGGGCAGTGACAACTTTCACCCCCATTTGTGACCGCGATCACAAGTGGCTGTAACTCCGAGCATCGCTCGCCCATTCTTCAGACGATCAGCTCGGGCCCGCTCAAATGTACAGCCATTGGGCTAATGCGTTAGGCTTCGCTCCGTCATGAAAAAGACCGAACGCCCCTCTACTCAAACGTTTGGTCGAGTGTGCCGTGGATTGCTGCCGGTGGCCGCCGTGGTGTGCCTCGTCTGCCTTCGTCTTGCTGCAATTGCACAGGCTCCTGCTTCCGATTCACCCGCGATCGAGGCAAAGGCCCAGGCCATGCTTTCCAAACTCAGCCTGGAGGAGAAGATCAAGCTGATCGGCGGGGTCGACGATATGTTTACCAATGCGATCCCCTCCATCAATCTGCCCCGCCTCAAGATGTCGGATGCTTCGGTGGGCGTCCGCACCTGGGGACCCACGACCGCTTATGCAGGCGGCGCGGCCCTTGCGGCAACCTGGGATCGCGAATTTGCGAAGGAACTTGGGGAGAGTCTCGGACGCGATGCCCGTGCGCGAGGCGTCAACTTCCTGCTCGGACCGGGCGTGAACATCGCACGCTCCCCGGTGAATGGGCGCAACTTCGAGTACCTCTCCGAGGACCCATACCTGAACGGCGCTCTTGTGGTCCCTTATATCGGGGGCCTTCAATCGCAGGGGGTAAGCGCAACCGTGAAGCACTACGCGCTCAATAACCAGGAGTACAACCGGCACAACGTTGAGGTGACGATCGATGAACGGACGATGCGGGAGATCTATTTTCCCGCTTTTGAAGCGGCCGTCACCAGGGGGCACGCAGACGCGGTGATGAATTCCTACAACCTGATCAACGGCGCGCATGCGACGCAGAATGAGTTCCTGAACCTGAAGGTGCTCAAAGGCGACTGGGGATTCAAGGGCGTGCTGATGTCCGACTGGGATGCGACCTACGACGGTGTTGCGGCCGCGAATAACGGGCTAGATCTCGAAATGCCGTCGGCACGGTTCATGAATCAGCAAGTGCTCGTGCCTGCGGTGAAGAACGGGGCGGTCAAGGAAGCGACCATCGACGACAAGGTCCTGCGCATTCTTCGGCTCGCTCTTCGTTACGGATGGCTTGACCGCCCGCAGTTCGACGCCGCCAATTCGACCTACTCGGTGGCCGCTCGCCCGGTCGCACTGAAGGGCGCTCTCGAGAGCATCACGCTTCTGAAGAACGATGGACACATCCTGCCGCTGGACGCCACGAAGATCAAAACGATTGCCATTATCGGTCCCAATGCATGGCCGGCGGTGACAGGTGGCGGCGGATCGTCGGAGGCTCAGGCATTCGAACCGGTAAGTATCGTTACAGCAGTGGCGAACCTTGCTGGGCCAGATGTACACGTGCTCTACTCGCGCGGACTCCCGGAGATGAACGATGTCTTCGAGCACACGCACTGGGAGCCTGGCCTGAAGGAGTCGACTTACCCGAGCAACGACTTTAAAGGAACTCCGCAAGCTAGCGAAGCGCACGGCATCAACAACTACAAGCCGGAGTGGTGGGGACCTGAAGACAACACCCCGCGCAGCATTCGCTATACCGCGTCGTTCAAGGCCCCGAAGGCTGGTAAGTACCTTGTGCTGGCGGCCACGTCGGGCAGCGACCACTACAAGGTCAGCGTCGACGGCAAACAGATCATCGAGCAGGTACAGGTGGAAGGCCAGCATCCGGAGTCCGCCACGATCGAGCTGAATGCCGGCCAGACGATCAGCCTCGTTGCCGACTACCTACCCGGCTTTGCCGGCAACCGGTTTTCGCTTGGCATCGCGAATGAGGCCGACCTGATTTCCGAAGACGCAAAGAAGTTCGCCTCGATTGCCGATGCCGTCGTCGTCGCGGTCGGTTTCAATACATCAACTGAGAGCGAGGGCTTCGACCGCAGCTTCGCACTCCCCTGGGGACAGGATGCTCTGGTTGAAGCGGTTGTGGCTGCGAATCCTCGCGCTGTGGTGACGTTCATCGGAGGCGGTGGCTTCGATACGCGGCGTTGGCTCGACAAGGTGCCTGCTCTCGTTCATGCCTGGTATCCCGGTCAGGAAGGCGGCACGGCCATTGCTGATGTGCTCTTCGAAAAGCACAACCCCGAGGGCAAGCTGCCGGTGAGCTTCGATCGCAGCTGGGAGGAGAATCCGTCGTACCCGTATTACTACCCGATCAAGGGCGCGGATACGAAGCTGCACGTGATCGAGGTGAATCGCAAGCCGGTGGATATCGTCATTCAACACGTGAAGTATGACGACAAGCTCATGGTCGGCTATCGCTACTGGACGACGACCGGCAAGCATCCGCTATACCCGTTTGGCTTCGGCCTCAGCTACACGACGTTCAGCTTCTCGAACCTGCAAGTGCCCGCGACCGCGACATCGGGATCGGAGATTTCGGTCAGCTTCGGCGTGACGAATAGCGGAAGCGTCGAGGGCGCCGAAGTGGCGCAGCTCTACGTATCCGATCCTTCCGCGAAGGCGAAGCGGCCGGAGCGCGAATTGAAGGGATTCGAGAAGGTGAAGCTCGCGCCCGGTGAATCGAAGCACGTGACAATCTCGCTCGATGCCCGCGCATTCAGCTACTGGGACGAAGCGAAGCACACCTGGACCATCGATCCCGGCAAGTTCGTGATTCTCGTCGGCGACTCCAGCGAAAACACACCGCTGCATGCAGACCTGACGATCAATTAGTGTCTCAAGTCTGAAGTTTGTAATGATAAATCGCTCTGTCATCCTGAGCGAAGGTCGTCCGCCGGGGCGGACGGCCTGAGGATCTGCGGTCGTTTTTAAACAAAATCTCAGACCGACGACCTCGGCTTCTGCCACACTCAAGAGAAAGGGCCTGCCCGCGTGGCAAGCCCTTTCTTATTTGAGGGTGCGCCTCAATTTCCCGAACGGACCGGTCTCTAACGGAGGCTCTTCAGCGCCGGATACAGCTTGCGCCATTCCGAGTACCCACTCTTGTAAGCGGCAAGGTCGGCGGCATCCGGTTCGATGCGCTGAGCCACATCGATGGCTTGACCGCAAGCCGCATCGAGATCCACCCAGTGTCCCGTGCCTACGCCCGCCATCAGCGCACATCCAAATGCCCCGCCC
>Ga0126381_100005610_pt1 | contig 13835 bp, 20 predicted proteins | sample PanSoiMetPlot_28_FD_96465 | JGI IMG/M metagenome (GOLD analysis project Ga0126381, IMG submission 96465) | Tropical forest soil microbial communities from Panama - MetaG Plot_28 | ecosystem: Environmental > Terrestrial > Soil > Tropical forest > Bulk soil | place: Panama | collected 2016-02-17
AAAGATGCGCTGTGGAATATCTGATTGCGTAGGAAGTAGTGTAGTCACTCATAAAATTTTACCAGCCGCTATCCGCAGTCCAATGCCAGCCACATCCCCAAAGCGTTGCCGGCGGTCCGGTTACAGCTATCTGGCTATAACCAGTTTCTCCTACATAATTGACAGCACTAACTGCCCTGTCGATACTGTTAGATGTATCGCGAACTGCGTTGCCACCGCCCGTAGCCGGACTCCAGATTGAAACCGATGGATTTTTTGCCATCCGTTTCTTGAAGAAAACTGGGATATACGGACCAAATGAAGCGGGAGCCAAAATTACCGAAGCACCTTGAAAAGAAGTATCAACCGTCCCGGGCTTCATGCTATAAATGTAGGATTTATCAAAATACCTAAGACATTCGTCTAGATTCTGGCTGAACGGTTTATCAATTAGTTGCGTGCAATTGGGACCGGGTTCGTGCTGAACGAAGGCAATATCGAAGGTACTGTTAACCGCTTGCGCCAGCCAATTGGCCTGACCGGTAGCACCGCCAAAATTACCAGTCTGCCACGTATCATTGGCAGGAGAGGTATTCGTCGTGCCGGAAGCCAGAGTCAGCGTAAATTGATACCCTGCGTTTCCGGATGCCGAACTGAAATTGCCTGCGCTCGGCCATGCCGGAAGATTCGGGAACGTTACCAGCGTCCACGTATTGGCCGATGCAATGGTGCCAAGCTTGGTGAGCGAGCGTGTTGCACTTGGATCACGCAACGAACAGCCAAACGTGATCCCGGCAACCGAACTGCGCACCAAAACCTGTAACGAATGCACATCGTTCTGCAGCTCACGGAACTGCGACCCTTCGGAAGTAGCAAGCAGAGCCAGAAAGTCTCCAGCCGCAAGAGTCGCCTGCGCTGTCGTAAGCGTGAACCGGATATAAGTGTTGCCGATCGTGTAGCTGGTTCCTGGCACCAAAACCTGTCCACCTCCCATTGCACCGCTACCGGTGCGTTGCGCAGGACAAACGCCGGTAGCAAAAGCCTTGTTATAAAACCAACGATCGCAAATACGAACGGCATTGGTTGAAACCGAGCCATTGACAGTCTGATCACACTCCGTAGTCGGATGTCCGACGGCGTTAAAGCTGCGAAGGCGCACATTCCAGATCTGCGATTGTGGCACCAGAACCAATGAATCGGTACCCAAGGTTGCGATGTTGCCGCTGTCGGTAGAAACCGGTGATAAAACAGTCACGTCGCCTGTGCCCGAATCGGCACCCGTACTTGAAAGTGTGATGCCGGCACCTTGAACAATCTTGCGCACTACCGCTTGTCCAACGGTACTCGCGTCCAAGTCAGTCCTCTGCACCGAGCCATCTAAAACCTGTGCACCTCTGATATTGGTTGGTGGCATTATTTCCAATAGCTCGCTTTGAGTCGGTCTCCGGTTGCCGGCGCAGTAAGCATTGTTATAGTTTGGCCACTAATCGTATAATCGTTCCCGGCGCCCGGTTCGAGTAATAGCCCGTTTAAGAATAGCTGTTCAGTGTTTGCCGTGGGCGCACTAGCCAGGGTAAAGGTCACGTTTGATCCGTTAATAGTACCGGAAGGTGTTTCGCGAATAACCATGTTGGTTGTACCAAGATACGTCCCAGCCTTTACCCCGAGTTGATTAGAGGCAATCGCCATTGTAGTGGCATCGATATTTACGCCAATACCTGCGGCGATTACCGTAATGGCTCGAGCCGGATCGAGCTTAACTGCGAGGTTATCGGCATTGATGATCATCGAGGCATCAGCCGCGACAACATCAATCACCTGTCCGGTTCTCAACAAACCTGCCCCGGCCGTAATGTCAGATGGACCAGGCAATTGGGTAAAGGTTATCGGAGTCGTACCCAAAGTCCCACCAGCATCGGCGGTGCTTAACCAGACTGTATCGTGATTAGCCGTGCCTTGTTGAACCGATACGAGCATTCCCGGGACTTCGGCCCAAGTATCCATTGCGGCCATGCGAGTCCAGGCACCGGCATTAACGGTATAAAGACCGTTATTGGCAGTTGTCGTCTGGTCTTTAACCAAGACGGTATTACCAGCCGAGAGTGCGATGCCATCAACGGTCTGGGTGCCGCTCAAAGTCAAATTTGCGCCGACACTAGCTACTATGACTGAGGTTGAAGAAACGACCCCGCCGGCAACATTGGCGAGCACCCATTGCCGAGTAGCCGCATCCGTCGGATTCACTGGATCGGCCAAACTCTGAATAGTCTGGCTACCCATATTGAGCGGTGCCGTCATAGCGACAGTGCCGTCGCTTTTTACGAACTTTGCACCATCTTGGAGTTTGGAAGTCTGAATTGCTGCGGCTGCCGCGATCTGAGCGTCTGCGATCGTGCCAGCCTGAATCTGTGTTGTGCCGCGAATTTGTGTACTGGCCATAAAATTTTAAGGTTGAATGTAATCAATAGAAATGCTGTCTCCCGGTAACGGAGCAGCCAGAAACTGGAAGTTTTGAGAACCAGTCTCTGTATAATCAATACTGGATCGCATGCGTAAACCGTTAAGGAAAACGGCCAGAAGACCTGTAGTGAAAGGATTGGCAGCAGTATAATTACGATTTGCGCCATCAATGATACCAGCTGGTATTTCGCCCCAAATTTGGCTTAATCCAGTTCCAGCAGGCCCTTGAACGCCGGCCGGCCCTTGTGGACCTGGCGGACCTTGTAACCCTTGCAACCCGATATCGCCTTTTGGACCTTGGGGACCAATATCACCTTTTGGACCTTGTAGACCGATATCACCTTTCGCTCCTTGGGGACCGACCGCTCCTTGATTGCCTTGTGGACCTGTCGGTCCCGCAATACCACTAGGTCCAATTGCGCCTTGTGGACCCGGTGGTCCGCTCGGACCTTGCGGACCCTGATTGCCTGCCGCGCCCGTGTCACCTTTCGCTCCTTGTGGACCGGTAGCACCTTGACTGCCTTGTGGACCTGCTGGACCTGTCGCGCCGACTGGACCGATTATTCCTTGCTGACCTTGCGCACCGGTTTGGCCTTGCGCACCTGCTGGACCACTTGGACCCGACGCACCTATTGGTCCCTGAATTCCTTGCGGCCCCTGCGGACCTATCGGACCTATCGGCCCTGGTATACCCTGGCCTGCGCCAGAAACCGGAAAAACAATGCGTGGGCTGCTCGTTTTGACAACGAATGGCGGAGGGCCGCTTAAAATATTTATTGGGATAGCCCCAGTGTCAGCAAGCAGCCGCATCGGGCTCGCGAGTCGTATCTTAATGGCTTCGCCTTCCTGAACGATGACGGAAGAGCCGGTCCGCGTTTCGACCACAACGGGCTTTTCAGCCATCACGATCGAGAATTTGGCCATATGCTTTTAACTTGGGACAGTTCGAGCCGTGACGCTTTGCTGAACGCTGAATTGGGTTGTACCGATGATCGTTGTGCGCTGCGGAGGAGTTTGACCCGTAATCCAGCTTTTAATATCCAGATAATAATTCCCGGCAGTAAGCGGGATAATCTGGAAATTGATTACGCCTGTTGCATCACCGATAACATCGTGAGCGTATTTTGCCTGGGCATCATCGGTATCATTTGGCTGGGTTTTAACCGTTATTCCGATTGTGTTGCCGACAAGTGATTTCGGCGTTATGCCATCCTCTTCAAAAAAGCTTAACTGTAATGGGATAATATCACCGGAGTAAACAGGTTGTGGAAAGATATTAGCCACATTTATTGCTCGCTCGACGTATCGGTTGAAGCAAAACTACCGACTACAGGCTGATCTTTAATTTCCTGTTCGATTTCCTTTTTAACGAGAATCTGACGTTGTTCGATCCGTTTTAAGATCGAAAGAATCTCTTCAAGTTTCTCATCAATTACCATTTTCTCTACGAACCCGGAGGAATCAACGGATACATGGTTGCCGTAATCGTCGCTCGCCTCATTGCTTCTCTGGCATCATTATATTCAAGGGAACGGCAAAGCACTAAACCTGCCGTTGCGCCACCCCCTAAAATGATATTGGTAATGGTGATTTCGTGACCGGCAATCACAGTGAGACCGGCTAAAACTTCGCCTTCCATCGTGATCTCGCTGCGCGGATTATACGAAACAACGGCGACCGTTTCACCCTGGCCATTTTTTTGTTCGAATATGTCGGTCGTATCATTTTGCCGGTAAGTTGCCAAACTCATGCCGGTTTCGGTTGCTGTAATCCCCCAGGAATAACCGAGGGTGCTGGGATAAATTCTTGCCGCCATAAGCTTCTATTGAGATGCAGTTGTCAAATCGCCGACCAAATAAAGACCGAAAACATAAGAGCGAACCAGATCATTGACTGTTTCTTGCTGCGAAATTATCGGCCCGAAGAAAACTTTTTGATAATAATTCTGGGAACCGGTCCATTGTCCGTAATTGGGTAAAGCTGCCGATAACTGACTGATTAAATTTATATGATCGCTATCGCTATGTTGACCAACTTGAGTTTCGAGTTTTACATTTAATCCGATTTTGGCGACCGAATGCCGGCCATTGGGGATATACGTTTCCTCGAGTGTTCCAGCAACAATGACAATTGGCCGCGTAATCTGGGCATCAGCCACTTGACGAACGACTGGGATTGGAGTCATCTGCGGTGAAAGAATATCGATCATGAATCGTTCGGCAATTTCCGTCATCTGAATCCCGCGGTTTTACGTGCCTGGGCTAATCGTTTTGCCGTGAAAGCTTCCATCCTGGCTTTAATTTCTTGTAAAGCTCTGTCTTTCGCTTGATGTGTGCTCGGGCAATCCATCCCGCGAGCAACGGCATTCAAAGCATATGTATCGCTAAGAACATTGTGCGTTTCTTTAACATTTGTTCTGGCGAGTTTGGATCTCGGATTGACAGTCGCGTTGCCTGATTGACCAAGTTTTTGAGCTAATAAAAGGAATGAAACTCGGTGATAACCCGTTGAACGTTTTTTTGATCGAAGCAATTTTCGGGCATATTGACCAATGATTTTGCTCGCTTTGCTGATAGTTCGTTTCCCACCCGATGCGCCTTTTATTCGAACTTTGACTGTACCGAGATTCTTTAAATCGATGCCTTTAGCTTGAAGTCGTTTAACCGCGATCTTCAAAAGCATTTTATCCCGGGCCATCTCGGTATCGATACGCTGTTTGCTTGTCGGCGGCAGAGCTTGATAAGCTCTGAACGCGAAATCCCGCGCCTTTTCATGGATGATATCTTTGCGCGCCGTTTTGCGAACCGCTACATATCGCTCAAAACTCCGGTTCCAATCCCGCATATCGAGTTTTACAGTCATACCGTCATCTGAGCATTGATTTGCGCAGCTTCGATCTCCCAAGTCGCCATATGCTGCTGAATCGTGTTAATGCGATAATTCAGGTCGCGGAAAATAACAGCGCCATCAACAACCGGTGTAGGTCCATCAAAGAGCGAATACCAAAGACTGACCGTTTGCAGCACATTCGTACCACCATCGCCGTATCCTTTGCCGATAGTGACATTCGGACCCATTGTCACCGGAATATTATCGGTACCCTGGATTGATGCTGTTTCGCCGAAAACGCCTTGCAGCTCGCCGAAAGCTGCGGCGACCTCTTGCTGCATTGACATAGAATCAAGTAACTAATGCTCGCATCTTCAACTTAGCATTTGTTGTACCGGCATTAGTTACAAAAAGTTTCGTAACATCTACAGTGATCGGATTTGTCTCTCCGAGACCAACTCCCCATTCCAACATCACATTAGCGGCTAAACTGATCGTTTGACCTGGGGTCGTGCTGCTATTGGTTTTGACCGTAAGCGCTTGATCGCTCCACATCATCAAACTCTGATTCGTCGAAATTTTCCATCCGATATCGATCTCAAAATCAGTTGTTCCGGCGTTAATCGTGCCGTCATACCCTACTTCGGTAGTCCCGGTGAATTTGTTGAGCACGGTTTGCACAACGCCTGAATCATCGTTGTACGTGGTCGTTATTGAATGATTAAACACGCTAATTATTTTCTCCTCTTTAAACCGTTATTTTAGGAGGTCTGCCCGGGCCACGCCGTTTGAAAACGTCTTCTTCTTCATGCTGAGCTTTCAATTGATACCACTGATGCATTGTCGGTTCGGGATTATTAAAAACCCAGCCTTCGCTGATAAGTCCTTCCCGCCCAGCTGCGATCAGTGCAGCTTCACCATGAGCATAGCTCGGGCCGGTATAAAGATTGATGAGATCTCCCTCAATATCTTTTCCAACAGCCAGGATGATCGTCATAGATTAATTCGGGTTGCCGCCTGCATTCTGGACCAGAATCGCACCGTGTCCGGTAACGCCTTTCGCAACGCCATACATCCATGTCAGCGTGACATTGAGCATGCCTCCCATCATGTCGTAATATTCTCGATATTGGATTGTGAGTCCTGAATCGGGATCAACAACGTTTTCAATGATTCCAGGCAAAGCAATATCGGGTACTTCGGGAACCCGGGCCGCCATGACGAGAGCTTCTTTCGCGCCAAAGAATCCCGCCAAACTGTTGGCGGTATTGAGTTCGGCATATTCAATAATCGTCGAGAATCCGCTGAATCCATCAATTGTACCACTGCTTGAACTTAAATTTGGATCGGCCCCGCCGAAGTTAAACTTTGAAATTACGCTCGTATCCTGTCCAAGTGCTGCGAAGACTATTGGATTGACTACCCCAAACCGGTTAATGCTGGCACCATTGGTAACGAGTAATTGTCTCATTGCCATAACTGTATGGCGATTGGAATTCTTTGGATCAACGATCTGGTAAGTCGTTGTAAAATTCGTCGGCGTAACCAAAGCAAAGAGATCAATCAGAAGTTGTCGGCCAAGCGCATAAGCCAATGCCTGTTTTTGTTCAGTCGTAAGATCCCGTTTGGTCGAAGATACTTCCGTATCTGAAAACGCCAATGTGGCAAATTTGTGCTTATTGATAACGACCGGTACATCGGTCGTAGTCGCAGCATCCTGTGCATTGTAACCAGTTCCGGCAGCAGCTGGCGAAACATAATCATGGGCCGGAGGAGGTGTAACGACTCGCGAAATCACGGTTGAATTGAGTAATGTCGCATCGGCGGAAAAATCCGTCGTAATCTGAGTAATGATCGGAAACGTTTTCTTTAAAAACGCTATCGTATCCAGGGTGACAAGTGTTGGACTGAGAGTACCAAGAGAATTTGCAGGCATAGGATTTTAGGAGTGATTAAATTTTGGGAATTGAAAACTCATTTGAGTTTTTTGATTTCAGCGTATAGCCGTGCCATTTCGTCCTGGTTCCCGGCCCGATTGGCCGCATCAAGCGCATCGATTAATTGCGCTTTATTGCTCGGTTTTACCCCGTTGGCGCTAACGGGCAATTGTTTGCCTCCTTGAGTTGCTAAAAATTCCATTGCCCGCATCGAGACAGTCTTCTGACTCTTCTCCAATTCGGCAATTCTGGTATTTGCTGCTGTAAGTGCGTCAGTTAAATCGTTTCGTTCGGCGCTAAGTTCGGAGACTGAACCCTTTAAATCGTTGAGTTGTGAGCTTTCCCAGTTTGTGATGCCATCAATCGTATTTTTGGTAATCCCGAATCCTTCCATGCATGTCAGAAAATCGGAATTAAGCGTGAGAATTGTCTCGTCACGCTCGAGAATGGTCTTTTGCAAGCCTTGGATCTGATCAGTAAGAGTTCCGATTCGTTCCAAGGCAGAATCCAAGGTTTTGATATCCATTTCTCCTTGCCGAAATGTCAAATCAGGTTTGCGTTTTTTGAATGCGGCGAGAAAGCTCATTTTGCGCGTCTTGTAGTGAGCCAATTCGATCAATCAGATTTAGCGACAACGCTTTTTGGCCCGCATAAGCGCCCGCTTTTAATTGGGAAAAATCTAGGCTCCGATAAGTAGAAACATGATCCTGAAAATCTTTGGCAACCTGGTCGACCGATTCCTGCAAATAATCTCTCTGCTCATCGGTCAGGCTTGGACCATACATCGTGGTTTTAAGGTCGTCGCCTTTGCTATAGATCGGATCGAATTTGAGCCCCGCTTTATCAAACATCTTTTCTTTGTCGATCCATGGAATAATCACGCCGATCGAACCCACGTTTGCGCTTGGTGTTGCCATGATATAATCGCATCCGCTTGCTAGATAATAGGCACCGGATGTCATCAGACTGTCGGAAAAAGCTACCGTTGGAATATCGATTGAAGCGATGCGAGCCGCGCATTCGGGACATCCGATCGCCATACCACCCGGTGAATCAAAAATGAACAGCAATCCTTGCGCTTCAGAGTTGAATGCTTCATCGATTGCTTCGGCGATATCCATGTAATCGCATCCGCCGCAAATACGCTCAAGAAAGCTTAATCGTTGACCCAGGATGCCACTTATTGTGATTTGGACAATCCCATTCACCAAAGCATTAGGCGATTCGGATTTCTTGGATTCGGGAATTTCAGCAATAACGCTCGTTTGTTCGCCGTTAAGTTTGCTTTCAATCAGCCGCATAACTGAAGCGTATCCACCCGGTGTAATTAACCAGGGATGCATCCAAACTTTCTCTAAAGTGCGGGCAAGTTTCATATCCGGATATTCAAAAGCGGCAAAATCTGCAAAATGAGGATCAGGACGAAGATTAAGATCAGGACTGCGCGAACGAGTTGATTAAATGGCGAAGGCAACGGCAAAAAACTGATTGCCCACCAGACCAACCAGAAAATGATCCCAAGGACCACTAAGACGATTAAAAAATGGATTAAAACTGAAATAAGCATTGGATTTTAATCCGTTGTCGTGTCTTGCTCGGTTCCTGTCCCGCTACCGCTCGCAAGTTCGGAACTTGGAGTTTCATCCGGAATCTGAACACCGGTTTCCTGTTCGACCTGTTGCTTAATCTTTATCTTGAGCGCTTTGTTGCGATAAAGCTGTTCAAGAAACATCTCATAGGAACCACGCCCGCGAGCTTCAATGGTCTCTGCCGGATCCATGATATCGTTCTGGATCTCGAGCACCTCAGCTTTACTATCCCGCCCAAAATCGACTGTAATCCGCGCTGGAAGCGTGAAGTTCCACATCCACCATTCTTCGCTAGCCGGTATCCGGCCCATTTTAGCGGCTTTAGCTACTGCATATTGAACGCAACGGCGAGCCACTCGCCGAATCAGACTTTGCCGATCCTGAATAATCCGGTTAGCTCGTGAAAGTAAACCGCGTGCCTGGGCACCTCCGAGATCCGCTTCCTTATCTACAAGGTAAAAAGGCCAGATCGGATCGATCAGATATCGGGTCAATCGATCCATCATCTGGTGCCATTCATTTGCCGGCCGGTTAAATTGGAATGCTTCCAGTTTGTTCCCGGTACGCGGATTGAAATATCTTGTCTGGGCTTTTTGCATCCATTCCAGGGAAAGATTCCGTTCGCCGGTAACTGATGGAGGATTCGTATTCTGGCTTTGGGAATTTTGGTCGCCGATCGCGCTTCCCGGCTGATTCGGAGGAGGCATTACCGAAAGAATGTTCTCAGGATTTGTCGGATCGAGTCCCGCGAGATCATTATATTCGAGTAGATTTACCCTGGAGGCATTCTCCAGAAAATCCTGTTCATTCTCGAGCAGGCTCAAAAGCGAACGTCCCTGATTAACGCCATGACTCGCTGTAGGCATTGCGCGAGTTTCATCTCCAATATCCATTTCGCGAACCCGGATCATGTCGTTAGCCGCGATAATGGCATCATCGTTCGGGTCATCCATTAGAACCGAGAACCCGATCGCTCTGCCTTGCTTATTCTTTACAACGCCCATTTCGCATTTGAAGCTCTTCCATTGGGCACCGTATGCGTCGGTTAAGATATTGCCCGCACCCAGAGCGCCGGGTTTGCGTGGTTGATCAACCTGATAAGGCCAAATGATCTGGACCATCGGATAACCACCATCATCCGCACCTGGATAGGTATCCTCAGCTTCGGTCAGATAAATAAAGAACTCGCCCCAGATATCCAGATTGATCGAGAGCAGATAAAGTGTCGTCTGAAAATCGTATTCCTCGCCCAAAACATTGCAGACCGGATACCAGTTGAAAATCAGCCATTCCTCAACCTCGGTTTTATAATTGGGATCGGATCCCATGAACACCGGCAACCAATGATTCGGCCCAGTTGCATACATGGCTTTTTCCGTGATCGCCACCCGCAAAGGGCCCAAATTCTTGTACAGATAAAGAACATGACTTCGGAGAATCCCGATATCGGTCAGCGGCACCGCCAAATCGGTCTTGAGCGGAAACCGGCGAACATAGGGTCGAGTGAAATCTTCGGGTTGTGCCGCCCGTATAAGCTTATAATTAACGAGCATAGATCAGTACATAAACCGGGCACTAGTCCGTGTATATTTCCAGCTTCTGCCCTTCAAAATCTCAATTGCGGCAATAACACTGTAGTATTGGTCCTGAACGCTTAAAATCGGAGTCGCCCAGGTCACGGTTTCGCCGGCTTGAACACTGAGAATATGTTTGCCCAGGTTCTGATCGATCATGGTCCAAAGCGTAGATCGGAGATTTTGCAGGTTCGCTATTCCGGCCTGATAAGCCGCAGCGTATTCGGGACTTCCCGGTAAACCCGCTTCATATGCCTGCTGAATGACTCCTCGTGCAAGAACTTGCGTATATTCGGGATCTGCTGCCACGTTAGAAAAGGCAGCAATGTCAAATCCGCTACGGTTTTCAGAGCTTGATTATTCCTGCCATGATGGCCATCGCGGTCAGAAAATATTCAGCATCCCAATAATGGTCTTCTCGTCGATCGGGCCAGACAAGCTCGAGTCGCTTGGTCCGATCATTAATCCGCTCAACTTTATATTGGTTGTACACCTGCCGAATATAGCTTTCTGGTACATCACTGGGGATTTCCCAGTTGACGCTCGCTTTACTGTCCCTGAAAAATGCTGTGATATCTTTGAGTCGTGGTGTTGCTAGGGTGATCAGGCGGCAGTTTTTCCCACGTTTAAATGACCAGACATCGCGGATTGCGCTAAATGGTTTCTGAACCCAACCGATCGTTTTCCCGATTAAATCTTTGCGCGGATGATTAAAATTGTATTCGTCACTCCCAATAACAGCCATCCAATTGTATTCGACGCATGCCGCATAAACCATTTCGCTCTGATGCGCTGAATCGATAAATACGAACCGGTCTTCAATTGCATATTCGATCTGCAAAGCCCGCAAGTCCTCGAAGGTTGCCACTGGTAACGCCGCTAAAAGCTTACTGGCGGCATTTGTCTCAAATCCCCTAATCACAACCCGAAAATCCTTCTGCTGCACATCTATTCCCATCCCGCGCATTGCCTCGCCTTGGAACCGGGCAGCTTTATATTGGCTTATCTTGTATGGAAATCGAATAACCTCTGGCGTTTTATCAGCCGGTTGCTCTTCCCACGGTTCATTAATCGTATCACATGTAAATCGCCGGAACGGTTCATAATCACCTTTGCTTTTAGCTTCCATTGCCAAGAGCCAATCCTGACCGATTGATTGCCACGGTATCCAAGGCGCAATCGCACCCCAATAATTCCAACTCGGATAAGGCGCACCAGGGTTATGACTGACATATTCCCCATGATCGAGGATATAAGCTCGGTCCTCAGGCGTATCATGCCATTCGTAACCGCACACAATCGGCTGATTCTTTTCATCAACACCAATCGGTGCTGGACAAGTCAAACAGATTGATTCACAGAGCAAGCCTTTAGCGACATACCGAAAATTCTTCCAGCGAATAACCTCATATCCGCCACATCTCGGGCATTTGAGGTGCCACATATCTTGAGTACCCCCCAGAAACGCGAGGTGAATTGTATCCTCATATCGCTTCGAGGTACTCATTCGCCAGATCTTCAAATCCGGTTTTGATCGCGTTCTGACCAGTGCATACTCAACCCGACCAGGCTGAAAATCTTTTTCCTCGTCAATGATCAGCCACCGGATCGGTTTTCCTGATAGATCTGCGGTACTTCCAGCGTTCGCCAGGATAAACATCCCAGTCGAGAAATCGATATGTAATTTCGATATCGAGCGTTCTCGTTTCGGTAACCGTCGTCTCAATGGTTCGCAAAGATCCAGGCTAGGCCTGATACGGGTATCAAAGAAGAGTTTGCTGAATTTCTCATTCGGCGTAACCCACATCGTCGGTCCGGCATCTTGATCCAATGCCCAGAATACGCACACAAGTGTCTTTTGCGTCTTACCGCATTGTGCGCCCGCCATTTCAACACCGCGAGTAATTCTAGGATCGGCAAACGCCCGCATCTGCGGAAGAAGAAACTTGCAAAGTCGCGGATTAAACAAGCCTCGATGAGTCGCGTTCGGATCTAGGTAAAAGTATTTCGCACCCCAAGTAATCGGATCGATGAACATTTGACATTTATCAAATAGTCAAATGCCCAATGTAATTTTAGGAATCGGAATTCAGCCTGATGGTACACCCGTAAATCTTTATGTCGGTCATAATGCTATTGCCGCCCAAACTGCCGTTGATCAGGCAGGTCAGGGTGGATCAATCAACCTGGGATATATTTACGAAAATCCACCCGCCAATATTACGTTGCGCTATTCTGTCCCAGCAGCAGCTTTGCCAACCATTACGAGTCTGACTCCGGCTACTGGGCCCGCAAATGCCGATATTACCATTGCTGTTGCCGGCACCGATTTTGATCCGGCTACGGTTAAAGTTCTTGTCGGCATAACTGAACTCACTCCAAATCCGACTCCGACCGCAACCGATCTAAATGTCCTGATTCCTGCTGCCGATATTGCTGTTGCCGGCACCGTCCAAATCAAAGTCAAGAATGGTGACGGACAGGAAAGCGGGACCCTCGATTTTACTGTTACTTGATTGGCCGATCCGTGAGTTGCCGCTGAATTTCTTGCCAAACCCGGATGCATTTGGCCACATGCGCCTTGATTTGTTCATCGGAAAGTTCTTTATCCCAGGGCAGACCATTCGCACCACCAATCAGATGACAGATTGCCAAAGGCTCGTCGATATAAGTGTTCAGTGACATTGTTATTTATTCCACATTCCATGCAGTCTTGATCCGTTCCTTTGCCCAATCCGGTATCGCCGAATTGGTTTTCTCGGCGTTCTTGATTGTCAAATCCAAAATCCCCTTGAACCTCGTCATCGCATAAAATTTCCATTCACCGACATCGTGAATCCCCATCAGCGCCCGGGATTCAGCCGAAAGGAAACTCATAAATGCTACACGCATCCATTCAGTCGCAAAGGTAATGACTGCTTCAGCTTGCCGCAGCGGGATCTGAGTTTCCTCATTCCTGCGAGCTACTTCAACTGCCAGATCCAACCTCCGAAGCGTCTCGCTGCATTTGAGCCAGAACTCTTGTGCTTGCTGAATCTTGCCCGTATCGCTGCGTGCCAAAGCTGCCTGTAACCGTCGATGACTTTCCTCTTCCTGATGCTCTAAACGCTCCAATGCGGCCGCAGCTCCGCGTTTGCCAGCCGGCGCTAAATCTAATTCGCCATTTACAGTGGATTCAGCCTTATTTTCAGATTGGACAGGCTCCGAAAAGGTATTCTGAATGTTTTGAAGACGTTTTTGAAATTTCGGTAATCGGGATTGTTTCTCCTTTAGAAATTTCGTGAGCGATTCTGAGTCTTCCAAATCGCAACCCATTGTTGCCCAACGTCTTAATGTAGCACGTGAGCGCCCGGTTTGACGCGATAAATCAAGAATAAAACCGTCCGAATAACTCTTTTGAGTCGGACTTTTAGATCTCATGAGATCAATTTTAGCATATTATGCAAAATTTTGGCAGCGCCGGAACC
>Ga0126381_100005611_pt1 | contig 13835 bp, 6 predicted proteins | sample PanSoiMetPlot_28_FD_96465 | JGI IMG/M metagenome (GOLD analysis project Ga0126381, IMG submission 96465) | Tropical forest soil microbial communities from Panama - MetaG Plot_28 | ecosystem: Environmental > Terrestrial > Soil > Tropical forest > Bulk soil | place: Panama | collected 2016-02-17
AAATCTACTCACGAACAGGTGAATATGCTGGCTACGCACATCGATTCCTCCGAGACGGACGAATACCGTCTACGAACCATCATTGACACGATACCGGCGTTGGTCTGGTCTGCACGTCCCGATGGTTCGGCGGTGTTCATCAACCAGCCCTGGCTAGACTACACCGGGCTTACGGTTGAGGAGACGTTCGATTGGGGTTGGGTAGCCGTGATTCACCCCGCCGACCTGGACCAGTTTACGACTGATTGGCAGCGGATGCTGACATCAGGCGAGCCCGGAGAGATTGAAGCGCGCCTGCGCCGTGCCGACGGAACCTACCGGTGGTTCCTCGTCCGCACCAGCCCATTACGCGATGAAGTAGGCAGGATCGTCCAATGGTGTGGAACCACCACCGATATCGAAGACCGCAAACATGCGGAGAGGTCCATCAACTCGGATGAGCAGAATTTACGGCTGGTGGTGGACAGCATTTCCGGACTTGTGGCGACGATGAGCGCGTCCGGTGAAGTATTGCTTCTCAACCGCCAAAACCTGGATTATTTCGGCAAGACGACCGAAGAATTAAAGAAATGGGGGACCAGCGACGCTGTTCATCCCGACGATCTTCCGGGCGTGATCGCGACATGGAAACGGTCCCTGGAAACGGGCGAGCCCTACGAGATGGAGCACCGCCTGCAGCGTTTTGATGGCGTGTACCGCTGGTTCCAGGCTCGCGGACTCCCGGCACGGGACGAGGACGGAACAGTCATCCGCTGGCACCTGTTGTTGACGGACATCGACGATCGGAAACGCGCCGAAAACGATTTAGCGAGAGCCCTCGAAGAAATCAAACAGCTCAAGGACCGCCTGCATGACGAGAACACGTATCTGCAGGAAGAAATTCGCAGAGAGCATAACTTCGGCGAGATCATTGGGAACAGTCCGGAACTCCTCAAGCTTCTCGACCGTGTTGAATCCGCCGCACCCACCGATGCAAACGTGCTGATCATCGGCGAAACCGGTTGCGGCAAAGAGCTCATTGCGCGGGCGCTTCACAACCGGAGCCGGCGTAAAAACAGCCCGTTGGTGAAGGTGAATTGTGGCGCCATTCCGACTGGCCTGGTCGAGAGCGAGCTTTTCGGGCACGTGAAGGGCGCTTTCACCAGCGCCTCCGAACGCCGGATAGGCCGCTTTGAATTGGCCAACAACGGCACATTGTTTCTCGACGAAATCGGCGAACTACCGCTCGAAACACAAGTAAAGTTGCTGCGCGTGCTGCAGGAGCAGGAGTTTGAGCCCGTGGGCAGTAACCGTACGATCAAAGTGAATGTTCGGATCATCGCTGCAACGAATCGTGATCTTGAGAAGTCCGTCCAGTCGGGCGCGTTTCGATCCGATCTTTACTACCGACTGAACGTCATTCCGCTGCGCGTGCCGGCGCTACGTGACCGCAAATCCGATATCCCCCAAATTGTGATGGCTTTTCTCCGGCAAGCGGCGAAGCGAATGGGAAAATCGATTGAGTCGGTTTCGCAGGAAACCATGAAGTTGCTGGTCGATTACTCATGGCCTGGTAACATCCGCGAACTTCAAAACGTGATTGAGCGAGGCGTCGTTCTCTCCAAAGGCTCGATCCTCAGATTCGGAGCGGATTTCCTGTCGCTCGATGCATCGGACATCCGCATTGCGCCCGACGTGATCACTGAGGCAAAAAATAGTGATTCACTCGACGAAGTCCAACGTCAGCATATTCTGCAAGTACTCGCGAAGACCAGCTGGGTCATCAGCGGACCCAGCGGCGCCGGAGCGATCCTTGCCATGCACCCCAACACCCTTCGCAGTTTGATGAACCGGTTGGGAATTCGGCGAGCGCTTCATGCTGTTTCATAGACCGACACTAATCAGCTAATCCATATACTGCCGCACTAATCTTCCGCCAAACGAACACCGAGAGCTCGCTCCATGCGGCGAAGAGCCCGTCTAAAGGGGCCGCGCGCCCTTAGAGAACGCCGCTGTCGACAATCACCCTGAAGTCACATCGTTCGGTCCTACCAGAACCGCGTTTCCTGCCCACGCTGGCCCGGCGTACATATGCGGGAAACACCCAAACTCCTCTGGCGTCACGCTATTTCGCATGTAAAAAAGACGAGCGCTCTTCTAACTCACGAAATCGCGTCTGCATTCTTCAATGCGCTTCCCTGTGCGATACGGTTAAGCGCTCTGTTTCCCGCGAGTTGCCATGTTCGGTCGAGTGTCATTTGATTGGGTGGGCGCGTGCATTCTTAGGGATCATCCCGGCAGGTGAGGTAAAGCAAACATGCACGAACGAGCGCCGGTAGGGAGAAGGATGACAGCCTTAATTGCGAGAGAGCAAACCGCTACCGGCCTTAGTTGGCTAGCGGCTCAAGAGATCTCCGAAACACTAAAGCAACTTCTGGCGGATGTGTCCGCGCTTTACGTGAAGACAAAGGGCTTCCACTGGCACGTGAACGGACGGCACTTTCGCGACGATCATCTGCTACTCGATGAGCACGCAGAACAAATCTTCGCCATGACGGATGACATTGCGGAGCGCGATCGCAAGATCGGCGGCTTTACGCTGCGAAGTATCGGCGACATATCGCGTCATCAGAGAATCAAAGACTCCGAGAACGGAAATCTCCCTCCACGGCAAATGTTCTCTGAGCTTCGAGACGACAACGCCCAATTGACTCGCTACCTTGGTTCCGCCCATGAAGTGTGTGCTAAACACAACGACGTCGCAACGACCAGTTTGATCGAGGTCTGGATCGATCAAACCGAGCGCCGACATGACCGAAATAGCCTCAGACGTTTAGCAAACCGCGGCAGAAACATCGCGCAGCATGCTCAAACACGGCGCAGCGACATTGACGGCGCTGCGATTGTCGCCGGCGATCCCACAAGCATCAATCAATTTACTCAGAAGGAGACTCGAAAATGAACACAGTTCGAACCAAAGATGGAGCAGAGATTTACTACAGAGAATGGGGTACCGGGCAGCCGATTGTTTTTAGCCACGGTTGGCCCTTGTCGGGAGAAGCATGGTCAGGACAGATGCTCTTCTTCGCGCAACATGGCTATCGGGTAATCGCCCATGATCGCCGGGGTCACGGCCGCTCGACCCAAACCGCGACGCACAACGACATGAACAGTTACGCCGACGATCTCGCGGCCCTCATGGAACAGTTGGACGTGAACAACGCCGTGCTGATCGGGCACTCTACCGGCGGCGGAGAAGTGACCCGCTATATAGGCCGTTACGGAACGAAACGCGTCGCGAAAGTGGCGCTCGTCTCCGCGGTGCCGCCGATCATGATCGAGACGGACGTGAATCCGGAAGGGCTGCCCATCGAGGTCTTCGACGGCCTGCGCGCCAGTGTTGCCAAAGATCCGTCTCAGTTCTACAAGGATTTCGCCGTGCTTTTCTACGGCGCCAACAGGCCGGGAGCCAAAGTGTCGCAGGGGTTGCTCGATCAGATCTGGTTCTTGAGCATGCAGGCCGGCGTGCAGAACGTTTATGAATGCATCAAGGCCTTCTCCGAAACCGATTTCACCGAAGATCTCAAGAAATTCGACATTCCGACCCTGCTGCTGCACGGCGAGGACGACCAGATCGTCCCCGTAGGGGACGCCGCGAAGAAAGCGGCGAAGCTGATTTGCGACGTGAAGGCGATCTACTATCTCGGGGCGCCTCACGGTATTCCGGCAACGCACATCGATCGGGTCAATAGTGACCTGCTGGAGTTCGTAAAGGAGGATAGCAAGAGTTCGATGGCAGCTTGAGCCACTGCGGGCAGATCGCCCGTGTCGAAGGATCTGCCCATTTCCAGGAGCAATCGCGCAAACACTTCAAATCGAGAGCCCCGAAACCCGCCAATTTATCTGGTGGCCGCTGGAAGAACAGACTGCGATGGTCATCGGCGGGTTCCGCGGAATTGGCGCCGGAATCGTGCGGCGCCGACGAAGAAGTCGGATCGCTAGTGGCGCACTTATCCATTCGCGATGCGGCGTTCATAACCGGTGCGAGCATCAATGTCGCCAGGGATTGCGGGATCTGAAGCGGCCATCCCATGAAACAAGCAAAGAAAATTCATGCGACCGCAGATAGTTGTGGTGTTTAAGCTCATACGCGCATTCGCCGGAGAGTGGTGAAATTACCCCTCCCGCACAAAACGTTTCGCAGTGTCAGGTCAATGAAAGTTCGCAGGCGAAAGGAGATTTCTATGAATAACAAGATTGTCGTGATCGGCGGAACCGGCCTTATCGGGTCAAAGCTCATCAAAAAAATGACGGAACGCGGCTACGAGGCTGTCGCTGCTGCTCCGAATATGGGGGTCAATACCCTGACGGGTGAGGGACTCGCTGAGGCGCTCAAACATGCCTCAATTGTCGTCGATGTCTCGAATTCGCCCTCATTCGAGGAGAAGACGGTAATGGAGTTTTTCCAAACCTCTACTCGCAACCTGCTCTCTTATGGAGCGAAAGCAGGCGTGGGGCACCACGTCGCGCTGTCGGTGGTAGGGACAGAGCGTCTTGGGGAGAGTCCCTACATCCGCGCAAAGGTCGCGCAAGAAAAGCTAATAAAACAATCGGGCATGCCGTACTCGATCGTTCATGCAACTCAATTTTTTGAATTCGTAAACAGGATTGCCGATGAAGCGACCCACGGCAACCAGGTTTGCGTGCCTTCCGCGTTCATCCAACCGATTGCCGCCGAAGATGTGGCGGAGGCGGTCGCGAAGGTCGCGGTTGGGCCGCCGTTGAACGGCATGGTTGAAGTTGCAGGCCCGGAGCGATTTCAGTTCGCAGAGTTTATTCGGCGAGGCCTCCGCGCTCACAATGATTCGCGCGAAGTGGTCGTTGATCCCAATGCGCCGTATTTCGGCGCGAGGCTCAGCGAGTTGAGTCTCGTCGCGTCGGGCGAGGCAAGAATCGGTGAGACGCGTTTTGAAAAGTGGCTCAGCTCGGGACTGTCATCGAGAAAGTAGAGGTTCGTGGCCCTGCGTCCCTGGACGCAGGGCCATGCTGATGATCAAAGCGCATATATGAAGACGTCAGAAGTCGAGCGTTTGGCCTATTGGTTGTGGCAGCAGCGAGGTATGCCACTGGGTTCGCCTGAGGCGGACTGGTTCCTGGCCGAAGAACTCCTCAAGAGGCAATACCGGCGGTTCGAACTCTCAATAGGGGAACTGCCGTTGTTCTCAGTCAGCTTAGGAAAGCGGACCAGATGATGGCTTGCCCGCAATTTAAGCCGCCGGGACTTGTACCGGCGCCGTATTGCGAGGTCCGGCAGCAGAACCCCTCAGAACATACGTCGTGATTGTTGAGAGCGAAAGTGGGCTGGTGGAGGCTGCGCAGTTCCGATATCCATTTCGCATGGCGCCACACGCGCTGTGCCAAGAACCCAAAAAAAGCGGAGCGGAGGGTGGATGGCCAAAGGGAGATTGGAAGCGTTCAGTGATGGAGTGATCGCGATCATCATCACCATCATGGTGCTGGAGATGAAGGCCCCGCATGGCGATGGCCTCAAAGAGCTGGGGCCACTCATTCCTGTATTTCTGAGCTACGTCCTGAGTTTTTTCTATGTCGGCATTTACTGGAACAATCACCATCACATGCTGCACGCCTGTACCGTTGTGACGGGAGCGATGCTCTGGGCCAATCTGCATCTGCTGTTCTGGCTCTCACTGCTTCCGTTTACAACGGGTTGGATGGGACAAAATCACTTCGCGGCCGTACCAACCGCGCTCTATGGAGTGGTCTTATTCATGGCCGGCATCGCTTATTACCTGCTCCAGCAGGCGATCATTCGTTCCCAAGGTCAGGATTCAATTTTGAAGAAGGCGATTGGGAGAGACTGGAAGGGTAAGTTGTCGCCGGTGCTGTATATCATCGCGATCTTAGTCACTCTTCGCTCCTCGCGGACCGCGCAGACCATTTTTGTAATCGCTGCACTCATCTGGCTGATCCCGGACCGGCGCATCGAAAAGCGTCTTGCCCTGCCACGGGATCAAGCGATTGGATCTCACTGACGAAGTATGGAGCACCTCATGAATCCGCGCGCCGCCTCAGTCTGAAATCACTGCCTATCGCCGCCACGCGCCAGTGTAGGGATCAGCGCGCCCATTGCCCGAGCAAGTTATGGCCGGATGTTTCCCGGCCTTCCGTAGTTTGAGGCGGATGAGGCATTCCTGCACACGCTCGGCAGCGGCGGCTCTGTTTCGAACAAACACCGATCGTCTGCACCTGCTAATAGCGCAACCAGCAAAAGACGGATCACTCAACCTTTGAGCCGACCCCGAACTGATTCCCAGCCGCCGTCACCTTGCCCTCTGAGATCGTCATGTCCAGCAGCTTCTCGCTCTGCACCTGCCGTCCCTTTTCATCGGTCAACGCGGCCACAAGCTTCTTAGTCGCCGTGTCAAAGATCTCACCGGTTGAAGAGTACGCCACCTTGCCGTCCATGCTGAAGCTGAGCCAGCCGACACAGTCGCGCGCCCGCAGGCTCTGCTTCTGCTTCGGGGGCATCACCGTCGCATCAAAGATATGGATCGCGCTGTTCGCACAATCGGCAAGCCACAGTTCCTTTTCGTCGGGCGTCAGCGCGATGCCGTGGCTCGGGCATCCGTGCCGCTTTACCGGTCCCTGCCTGTAGCCCTCGACCTCGACGCGATAAAGCTTCTTGCCGGTCTTTAAATCGCCGACTTCGAATCCGAGAAGTTTGTTCACATTGACGAATACGAGCGAATTCGCGCCATTCACGGTGAACGGACGAATCACATCGCCGAACGGCCCGACTGTCGATACAACCTTGCGCGTCGCGGGATCCACCACCGACAAGACGGGCGAATGCAGCCCAGCCAGGTACACATGCTTTCCGTCCGCCGAATAAATCGTGTTGTGGGAACCCGATTTCGTTTCGATCGTGGCAATCACGTTCCCGTTCGATGCGTCCACAACGTGCCACGCGGGCCCTTCGAGCTGGGGCGCGTATATGATTTTGCCGTCGGGTGAAATCGCCATGCGATCAACGCCGCCTTCATATGCCTTATCCCAGACCTTCTTGCCCGACACCGCGTCGATCGCGATGATGCGGGTCAGTGACGAAACGAAAATCTGCCCTGTCTTCGCGCTGGCCACGACGCCTTTAACGTTCTCCGGCTCTTTGCCGGCCGGCACTTCCCATGTTGGAATGCGCTTTACGAACTTGTATCCGGCGTCGATGTCGTAAACCAGGATGCCGACACCGCCATACTCCACGTAATTGCGGGTCCCGGGCTCGGCCACGTACAGAAGGTGCTGCGCGGGCATCGAGAGGGCGAAGGAGAGAACGAGGAGAGCTTGTTTCAGCAAAACAGCGACATCATATCTCAGTTGCTTGTCGGTATCGAGGACTCTTATTCCGCGGTGGGTCAGAGAAATTCGCTTCGATTCGGACTTGAGCTCAACCGTGCCGCAATGACCGAACATTTCAAATCGCGATGTGCGGAACGAAGAGCCTTCAACGTTTACCCAAACCGGCAGCATTCGAAACACTTATAAGGGCTGAGTTCGACAGCACTCCATCGACTCGGACTACCACCGGATAATCGCCTGCAGGCAAATCCATCGGAATTAATAAGTTCACTTGATCGCCGAACAGGGCCGGCGCTCTGCCCGCGTACTGCACCGTCACAGGCCGGGGGCCGATCGTTGCGTTCACAGTCAACTGAGCGATCGAGAGCGGCGAGAGCGGCGCTGGCTGTCCGGCGGCAAGTGAAGGCGAAACCAAACCGACGCCGGTCATGAACATTACAGCGTAACTGCCGGCCACGGCGGGCGACGACGGACCATTCGGCGTGAAATCGAGGTTCAGCGCGGCTGCTCTGCGGGGATCGCCCTGGATTTGCAAAAAGATTCCTGGCGCAGATGGATTGATCTGCAAGGCCGCCCTTGCCAGAAGCGTCGAGCTTTGGGACGCGATGACCTCTACCTGGCCTAACCCGATGTCGGGCGGTACCTGAAAGTTGATTTGAGTCGGGCTTACATAAAGCAACGGAACCGGCCGGCCCGCAATAGTCACGGTGACGCCGCCCAGTGTCAACGGAAGCGTGCCACCACTTGCCGTCGCGATCATAGCCGAAAGATTGTCCCCGAACATCGATTGCAACGAACCCGGCGATGCTCCAAGGTTAAAGCTGGCGGCATTTACGATTGCGGTGATCGTGGGCTCGCCTTCAACAGGGATCGTGTTTTGAAGTGAAAATACTGCCGTTCCCGTGTAGCCGCTCGCTGTTGCGGTAACTTGATACGAGCCCGCGGCGCCATTCGCCACAGCGGTGACGGAAACCGTCCCCTGACTGTTCGTGATTCCGGTTACCGCGGACAAGCCTGCCGAAGCTCCTGACTGTGGAAGGGCGAACGCCACGGAGGCGCCGGGAATCGGATTACCCCTCGGATCGAGTACGGCTGCGGTCAACGGAAGAATAAAGGAGGTCCCGATACGCGTACTTTGGCCTGATCCACTCACGAGCGTGATAGATCCCGCGGTGATGGGGATGTTAGTCAAATTGAACGTGGCGGTCTCCGACGGGAGGCCGGAAATACCTGCCACCACCGCATAGGCGCCAGCGATATTTCCTGCAATTGCGTCGACGTTAGCCTGCCCGAACGGGTCTGTTAACACGCTCACAGCCGATAATCGACCGCTCGGTCCTGTAGAAGGCGCATTGTAAGTCACTGTAGCCCCGCCTACGGGATTCCCGTTAGCATCCTGGACGAGGGCACGCAAGGAAAAAGGAAAAGGAGCACCTGCAAATGCGAATTGAGAACCTCCTCCTATTAATGAAATGTGCGCTGCGGCTCCCGCGGTGTTTCCAAGCTTGAAGATAGCGGGTGTCGCTACGCCGGAGCCTGAGATCGCGGGATTATACTGTCCCGCCTTGGTATTCGCTGTGAGGCTGAAAGAGGCCTGGCCGGTCGAATCCGTCGTAACGGTTCTGCTGGCGGCTGTCGCCGATGCGCCCGTCGCCGGCAGCGAAATGGTTACGGTTTGGCTGACCAGGCGATTCCCGTTGGCGTCGAGCACCGCCACAACCAACGGCGCGAACGGGCCACCGACCACCGCACTTTGGGGATTACCGGAAATGATCTCGATTGTCGCCGGAGCGCCAGGTACGTTGGTCAGATTGAAGGTCGCGGAGGCGCTTCCACCAGCGGAAGCGGTCACAACATAGTTACCGGAGATGCCGTTCGCAACCGCCGTGACAGAAGCCGCCCCGCTCAAGTCGGTGATGTTGGTAGTGCTCGAAAGCTGCGCCGATTGTCCTGACCCGGGGGAAGAATAAGTCACGGGAACCCCTGGAACCGGATTGTCGTAGGCATCTTTTGCCGTCAGGCGCAGCGGACTCGGAAATGGCGTATTGATACGTGTCGATTGGGCCGCTGCTCCCGCATCCGGCGTGATGGACGCTACTGGCCCCGGCGTGTTGGTCAGGGCGAAGAACGCCGTGGTTCCCGCCGAAATTGCTGGCGCGCTGGCCTGTACCTGGTAGGAGCCCGCAACGGGATTCGCAACCACACGAATGCTTGCTTGCCCCTGCGCGTCCGTAACCACCGAGGACGACGGGAGGGTGGCGGAGGCCCCGGATGCGGGAGAACTGAAGAATATCGTCACATTGGGAATGGGATTGTTGAGCGGATCACGGACGGTCACCTGAAGGAGTTGTGGAAATGGATTCCCGACCGGCGCCGATTGGGGAGTACCGGCGGAGGACACAAGCGCCGGCGTCATTCCCGGGACGTTTTGAAGGCTGAATGCAGCCGGCGTCGAGACGCCGCTTGCCGTCGCGTTCACGAAATAGGCGCCTGCAGTTATGTTCGCCGTCGCTGTTAGCTGCGCGTACCCCGCCTGATCGGTTGTTGCGGTAGGCGAAACGAATGATGCTGATGCGCCCGAAGCCGGGGCGCTGTAAGTAACCGTTGCGCCGGAGATCCCGTTGCCTAACTGATCCACTACCCGTACCCGGAGCGCGCCGGAAAAGGCCGAATTGATCGGTGTGGACTGAGGAGTGCCTGAAATAGCCTGAATGGCCGCTGGCGCGCCTGGCGTATTCGTCAGATTGAAAGTGCCCGACCCGCCGGTCGCAGCGGCAACCTGAACCTGATAAGTTCCCGCAATCCCGTTGGCAGTAGCCGTTATACTCGCGACTCCCGACGCATCCGTGCGAACCGTGTCCGTACTGAATCCCACGGCGGCGCCATTGCTCCCTGCGATCGCAGAAAACACCACCGCGACATTGCTCAACGGCGCCCCCGAAGCATCCCTTACCAAAACCTGGAGCGGCGTGGTGAAAGCGGTGCCTACTATAGCGCTTTGCGGCGAACCTCCTGTTATCGTCAGACTGCCCGGCGGAACCGCAAGGTTCGTCATTAGGAAAGAACCGGTTAAACCTCCGGCCACTGCCGCGGTGATACCGTAACTCCCGGTGGTCGTATTAGCAGTTGCGGTCACGGACACCTGGCCGGAGCTGTCCGTCACGTAGGGTCCTGATGGGAGGTTCGCGGAGGCACCCGAGGAAGGAACAGTAAAAGTGACGCCCACATTGCTCACAGGATTTCCACCGATGTCCTTTACTGTGACGACAAGGGGCTGGGGGAACTGAGATCCAGCCTGAGCGCTCTGTGGCGTCCCGCTCGTCCCAATGGTTGCAGGCGGTCCGGGAAGGTTGGTAAGCGAGAAAGTAACAGATGGATTCGATCGGAGCCGCTCAGGCTGGTTGCTAGCCGTCACCAGCATGATAAAGCCGCCCGCGATCTGATTGGCCGTCGGTACGATTGAAGCCTGGCCACTGCTGTCGGTGAGAACCGTATTCCCGCTCACGAAAGTCGCTGAGGCGCCGCTGACCGGCAGAGTAAAGGTAACCTGCCATCCATCAATCGCATTCTGAAATGCGTCCACGATGCGGACCACCAACGGCGCAAATGTTGTGTTGATGGTCTTCTGCTGCCCGTCTCCGCTGACGACCTGAATCGTGTTCGGCGGGGCTGCATCGACCAGGATCTGTACGCTCTGTGAAACGGATGCCGAAGCGTCCGTCGTTGTCAACATCTGGTTACCCGCCGTTTTGAGGGTAGCCTGTCCGGTGGCGACGCCGTTGGTAAACGTCAGTGGGGCCGGCGGAACCGTGGGATCGCTGCTTGTTACCGTGCCAGCGCCCGAATAATTCATGATCGTGTTGTTGAATTGATCTTTTGCCGTGACGGTGAAACTGAAGGGGACACCCGCTGTTATCTCGGTGGGAACAGGCGCAATCAGGAAATGATCAAACGCCGCGGGTACAACATTAATTGTCGCGGAAGCGCCTCGTATCGTTGCATCGGTGGTATCTATAGCGTTGATGGCCCAATTTCCAGCCGTTGTAAGGACCGCACCAGTTCCGGTTCCGGTACCATTATTCAACTGCAAATTGGGCGGCGATACAAAACCAGGATCGGCGCTTGAAAAATCCAGAGTTCCCGCGTACTGAGTCGCCACATTTCCGGCCGCGTCTTTGGCAGTTACGGTGAACGAAAATGCCTGTCCGGCTGTCACGGTAACAGGCGTACCGGTGATGTCAATACGGGTAGCGGCTGCAGCCTGCACGACGATATGGCTGGAGGTTGAAACCGGGCCATCGGCGACAGTAACTGTCTGGGTCCCGGCGGTGTTAAGGGTCAACGAAGCGCTGGCTATCCCGCTGGTAAACGTCAGAGTGGCAGGCGAGGGCAGAATCGCTTGAGGGTCGCTGCTGGTAAGCGTCGCCGGACCGGTGTAGCTGGTGACCGTATTCCCATAGGCATCCAACGCCTTGACTTGAATCGTGAACGAACTTCCCGCCGGTTGATTCTGAGTGGGGCGTAGGAAAACGAATTGCGCCAGCGATCCCGAGGCTACCGTTATTCCACCCGAGACGCCGGAGATCGACGAGGTCACTGTATCTGCTGCGGTGATCGTAAACGTTCCAGCGGTCTTCAGCGTCGCCTGGAACATACCCGCCCCATTCGTGAGCGTGATGTCTCCGGGCAGCGCTGCCTGGCCATCGGTGCTGGTGAAATGAACAATACCTGAATAGGTAGGAGCCAGGTTGTTAAATTGATCCTTCGCCGTAACCGCATAGGAGAACGCCGTTCCAGCTGTAGCAATGGACGGCGCAGTAACGGTGAAGTGAGTGGCGGAGGCGGCGACGACCGTCACGTTTGCGAATCCGCTGATTGGCGGCGTTCCAGCTCCCGTTGCGGTGATTGTCTGAGCGCCGGCAGTCAAGTGGATGGTTGCGAATGATCCCGTTCCATTACTGAGCGTTTTCGGCCCCATACCCGAAGCCTGCGTATCAGTACTCGTGAGTGTGACGGTCGGAGCATAGGACGTGGTATTTCCGAATATGTCCTTCGCCGCGACCGCGACGTTGAACGATGTACCAGCGGTGACGGTCGCGGGAGCCGAGACAACGAGAGCAGTCGCCTGGCCCGCCCTCACCTGGATGGTGCCCGATGTCCCAGTGAGGCCACCCGGGTCCATTCCCGTGATCGTCTGTGTACCTGCCGTCTTGAGGATTGCCGATGAAAGGGTACCCGAGCCGTTTGTCACCATCACCGTACCAAGAGCGGCCGCTTGGGGATCCGTACTGGTAAGTGTTACCGTTCCCGAGTACCCTGTCGCCGGATTTCCGTTTATGTCCACGGCAGTTACTGTGACCGGAAATACATCACCGGCATTAACAGCGGAGGGCGCAACGACTTGGAATCCCGCCGTGGGCGGTGGCGTGCTTCCCGGTGGCGCGAATGTTATCTGTATCGTGGCCGTGCCGCTGGTGAGTCCCGGCGCGGAAGCGGTTATCGTCTGATTTCCAAACGTGGAAAGGGTAGTTGAGAATGAAGCGGTCCCATTGGTCAGGGACACCGTTCCCAACGACGGATATTGCGGATCGGTCGAGGTAACGGATACAGGCTGGTTGAAGCCGCTGGTCGAAATTCTGCCCATGCTATCGGTGACAGTGATCGTGACATTGAATGACGCGCCGGCAGGGGATGACGCGGGCGCGTTTACGACGAGGATTTGAGGCGCGGCGACGACAAAGTTAAAGCTTTGGGTATCTAGTGTGTTGCCATTCTTAAGTTGGAGGTTGACGCTTTTGTCAGCAAACCCGATTATAGTGAGCTGATACGTCATCGACTTACCCGAGTACATGATCGTGCTGGGGGAAACCGAGCAGGTGCAACTGTTGCCCGTCGCATTCCATGTGAGCATCGTGGGCGAGAAAGAAGTAGTAGAAGTTACGGTAACGCTGATTGGCACGCCGGAATAGACGGGAGAAGGCGTATTAATCGTAAAAGACTGGCCCCACAACGCGGGCGCAAGGCCGAAAGCAGCGCCCAGGAACGCCAGAAGCCCCAAACAGCTAACGTTCGGGATCGCTCCCGGAGCGGACTCCATCCGTCCTCGGTCGCATCTCATGCGGCGACTTAGATCGCCTACACCATCTTGCGTTTTAAAAAAGATAGAACACCTTTTCAGGTCGTTTTATTAAAATTGAAGCGTGCTTTCAGGCTAGGAGTAGACGGGCTTGCGTTAGCGGGATGTTAGCAAAAAGGTTTTACATAAAGGAGTGGCGGCATCTTCAATGCGCTCTTCGTGTTCCTCCTTACGAAATTGCTGAAACTGGCTTGAGACGCCTGCTGAAACAACAACAACTTTAGACTATACTCACCCAGTCTGGACCGACTGATCGGTACGAGCTAAATCGGAAGTTACCCTATGGTCCATTTCTGCGCGTTGAAACGTTGCATCCGGCATTTCGCGGCATGGCTGGTTCCAC
>Ga0126381_100005612_pt1 | contig 13834 bp, 14 predicted proteins | sample PanSoiMetPlot_28_FD_96465 | JGI IMG/M metagenome (GOLD analysis project Ga0126381, IMG submission 96465) | Tropical forest soil microbial communities from Panama - MetaG Plot_28 | ecosystem: Environmental > Terrestrial > Soil > Tropical forest > Bulk soil | place: Panama | collected 2016-02-17
CGCAACTTTCGAATCCAAAGCCCCGCACTGACGAATCTTTTGTGCGCCCGGCGTTCGAATCTTGAATCAATGTTGCGCATTAGGTCTCCTCAAAAACGTTTTTCCGCAGCCTGCTAGGCCCGCCGCCGCAGGTCGAGCCCGACCGTCTCGCGATCGAGCCGCGCGCGCAACAATTGCGCGACCTCATCCACCCGTGGCAACGGGCTGAACCGAAAGCCCTGCATCTCGCTGCAGCCAAGCGCCTTGACCTGCTGCAGCTGCTGGCGCGTCTCGATGCCTTCGGCGGTGGTCGGGATGCCGAGGTGCTTGGCGAGACCCGCGATGGCGAGCACGATGGCAACCGAAGCGCCGCCGATCGACGGGCCACTGATGAAGCAGCGGTCGATCTTGATCTTGTCGAAGGGAAAGCTGCGCACATGGCTCAGGCAACGAGTAGCGTGCCGCCCGCGCGCCCCGAAGAAGAGAACCAGATTGGGGTCGCTGCTGTTGACGCCGCGCCAGCCGGCTTCAGTCCATGACCACTGATGGGCCTGCATGGAACATCCTGCCTTGAAATGGGGAGAAAATAGGAGCTTCTACCATCGTCAATTAAGGATTCGTTTAGCGGCCGCATCCGCGCGCCGTGATGCGCGGGGGAAGATTGGCGCATTTCCAGTTATTTGCGCCTAACTCTTCGCGCCGATCGAGAGACAATCAGCCGATCTTGACTGCGGCGCCGCCATTTTGACTCGTCTGCGGAATTGGGTTACCGGGCGGCAGCCGCTGCGAAGCCCCCAATCACCAGTCATCGCGATGCAAGACTTCGCAAAGAACATATTCGCTGTCGTGCTGGAGAAGATTCACGCCGCCAACCTGGCGCTGGTCGGCGAAGGCGTGCTGCCCCAGGGCATCGATCAGAGCCGGGTGGTGGTCGAGCCGCCGCGCGAGGCGGCGCACGGCGACGTGGCCACCAATTCCGCCATGGTGCTCGCCAAGGAGGCGGGCAGGAGGCCGCGCGAACTCGCCGATGCGCTCGCCGCCAGGCTGCGCAGTGATGACCTCGTGGCGAAGGTCGATGTGGCGGGCCCGGGCTTCATCAATCTCACGCTAAAGCCCGCGGCGTGGCGGGAGGCGCTGCGCGCGGTGTTGCGCGCGGGTGCGGACTATGGACGCAGCCGGCTCGGGCACGGCGCCAAGGTGAACGTCGAATATGTCAGCGCCAACCCGACCGGGCCGATGCATGTCGGCCATTGCCGGGGCGCGGTGTTCGGCGACGCGCTCGCCAATCTGCTCGCGGCGGCGGGCTTCGATGTGACGCGTGAATACTATGTCAACGATGCGGGCGCACAGGTCGAGATGCTCGCGCGCTCCGCTTACCTGCGTTACCGGGAGGCGCTCGGCGAGACGATCGAAATTCCCGAGGGGCTCTATCCGGGCGGCTACCTGAAGCCCGTCGGCGTGGCGCTTGCGGCCGAGCACGGGATGACGCTCTTGAACCTGCCGGAGAATCGCTGGCTGCCGCTGGTGCGCGACAAGGCGATCGCGATGATGATGGCGACGATCCATGCGGACCTCGCCGCGCTCAATGTGCGCCACGACGTGTTCTACTCGGAGCGATCCCTGATCGAGGGACCGCGTAACCTCGTTGCCGAAACCATCGACGAGTTGCGGCAAAAGGGCTTGATCTACGAGGGCCGGCTGCCGCCCCCGAAGGGCGCGCCGATCGAGGACTGGGAGGACCGCGAGCAGACGTTGTTTCGCTCGACGCAGTTCGGCGACGACGTCGATCGTCCGCTGAAGAAATCCGATGGCGGCTATACCTACTTTGCCTCCGACATCGCCTATCACAAGTCGAAGCTCGACCGCGGCTTCCACGACATGATCGACGTCTGGGGCGCCGATCACGGCGGCTACGTCAAGCGCATGCAAGCGGCGGTCGCGGCGACGAGTGGCGGCAAGGCGGCGCTCGATGTGAAGATTGTTCAGCTGGTCAAGGTCCTGCGCGCCGGCCAACCGATCAAGATGTCGAAGCGCGCCGGCGAGTTCGTGACGCTCGCGGAGGTCGTGAACGAGGTCGGCCGCGATGCCGTCCGCTTCATGATGCTCTACCGCAAGAACGATGCGGTTCTCGATTTCGATCTCGCCAAGGTGATCGAGCAGTCACGCGACAATCCGGTCTTCTATGTCCAGTACGGGCACGCGCGCGCCCAATCGGTTTTCCGCAATGCGGCAGCGGTGCTGCCGGACCTGCCGATGGCCGCGGCTGCGCGCGCGGCCATGCTGGCAGAGGTTCCGCTCGACCGTCTGGACGACCCTGGCGAGCTTGCTTTGATGCGGCGCCTGGCGCTCTATCCACGTCTCCTGGAGGCTGCCGCGCTGGCGCATGAGCCCCACCGGATCGCCTTCTATTTATATGATCTTGCAAGCGAATTTCATTCGCAGTGGAACCGCGGGAATGATGCGCCATATTTACGCTTCATTATCCCGAATGATCCACAAATAACCAAGACTCGTCTTGCGTTGGTGCAGGGCGTTGGCACGGTTCTGGCCTCCGGGCTAGGCTTACTGGGCGTCGAGGCGCCCGAAGAGATGCGTTGATCTGCTCGGGGGGTTGGTCGCAGGCGGTTGAGCCGTCCGGAGCCGGGCACGACGCCACTACCCGAAATAGGATTGAGTATGGCGGACGACAGCTTTGTGCGATCCTACCGGTCGAATGATCTAGTTCGACGTCCGAGCGCGCCGTCGCGCGAGCGGGACATGCCGTCGTCGGACGTCCCGTCACGCGATGTCGGCGGCAGCGATCCGTTAGCCGAGCTCGCCCGCCTGATTGGATCGAGCGATCCTTTCGCGGACCTCGATCGCTCGAGCGCGCCGCCCGCTGAGCGGCGCTTTCACGCCGATCCGCCGCAGTCCGACTGGCGTGCGACGGCGGCGGCGATGGCGCGGGAATCGATTCGAAATCCGCCCGCCGATCAGCGTTATGATGAGGTCGATAGCGCGATCGCGGCCGCGAAGTCGCTGCGCGCCGCGCCCGACGATCGCTTCGCCCACTACGATGAAGAGCCCGCTTACGATCAGGAGGCGCAGGGCGATTATACGGATAACCCCTACGACGATCCGCCGCGCGGGCGCGGCGCCGTCGATGACCGGCATTACGGCGACCCTCGCACCGACGCGCAGCTTGATCCCGCCGACGGCGAGAACTATTTCTTCGAGGGCGACGCGGCGCCGACCGACGAGCGCTTCTATGACGACCCGCCGCGTGCACGCACGACCAATCGTTTCTTGACGGTGGCAGTGCTGGTTGGTTGCGGCATTCTCGGCACCGCGGGCGCGTATGGCTATCGCACCTACTATTCGGGCCCGCGCTCCGCCGATGCGCCGATCATCACGACCGACAAGACGCCGATCAAGATCGTGCCGGCCGACACCGGCAAGCTCAACCAGGAGCGGGCGCCCGACGGCAACGAGCGCATGGTGGCGCGGCAGGAAGAGCCGGTCACGCTCGCCGATCCGAGCAGCTCGATCAATTCGAGCGCCGGCGGTTCGCGCGGCGCGCTGCCGCCGCCGTTCACGCCCTCGCCCGGCGGCCCCGGACCGTCTGCGCAAGGGAGCGCGCCGACGCCCTCTGGCGCTGGGAGCGAGCCCAAGAAGGTGCACACTCTCGCCATCCGTCCCGACAGTGGCATGGACCCGATGGCGAGACCAGTTGGTGGCCCGCCTGCGAGCGCGCCAACCACGGCGGCCCGCCAGGCGGCGCAATCCGCCAAGCCCGCATCTACGCCCGCGCCACCTCCGTCGGCCCGCGCCGCCACCGGCCCCCTCTCGATCGACCCGCAGACGCAAGCCGCGGCGGCTGATCCCGCATACCAGGCGCCGTCGCGCGCCCCGGCTCCGCCGCCAGCCCCGGCACCGCCGGCAGCCCCGGCACCGAAACTCGCCTCGACGTCGAGTGCGCCCGCGGGCGGCGGCTATGTGGTCCAAGTTTCCTCGCAGCCGAGCGAAGCCGAGGCGCAGACCTCATTCCGCAGCTTGCAGTCCAAATATCCGCGCGAGCTCGGCGACCGCGAGGCGATCACGCGGCGCGTCGATCTCGGCGCGCCCAAGGGCATCTACTTCCGCTCCCTGGTGGGCCCATTCGGCAGCGCCGGCGAGGCCGAGCAGCTCTGCAACGACCTCAAGGCCGATGGCGGCAAGTGCATTGTGCTGAAGAACTAGCGCGACGCAATTCAGGGCCTGTGGAAATGCGTGCGTGATCGACGCAAAGTTGGTGGTGAGGGCGCAAGGGCGGGTTTTACTTCTGCTGAAAATGCTCTAATCGGCGTCGATGACGGCGCGTGCGTTCATCACCGGCGTTTCCACAACCGCACTGACGGGCGAGGAGCGCGTTTTCCTGCGCGAGGCTGAGCCCTTCGGCCTCATCGTGTTCAAGCGCAATGTGGAGACGCCCGACCAGCTCGCGGCTTTGGTTGCGAGCTTTCGCGACACCATCGGTCGCGATGCGCCCGTTCTGGTCGATCAGGAGGGCGGCCGCGTGCAGCGTCTCGGCCCGCCGCATTGGCCGCGCTATCCAGAGGGCGCGCAATACGGACGACTTTGGGAACGCGACCGCGCGTTGGGCGTTGAGGCAGCGCGCATGGGCGCCCGCTTGATCGCCGATGATCTCGCGGCGCTGGGCATTGACGTGAACTGCCTGCCGCTCGCCGATGTGCCAACCGCGGGCGCCGATCCGGTGATCGGCGATCGCGCTTACGGGGAGAGCGCCGAGAAGGTCGCCGAGCTCGCGGGCGCGATTGCGGCGGGGCTGGTGGACGGCGGCGTGCTACCGGTGCTCAAGCACCTGCCCGGCCACGGCCGCGCCACCGCCGACAGCCACCATGATTTGCCCATCGTCACGGCTGATCGCGCAACCCTCGATGCGGTCGATTTCGCGGCCTTCCGGCCGCTCGCGGCCCTGCCTTTGGGCATGACTGCCCACGTGGTTTTTTCCGCCTTCGACCCCGTCGCGCCGGCCACGACTTCGGTCACAATGATACAAGAGGTGATTCGTGATTCGATCGGATTCGAAGGCTTGCTGATGAGTGACGACATTTCGATGAGGGCACTGTCCGGCTCGCTCGCCGAGCGTAGCGGCGCGGCAATTGCCGCCGGTTGCGATGTCGTCCTGCACTGCAACGGCAACATGGACGAGATGCGCGCGGTGGCGGGTGCGGTGCCGCTTCTCGCCGGCAAAGCCGAGGGAAGGGCGGCGGCGGCGCTCGCGGCGCGCCGTAAGGCAACGCGTGCCATCGATGCCGCCGCTTTGCGCAGCGCCTTTGCGGCGCTGCTCGTCGGCGGGCACCCCACAGGCCCCAGGATGACGCTGTCATGACCGCCGACGAGGTGCCCTTCGAGATGGACGTGGCGGGCGCCGGCACGCCTGACGAGCCCGCGCTGGTGGTCGATGTCGATGGCTTCGAAGGCCCGCTCGATGTGCTGCTGACGCTGGCGCGGGCGCAGAAGGTCGACCTCGCCAAGATCTCGATCCTGGCGCTGGCCGATCAGTATCTCGCCTTCATCGAGGCAGCGCGGCGGCTGCGTCTCGAGCTTGCGGCCGACTATCTGGTGATGGCGGCCTGGCTCGCCTATCTCAAGTCGCGTCTGCTGCTGCCCGACGCACCGGGCCCGGAGGGCCAGAGCGCCGAGGACATGGCCAATGCGCTGGCGCTGCGGCTCAAGCGACTCGAGGCGATCCGCGATGTGGCGGAGCGCCTGTTCGGCCGCCCGCAACTCGATCGCGATGTTTTCGGCCGCGGCGAGCCGGAGCCGATCGCACATATCAAGCGACCGGAATGGACCGCAACCCTGTACGATCTCTTGTCCGCCTATGCCGCGCAACGGCAGCGGAGCGCCCTGGCGTACGTGCGATTTGCGAAGCGCGCGGTCTGGTCGCTTGCCGAGGCGCGGGAAGTACTGGAGCGGCTGATCGGGCAATCGACCGATTGGTCGCAGATCGACCAATATCTGATCGCCTATGTGGTCGATCCCGGGCTCGTCGCCACGGTGTTCGCTTCGAGCTTCGCCTCGGCGCTCGAGTTGGTGCGGGAAGGGCACGCCGAGATCCATCAGCACGAGGCGTTCGCGCCGATCTACATGCGCAAGCGCATGGCCGTGGGCGGCGGCCCCTTCCCAGGTGTCGCGGCGGCGAACAGCGAGCGAAAGGACTGAAAATTGCAGGTCAAGGGGGAGGTCTTAATCCATATGTCGAGTCTGGCCCAGCGAGTGATCATGCCGAGGGAAGAGCCACAGAGCGCGCAGGACAGTGCCGCGGAAGTGCGGCCGGAGGAGCTTCGGCTGCTCGAGGCCATGCTGTTCGCCGCCGGTGAGCCGCTCGACGAGGCCACGCTCGCGGCGCGCCTGCCGGCTGACGTCGATATCAAGGCGGCCCTCGCGCACCTGCAGGACGATTACGCGATGCGCGGTGTGAATTTGGTGCGGGTTGGCGGGAAGTGGACCTTCCGCACCGCGAGCGACCTCGCTTGGCTCCTCAGCAAGGAGACGATTGAGACCCGCAAGCTCTCGCGCGCCGCCATCGAGACGCTCGCCATCATCGCCTATCACCAGCCGGTGACCCGCGCGGAAATCGAGGAGATTCGCGGGGTCTCGACCTCCAAGGGCTCGATCGACGTGCTGCTGGAGACCGGTTGGATCAGGCCGCGCGGACGCCGCAAGGCTCCCGGCCGCCCGGTGACCTACGGCACAACCGACATGTTCCTGTCGCATTTCGGCCTCGATGCGCTCGACAGCTTGCCCGGCGTCGAGGAGCTCAAGGGCTCAGGCCTGCTCGACGGCCGCCTGCCGCCCGGATTCTCCGTGCCGATGCCCTCCGACGACCCGGCGCTGCGCGAGGACGAGGACCCGCTGGAGCCTGGCGACCTCGATCTGGGGCTTGCGCCGCGCCCCGGGCAGGCCGCGGAGGAGTGAAGCCCCGCAGCTCGCGGTTAATGCGGCGAATGGCCGCTGGAATCGAGCCTTTCCAAAGCCTTGTCGCCCGCGGTTGCGACGGATCTTGGCCGCGTGAATTCCGGCTAAGCCTTGTCTTTGCGCCTTCGCGGGCCTAGTTTCAGGTGCAGAAGGCGGTTTCCGCGTCCGCGTGTGGGCGGAGCATGAAGTAGATCGGCGGGGTTGCCCGGCGGTTCCGTCGATGCGGAGGAATATCCGATGGGTTCATTCAGTATCTGGCACTGGATCTTGGTCTTGCTCGTGTTTCTGCTGCTGTTCGGCGGCCGCGGAAAGATTTCCGAGCTGATGGGCGACTTCGCGCAGGGCATCAAGTCGTTCAAGAAGGGCATGCAGGACGAGGACGTGGCGGCGAAGGGCGATCCCAAGCCGCTCGACCATCAGCCGACGGCCGACCTCAAGCAGCGCGCCGAGACCACGAGCAGCTCGTCCTAGACGCAGAGCGTTGCCGGCTCCTCGTGGGCTCCGCGCTATTTGGAGTTTTGTTTGAGCCGAGCGTCTCCCATGTTCGACTTCGGATGGAGTGAGCTTTCGTCGTCGGCATCGTGGCTCATGTTCATCGGCCCCAGCAAGCTGCCGGAGTGCTACGCGCGCTCGGGCAATGGATGAGCAAGAATCGCCGTTTTTAGGATTTGGTTCAGGCCGAGCTTCTCTCATGTTCGACTTCAGCTGGAGTGAGCTTCTCGTCATCGGTATTGTGGCGCTTGTTTTCATTGGCCCGAAGGAGCTGCCGGGCGTGCTGCGCACGCTCGGGCAATGGATGAGCAAGGTTCGCCGCATGGCCGGCGAGTTCCAGAATCAGTTCCACGACGCCATGCGCGAGGCCGAGCTCCACGACCTCAAGAAGGAGGTCGACGCGATGGCGTCGAGCTATACGAAGTTCGACCCGCTCGCCGACGTGCGCAAAGACATGGAGGCCGCGCAGCGGGAGATTGAGACCGCCGTCGCCGGCACGGCGGCCGAACATGTGACGCCAAGCACGTCCCCCGAGCCCGCGCCGGCCGCAACCGAGCCGGCGGCCGAACTCACTCATTCGCCGACGCCGCAGGTCGAAGCACCGGCTGCGGCCGCCGAGGCACCTGCCGCCGAGCAACGCGTCGAGCCAGCCGTCCAGCACGGCGCCGCCGGAAGCGAGCCTGCATGAGCGCCGAGGACGAGGACGAGAAGAAGATAGAGTCGACCAAGGCGCCACTGATCGAGCACCTGATCGAGCTGCGCACACGGCTGATAAAGGCGCTGATCGCCTTCGGAGTGATGTTCGTCCTCTGCTTCTTCTTCGCCAAGCAGATCTACAACATCCTGACCTTCCCATACGTGTGGGTCGCCGGCGCCGACAACGCGAAGTTCATCTATACGGGCTTGCTCGAGTATTTTGTGGTGCAGCTCAAGCTCGCGATGTTCGGGGCGGCCTTCCTGTCGTTCCCAGTGGTGGCGACGCAGATCTACATGTTCGTCGCGCCCGGCCTCTACCGCAACGAGAAGCAGGCGTTCCTGCCCTATCTGATCGCTACGCCCTTCTTCTTCCTGATGGGGACGCTCGTCGTCTATTTCGTGCTCTGGCCGCTGCTCGCACGTTTCTCGCTGAGCATGCAGCAGGCCGGCGGCGAAGGCCGCGCCGTGATCGAGCTCTTGCCCAAGGTCGACGATTATCTCAGCCTCATGATGCGCCTCATCTTCGCCTTCGGCATCGCCTTCCAGCTGCCGGTCGTGCTCACTTTGCTCGGGCGCGTAGGCATCATCACCTCCCAGCAGCTCATAGAAAAATGGCGATACTTCGTGGTTGCGGCCTTCGTGGTTGCGGCCGTCCTGACCCCGCCCGACGTCATCAGCATGTGCTCGCTTGCGGGTCCACTCGTGCTTCTCTATGGAATATCCATCTGGGCGGTGAAGCTGGTGGAAAAGCAGCTCGCCGCGCAGAAGGCCCAGGCCGCGGCGAGCGCTGCCGAATAGGCCTGGCCAAGCCAGCGGGGGCGGTATTGGCTGGCATCGGCGGGTATCATCGGTTTGGTTGATTCGTGGTGGCCGGAATCGTGCCGGCCCTGATGCCGGATTCAAGGTCATGCACGACATCAAATGGATTCGCGACAATCCGGAAGCCTTCGACCGCGCCTTGGCGCGACGCGGCCTCGCGGGCGAGGCAAAGCGGCTCATCGAGATCGATGAGCGCCGCCGCGCCGCCATCGGCAAGGCCGAGGCCGCACAAGCGCGGCGGAACGCGGCCTCCAGAGAGATCGGCGCTGCGAAGAAGAGCAACGAGGAGGACACCGCGCAGAAATTGTTGGCCGAGGTCGCGGCGCTGAAGGCAGCCATCCCCGAGCTCGAGGCGGAGGAGAAGAGACTATCGGCGGAGCTCGACGATGCGCTCGCCCGCATTCCCAATCGGCCGCTCGACGAGGTGCCGGATGGCGCGGATGCGAGCGGCAATGTCGAGCATCATCATTTCGGAGCCAAGCGCGACTATGGCTTCGCGCCAAAGCAGCATTTCGACCTCGGCGAGGCGCTCGGCCAGATGGATTTCGAGACCGCTGCGAAACTCTCGGGCGCGCGGTTTGTGGTGCTCAAGCGCGGGATTGCCCGGCTCGAGCGCGCGCTCGGGCAATTCATGCTCGATCTGCACACCAACGAGCATGGCTATACCGAAGTCAATCCGCCGCTTCTGGTGCGCGACGAGGTGATGTTTGGCACGGCGCAGCTGCCGAAGTTCGAGGAGGATCAATTCTGGGCGGTGAGTGGCGAGCAGCTTCTGCCGCAGAGCGCGGGGGGCCTGGCGGCCCTGCGGAGCAACCGCCTGGGGCTCATCCCCACCGCCGAGGTGCCGCTCACCAACCTCGTCCGCGAAGAGATCGTCGAGGAAGCCGCACTGCCGTTGCGGCTCACCGCGCTCACCCCCTGCTTTCGCGCCGAGGCCGGCGCCGCCGGCAAGGACACGCGCGGCATGATCCGTCAGCATCAGTTCACGAAAGTCGAGCTCGTCTCGATCACCACGCCTGAGCAGAGCGCCGACGAACATGAGCGTATGCTGTCGTGTGCTGAAGAAGTCCTCCGCCGGCTCGAGCTGCACTACCGCGTGGTGACGCTGTGCACCGGCGACATGGGCTTCGCGTCGCAGAAGACCTATGACATCGAAGTCTGGTTGCCGGGGCAGGGGATGTATCGGGAGATCTCCTCCTGCTCGGTCTGCGGCGAGTTCCAGGCGCGGCGGATGGGCGCACGCTACCGCACCAAGGAAGGCCGGCAGGTACGGCATGTGCATACGCTCAACGGCTCGGGCGTCGCGGTCGGCCGCGCGCTGATCGCCGTGTTGGAGAACTATCAGCAACAGGATGGCTCGATCGCGGTCCCCGAGGTGCTGCAACCCTACATAGGCGGCCTCAAGGTGATCGAGCACGGGCGATGAAGCGCGCGATGCGCATCCTCATCACCAATGACGACGGCATCCATGCCGACGGTCTTGGCGTCTGCGAGCAGATCGGCCGCGAGCTCTCCGACGACATCTGGGTCATCGCCCCCGAATACGACCAATCGGGCGTATCGCATTCGCTCTCGCTCAATGATCCGCTGCGCCTGCGCGAAGTCGGCGAGCGCCATTTCGCGGTCAAGGGCACGCCAACCGACTGCATCATCATGGGGGCCCGCCACATCCTCAAGGATCGTCCGCCTGATCTGGTGCTCTCCGGCGTCAATCGCGGGCGCAATGCCGGGGAGGACGTGATCTATTCCGGCACCGTGGCGGGCGCGGTCGAGGGGACGATCCTGGGCATTCCCTCCTTCGCGTTCTCGCAGTCCTATCTGTCCCGCGGCGGCTCACCGCCGCACTGGGATACCGCCGTCGCGTACGCGCCCGACATCGTCCGCCGCCTGCTGGCGCAGGGCATTCCCCGCGACGTGTTGATCAACGTCAACTTTCCCAATTGCGCGCCGGCGCAGGTCAAGGGCATAGCTGTGGCGGCGCAGGGCCGCCGCCGGCAGGAGCGGCTGCAGATCGATGCCCGTCAGGACGGCCGCGGCAACGCCTATTATTGGATCGCCTATGTGCGGGCGGGCGGGCCGCCGCCGAACAACGGCACGGATGTCTCCGCGCTCGCTGACAATCACATCGCGGTTACACCGCTACGCCTCGACATGACCGATGAGCCGTTCATGAGCAAGATAGCGGGTCTTTTCGGAGCCGGATGACTTCGTCATCCCGCTCTGCTCTTTTGTGAAGCATGATCTTATTCCGAAAACCGGCATCCACCCCCGAACAAGCCGGGGCAAGCTTTTTCGGGATCATGCTCTGAAAGGGGGCGCCTCGTGTCCAAGCAACCGGCAGGCGATGACAGCGTCGGCCGCATGCAGTTCCTGCTCACGCTGCGGCGGCGCGGGATCGGCGAGGCTTCGGTGCTGCGCGCCATGGACGAGGTACCGCGCGAATATTTCGTCGAGGACGCCTTTACGGATGCGGCCTATGCGGACCGGGCGCTGCCCATCGCTTGCGGTCAGACCATCAGCCAGCCCTTCGTGGTCGCCTATATGACCGAGCAGATCGCGGTCGAGCGCAGCGATAAGGTGCTCGAGGTCGGGACCGGCTCGGGCTATCAGGCCGCAATCCTCTCCCGGCTCGCCCGCGAGGTCACGACCATAGAGCGCTATCGCACGCTCGCCGAGGCCGCCAGTGCACGGCTGAGGACGCTCGGCTATCGCAATATCGAGGTGCGCCATGGCGACGGTCTTGCCGGCGCGCCCGACAAGGCGCCCTTCGATCGGATTGTGGTCACGGCGGCGGCCGAGGCCGTGCCGGAGGCGTTGCTGGGGCAGCTTGCCGACAACGGTGTGATGGTGCTGCCGCTCGGGCCGCAGGCGGGGCCACAACATCTCGTCAGGTTAACCAAGAGTGGAAACGCCGTTCACAAGGAAGAGCTGATCGCAGTGCGCTTCGTGCCGCTGCTAGCCGGTCAAGCCCGTGAATTGTAAGGACTTTTATTGGAATTCATTAGGGTTGTGGGCGTCCTAATTCCTTAAGGCCCTATTTACCGGCGGTCTGTTAAGTCGCTTGGCTCTTGTTGCGTGCGGGTGAGGGACATGCGTTTTCGGGTCGAGTTTATGCGCTCGGCGACGTGGCCGCGGGCGGTCGCGCTGGCGTTGATCGCAATCGCGATGGCTGGGTGCAGCGTCGAGTCGGGCCGCTTCGGCGAGCAAGCTCCGCTCACCAGCCAAAGCGAGGTCACCGGCTCGATTCCCTCAAGCCAAAGCGTACCTGCGCCGGTCGGACGGGTCGAGTCGCGGCCGCTGCCGCAGGTCTCGCAAGTCCCCGCATCGCCGCCGCCGCAACCGGCGGCAGTCGCCTCTCCGGTGGTTGCGGGCGGGGGCAGGGGGATGGCCTCCTCCACGCCGCCGCCCGCGCCATATGCTCCGCCAGTAACACCGGTTTCCTACGGATCGGCACCCTCTCCGGTCGCCTATAATCCGCAGCCGGCCGCCTACAACCCCCCACCTGCTCCCGCGCCCTATGTTCCGTTGCCGCCTGCCCCGGTGCCTTACGATCCGCCGTCAGCGCCGCCGACCTACAGCGCGGCGTCCTATCGCTTGACACCCGTGCCACCACCCGCGCCCGACGTCACCGGGTCGGTGGTCGCGCGCAAGCCTGCGTCACCGGGACAATGGAGCTGGGATGGCGGCACCGCCATCACGGTCGCTCCCGGCGATACGGTCGACAGCATTGCGCGCCGCCACGGCGTACCGGCCGCGGTCGTCATGGAAGCCAACCATCTCGCATCGGCGAAGGCGATCCAGGCCGGGCAGCGCCTCGTCATTCCGCGTTACATCCCGCCGCTCGCCACCGCTTCGGCCGATCCGGTGCCGCCGGCAATCCGCACCGCGCCGCCCGTCGCGGTGCCTCCTCCGCCTGCACCCAGGGCAGCTCCGCCCCTGGCGGCGATGCCGAGCCCAGCGGCACCGTCATTGACCGCTAATGCGGCGACCTCGACCGTGCATGTGGTCGCACCCGGCGACACGCTCGCCAAGATCGCGCATCAATACGGCAAGTCGGTCACCGAGATTGCTCGGGCCAACAACATCCTGTCCTACGGCAAGCTCAGCGTCGGCGACCGCGTCGTCATTCCGGGTGCGCGCGTCAGCAACGCCAAGCCGGAGCCCGAGCACGTCGCCGCGACCCCGGCTCCTCCCGCACCGAAGGTTGTCGCCAATACGGCTCCTACAGGTCCGACGCAAAGCGCCAGCATGGTGACGCCTGCGGCCGAGAAGCCCGCAAACGACACGGCGGCGAAAGCAGCACCCGACACCACGCCCGGCTTCCGTTGGCCAGCGCGCGGGCGTGTCATTGCCGGCTTTGGCCCCAAACCCAACGGTCAGCAGAATGACGGGATCGATGTGGCGGTGCCGCCGAACACGCCGATCAAGGCGGCCGAGGATGGCGTCGTCGCCTATGCGGGTAGCGAGCTTAAGGACTACGGCAACCTGGTCCTGGTCAAGCATCCCAACGGCTATGTCACCGCCTACGCCCATGCCAACGAACTCCTGGTCAAGCGCGGCGATCCGATCAAGCGCGGCGAGGTCATCGCTAAGTCGGGCCAGACCGGCAATGTCGATGTGCCGGAACTGCATTTCGAGGTGCGCAAGGGCACGGTGCCGGTCGACCCGATGCCGTTCCTCAATGGCGTCTAAGCTTCCATCCACACCCCAAGCCTTCCGGCGAGGTCCTGCACGTATTGCCAGGCGACGCGGCCAGAGCGGGCGCCGCGCGTGGTCGCCCATTCCAGCGCTTCGCGGCTGAGGTCGGCGCCGGTCAGGCCGATGTGGAAGTGCGCCACATAGGCCTCCACCATCGCCAGATATTCGTCCTGACTGCAGCGGTGGA
>Ga0126381_100005613_pt1 | contig 13833 bp, 11 predicted proteins | sample PanSoiMetPlot_28_FD_96465 | JGI IMG/M metagenome (GOLD analysis project Ga0126381, IMG submission 96465) | Tropical forest soil microbial communities from Panama - MetaG Plot_28 | ecosystem: Environmental > Terrestrial > Soil > Tropical forest > Bulk soil | place: Panama | collected 2016-02-17
AGATGCCTCGCCATCCTTCTCGGCAATTTGCTATGCTGCTGCGGTCCAGGGAGCAGGAGGGAGAAATGAAGATCGAAGGCGGCTGTTTGTGCGGCAAGGTGCGGTATTCGGCTGACGCTGAACCGACATTTGTCGGAGTATGTCATTGCAAAAATTGCCAGAAAGGTACCGGCACCGCCTTTTCCATCGTCGTGGCACTGCCGACGTCGGCGCTCAACGTGCAAGGCGCCCTGCAGACGTTCACCGGTCGGGGTGACAGCGGCAAAGCAACCTACCGACGCTTCTGCCCGGAATGCGGATCGGCGCTTATCGACGAGGCGGAGATCATGCCGAATGTCACGATGATCATGGCCGGTACACTCGACGATTCGAACTGGGTCAAACCCACGACCGAAATCTACTGCGACAGCGCGCAGAGCTGGGTGCAACTTGGCGGCGAGCGGCAGCGCTTCCCGAAAATGCCGCCCGCGCCCGGGTGAGCCGCTCACGGGCGCCGCAACACATCCTGTGCGGTTTGATTAAAGAGGATGCGGCGTTCGTCCTCGGTCGGCGGCGCCGAGCGGCGCAGCTCTTTGCCGAGATCGACGCCTCTCTGAACCGCCGGGCGCTGCTTTATCGTTTCGCGCCAGCGGGCCACATTTGGAAACTCTTCGAGCAGCTGGCCGAGCGGTTTGGCGATCAGCACCCAGGGCCAAGAGGCCATGTCGGCGATCGAATAGTCGTCGACGATGAACTCGCGCCCTTCGAGGCGGCGCTCCAGCACCCCGAGGCATCGGTTGTATTCGTCGGCATAACGCCTGTGCGAATAGGCGTGCTCGCCCTGCGCATAATTGACGAAATGGCTAAGCTGGCCGGCCATTGGCCCAAGATTGCCGACCTGCCAGAACAGCCACTCCAGCGTCTCCTTGCGTCCGCACCGGGTCTGCAACATGAAACGCCCGGTCCGCTCGGCCAAATGAATGAGGATCGCGCCGGATTCGAACACGGGCACCGGCCCCCCTTCGGCATCGCGATCGACGATCGCTGGCATGCGGTTGTTCGGGCTGATCGCGAGGAATTCGGGCTTGAACTGGTCGCCGCGTCCGATATTGACCGGGATCACACGGTATTCGAGGCCGCACTCCTCGAGCATGATCGCGACCTTCCAGCCATTCGGCGTCGGCCAATAATAGAAATCGATCACGTTCGGCCTCCCCCGGCCAATTCCGCAATTTCCGCATCCGAATAGCCGAGTGCGGCGAGAATCTCTCGCGTGTGCTCGCCGAGTCGGGGTGCGCCTCGACGGATGTCGGCGGGAGTGCGCGAGAAACGCGCTGCCAGCCGCGCTTGGCGCAAGCGGCCGGCCGCCGGGTGCTCGGTCTCGACGAGGATCTCCATTTCCTGCACCTGCGGATGACGGATCACCTCGTTGCGCGTCAACACCGGTGCACAGGGCACGCCGGCGGCGGTCAGTCGCTCCAGCCAGTCAGCGGTCGTCCGGGTCAGCAGCGCTTGCTGCGTCAGCTCCAGCCGTGCATCGATGTTCTTCTGACGCAACGCGGAGGTCCGGAACCTCTCGTCTTCGAGCCACTCCGGATGCTGGACGGCGCGCGCCAGACCGGCCCATTGCCGGTCTGTTAGCGCTGCGGCGGTGATATAGCCGTCGGCCGTCTCGTAGATCAGGTCGTGCGCGCTCGCCGGCTCCTGCCGCGCCGGTTCGTCGCCGATAAAAGTCTGACCGCCCATATCCGAGGCCCACAGGAAGGCGAGGACCGCCTCCAGCATCGACAGACGGACATGTTGGCCTTCGCCGGTGCGCTCGCGCGCCAACAGCGCCGCGGTAATGGCCTGCGATGCGGTAATCGCAGTCAGCTTGTCCGGCAAGATCGTGCGCAACAGTCGCGGGCGGACCTCGTCGGCGCCCGCCTGCACGGTTGCGAGCCCGGAAAAGCCCTGGATCACCGGGTCATAGGCCGGTTTCGTCGCGTAGGGGCCCTTCTCTCCGAAGCCGCTGATCGAGACATACACGATCTTTGGCGAAACCGCGCGCACCGCCTGCTCCCCCACGCCAAGGCGCTCGGCCACGCCCGGCCGGAAATTCTGCACAAATACATCGGCGCGCGCGGATAGTCGCAATAAGGCCTGTCGCCCAGCCGCCGTCTTGAGGTCGAGCACGATCGAGCGTTTGTTGCGGTTGTTGTTCAGGAACGAGGCCGTGAACCCGGCGCGGCCATTACCGCCGGCCCGCGTGTGATCACCGCCATCCGGCGTCTCGACCTTGATGACGTCGGCGCCCTGGTCGGCGAGGATCATCGTCGCGAGCGGCCCCGCCACGTTCGACGTCAGATCGACGACCCGATACCCGTTGAGTGGACCCGGCATCCTTTGGCCTTTCCCGTAAAACTTAGTGAAACCGCGGCCGGACTTCCTGGCAGAGCAGCCGCAGCGCCGTCATTACCTGCTGGTGCGGAATGAGGCCGCCGCAATTGAGCTCCGCCAGGATGCCGTCGATGCCGAGCTCTTCCTGCAGGCACCGCAAACGGGCTGTAACCTGATCTGGCGTTCCCACCAGGACTTGGCCGCCCAGCGCCTCTTCATAGGTGAGATTTTCGATGCGCCTCAGGCGCTCAGCCCGCCCTTCGATCGCCCGCGTGCCGGCCCGGCTCAGCGAATCCCGGAGCCTTTGCGCCTGCTCGCGATAGAAGTGCATCAGGCTTTCTCTGGGCTCATCGCGCGCCTGCTCCTCGGTCTCGGCGACGTAGATCGGGACACGCAGATAAACCTGCCCCCTGCCCTCATGGCCTGCCGTCGCATAGGCTTCACGATACTTCTCGATCTCGGGAATGAATTCGGCAAACGAGCCGTAGCGGGCGTTAATGAAAATCGGCAGCCCGCGCTCGCCGACCGCAGGATAGGTATCGGGACTGGCGGCGGCTATCCGGATCGGAGGATAAGGCGTCTGCAGCGGTTTCGGCGCGATGGTGATGTTCTTGAAGGAGTAGTACCTGCCGTCATACGAGAAATTCGGCTGCGACCATGCGAGCTCTATAATGTCCAGAACCTCCGCAAAGCGATCGCGGCTCTCCGGATACGCAACTCCGTAATCTTCATAGGTGCGCGGCAGTCCGCTGCGCCCGACACCGAAAATCAGCCGACCGCCGGTGATGTGATCGACCGTCGCGGCCTCCTCGGCGATGCGTAGCGGGTGGCAGAGCGGCAAGACCTGAACCGCAATGCCGATCTTGATCCGCTCGGTGCGCGCGCCGACCGCGGCAGCGATACTGAGCGGCGCCGACAATACTGAGCGCTGCGGATCGAAATGCAGCTCCGCCAGCCATATCGCATCGAGACCCCAGCGCTCGGCCGCGTAGATCTGTTCGAAACCTTCCGCGAAAGCCTCTCTCTCGGTGCGACCGGGGAGAGCTGGAAACTGGTGGAAGATGCCGAATTCCATGGCGGGATCTCACTCGCACGTTTACCCGGGGCAGCAATCACATCGAGAATAGCGCGTCGTCGCAGTGCTCTGCTACCGCCGCGCGACTACTAGACCTGTCGCCGCACTCTCCCAACCGGCTAAGGCTGATCCAGTCCAATGTTTCCGGAATCTAGAAAAGTCGCCCGCTCTGCCTCGTCGCGATGTAACCGGCGAGCCCGCAATAAAGCTTTGGGAGGCTTTCGAAATTTCGCAGATGCTGCCGGAGAAGAAATTTCGCGATTGGTCCAACGTAGCGGGTAAGCTCGGTCTCGATCGCATCCCGCACCGCGGGTGCGGGTGGATCTGCCGGACCGCCCTGTTGCCCGGTCGGACCGTTCAAGGATTGACGCAGGCGCGAGGGCGCGAATTGATCGAATTTCGCACTCAGGCGCAATGCGCGGCTTAGGAATTTATCTCGTTCCCGGCCGTCCTTGATATAAATCACCAACTGCTGGCCAAGGCTGGTCAAGCTGTCAGCCCGTTTGGCGGCGCGCAATACGGCAATCGCGGCCACCCGGCCGCAGGGCGATTGACGGTTGAACGAAATCGCCGCCGTCTGAAGCTTCCAAAAGCGGGACAGCTCACAAACTGAGTAAGTGTTTGGAAGCGGCGATCAAAGATCCGTGGTGGCGAACGTGACCCCCGCGGCCGGTCCCTCATCTTCGCTGGGGGCGTTCAGGGCGCGGGGAAATGCGTGCCCAACTCCTCGCCTCCGACTTTGGCGGGATTGGCGTCGATCAGGATAAACGCGAATACGCAAGGCTGTGGGCCATTGTTGACCCAAGCGTGCATGGTGCCGCGCTGCACGACGAGGTCGCCCGGCTTCATATGCACGACTTGGCCGCTGTCGAGTTCGAGGTCGCATTCGCCGGATAGCAACAGTGCATAGTCGAGCGTTTCGGTGCGGTGCATGAATTTCGGCGCGCCGGGCTGGAATTCGGTAATGCGGATCACCGCGCCCTGACCCGTACCGACATAGTTGTACCGTTTGACAAAGCCGGCGCGCTGCGCCGCCTCGGCATCGTCCGAGGTGTTGTCGACCGGCATCTTGTCGGTCGACCAGATCTCGCAGCCGGCAATGTGCGGCCGTCCCGGCCGGCTGACGGCCTGCAGCCGCTCATCGGTTTTGACGATCGCTTTGCCGTCTGCGTCATGTCCGGTGACAATCCGCCTGACTTCCAGAGCCATGATTTCCTCCTCGCTGTGGTTTAGTCGGTCTTGCATTTGGCGCCGCGCCGCGCGACGCTAACGCATAACAGACTGACGTGACGAGTGGAGGGTGCGGTGAACGATATTGCGCCGACGCGTTTCAAGTGGGTGGGGACTCGGCCGATCCGTCCGGATGGCGTGCCGAAAGTCACCGGGCGCGCGATGTATGGCGCCGATTTCGCGACGGCGGGCACGCTTCACGGCAAGGTCATTCGCTCGCCACACGCGCATGCGCGCATTCGTTCGATCGACACCTCGAAGGCCGAGGCGCTACCCGGGGTCAAGGCGGTCATCACCGCCGAGGATTTCCCTGAGCAGAAATTCGAATATCAGGGGCCGGAGCGGGTCCAGCAGAACTTCTGGCATATGACGCGCAATGTGATGGCGCGTGGGAAGGCGCTCTATGAAGGCCACGCCGTCGCCGCGGTCGCGGCGATCAGCAAATCGGTCGCCGAAGAAGCCGCCTCGCTGATCGAGATCGATTACGAGGTCTTGCCGCACGTCATCGATGTCGATGAGGCGATGAAACCCGAGGCGCCGCTGCTGTTCGAGGACCAGATCACGCGCGGCATCGAGCCGCCGCCAACCAAGCCCTCAAACATCGCGAAGCGGGTCGAGTTCAAGATCGGCGATCTCGACGCCGGCTTTGCCGAGGCTGACGTGATCGTCGAGAAGGAGTTCAAGACTGCGGCGGTGCACCAGGCCTATATCGAGCCGCATGCTTGTGCCGCCCGCTTCGACCACGACGGCAAGGCCGATATCTGGTCCTCGAGCCAAGGGCACTTTGTCGTGCGCGCATTGACCGCGAAGCTGCTCGGCATGCCGGTTGGTGACGTGCATGTGACGCCCGCCGAGATCGGCGGCGGCTTCGGCGGCAAAACGATCGTCTATCTCGAGCCGGTCGCCACCCTGCTCGCGAAGAAATCGGGGCGGCCGGTCAAGATCGTGATGAGCCGAGACGAGGTGTTCAAGGCCTCGGGGCCGACCTCGGGCTCGTCGATGCGGGTCAAGATCGGCGCCAAAAAGGACGGCACGATCACGGCCGCCGAGGGCGAGTACAAATTTCAGGCCGGCGCTTTCCCTGGCTCGCCGGTCATGAACGCCTGCATGTGCGGTTTTGCGCCGTACAATGTCCCGAACGCGCATGCGGTCGGCTACGACGTCGTGTGCAACCGGCCGAAATCGGCCGCCTACCGCGCGCCCGGCTCCCCGATCTCAGCCTTTGCCGTCGAGAGCGTGCTCGACATATTGGCGAAAAAGATTGGCATGGATCCGCTGCAACTGCGTTTGAAGAACGCGGCGCGAGCCGGCACGCCGATGATCTACGGGCCAAAGCTCGGCCATGGCGGCTATGTCGAGACCGTCGAGGCGCTGGTCAATCACCCGGCCTACAAGACGCCGCTCGGCCCGAATCAGGGGCGCGGCGTCGCTTCGGGCTATTGGTTCAACGGCGGCGGCGAGTCGAGCGCCTCTGTCCAGGTCAACGAGGACGGCACGGTCATCATTGCGACCGGCAGCCCCGACATCGGCGGCTCGCGCGCCTCGATGGCGCTCATGGCGGCCGAGACGTTGGGGATCGACTACCATCAAATCCGTTCGATCGTCGCCGACACCTCATCGATCGGCTACACGCATGTGACCGGCGGCTCGCGCGTCACTTTCGCGACAGGCATGGCGGTTGTGGATGCGAGCAAGAAGGTCGTCGACGAGCTGCGCGCCCGTGCGGCAATGATCTGGGACGTCGATGTCGAGGGCGTGATCTGGGAGGATGGCCAAGCCAAGCCGGCCTCGAGCAATGTTGGCGATTTCGCGCCGCTGTCGTTCAAGGAACTGGCGGCGAAGAAGGCGCTGACCGGCGGCCCGATCACTGCAGCGGCCTCGGTCAATGCCGGCGGCATGGCGCCGGGTTTCTCGACGCAGTTCTGCGATGTCGAGGTGGATCCCGAGACCGGCAAGGTGACGATCCTGCGCTTTGTCGCGGCGCAGGATGTCGGCTGCGCGATCCACCCCTCCTATGTCGAGGGGCAGATCCAGGGCGGCGTCGCGCAGGGCATCGGCTGGGCGCTCAACGAGGAGTACATCTACGACAAGCAGGGCCGGCTCGATAATGCCGGTTTTCTCGATTACCGCGTGCCGGTGGCTTCCGACATGCCTATGATCGAGCCGATCCTCGTCGAGGTGCCGAACCCGGCGCACCCGTACGGCGCCAAGGGGGTCGGCGAAGTCAATATCGTGCCGCCGATGGCGGCGATCGCCAATGCGATCGACAGCGCGATCCACCGCCGCCTCACGGAGTTGCCGATGTCGCCGCCGAAGATCCGCGCCGCGCTCGATATCGGCCAGGCGGACGATTAGGAGACCGCGACGATGGTCGCGCGGGTTCTGTTCACCGCCGGGTTCAGCCGCCGCTACACTGGCGGTGTGCGCGAATTCACGGTGGAGGCGAAAAACCTGCGCGGCGTCATCAAGGAAATGGACCGCCGCTATCCAGGCCTCGGCGAACACCTCGAAGAGGAAACGACCGTCGCGATCGACGGCGACATCCACGAAACCGCCTATTTCCAGCCAATCCGCGAAGGTTGCGAGATTTTCTTCATCCCCAAGCTCGAAGGGGGATAGCGCAATCCTATCCGGGTTGGCTGCGACTGGGCGGCAGAGGGCGATGGCTACAGTGCGTGCCAATCGTCGCAGGCAGCCAAGCTTGCCGACGGAACACCCGCAGTCCATCGAAGGCAGCGATCTGCCGATACTCGGACCAGGCGTCCCTGAACCTTGTATCGAATGAGCTCAAGGTGCCGATGTAGTCGATCCCCTCGCGTTCATCGACGACGGCCAGATCGGGGCAGCCGACGAGAAAGTCCTCGACAACCCAGCTGTGTACCGGCCAATCGCGCGGAGCCTGGCCGTCGATCTGACGGCGCCAGACCTCGCCCATCAAAGCCCACATTGAATCGAAGCGTGATGACCAGATGACGCCCGTATTATTGACGACCGGGAAGCCGAGGCCGATCCACTGTGAGAAGGCGATATAGCTTCTCGCCCTCTCGCGGCGGATCAGCTGCTCGAGCTTCAGCTCGGTTGTCAGGCGGGATCCTACGGTGATCTCGATCGGTCCCTGCCAGCGCGAGAATGCTGCGGACCCGACCCCGGAAAAGCCTATGATGACGGATATTGCCACAAAAGCTGCTGCGCGCGGCCGCATCGCGGGACGCGGCACCGTCGAGAGCCAGTAGATCAGCGCCAAAGTGGTCAAAATGGATGCGGGGAGGCGATGGTAAAACCACGACTTCTCCTCCAGCAGCCAAACCAATATCGCGCCGGCCGCGAATACCGCCAGGGTCAGCGGCAATGCACTGTCGGTCAACTTGTCGCGGCAGGTCCACCAGAGCAGGAACGCAACTGCGTCGGCGAGCAGCACGGCTCGACTGTCGCTGAGCAATTGCAGCCAACCGATGTCGCTGGCTCCGTAAAGAGCGAGCCCGAGCGGGATGGCGCGGGTGAAATAGGCCGGAAAGAACAGGAGGACGGCGGCAACATACACGAGCAGCGTGAGCGCTGCGCTGATCGTCATTCGCCGCACCAGCCGCAGTCCCTGCACGCGGCCGAGGATTTCGAGCAAAACGAAGGCGAGGAGGAATTGGGGCTTGAGCGCACAGCCGATGCCCGCGAGGATGCCGGCGATCGTTTCGCTGACGGGCTGGATCCGTCCTCCATCGAGGCTGCGCGCGAAGATGCAGAGGTAAGGCAGAGCGGCGGCCACGAGCAGATGCTCGCGCTGCCCGAATTCAGGGCCGGGAAGCGCCAGCAGCACCGTGCCGACCGCGGCGAAGACGAGGAGCGGGGCGGTGCCGAGTGGCCCGTAGCCTCGCAACAGTCTTGCGGACCACCCGGCAGAGCCCAACATGCACACCGCGAAGAACGGCACCGCGACGAGTTTGACGGCGACCCCTAGCGCCGCGGAAACGGCCGCAGGCAGCGCCAGGATCCACACGATCATCGGCGGGTTGACTTCGACCAGGTCTATGTATAGCTGACGCCCGGCCAGCCATTGTCGGGCGACATAGAGGAGCCAGGCGATATCGTCCTTCAACGGGGAGCCCAGCGTTGTGAACAGGACAAAGCCGAGCACCGCCAGCAACGGAACGAGCGCCAGCCCAGAGCGCAAGCAGTGATGCCCAAGGGTCAGCGGCCGCGGCCCGTCGATCGTCTGGTCGTACATGCCCCGTTCCCTTAACCTCTCGCCATCATTGCCTCATTTTCGCCAAACGACACAGCATGCTAGGGTGCGTTGACCGACACATAACGGATGGGAACGGCGCTCCTTCCCTTGTACTGAGAACGCCGTGAAAGGTGGGCGTCGCCTCAGCCCCAGTTTGAATTTGAAATGAAGCGGCGAAGTTTTTTGGCGAGCGGTGCTGCGGCGGCAGCATCATCGGTAATGGGAAGACTCGCGCGCTCTCAATCAACTGATGCTCCTGCCCGAGATTCGTGGAACCTCCTCGGACCCTCCAATCGCTATGTCATCCGGCTAAGGGGTCCGGCCGTTATCGGCGATTGCTATGGCCCGGTCGGTGCGGCTGGTGAGGATATCAGCGAAGAGCCTCCGGAGACGGCGGCCAAGCCATTCGAGCGAGCCGCAACGATCTTACAGGGACCCGAGCGCCAACCGGTATCCTGGCGTGTTTCGGTCTGGCATAAGCCCAATCCGCTGGCTCTGAGGCTCGCGCTCTCCGGTGTTGAGGTCCCATTAGAGGCGGAACTCTGGTTCAAGATCGACGCCTCCACCGGCTTGTTGCGCAGAAATATGGTGCTGTATCATCGCGGCAGCGGTCCCGATGTCGACATCGCGGCCACTCTCGCCTTCTGGTACGGCATTCACGAACCGATCGATGACGTGCGCTGTTTGGCGGGCGCCTGGGCACAGGAGACACAGGTCCGGCACAGCGATGGCGCCACACCGCTCGTTCTGGAAAGCAGGGCCGGCAAAACGGGCTTTGCTTTCCAGCCGTATGTGGCGCTGAGTAGTAAGACCTCGACCTATTTGTGCCAGATATTCTGGTCCGGCAACTGGGCATTGCAGGTCGAGCCGGGCCCGGATGGCGCGGCAGTGTCCGGTGGGCTCAATAATTGGCAGTTCCGTTGCCGCTTGACCGCCCGCGGAAACAACGCGCTGCGTTTGCCGACGGTGTTGTTCGGGCGCGTCGAGGGCGACCTCAATGCTGCCACCCACCGTTTGCACGATTACCGGCGCAAGCGCCGGCCCGATCCCGAGCGCCTGATCCCGGTGCAGTTCAACAGCTGGTATCCCTATTTCGGCGAGCCGACTGCGACCGCAATGCTGGCGCTCGTGCCGTTGGCCAAGCGCCTCGGCTGCGAAGCCTTTGTCGTCGACGCCGGCTGGTTCCGGACGGACGAAGACGACTCCACCGCCGACTGGACGGCACGCACCGGCGATTGGCACACGAGCCGCTTGCGGTTTCCCAATGGTTTGCGCGAGATCAGCGCCGCCTGCCGCGAGCAGGGCATGCGCTTTGGCTTGTGGTTCGAGCCGGAAGTGATCGGCTTCTTGTCAGCCGTTCGCCGGGACCATCCGGAGTGGTTGCATCATCTCGATGGGAAACCTCCGCCCGTCAAAGAACGGGCGATTCTCAATCTGGGCGTACCTGCGGCGCGGAGATACGCTTTCGAACGCATGACGCGGATCCTGTCCCGGGTCGGCGTCGATTGGATGAAATGGGACTTCAACGCCGATCTGGGCGCGGGCGGCTGGGCGCCGGGGCTGCCCGAGAGTTTGACGGACCAGGATCCGCTGGTCGCGCATTATGAGGGCTTGTATCGTCTACAAGACGCAATTCGCCGATGGTTTCCCGACCTGATCCTCGAAATGTGTTCGAGCGGCGGAGGCCGGATGGACGGCGAGCTCTTATCACATGCCCATGTCAACTGGGTGAGCGATCAGCCCGGCCCGCTGCGCAAGCTGGCGATCCATTTTGGGACACAGCTGGCGCATCCCGCAGTGGTCTGTAATGACTGGCTCATCGAATGGCCTCCGGGTAGGATCGCCGGCTATGACGACGACGAAGATTCGGCTGGCCTCGATGAGCGTTGTGACCTGCCCTTCCGGCTGCGCGTCGCGATGCTCGGCAGCTTTGGGATCAGCGCATCGATCGATCGCTGGCCGGAAGCGGACCTGGTTGTCGCTGCCGAGCATGTTGCGCTCTATCGCGACAAGCTGCGGCCGATAATCCATCACGGCGATCAGTATTTCTTGACGCCGCCACCGGCCGCGGACGGAAGCAGTGGCTGGGCGGCGATCTGGTACGTCGCGAAAGACGGCTCAAACGGGGTTCTGTTTGCGTTTCGGCTGGGGAGCGGTGGAACATCGCGCATCTTTGCGCTGGCCGGACTGGTCTTGGAAAAGGGCTATCGAGCGAGCTTACTCTCTGCGGGCCGTATCATTGACACCAGCGGTGAAACGCTGGCGCGAGGCCTCAGTATTGCGGTCCCTGGCCAATTCCAATCCGAACTCGTCATAGTCGAGGCGCAGTAACGCGCACGAGCCGTATCGTGTCACGGGCATACCGCGCAGACGAGATTGTCCAGTGGTTATCGTGCCTACGACATGCATCGTGTTGGCGGTCAGCCCTGCGATGCCTTAACCTCGCTGTCGCTCGCACAGGAATGCAACCGCCATGACAACCCCCCCAGCACGTCTGCTAATCAAGAACGGGACATTGATCGACGGATCGGGTCGCGGCCCGGTCCCGAATGCTCTTGTAGTCGTCGAGGGAAACCGGATCACCCATGTCAGCCCGAGAGAAGGCTCAATGCGGCCGGAGAGCCCGGACGACAAGGTGATCGACGCTGCCGGCAAATTCATCCTGCCTGGCCTCATAGACGCGCATTGCCACATCTCGTTACACCAGGGCGCCTTGCCGGGCGTCAAATACACCTCGAGCGCCGAGTTCTGCACGCTGTGGGCCGCGCATGGAATCGGGCGGGTGCTGCGCGCCGGGGTGACCAGCATCACCGTCCCGGGCGGCAAATGGTTTACCGATGTGACGGTGCGCGAGGCGGTCGAGGGCGGGCTGCTCGAGGGCCCGCGGATGGTCGTCGCGGCGCGCGCGCTCAGCAATTACGGCGGCATCTTCGACCCCGACCCCTACCCCGCCTATGAAGGAACACCGAACGATGCGGCGGGGGTGTTGTGCAATACACGCGACGAGTTCATTCGCGAGACTCGCAAGCAATGCAAGCGCGGCGTCGATCTGATCAAGATCGCCGATTCCATCTGGGGCGACATCCAGACGGTCGCCAAGGACGAAATCTCGGCGGTCGTCGACGAGGCCCATCGGCACAACGTGAAGGTCGCGATCCACTCGCGCGGCTCGACCTCGACCCGCGCCGCCGCCGAGGCCGGTGTCGATCTGATTTATCATGGCGATTGGGCGAGCGAGGCCGATCTCGATATCGTGGCCAAAGCTGCGATTCCGATCGCACCGGTCCTGACTTCGCCCTGGATCGGGGTCGAGCAAGGTGCCGCCGGACGAAGTTTGGGCGAGCGGGCGCGTGATCGCCTGCGGGCGCAGCTCGACACCTCGTTCCAGATGATCCGCAATGCGCGCGACCGCGGCATCCCAATCCTCAGCGGCAGTGACACGGGCAACGCTTCGGCCTTCACTCATGGGAGGTGGCATGGCAAGGAGGCCAAGCTGTTCGTCAGAGAAATCGGCATGACGCCGATGGAGGCGATCGTCGCGAATACGAGCGGCAACGCCTGGCTGTTGAATCTCGACGGCGAGGTTGGCGTGATCGCCCCCGGGAAACTCGCGGACATCGTCATCTGGGACAGCGATCCGATAGCCGACATCGCCGTTCTGCAGCGCCCAGCCGAGATCTCGCGGATCATAAAGGATGGCCGGATCGTCGACCGCGACGCTGGCGGCTTGCTGCCGCTGCCCGAGGAGCCGCCTCGTGCCCGTATATTCGTATCGGGCTAAGCTCGGGCCGGAGGTTAGCCTGGTGTCGGCCGGAGAGGTCAACGTCGATCCTCGCGTCAACCTATCCTCGCCTAACCTATTGGAATGTCTGGTAGCGGGAGAGGGATACAGCCATTAGCGCGCTACCATTCCTGTCGCGTGTTGACGCCCGGGTCGCGAACCGCGGCTACAGGATAAAGCTCAACTTCCCGTGCGGACGTAGGGTTTCGAGGTCGAGCACCGCCCGCCGCTCGCGGAACATCAGGCCGGAGGCACCGCGCACGAGCACGTGCAGGTAGCGCCCGACATAGACGTCGGCCTGCTCGTGTTGGAAGCGCCAGACGGCGAAATTGGCGGTGACACGGGCTTCGCCCCCCTGTACTGCGAGCAGCCGAACATTCGTGATCAGCCGACGCGTGCGCGAACGCGGGTTCTCGGCCCAGGTGGTACCGCTCAGCAATTGCCTGACGCGGGAAGCCAGGGTGCGCCGGTCATCGGCGATCAGGAACAGCGTGTCGCGGTGATCGGCGTCTGGCGCATCAAGTGGCGGTACGAGATAGCGGGCTTCTGGCGCCATCAGTGCCAACCACTCCTCGAGCCGCCATTCGTCCAGCAGGGCGGCCTCATAAATGAGAAACTCTTCGATCTCGCCGACCCTGAAGGGCGCAGTGTCCTCTGCCATCGCGTTCGCCTCACTCGGCCGCTTCGCGCCGCTCCGCTCGGTCGGAGCAGTCGGTCGCGCTGCGCAAGCCTTGTATCAGCGCATGCCAACGGCGCCAGAACGCGCGCATCTGCAATTCGTCCTGGCTCGAAGGCCGCTCGCGCCCCATGCCGCGGGAGATGTCGGACCACGATACTTCGCGCCACGCGGCAAAGCCACGCTGGCAGCCTTCGAGCGCGTAAACGTCGTCCGGCGTGCCGAAACCCGCGGGGCCGAGAAACGAAATGAAATTCTCGAAGCGTCGCTGGCGCAATTCCGGCGATTCGCTGCGCGGCAGGCTGGCCCAGGCATCGATCTCCATGTAGTCCGGCGCTAAGGGATAGAAGGTGCGGATCGTGTGCCAGGAGGAGATCAGAATCAGATTGGGGAAGATGAACAGGTTGCGGCTGTAGTCGGCGACGCGGTGCGCCCGCTCAGGACCGACCCGTTCAGCCAGCCGCGCGCGGATTTGGTCGAGTTCCGCCTTCGCG
>Ga0126381_100005614_pt1 | contig 13832 bp, 12 predicted proteins | sample PanSoiMetPlot_28_FD_96465 | JGI IMG/M metagenome (GOLD analysis project Ga0126381, IMG submission 96465) | Tropical forest soil microbial communities from Panama - MetaG Plot_28 | ecosystem: Environmental > Terrestrial > Soil > Tropical forest > Bulk soil | place: Panama | collected 2016-02-17
AGAAGGATGCGCAGTTGGAGGCGCGGGTGGTGTATCTGACAAAGAGTGCGAACGGGCGGGTGGATTTGGACTGGTTATTTGAATGAGACGTGAACGCGGGGCGGGCTGCCAGCCCGCCGCAGGTTACCACCAGCCTGCCCCCCAAGTGGTGGTGGCCTTGCTCTTAACGACCTTCTGCACGAGCGTCGCGGTCGCCCAGAGCCTGCCGAATCTTTACCACGACGAAGCCTACGGCGATCCGGCGTTTCTCGCCCAACCCGGCTGGCGGCCACTTCTCAACGGCCACGACCTTGCCGGGTGGCACTCGGAGAATCAGGCGCCGCAGGAATGGTTCACGACCCCAGCGGTGACGTGGAAGCGCGTTTTTTCGCCGACGCACCTGAACGCGAAGGCGGGGTCGGGCGACCGCATCGTGAACGGCAAAGATGGCAAGACGGCGAACCTGATCACGAATGAGAAGTTCGGCAGCTTCGAGCTTTATCTTGAGTTTCTTCTGGCCAAGGGATCGAACTCGGGCGTGTTCCTGCACGGGCTCTATGAAGTGCAGATTTTCGACAGCTACGGTTTCGACGGAGCGTTGACGGCGGGCGATTGCGGCGGGATCTACGAAAGACCGGACGGGACGGCGGGCTCGCCGCCGGCGCGGAATGCGGCACGGCCGCCGGGCGAGTGGCAATCGTTCCGCATCTGGTTTCAGGCTCCGAAGGTGGATGCCAGCGGACGTGTGACGAGTCGTGCCAAGGTGCTTAGGGTCCTGCTGAACGGGATTCCGGTGCAGGAGAACGTGACGCTGATGGGACCGACACTGAGCAGTCTGAAAATTCCCGAAGGGGCGAAGAATCCAATCATGCTGCAGGGCGACCACGGTCCGGTCGCATTCCGCAACATTTATATACGGGAATTCGAATAGGGGTCATTTATGGAACGCAGGCAGTTTTTGAAAACGGGGCTGGCGGCGCCTTTCCTGCAGTCCGCCCGCGCGGCCGGGGACGCTGTTCGCATAGGGATCATAGGGCTGGGCACGCGGGGGTCGTACGAACTGGATGTGTGTTCTCGGCTGAAAGACGCCAAGGTGCTGGCGGTGGCCGATGTGTTTCAACCGATGGTGGACAAGACGCTTGAGGCGGCTAATCACGCGTTCGACGGCTACCAGGATTTCCGGCGCATACTTGACCGCAAAGATATCGATGCCGTTTTCGTCTCGACGCCGGACCACTGGCACGCGCCGATCGCCATCATGGCATGCCAGGCGGGCAAGGATGTGTTCTGCGAAAAACCGCTGAGCCATACGCTGCACGAGGGACAGCAGATGGTGAAGGCAGCGCGCAAGTATAACCGAGTGTTTCAGACGGGCAGCCAGCAGAGATCGGCGCCGCATTTCGAAAAGATCGTTCATCTGATTCAGGACGGGCACATAGGGCAGGTGACGATGATTGAATGCTGGAACGAGGAGAACGATATGCCCGAGGGCGCGGGGAATCCGCGGGACAGCGATCCGCCGGCGGGCCTGAACTGGGACCTATACCTGGGTCCGGCGCCGAAGGTGGCGTACAACCGCAACCGGTTCATCTGGCACTACCGCTGGTTCTGGGACTATTCGGGCGGCATGATGACCGATTGGGGCGCGCACCACTTGGACATCATTCACTGGGCAATGAAGGTGGAGGGCCCGCTTTCGGCGAATGCGGCGGGCGGGCGGTTCTGCCTGAAGGACAACTGTCAGACGCCCGATACGCTGATGACCGTGTTCGAATATCCGGGGTTCATAGTGCGGTATAGCGTGCGGCAGGGTAATTCGCGCCGATTCGAAGGGCGGCCCAACGGCATTGCGTTTTACGGCACGAAGGGTACGCTGATTGTCGATCGCGGAAGTTGGGAGGTTGTGCCGGAGAACGCTCCGCGTTTTCCCGCCGACTACGACCGCGTGGAAGCGTGGGTGAAGGGTGGGAACGTGGCGTGGCCGGCGGGCTTCAACCACGCCGCTAGAGTGGCCCCGCAGCCGTTATGCAAGGCGATGGGCGAGACCGGGCTGCACATCGACCCTAGCTGCCAGGAAGCGCACGTGCAGAAGTTTCTGGACGCCGTGCGGTCGCGGCAGCGGCCGAATGCGGATGTCGAGATCGGCTATCGATCGGTCTCGGCGTGCCACGTGGGGAATATCGCGTACCGGCTGGGGCGCAAGGTGCTGTGGGACGTGAAGGCGGAGACGTTTCCGGGAGACGCGGAGGCGCAGGCGATGATGGGGAAGAAGTATAGGGAGCCGTGGCAGCTGCCGGGGGTTTAGCTATGAGCCGCGAGCTGCGAGACATATCTGACGTAGAGCTTCGGTCAGAACTGCTCGACGCTCGGGGCTCGAGGTTCGTAGCGTCCTAGTCGAACACCACAGTCTTATTTCGATAGCACAAGACGCGGCGGTTGAGGTGCCAGGAGACGGCACGGGAGAGTACGACTTTTTCGAGGTCGCGGCCCTTACGGACGAGGTCTTCGACCTGATCGCGGTGCGAGATGCGGATCACGTCCTGCTCGATGATGGGACCGTCGTCGAGGGCAGCGGTGACGTAGTGACTCGTGGCGCCGATCAGCTTGACCCCGCGGTCGAAGGCGGCATGGTAAGGGCGGGCGCCCATGAACGCCGGCAGGAACGAGTGGTGGACGTTGATGATGCGGCCGGCGTAATCCTCGACAAACGCCGGCGACAGGATTTGCATGTAGCGCGCGAGGACCACGTGGTCGATACCGGCGCCTGAGAGCAGGCGGCGCTGTTCGCGTTCGGCCTCGCACTTGGTCTGCGAGGTCACGGGGACGTGGCGGAATTCGACGCCGTAAAACGTTGCGAGCGGCTCTGCATCGGGATGATTGCTGATGATCAGCGGGATAGAGCACGGCAACTCGCCGGCCTGGTGCCGGTGGAGCAGGTCCGCGAGGCAGTGAAGCTGCTGCGAAACCAGGATCGCCACTCGCGGCCGGTTCACCATCGGCTGAAGCTGCCAGCGCATCCGGAGGTCCTGCGCGGTCTTTTCAAACTCTGCGCGGAAGGCCGGCACGTCGAATCCGTCGAGCACCCACTCCACGCGCATGAAGAAGAGGCCGGCTTCGTGGTCCTGGTGCTGATCGGCGTGCGTGATGTTCGCGCCGAATTTATAGAGAAGGCCGGAAACGGCTGCGACGAGGCCCTTCCGGTCGGGGCAATCGATGAGAAGAACTGCGCTATCCCGCATGATTCGTGTGTAAGTAAACATCCCAGCCCAGATAATTTTCGAGAGCTTCGTGGAAGACAGCCGCGCAGTGGGACGCATTTATCGCGGCGTGGTGTTCGAAGCCGTTCTTGCAGATGTATCGCATGAGGCGCTGCAGGTCGGGCACTTCTGCGACCGCGCGAGTGCCGAAGGTAGCCAGCGGATCGTCGGTGAATGAGCCTTCGCCGACATAGGCGCAGATGCGGCCCGCGGCATCGTCGGTACTAACGCGCGCGAAAGTGAGGGGGCCGGAGGGCGTTCGTCCGCTCATGGCGCCGTAGGTGTTCTGTTCGCCCAGGATGGAGCCGAGAATGGGCGCGGTTTCGATCTTAGCTTCGGGGAGAAAGCTCTTCGCCCAATTGCCGCAGTGGAAAAGCACGCACTTATTGGGATCGCGGCCGTAGTTGTTGTTCCAATCCACCAAAGCGCTGGGCGTTCCGGAGGCGAGTTGCAGCGCGTACATGGTGACGACGCCGGTAATATCGACCTCGCAGGCGCTGGGCATGAGGCGCTCGCTCATCATGCTCATGAGGGTGCAGCAGTTGACTCCGAAGTTCTGCTGCATGGAACTCCAGCATTGGATGGCGGTGGCGTCGAGGCTCAGATCTTCCATCCAGTCGGTTAGAACGACGCCGAGGCGAGCCATCTGGGCCATGGCGTGAGCCGGGACGCGCGACGCGTCGGCGTACACGGAGATGGCCTCGATCCGTTGGCGGACGCGGGAATCGTTGTCGGCCAGCTTCCCTGCGCGGCCGAAGATATCGGAGAGGTCGACGGTGGAGACGCTGATGCCGTAGGCTTGCAAGAGCTTCTCGCTATAGCGCGTCGTGTTGAAGGCGTTGGGACGCGCTCCGACGGCGCCGATGCGGGAGCGGCGAAGTCCTCGGACTACGCGACAGACGGCGAGGAAGCGGCGGAGATCGGCGCGGAACCCCGGCGAGTCGAGGGGCACCGTGTGGAGTTCGGTGAGGCTGAAGGCGATTCCGTACTGGCTCAGATTGTTGCAGACGGAGATCTTACCGCAAAAGGCATCGCGGCGGCGCTCGACGCCAAACTCGTTCAAGTCGTCGGGATAAGCTTGCACGAGCACGGGCACGTTCAACTCGGCGAGCTTCAGCGCATCGGCCACCCCTTTTTCATCGCCGAAATTGGGCAGGACGACGAGGACGCCCTGGATGCGATCGCGCTGCGCGCGGAAGAGCTCTGCGCAGCGCTGCGCGTGGGCCCAGGTCTCGACGGAACCCAGCTTGCTCCGGGTTTCGTCGAGCGTTACGGCCTCAAGGTTCATTTCGGCGAACAGGCGCGCGAGATCGTCGCGGGCTTCCGTCACGAGTTTGTCAGGGAAGAAATCGCGGTTGCCCACGATAACTCCGAGGGTTGCTTCCGCCATGGGGTCTCCTATTTGCGTGCGAAGAGGCCGAACTGGTCGATATTAGCGCGCGTCACCAGTTCGCAATCGATGGATTGTTTTTCCGGAGCGCCGGTTGAGCCGGTAGTGAGATATTTGTGCGCCTGGTCCACGGCGAGGCGCGCGATTTTGGCGGCGGGTTGCAACACGGTCGCTTGAATGTCGCCGGCCCGGATGGCGGCGAGCACGTCGGGACTGCCGTCGAAGCCGACGACGGTCACGTTGCCGAGGCCGGCGGCTTTGAGCGCGGCCGAGGCGCCGAGGGCCATGGTGTCGTTGCCTGCGATTACGCCCTTGATGGCGCGATTCGCCGGGATGATGGTCTCCATTTTCTGAAAGGCCTCCGTCTGGCTCCAGTTGGCGCTCTGGCGCGCGATCATTTTCAGTCCAGGATATTTGTCGAGCACGTCGTGGTAACCCTGGCTGCGGATGCTGGCGTTGGTGTCCGACTCCCGCCCGACCAGTTCGACGTAGTCTCCCTTCTCACCCATGAGCCGCGCGAACTCCTGCGCTCCGAGCGAGGCGCCCTGATAGTTATTGGAAACGATCTGCGCGGCGGCGACGCCGTTCGCGTTGATTTCGCGGTCGATCAGGAAGCACGGGACGCCCGAGGCTTTCGCTTTGCGAAGGGCCGCAATGGAGGCGTCGGCGCCGGCGTTATCGAGGATGACGGCGGTAGCGCGGTTGGCGACGGCTATATCGAAGAGGTCGTCCTGTTTGTGAGCGTCGTCGTCGTGGGTGTTCACAGTGACGCCGTAGCCCAACTCGGAGGCGCGCGCGGCGGCGGCTTCGGCCTCGGCCTTGAAGAAGGGGTTCTCGTGCGAGGGGGTAATGATGGCGATAGTCTTCTTCGACGGCATGTGAGAGCCGCAGGCGAGCAACAGAGCGGCCAACACGCTCGCCGCGGAGACAGCAAGAACACGGAGAACGACGCGACGAAAGCCGGCATCACTTCTCTCGGCGAATCCTCCGTGGGCTCCGCGCCTCCCCGGTGAATAGAAAACGGCTACTTCCACGCCAACCTCCGCTGGAACTGATCCATAATGACGGCCACGATAATCACGATTCCTTTAATCACAATCTGCCAGAATTCCGAGACGCCAAGGAGCACGAGGCCATCGGCGAGAACGCCGATCACGAGCGCGCCGGCGATGGTGCCGCCGATGCCGCCACGTCCGCCCATCAGCGAAGTGCCGCCGAGCACGACCGCCGCGATGGCGTTCAACTCGAACGCTTCGCCAGTGGCCGGGTGCGCTGCTACGAGCTGCGAGGCGATGACCAGGCCGACCGCGGCCGAGCACAGGCCCGAAATAACGTAAACGAGCGCTTGAACGCGCTTCACGCGAACACCGGAAAGGAGGGCGGCACGCTCGTTTCCGCCTACGGCGTAGACGTGTTTACCGAAGGGGGTCCGCGCGGCGACCAACGCGGCGGCCACGCTTACGGCGAGCATCAGCCAGATAGGATTCGCTCCGGCGCCCAGCAGCGGGAAGCCTGTGTTTCGGAGCTCCAGCCTGCCTACAAGGTTGGGAAATGTTGCACCGTTTGAAACCAGCAGGGCCGCGCCTCGCGCCGCGTACATCGTGCCGAGAGTGGCGATGAATGGGGCGACGCCCAGGCGCGAGACCAGCAGACCGTTCGCCAGACCCACCGTTGCGCCGGCGAAGAGCGCAATCACCAGCACCAGCCAGACCTGGAAATAGATTACGACGCCGAACACGGGCAGGACGAGGCCGCGGTCGATGAGGAGGCCAGCGATCATGCCGGCGAGCCCGGCGATCGAGCCCACGGATAGATCGATACCGCCGCTGAGGATTACGAAGGTCATGCCCACGGCCATAATGGCGTTGATGGCGACATGGCGCAGGAGGATCGTGAGGTTGGCAGCCGTGAGGAACGCGGGCGAGAGAATCGAGAACACCGCGACCAGCAGCACGAGCGCCACGAGCGCGCGCAGGCGGAACAGCACAGCGCCTACCCCGGACGGTGCCGCGCGACGTTTGACGGTGGCTTTCACAGCGGGTTCAGCGGTCAACGGAAGCCTCCACCAGCGCGCGCTCGGTGGCCTCGGCCGCGGCGAATTCGGCGGTGATGCGTGCGCGCGCCATCACCAGCACTCGCGTCGCCAGTGCAAAGATTTCTTCCAATTCGGAGGATGCGAACACGATCGCCATCCCGCGCTCCGCGATTTTGCGGATGATGCCGTAAATCTCGGCGCGCGCCCCCACGTCGACGCCGCGGGTGGGCTCGTCGAGCAGCAGGACCTTTGGGCCGGTCAGCAAGTAGCGGGACAGGACTACCTTCTGCTGATTGCCTCCGCTCAGAGAGGTGATGGGGGCGTCCAGGCTTGCGGTGCGGATGTTCAAGTTGCGCACCAGGGAATCGAGTTCGGCACGGCCGGCGGACAGGTTGGCCAAGCGCATGTTTTCGCGGACGGAGAGTGTGGGGACGATGCCGGAGGCCTGGCGGTCTTCCGGCACGAGCGCGATGCCGGCGGAGATTCGCTCGGCGATCGGGACGTTATCAATGCGGTTACCATCGAGCGTGATGTCGCCGCCGGGGCGAAGGCCGATCAAGGTTTCGAGAAGCTCGGTGCGGCCCGCGCCAAGCAGGCCGTAGAGGCCGACGACATCGCCCGCGCGAACGGAGAATGAAACGGGGCGGCGGACGACGAGGCGACAGTTATCCGTAGCGCTCCACTCGCTCACGCTCGAGCAGCAAGCTGTGTCTCCGACTGGACATTCGCCGGAAGCGCCGGTCATCTTTTCGACGATCCACGCGACATTCGCAGACGCCGCGTCCGCTTCGGCCACTACGCGGCCGTCGCGCAACACGGTAACGCGGTCGCCGATCCGCCGCAGCTCTTCCATGCGGTGCGAAATATAAACCACCGAGACGCCGTGCAATTTCAAATCGCGGATGACGCGAAAGAGCACGGCGATTTCGGCTTCGCTCAGGGCGGAGGTAGGCTCGTCCATGATGAGGATGCGGGCGTCGCGCGCGAGGGCTTTGGCGATCTCGACGATCTGCTGCTGACCGAGCGGCAGGGCGCCAACGAGAGCATCGGCATTGATGGGTTGCTCGAGGCGGGCCATCAGCGCACGGGTCTCGTTTTGCTGTGCGCGGCGATCGATGATGCCGCGGCGCGTCTGCTCGCGAGCCAGAAAGATGTTGTCGGCGACGGTCATGTCGGGGAGCAGGTTAAGCTCCTGGTGGATCATGGCGACGCTCGGGGCGCCGTCGAATTCCAGGGCTCCGGAGTCGGGCTGCTCCACGCCTGCCAGGATGCGCATGAGGGTGGATTTGCCCGCGCCGTTCTCACCAACAAGCACGTTCACCGCGCCGCGCTCGACTGTGAAATTGACCGCATCGAGCGCTCGGGTGCCGGGGTAGCTCTTCGAAATACCTCGCGCCACCAAAGCAGCGCTCATGGATGCACCGCCAGGGTCACGGGAACGATTTCGGGTGCGGAACCAGCCGCCCAGGCGGCCGCGCCAGAGAATTCGATTTGAGCGCCCTTGAGTTGGTTCTCATCGATGGGGGGCAGGACTGTTTTGGCCACGCGATCGTTCAGGGCATTGCCGACGCGCGCGAACTCCAGCTGGTTCGTGAACTGGCTGAATTGAATGAACGAGAGCGCGTCGCGTAACGCCGTGCCGCGGATGGCAGGGCCGATTTGCAACGTGGCGGAGCCGCCGCCGTCGAGATTCAAAAATGCGAGACCGGAGCGAGACTCCGTATCGATCCGCGCCACTCTTCCCTGACCTTTCACCAGGCACGGGCTCGAACACTGCAGGCCGGCTGTGAGGGTTCGCGCCGACGCGGCTGCCGGCACCACCTTGCTGCGCCAGATAGAATTCACGTAAGCGGTCGCGTCGAAAGGGCCCTGGCTGTGTTGGTGCGATTCGTCGATGGAGCGAACGGTCCAGGGAACGCAGGCGGAGAGGCACAAGCACGCCAGCCAGCTGAGTTGCGCTCCACTCGCTAACGCTCGAGCAGCCAGCTGCCGCTCCGATCGGAGCCGCGGCCGTGAGAGAGCGAATGCCGCGCCCTTGGCCGTATCTCGAAAACAATGCACTAAGCTACCCTCTCCGCGGCTTTCCTGCGCCGGCGGGTGTCGGGCGGATCGGCGTCCGCGAGAAGAAGCGCCGCGGTGTTGCGGTCGGTGATGAGCACGTTCACCAGGCCTCCGACCAGTGCTCCGCGAATCGCAGCGGCTTTGCGTTTGCCGCCGGCCACACCGACGACACGGCTCGCTCGTCGGAGTTGGCCGAGGTCCATGCCGATGACGCGGTCGTTCAGGGGCGTGGTGACAGGCGCTCCCATGCGGTCGAAGAAACGCAGGCAGAGATCGCCGACAGCACCGTGCTCGCCCAGGACTTCGAGTTCGCAGTGCGAGAAAACGTTTCCGCTCGCGGCCAGCAGACGGGAGGGCTCGATGGAGCCGATGCCGACGAGCGCCAGCGTGACGGTGTCGATGAGCCGTACTGCTTCCTGCACGAAGCGGTCTTTCATCAGGACGCGGCGTGCCTCGGCGGAGCCGACCACTCCCGGCGCGGGAAGAAGCGTGGCGCTGCCGCCTACGAGGTTGGCGAAACGCTGTGTGAGGTGCGTGGCGTGAACCTCGGCGCTGGGGTTGCCCACGCCGCCGAGGATCTGCACGACGCGCACTCCCGCGGTGCGCGCGTTCGGCTGCATGGCGTCCACCATGGCCAGCAGCGCCGCGCTCCACGATGAAAGGCCGACCACGTCGTTCGGCTTCAAGGTGGTTTCGACGTAGTAGGCCGCCGCCGGACCGAGATCGCGCACCAGGCGGTCGTCATCTTCCACAGAATCGACGACGATAGCTTCCTTGAGGCGGAATTTTTCCTGCAGGGACTCTTCGAGATCGGGATAGGCGCCTGAGGGGACGCTGACCGTGATGCGCACAATGCCGGCTTTTTCGGCGCGCTTCAGCAGGCGCGAGATGGTGGACTGCGACATGTTGAGCCGCTCCATGATCTCGGTCTGGCGCAGGCCCTGCTCGTGGTACATACGCGCCACCTTGGTCATCAGCCGCAATTCGTCGAGTCGCGCCATTTCTGTAGTTTAAGACGCTGCTCGCGCCACCGCTTCGCGCCAGGCGGCGTAGAGCGATTCGCGGCGCTCGGCCGGCATAGTGGGCTCGAAGTACCGCTCCTCGCGCGCCAGTGCCCGCAGTTCCTCCAACGATTTCCAAATTCCCACAGCCAGCCCGGCCATCCACGCTGCGCCCAGGGCCGACACTTCGGGCGCGGCGCGCGCGGCGACCGGGCGACCGAGAATATCGGCCTGGAACTGCATGAGCATTGCATTTTTCGTAGCGCCGCCATCGGCCAGCAGCAGCGGCAATTCCACACAAGCATCGCGCGCGATAGCATCGAAGACGTCGCGCACCTGGTAGGCGATTGACTCGACCGCGGCACGCGCCGCATGCGCCGCGGTGGTTCCACGTGTGAGGCCGGTAAGCAGGCCGCGCGCGCGATCGTTCCAGTGCGGAGCCCCCAGACCGGCGAAGGCCGGTACGAGGTGGACGCCCGCGGAGTCGTCTACGGAGCCTGCCAGCCTGGCCACGTCTTCGGCGCGCGCTTCGAGGCCGAGGAACTCGCCCAACCACTCCACCGCCGCGCCGGTGGCAGCGATGTTGCCTTCCAGCGCGTAGCGCGTCTGGCCGGCGGCGGACCACGCGACCGTGGCGGTGATGCCGCGGGCGGAGGGCACCGGCCTTTCGGTAATGCACATGAGCGACGAGCCAGTGCCGTAGGTCGCTTTCACGGCGCCGGGAGCGAAAATGGCGTGGCCGAACAGCGCGGCGTGCGAATCGCCCGCCATGGCCGCGATGGGCACGCCTGACGGCAGTCCTTTCAAACCCGATGTGATTTCGCCGAAGATGGCGCTCGAAGGGAGCGTCTCCGGCAGGGCGGCAGAGGGGACGCCGAAAAGTTCAATCAGCTCGGTGTCCCAAGCCAGACGATGGATATTGAAGAGCTGCGTGCGCGAAGCGTTGGTGTAGTCGCTGGCGTGGCGCGCGCCGCCGGTGAGGTTCCAGAGCAGCCAGCTATCCACGGTACCGACCGCGAGCTCGCCGGCCGCCGCGCGTTGAGGACCGTGGGGAATCTGCTCCAACAACCACCGCGCTTTGCTGGCCGAGAAGAGGGGATCGATGGGCAGGCCGGTGCGTTCGGCGAGACAGTGGGCGCGGCCTTCGGCGCGCAAGCTGGCGCAGAATTCGGAGGTGCGGCGGCACTGCCACGTGATGCAAGGGCCGAGCGGTTCACCGGAGCGCTTGTCCCACACCAGCACGCTCTCGCGCTGATTGGAAATGCCGATTGCAGCGGGCGATGCGACGGCCGCGCGCGCCAGGCATTCGCCGACGGCTTCCATCGCGCTGCGCCAAAGATCGTGCGCGTCCTGCTCCACCCATCCAGGCCGCGGAAACCGGATTGCGACCGGGCGCGACGCCGACTGGACGATGCGGCCCTCGCCATCCACCAGCAGAGCTTTCGTGTTTGTAGTGCCTTGATCAATGGCCAGGATGAGACCGGTGTTCACGGCCGGGCCATCCTCTGGGCGCGGGCTTCGACCAGCTCCACCGCGGCATCGCGAATGCCGGCCGGGGTGAGCCCGAAGTGCTCGAAGAGGAACTCCGCCGTGCCGGTGGGCGCGAAGGTGCCAGGGATTCCGAGGATCCGCATGGGAGCCGGGTGTACGAGGGCAACGCATTCGGCCACCGCTCCACCCAGGCCGCCGCGCACCGAGTGCTCTTCCACGGTGACGATAGCGCCGGTTGTTTCCGCGGCATCGGCGATGGCATCGCGGTCGAGTGGCGCTAGCGTGGCCATGTTCACCACGCGGGCGGAAATGCCATCGGCGGCCAGCCTCGCGGCGGCTTCAAGAGCGTGGCAGACCATGGCGCCGTTAGCGATGATGGAGACGTCCGTGCCCTCCCGCAGTATGACCGCGCGTCCGAAGGAGAATCGGTAACTCGCGGGATGGATTTCCGGCACGGGCATGCGGCTGAGGCGCAGGAACACGGGGCCGTCGACTTGCGCGGCGGCTTCCACGGCCTGCGCGGTTTCGGTGGGGTCGGCAGGTGCGACGACCTTCAGGCCGGCGATGGCGCGGGTCCATGCGAGATCTTCGATGGAATGATGGGTGGGACCGAGCTGCCCGTAAGCGAGGCCGCTCGACATTCCGCAGAGTTTCACGTTGGCCCGGGAATACGCCACATCCACTTTGATCTGCTCCAGCGCGCGGCCGGTGAGGAAGCAGGACGCGGCGCAGACAAACGGAAGTTTACCGCCGTTGGCGAGGCCGGCGCCGATGCCGACCATGTTCTGCTCGGCGATTCCCACGTTCACCAGCCGGCCGGCGAAACGCCGTGAGAAGCCGCCCAGGCGCGTGGAGCCGACCGAATCGTTCACTACGGCGACGATGCGGGGGTCGTGCTCGGCGAGGCGCTCCAGAGTGCGGGCGAAGGCATCACGGCAGTCGAACAGCTCGGGCATCAGGCGGCGTCCTCCGGCCCGGCGCCCTCGAAATCGGTGCGCTCCAGCTCGATCAGTGCCGCGGCCAGTTCGCCGTCGCTAGGCACGTGGTGATGCCACTCGGCGCGGTCCTCGATGAAGGAAACGCCCTTGCCCTTGGTGGTCTGGGCGATGACGCAGCTCGGGTGGCCGGCTTCAAAGGGCGCGGCGCGGAGCGTCTCGACCAGCGCCGCGCAATCGTGGCCATCCACTTCGCGCACCGTCCAGCCGAAGGCCCGGAACTTGTCGGCCAGCGGCTCCAGGTGGCAGATACTCTCGGTGGGCGCACCCTGCTGGATGCCGTTGCGGTCGACAATTGCCACCAGGCGGTCGAGACCGTAGTGCGCGGCGGACATGATGGCTTCCCAGTTGCTGCCCTCCTGCAATTCGCCATCGCCGGTGAGGACGAATGTGCGCCACGGCGCGCCATCCATTGCCGACGCGAGCGCGGCCCCGACGGCGATCGGCAAGCCGTGTCCCAGCGGTCCGGTGTTGGCTTCGACTCCCGGGACCCCGCACCGGTTGGGATGGCCGCTGAAGGGGCTGAGCGGCTGCATGAAGGTGTCGAGCTGATCGATGGGGAAGAAGCCGCGCAGGGCGAGGGTAGCATATAGCGCGGCGGAGCAGTGCCCTTTGCTCATGATGAAGCGGTCGCGCCCCGGAGCGGAAGGTTCGCGCGGATCGACCTGCAGCACCCCGAAATACAGGGCCACCAGGATGTCGGCTGATGACAGATCGCCACCCGGATGTCCGGCTCCGGCGCGGTGCACCATGCACAAACTGGAGCGACGGACTTTGCGAGCGAGACGCGCGAGTGTGGCGACATCGGCCGCCGCGCCTTGTATATTCGAATATTTATGCAATAATCCGGCTTTATTCAAACTTTAACGGTAACAAGGTAGGAGGGGGGCGTCAAGCGTGTCGCGGGGTTGTACCTATGGGGAAAAATTGTCGACCCCCTGCTGGTCGTTTTGGGCCAAGCAGAGACGAAAACACATTTGATATTTATGCAAAGGCGGAATTGCAGAGACGTGTCGCCATACATTCCGATATCGTCACGTGACCAGTCAGTTCACGCCGTCTCGGCGGCGGCAAAGCCGATGGCGCCGGCGGAAAGAGTGCGAAGGAACTGTTGCCTGGTCGTGGTAGCAATGTCTCGTCACGCCATGAATCTCCGTTTCAAAACACCACCTTCGCCTGCACCCACATCGCGCGGATGCCGCTATCGGTAAAGTCACGATTCAGGAAGCGCCCCGCTGGCGTGCCGTTGACCTCCATTTGTGGAACCTGGATGAACTGCGGATGATTGAAGGCATTGAAAGCTTCCCAGCGAAGCTCCAAGCGCCGCTTCTCTCGTACTGGAATCGACTTCGTCAGATTCAGATCGAAGTCATTCGTGCCATTCGTGTGAAGAGTGTTGCGGCCGACCGTGGCGGCATTGGGAAACCCGATGCCTTCCACCCAATGCACGTCGCCCGGACTGACGCACGAACCGGTATCGGGATTCTGATAGCCCGTTGCGCAGGTTGGGAAAATAATCGCACGGGTATTCAGCGGCGCGTTGGGATTGCCAATGTCGGGCCTGTCCTCCAGGAATGTATCGCTATTGCGGTCGGAGCCGTTGCCGACGGTAAAAGGGGTTCC
>Ga0126381_100005615_pt1 | contig 13832 bp, 9 predicted proteins | sample PanSoiMetPlot_28_FD_96465 | JGI IMG/M metagenome (GOLD analysis project Ga0126381, IMG submission 96465) | Tropical forest soil microbial communities from Panama - MetaG Plot_28 | ecosystem: Environmental > Terrestrial > Soil > Tropical forest > Bulk soil | place: Panama | collected 2016-02-17
ATCCGGCGCGGAAAGTTGATCTGCTGTTTCTTGGCGAGGGCTACGCTCGAGCGGAGCAGGAGAAATGCGAAAAGGACATTCGGCGGCTCACGGCCGGACTGTTTTCCTATTCACCGTTCCAGGAGCGACGCCGCGACTTCAATGTTTGGGCAATTTGCGCGGCTTCGCCGGACTCGGGGGTATCGCATCCGGCGTCGGGGGTTCATCGCAACACGCTTTACGGCACGCAGTTCGATGTGTTCGGCGAAGAGCGCTATGCGCTGGCGTTCGACAATCGCGCCATTCGCACCATGGCGTCGTTCGCGCCGTATGACGTCATGGGGATCGTGATGAACTCGAACCAGTACGGCAATGGCGGCATTTTTGGCCTGTACGCAACCGTGAGCATCGACTATCCGTCTGCCGTTCAGGTCTTTGTGCATGAATTCGGGCATCACATTGGCGACCTCGGAGATGAATACTATTTCAACGCGGACGTGGCGTATTCCCCTGCCGATACCCGCGTCGAACCCTGGCAACCGAACATCACCTCGCTCATCGATCCGCAGCATGTGAAATGGCAGGAACTGGTGGCAGCAGGAACCCCTCTGCCTACCCCGTGGCCGAAAGACTGTTACGAAAATAGCCTGCGCGACTCCGCCCAGCTGGTGGCGAAGATGCGTGCCGAGAAACGCGGGGCGGATGAGATAGAAGAAGCAAGAAAGAGGGCGCGGGAGGCGGCCCAGCATTGTCTGTCCAGCGGGCCTTACGCGGACAGGGTCGGAGCCTTCGAAGGCGCGCTTTACGAGACCCAGGGCTATTATCGGCCGCAGCAGAAGTGCATCATGATTTCCGGGGATCAGTTCTGTGCGGTGTGCCGGAAGGCGATTGAGGAGATCATTGATTTATATTCACGGCCGTAGGGTTGAGCCAAGCCGCAAGGAGAGAGTCCTTCGCGGTAGATGACCGCCGCCGATGAAACTCAACCGCACTAACCGGCCACTTCCAGCTTGGGCGCAATCGACTCCCGCGTCATTTCGCCATCGACCAGGCGCCAGATGCCTAGCGGGTTCGAGTCTTTCAGTTCATCGGGCAGAGCAGAATCCGGGAAATTCTGATAACAGACGGGCCGGGAGAAGCGATAAATCGCCTGCGTGCCGACCGAGGTCGAGCGGCCGTCGGAGGTTGCCGGGAACGGCCCGCCGTGGACCATGGCGTGGCAGACCTCCACCCCCGTTGGGAAGCCGTTGAAGATCAGCCGGCCAACTTTTTCTTCGAGGATGGCGATGAGGTCGCTCCAGTCACGCAGGTCCTGTTCGGTGCCGTGAATGGTCGCAGTGAGGTGGCCTTCGAGTTCGCGGGCGATGCGCAGAACCTGATCGCGCTTGGAATGGCGCACCACAAGCGTGGAGGGTCCGAAGATCTCCGAAGCCAGGTCAGGATCCTTCAAGAACGCTTCGGCATCGGTTTCGAAAAGCGCAGCACCGACACCGAGTTCGCCCCCGGGTTCGGCCTCGGCGATCACCTGGACACCGGGCTTGGCGCGACGCGCGCCGATTCCGGTGCCGTAGGAATTACGAATCACGGACGTGAGCAAGTGAAATGGCGCCGACTGGGTGACGACTTCCGCGAGCTTCGATCGAAACTTGGATGCGTCTGCTCCCTCTTCAACGAAGACCATGCCTGGTTTGGTGCAGAACTGTCCCGCACCGAGAGTGAAGGAAGCGTGCAGGCCGGTGGCGATTTTTTCTGCGTTCTGGCGGAGCGCGCCGGGGAGGATAAAGACGGGATTGGTGCTGCTCATTTCGGCATAGAAAGGAATAGGCTCCGGGCGCGACGCGGCAATGTTCATCAGCAGTCTCCCGGCAGTGCGTGAACCGGTGAAGCCGCCCGCCTTCACGGAGGGATGCTTCATCAAGGCGGTGCCGATTTCGCTGCCGCCGCCAAAGAGCAACGAGAAAACTCCTTCGGGCAAATTCGAGCTGCGCACCGCCTGCTCGATTGCGCGGCCGACCATCTCACCGGTGCCGGGATGAGCGGAATGTCCTTTGACGATCACGGGATTGCCCGCCGCCAGCGCAGATGCTGTGTCTCCTCCAGCCACGGAAAATGCCAGCGGAAAATTACTTGCGCCAAAAACCACCACCGGACCGAGCGGACGGAGAAGCGAACGAATGTCGGGCTTGGGGAGGGGCTTGCGCTCGGGATCGGCGCGGTCGATACGCGCCATGAGCCAGGAGCCTTCTTCCACCAATTTTGCAAAAAGGCGCAGCTGATTCACGGTACGGGCGGTTTCGCTTTCGAGGCGCGCCTTGGGCAAGGCGGTTTCGAGTCCACAGCGTTCGATCACCGGGTCGGCGATGGATTCGATGTTCGCCGCGATGGTGCGCAGGAACTTGCCTTTTTCGTAGCCGGGCAGGCGACTGTAGGACTCGAACGCCTCATGGGCCAGCTTGGCGGCTTCGTCGACATCCTCTCGAGACGCAGGGTAGAACTCTGGTTCGAGCGCTTCGCCGGTGACCGGGTTATGCGCTCGAAACTTGCCGTGAGCGGTTGAGCCTTCGCGAAATCCAATCAGTGATCGTCCTGCTAATTTCACGGTAAACTCCCATCACTTGGCCGGCACAGCCTGCCCATTCACCAACTGCGGTCGGGTTGCGAGAGCCGCGTGGATGGTGTTCTGCACCTGCTTCAGTTTTTCTCTCGTCAATTCTAACCGCGGCGGGCGGACGCGGGAATTGCCCATGCCGACTTCGGCTTGCACCAATTTGATGAGTTGCACAAACTCGGGAACGGTATCCATGCGCAACAAGGGCAAGAACCAGCGATAGAGTTCGAACGCTTTCTCCCGCTCGCAGTTGATCGCGAGGTTGAACAGTTCGACGGATTCGCGCGGGAGAGCATTGGCGAGGCCTGCGATCCATCCCCTGGCACCGACCCCGATGCCTTCCACGATGGCGTCATCGACTCCGACGAATACCTCGAGACGATCGCCGACCAGTGCACGAATAGCGGCGACCCGGCGCGCGTCGGTGCTCGACTCCTTGACCGCTTCGAAGTTCTCATACTCTTCGGCGAGTTCCTCGACCTGCTCGGGAAGAAAGTCGGTTCCGTAGGCTACCGGGTTGTTGTACAGCATGCAGCCGAGAGGGGTGGCGCGAAGAACGGCGGCCACATGCGTCTTCATTTCACGCCAGTCGCCCTGATAGACGTATGGCGGAAGGACCATCAACGCGTCCGATCCGGCATCGGCGCAGGCTTTGGCCAGCGAGACCGCCTCCGAGGTGGACAGGGCGGAAATCGAAGCCACGACCGGCGCGCGTCCGTCGACAGCACTCACGCAGGTGCGCACGACCTGGACCTTTTCTTCGAACGAGAGGGTTGCACCTTCGCCGAGGGAGCCGAGCGGAACCACGCCCGTGCAGCCGTTGTCGAGCAGCCAGCGGCAATGCTGTGCGATGAACCCATGCTCCACTTTCAGGTCGGTATCAAAACAAGTCGTAATTGCCGGCATTACGCCATTCCAGTTCATTGTGAACCTCGCATTGCACCGCTGTGCTGTGCTTCGCGGCAGGACATAGCGGCAAGATTTCGTAAGACGGTGGGGAAAATGGGTGGCCGCACGGAATCAGGCGACCAGTGAAACAAAAATTGGGTAGCCGGCCCGCAAACCCGGCCCTGACAGGGCCCCATGCCGCAGCGGGTCTCGAGTTTTGCCGATCTCGAGGAGCCATGGGGCTTCAGCCGCGCATAGGTGACGTCTTCGCAACGGCAGACAATCGTCTCCGGCAGGGGCACCTTCTTGAGCTCGGGGCGAAGCGCAAAAGCGCGGTCGAGGGCGCGGACAAAGGCTTCGAGCTTGGTTCGTGCGCGGGCGTGTTTCTGAGCGACCTCTGGCCGGCCGGCAGCGGTAGCGCCGGCAATCTGGCCTTCGACGAGCGACAGTTCGATACCGCCGATTCCGGTGGGTTCTCCGGCGCAGAAAACATCGGCAACCGAGGTTCTCGCGAGGTTGTCAACCTCGACGTAGCCATCCCGCAGGCGGCAGCCGACCAGAGCCGGAAGCTCGGTGTTGGGGACAAGATGAAATCCGCAGGCGAGGTAATCGCAGGCAATCGTCTCGGTGATGCGACCACGACGAATCCGAACGTCTTTAATAACGCCGTCGCCGCCCGCGGCAATGGGCCAGGACTGGGTCACGAATGGCACGCCTGAAAGATCCCGGCGCAGGGAGAGACCCTGCGCGATTTTCTGTGGCTGCGAAAGCAATGCCAAGCCGAAGCGCGCTAGAGACGCGCGAGAGGCTTGCTCACAGATGATTGGGATCTCGGCGCCGTGCTTGCGCAGATACGATGCGACCGCGAGCAGGAGAGGGCCGGTGCCCGCCACCACCACTCGCTTTCCTTCGATCGGCAGACCGCACTTAACCAGGGCCTGCAATCCGCCCGCGCCCATCACATTGGGCAATGTCCAGCCCGGAAACGGCAAGAAGCGCTCGCGTGCGCCGGTGGCGAGGATGAGCTTCTGGTAGCTGAGTTCGAGGAATCCCTCCGCGGTTTCGGCATGGAGCACATGGGCGGCGGGATGATCGAAAACTCTCGTTCCCGACAGCCGCTGAATGTTCGGGTGATCAAGCTTGACGAGCCAACTGGCGGGTTCGCCTCCCCGGTTCGCCGATTCGCCGCGCCAGATCTGCCCGCCGGGAGCGGGATTGTCGTCGATGATGCCGACGCGCGCGCCACATTCGGCCGCCGTGGCCGCAGCCGCGATGCCGGCGGGACCAGCGCCGACCACCAGCACGTCGAATGGTTTTCGATCGCTATTCATCCGTGCGAATTTCCATTCCCGAGACGCAAACAATCTGGCAGCTGCGACGATGCGGAATGCCGTCGATCATCGCCCGACATTCAAAACAGATCCCCATGCCGCAGAGCGGGCCGCGCGGCTCGCCGCTCACGGACTTTCGGCAATCGCATGCGGCGATCATCATTGCGGCCGCGACGGTCGCGCCCGCCCGAACGGCAACGCTTCTGCCGTTGACCGTTACCGTGAGCAGCTCAGGCATGGGCATGCTCCAGGGTCGAAGAGCGCGATGGCAAATAAGGCTCGACCGGAATCGCGCTGCGACGCCCGGTTAATTGATCGACCAGCAAACGCGCAGTTGCGAGCGAGGTCGTGATTCCCAGGCCTTCGTGACCGGTCGCCAGGTACAAGGTCGAATCCTGCGGCCAGGGACCGATCAGCGGCAGCTTGTCCGGAGTTGCGGCACGGAAACCCGTCCACACCCGAATCGCCGATTTGTGCTCGAGTGCCGGCATGTACGCCTGCGCGCGCTCGAGCATGCGGCTAAGGATGGCATGGTCGACTTCCTTGCTTTCGACGCCGTACTGCCGCGAGGATCCAATCAATACCTGTCCTGTCCTTCGCGGCTGAACGTTGAAGGCGACGGAATCGGTCGCCGATGAGTGCGCGCTTTTCAGATAGCCGAGTTCGACTAACTGATGGCCGACAAATCCGGGATATCGGTCGGTGATCACGAGATGGCCTTTGCGCTTTTTCACATCAATTCCCGGGGTCAGCGCGGGCGACCATGCCCCGGCCGCGTTGACGATGGTTCCCGCCCGAAATTCGGCCCCATTCCGAAGCCGCACGCGGCCTTTGCCGATTTCCTCAACCCGAACGCCGAGATCGAGTGAGGCTCCGTGCGCCTGCGCGCGCTCCATCAGAAAGCGTGCCGCGCACGGCGGGTAGAGCACGCCATCTTCGGGAACGAGCAAGCCGCCGGCCAGGCCCTTCCGAAGATTCGGCTCGAGCCGTTCCAAATCCCTCGCACTTAAAACCTCGACCGGAACTTGGCGCCGGCTGTAGTACGACTGTTTGCGACGGACCTCGTCCATTTCCTCGTCGTCCGCGGCGACCCAAATGGTTCCGCACTGCTCGTACTCGACATCGTCAGGCAGCTCCGAGCGCAAGCCTTGCCACAACTGCTGCGAATAGCGAGTGAGCGCAAACTGCGCCTCGGAGTCGTCCATGACGACGATGTGGCCCATGCCTGCGGCCGTCGCGCCACCGCCAACCATCTCCTGATCGGCAACGGCGACGCGCATCCCCTCTCTGGCGCACTCGGCCGCGCAGGCTGCGCCGACGATTCCCGAGCCGACGATGACCACGTCGTAGGTCGCTGCGCTCATGTACGAATCCCATGGCAAAACGGATCGTGCGGGTCGACGACCAGTTCGCTTTCTGCAGTGATAAACGCTGATCCCTTGATTCGCGGGTGCACTTTTCCGTCGCGCACTTCGATGCTGCCTTCAAACACGCTGCCGACGATGCTCTCCTGCCGCCAGACCTGTCCTTCGCGCAATTTGCGGTCGGCGTATAAGCAGGCGAGTTTGGCACTGGTGCCTGTACCGCAGGGCGAACGGTCGTAAGCTTTGCCCGGGCAGAGCACGAAATTCTTGCTGTTTACACCGGTGATTTTCGATGGACCGAACAACTCGACGTGGTCGATTTCCTGGCCCCCGTCACCGGTGATTCCGGCGTCAAGGAGCGCCTGGCGCACCGCCCAAGTGAAATCGGTAAGCGCTTCCACGTTTTTCAGCGTGAGCTCAAAGCCATGCTCTTCCACCAGAAAAAACCAATTGCCGCCCCAGGCCACGTCGCCTCGCACCGGGCCGAATCCGGGCACATCGACCGAGACTTCCCGAGATTGGCGGTAGCTCGGAACATTCGCAACCGTTACTTCCCCGGTTTGGTCGAGAGTTGCGGTGACGATTCCAACCGGCGTTTCTATGCGATGTTCGCCGGGTTGAATGCGGCCCAGGTACGCGAGAGAAACGATCACGCCGATGGTGCCGTGACCGCACATGCCGAGATAGCCGACATTGTTAAAGAAGATGACGCCTGCGGCGCACGCGCGATCCACGGGATCGCACAGCAAAGCGCCCACGATCACGTCAGAACCGCGTGGCTCGTTGACGACCGCGGAGCGAAAGCAGTCATATTGCGAGCGAAAGCGTTCCCGGCGTTCGGACATCGAGCCCTTTCCCAAATCCGGACCGCCGGCAATGACCAGCCGGGTGGGTTCGCCACCGGTGTGCGAGTCGATGACCCGGATGCGCTGGGCGAAGTGCGCATCCGAAAACGTTTTCTCCCCGGCGTTGGCGTGGTCACGAAGCATGCGCAGAGTTCACTGGACGGTCCGGAGGAAAAGACCGCAACCCGAGCCTGTGCAACATCTTAGTGCTGAGCTAGAGCGACGTTCGAAAACCACTCAGAGAAATAGCTTTGCACAAAGACTTCATCTTATGTATACAATATCCACACGTCAATAGCCTTTACAAACTAAGACACCTTAAGGGCTTCCCTTTGCCTACCCCGCCGACTCGAACCTCGTTAGAACCACCCGCTCTCGACCGCGAATTCTCCCGCGGGCTGAGTCTTTTTGATTCCACGATGCTAGTGGTCGGGGTCATGATCGGCTCCGGCATTTTCATCGTTTCGGCGGAGATGGCTCGCGACATCGGCAGCCCGGGCTGGTTGCTGGTCGCCTGGGGCATTGCCGGCGCACTGACGATCGGTGGCGCGCTGTGCTATGGGGAACTCTCCGCCATGATGCCGCAGGCGGGCGGCATGTACGTCTACCTCAGGGAAGCCTATTCGCCATTGTGGGGCTTTCTTTACGGCTGGACGCTCTTCACCGTGATCCAGACCGGAACGATCGCGGCGGTGTCTCTGGCATTTGCCCGGTTCACCGGCGTGCTGTGGCCCACGATTTCCGAAGAGCACTATCTGATTCCTCCGATTCGGATTTCAACACATTACGCCATTTCGCTCTCGACGGCGCAACTGCTGGCGCTCGGGATCGTGGTGTTGTTGACGTTTGCCAACACCCTCGGGCTGACCTATGGGAAAGTCATTCAGAACATCTTCACGGTGGCCAAAACGGCGGCGCTCGTGGGATTGATTGTGGCGGGCATCTTTGTCGGACGCAATGCCGCTGCCTTGGCCGAGAATTTCGGGAATTTCTGGCATGCACGCGGGTTCGTTCCCCTGGCCTCGCACCTCGACGCGACCACCGCGTTTGGCCTGTTCGTCGCACTATGCCAGAGCCAAAGCGGATCGCTGTTTTCCGCCGATTCCTGGCACAACATCGCCTTTGCCGCGGGTGAAGTGCGGCAGCCCGAGCGCAATGTGACCCGGGCGATGGTGATCGGGACGATCATTGTCATGACGCTATATCTGCTGGCGAACGTCGCTTATCTGGTGACGCTCCCGCTCGCGGCGATTCAACATGCGCCCTCCGATCGCGTGGGCACGGCGACGTTACAGGCGATCTTTCCCGGCCTTGGAACCGCGCTGATGGCCGTGGCCATCATGATTTCGACATTTGGCTGCGTCAATGCGCTGGTCCTTGCGGGAGCGCGCGCCTACTACGCGATGGCGAGGCAAGGGCTGTTCTTTCCCTTTGCAGGCGTACTTAACCGCGCCAAGGTGCCGAGCTGGGCGTTGTGGATACAGGGGTTGTGGGCGATGCTGCTGGTGATGCCGCGCACCTATAATCCCGCAACCGGCGCCTGGGGAAACCTGTACAGCGATTTGCTGGACTATGTGATATCGGCGGCGCTTCTCTTTTATGTGCTCACGGTGGCGGGGGTATTTCGGCTGCGGATGAAACGGCCCGACGCGCCGCGGCCTTATCGCACTTGGGGATATCCCTTGGTTCCGGCAGGTTATTTGGTGACGGCCAGCATCATTCTCTTGGGGTTGTTCGCTTATCGTCCGGCAACCACGTGGCCAGGGCTGGTGATTGTGCTGGTGGGAATTCCTGTCTACTTACTGACGGGAGCACGAAGAAAAGCCGGGTTAGTGCCACCCGGTGCCGAAGTCGTGCGATCGGGCCAGTAATCCTCGTCAGCTCCCGATCTTCGATCCACTAGATTCGACTCACCCCGGCCACACACAACTTTATTGCGGGATGATTGCTTCTGCCGCTATCATGCCTGTGTAGCAAAGCCGGCGGCGGCTTGTGGTTCCCTCGGCTTCGCTCGGGCAACCAAGTATGATCGTCGTCTAAACCTGGCCAACCCGACCACGACACTTATGAACTTCGTAGGCACACCCGAGTCCGCATCCGCAATCCCACGCCAGTCGCTGACTTCGGCAGTGGCGGACAAGCTGCGCGAAGAGATTATTCGCGGCACCATCCCTGAAGGCGCGCAACTGCGCCAGGACGCGATCGCGATGCAGTATCACGTAAGCCGGATTCCTGTGCGCGAAGCGCTGCGGCAACTGGATGCGGAAGGATTGATCACCATCGTCCCCAACCGCGGAGCTATTGTTCCGGCGCTCTCGCCGACCGACATCGAAGAGCTGTTCACGATTCGCGCGCTGCTCGAGCCGGAAATTCTTAAGCATTCGGTTCCGCGGCTGACCGATGCCGATTTCCAAGAAGCCGAAGTTGTGCTGCGGCGCTATGAGAGCGAACTACAGCAGGAAGACCATCTTTTTTCTTGGGGACGACTCAACTGGCAGTTCCACTCGATTTTGTATTCGCGGGCCGAGCGGCCCTACTCGATGGCCATCATCCGCAACGTGAATAACAGCGGCGAGCGCTACACCCGGTTGCAACTTTACCTGACCCACGGCATCAAGCGCGCCAACGAAGAGCATCACCGGATTCTCGAATTCTGCCGCAAGCGCGACACCTCCGAAGCCTGCAAACTTCTCCGCCAGCACATTGAGCATGCGGGACAATCTCTGAAGCAGGCGGTACAGGAGAGACGGGCGTCTAGCTAGCGTCTTTCATCTCCCCATCGCTGTGTTCCATCGCGACCAGCAAGCAACACTTGTAGATAAGAAAACGCCAGGGTTCTTGTGAACCCTGGCGTAACAATGGTGGGCGATGCTAGAACTCGATGTTACCGCGTAACTCTACCACTCGCGGTTGGTAACTCGGTGATAGTCCGCCGATCCCAAAACCGCCTGCCTGCACATTCGGGAACCCACCACCCGCCGCGTAGCAAAAGTACGAACACCCTGCTCCGGAGCCCGGTTGGAAGGTTGGGTGATTGAACGCATTCAACGCTTCTGCCTGCAAGGTGAAGTGCACGCGCTCGGTTACGTAAAACCGCTTGGTCAAGGAAAGATCATCATTGATGAAGTGAGGCCCGTAGAGCCAAACCCGTTGACCGATCACTCCAGGGGTTGTGTTAGGCAGTAGGTAGCCGGGGTTCGCGCCACCGCCCGTTCCACCGTTTGTCAGGTACTTGGGGTTGATGAAATCCACCGCGGGTTGTCCTGCTACTGGGTAGACGCCTACAGAACTCTGCAATTGCGAAGGCGTTACCCCATTCAGGACTACGCCGCCATCGGCGTAATCGTTATAGGTTCTGTAGCCACCTTGAAGCTCAAATGGATTTCCCGTCTGGAAAGCAAAGATGGAACCCAGCGTCCATCCTCCGACTATGCGGTCCAGAGCTCCATTGGTTGCGAAGGTCTTCCCTTTTCCAAAGGGTAGATCGTACGTCCCGCTGATGTGGATGGAGTGGCGAATATCGAACAGAGTCGGTCCGTAGCTCAGGCGCATGTTCCGCAGGGTGAAAACATTAACGCCGCCCTGCCAGTTGTTTGGCGTGGAGATACCCAGTGTGTGAGACCAGGTATAGTTAGCGTCGAACTGCAGACCGTGCCACGCACGCTGACGCAAGTCGAACTGCAAACCGTTATAGTTCGAGTAACCCTCGGCAACGAGTTGGCTGTAGGTGAAACCCGTCCCGATCGCGTACGGGTTTACTTGGAAGAAGTTGATGGGGTAACCCGCACCCGCAACATTGATCCCCGCATTGGTGGCACAGGGGGCAAATGCCGCGCTCCCGACCAAGTCGCAGAAGTAGAGCGGCGTGGTAGCCACCCGATTGGCAAAGGATCCTACTCGTCCATGCTGCAGATAGTTAATGAACGTGCCGTTGCTGAACTGCGTGTTGTCGCTGGAGAATGCCGCATCCAGGATCGGCAGTGGGGTCAAACCCGGGACGCCAGTGTTGTCGGCGAAAGTTGTACCGCCGTTCAAGGCCAAATTCGCCTGCGCATTCTTGAATTCCTGCAGGAAGTGGTTCTCGAAGATGTTGACCTCGTTCTGGTCGACGGTGATCCACTGCCGCAAACTGCGGTTACCGATATAGCGGATTTCAAGAGCGCGCGATTCTCCGATCTGGCGCTGAATTCCGACGTTCCAGGATTCCGTGTACGGCTGCTTGATGTTGGGACCTACGCCGTTCGCGCCCGGGCCGCTGTTAAGGAAGGTGAAATCGGAGAGCGACTCGTTCACGTGATATTGCGCGGGACTGCAGACGTAAGCAGGCACCGTTGAGGTACTGTTCCCGCAGTTGAGCGTTGAAATAACGGGATCCCCGAGCGCCACCGAGCCCGGTGCAAAGGTGCCCAAGGGCTGCGGTTGGCCGGAGGGTACCCCTTGTGGATTAAACCCAAACCCCTGGAAATAGAAAGCGCCGTAGTCCGAGGCCTGGTTCCAGAAATACTGCTGCGGTTCCGTAAAGCGCCGAAGTGAAAAACCAGCGCGAATCACGGTATTGTTCAGACCACGTGGATTCCATGCAAACCCAAATGCGGGCTGCGGAGCGTTGTACCAGGGCTTTGCCGGAGCACTGTTCTGAGTCAGAGTCGGGTTGTTGGTACCGCTAAGAGTGCCGGGTTTGAAGATATTGCCGGCCCCTGACGGCCCCCACATGGCGGCGTCGTTGGCCGAGTGATAAGCTCCCGTCAGATCATAATCTGGCCAGGTGATATCCCAACGCAGGCCATAATTCAAGGTTAAGCTTGGCTTAATGCGATAGGAATCCTGTGCGAAGAACCCAAAGCTCTTCTGCAACTCGTCCAGATTGTAGGCGCCGATGCAGCCTTCGCAGTACGAGTTCGTCTTTTTCGTGTAGGCATAGCTCCCGCCTATTCCCGAGACTCTTCCCACCAGGACCGCGTATAACTCCTGCGCCTGGGCCAACTCGGTTCCGGATGCGCCAGGAAGGGTACTGTTCGTGAATGCGTTGTTGGCGGGATCGGCTGGATCCAAGCCCAAGTTGATGCCCGGGAAACCAAGGACTCCGTTGTAATAGTGGTTTTGCTCTCGCCACCATGAAAACCCAAAATTCAGGGTGTGGGCATGGCGCTGCCAAGTCAGCGTGTCAGAGGCGTTGAACACCGGATAGTACGATCCGGTGGGAATCTGGAAGTTCGTCCCGTTCATTGCCGTGTTGGAGTAGCCGAAGGGGAGGTTCTGAAAATTCCAGGAAATCTGTTGGGTGTTAGCGGTCGGCGTCACCCCGTTGTACGCGAAGAAGTTGCCGTTGTACAAAAACCCGCCGCGAAACTCGTTCACGAGACTCGGTGACAGGGTCCAGTCAAAGCCAAAGGACGCGGTATACGATTTGAATTGATTGCCAGCGCCAGTTTTGGCGAACGCGGAGCCGGGTAAATTTGGCGCGTTGGCGTTGGGATCGATGGTCTTGGTGTAATTCCACGCCACATTGAACCGCATCTTGTCATTCGGATCATAATCTATCCGAACGGTTGGAAAATATCGCGTCTCCGGATTACTGATCTGCCAACTCAGATTTTGAAAGTTAGGATCACTAGTGCCTGAAAGCACGCCGGAGGCAAGCGAGCTGTTAACAGCCTGCAGGGTGGAGGCAGTCTGCGCATTGGTAGTGGTTGGCAGAGTAGTAGAACCGCAGGTCGTGCAGTTCGCTGCCAGATTGAATACGTTGACGGTTCCTCCACTGTAAGCGAAGTTGCCGGCTTGGGCGGCCGAGGTAAGGACCCATTCATTAGTGTTGGTGACGCCTGGTTGCTTCGACATTGCGTAGGTGCCAAAAAAGAACAACTTGTTCTTGATAATTGGTCCACCTATGCTGCCCCCAAATTCGTTCAAGATAAAATGGTTCTTGGGCAAAACCACCTGGCCGTTCGAACGGGGTGTGCTGGCATTGATGTAATCATTGCTCCAACTATTTGCGTTCAGCCAGTCATTTCTGAAGTCCTCGAACACACGCCCATGAAACGCGTTTGAACCTCTCCTGGTGACAAAGTTGATTTCCATGGTCGAGGTTCCGTAGCCCTGGTTTAAGTCGAGTTGGTCTGTCTGAACCGTCATCTCCTGGATATTCTCGACACGTGGTTCAACAGCTGGTTCAGCGGCACCTCCAAACTTCATTCTCCCGGCACTGCCTTCGACTCCGTCAATGCTGTTGCCCTGAGCAATCGAAGGCAGCCCATTCCATGTGCCGCCGCCGTCCGCTAGCGTTCCGGTATAGCCAGGAACCAGTTGCGTCAACTGAGTCAGGTCGCGACCCTGAATCGGCAGATCTTCAATCTGTTTGAGATCTATGACATTACCTATTGCCGAGGACGTAGTTTCGATCAGGGGCGCCGCTGCAGCAGTAACTTCTACTGTCTCTGCCAGCGCGCCGACCGTCAGGGTGGCACTCACGTCGGTCGTTTTGGTCGCTTGCACGATCACCGTATCGAAGATCTGCGACTTGAACCCCTCCTTAGAAACACTCAGTCTGTAGTTTCCAAGGGAGAGATTGACGAACGTGTATGTCCCGGAAGCTTCTGTGTCCGCAGTTCGGGCGGTGTTGGTGGCCAAGTCGCGCAGTTCCAAGTGAGCGCCTGGGACCACGCTACCGCTCGGGTCAAGGACAGTAACCGAAACCGTGCCTTCGGTTCCGTGCTGCGCCCAGGCGCAGGGGAGGGCTAGGAACAGAACGGCCAGGAGACTCGAGGCAACGCCAATCAGACGAGAAGATAGCCGCGACATACACCTTCCTCCAGCAAAC
>Ga0126381_100005616_pt1 | contig 13832 bp, 19 predicted proteins | sample PanSoiMetPlot_28_FD_96465 | JGI IMG/M metagenome (GOLD analysis project Ga0126381, IMG submission 96465) | Tropical forest soil microbial communities from Panama - MetaG Plot_28 | ecosystem: Environmental > Terrestrial > Soil > Tropical forest > Bulk soil | place: Panama | collected 2016-02-17
GCTGACACCAGGCAGTTTGTTGTAAGCCAGTTCAATCAAACCAAAACTAATTGAGGTCTGCGAAGAGAAAATGGAAGCTCGTGAGCGACATCAAAAAGCCGCCTCGCGCTGTGCCAACTTAAAAGCTGGTACCACACCCGAAATTGCTGCGAGAATCGGTAGAACCGGTTCTTAATCATCGGGCCAGGACGGTATCCACCATGCCGAATGCTCAAAAGATCTTGATAGCGCAAAGCAACCTAAAGCGAGCCTGTGCGTTACGCTCTGCTTTCGAACAACAGGGTTGGGATGTGATGATCGCTACCGACACGGTTCAGGCCTTTACCGTTGCCATCAGAAACAAACCTGCAGCTATTCTCTTGAGCACTCAGATTAAAGGCGGAGGCGGCCTTTTTTTGCTGAAGCGGATTCGAGAGTGCGTCCACACCGCCCCTATTTCCGTAATCGTGATCACCGAAGGCGACGAACATGCGAATCAAGAACATCTGTCCGCCGGTGCAGCAGAATGCATTGAACAGTCTGTGGGGATTGAGCAGTTGGGCGCAGCTGTACGAAAGCATCTCGCGCAGCCGCATCGAGTTGTCGAACCTCCCACCGAGGCCCTAAGCTCGCCGGACCGCTTGGCAGCGATTCGCGAAACGGGGCTTGTGGATTCGCCGCCGGCACAGTCGTTCGATGAACTAACGAGGCTAGCCACAAGCCTTCTCGGAACACCGGTGGCCCTCGTTTCAATCGTCACCAAGGACAAGCAGTTTTTCAAAAGTCAGGTCGGCCTATCTGACCCATGGGCGAAATCCCGGCAGACGCCCCTTTCGCACTCGTTTTGCCAATGGGTAGTGTCCAGCCGGGATGAATTGATAATTTCAGACGCGCGCCAACATGAGGGTCTGATTCCAAATCTGGCACTTCGCGATCTGGGGGTGGTGGCCTACGCTGGCGTACCGTTATCCAACTCGGGCGGACAAGTTCTGGGCTCGTTTTGCGCCATCGATTCGAAACCTCACCCGTGGACTGCTGATGATCTCGCCACGCTACGCGATCTTTCCAAGATCGCTGAAGCATACACGGCTCTGGAAGCGCCTCCGGATGCAAAACCTGAGTCCGGACGAGCGACCACGAGCGGCAACAACCTTGTGGCCTCAACAGACACCCTCGGACGGGCTATTCGTGGCGCGACGCGCATCCTGCAACGCGGTGGTGAGAAGATGAGTGAACCAGATCGGGCGCTGCTTCTGCAGATTGTTAAACACCTGAATCAAGAACTGTCCCGGCCGGCCGCGGGAAGCGCATGATTAATTCGCCAGCCGGAAATGGCGAACGCGACCAGGGATTCCATCGGACCTTAGCCTCGTAAATTTCATTGGCGTGGATGCGATATTATCGCTGGCGAAGACAGACGCTATTGCTAACTCTATTTGGCGTCATTTTCTAAGTCTTTGTAAACCATGTGGCCTTTGTGGCTGCATGCTCGGCCGCCATGGACGCGGGCGATCCTCATCGGTCGGGCCAAATGGCTCGCTTTGAATCCGCCGACCTCGGCGTGGGGCCGCTCGATGCTGGCTAAGCGAGGTGGTAAGGCGGTACAAGGTCGCTATCGAAGCGAAGGGCGAACTGGCAATCATCACCCCGCCCAACGAGCGGCGCGAATCAGTGCTGGGCGACGAGCATGGAGGAAACACGAGAAACAAGAAGCGGAGCGGCGAACTCGTTTGGGGCTGCCACCTAAGCGACGCACTAAGTGGCTCCCGGTGGGATAAGGCCGCGAGCAGAACCCCAGGACCTGATTACGACAGTTAGGAACCCTTCTCAGCGGTAGGACTCGAAGTTGTTACGCTACTGCAGACTGGCGTACTCAGCCTTGGCTTGCTTTAGGATGGGGATGTTCTGGTCGGCGTCTTTCCATAAAGCGAGGAAGTCCTTGTAAGCGGCGAGCGCTCTTACTCGGGCGGCGTCGGCATCCGCTCCCTGTGAAGTCTTCGCTTGCAGGGCGTTGGCGCGGGCAATGCCTAACCGCGCCAGCGCTCCCGTCCAGCAGTTCCACACGATCCCGTTGTGGTCGAGGGTGCAGGACGATATCTCTCGAGCTGTTTCTCAGAAACTCCGCCTAAAATTGACGGGGGAGGCTCAAACTCGCCTCGCCAAGCGATATACGGAAAACGTCGAAGCCTACCAACTCTATGTGCGTGCGCGGCGATGGTGTGAGAGGAGAAGTGAGGAAGGATTTAGGCGTGGCTTAGAGTACTTGAGCCGTGCGATCCAGATAGATCCGAATTATGCATTGGCCCATGCGGAACTCGCCCAGTGCATACGGCAGTACTGCAGGAGGTCTCAGGTCAGGTGGCGGCGAATACGATCGAAATCCATGAGCTGAGTGCTGGAACCTTCAATCCGACGTATTGGCAGAACGACACTCTGAATTGGGTGCCCGACGTCCGCATGCCAATGTTTGCACCTGTCGCTACAGGCCCCTACCGGAATATCTACGCTCCTTGGCCACTGAAGCAAGTCGCAGGATGGCGAATGTTCTACGGCGGGTGGGACGGAACGGACACACCGTTTGACCAGATTTACAGTGTCACGACCTCGGATTTCCTTAACTTTGGCAGTTGCGACCACATCATCGCAAATGGCGATTTCGTGAACGTCAACAATGAGAGTGTGCAGCAATTTACCGACGGCTCGCTGCACATGATCTGCACGGCCGGCCCATATCAATCCAATATTTCTATTCCCGTCTATTTCTCCAGCCCCGACGGTGTAACCTGGAATGGGGCACCCGCACCCTACACAGCGCAAGCGAGCGATGTCGTCAATATCCAAGGGTACGCAGGCTTCCAAACGGGCAACTTTAACGGGGCCAACGCGCTCTTCCGGGACAATGGAGCGTGGGTCTTGTACTTCAAGGATTGGAATGATTTCGGCACCACTTACCGCGCCACAGCTGAGGCCTTACCCAACTTTCAGCTGCAGGGAGTGGCCCTCAAGACCAATGATTTCGTAAACGACGTGAAAAAGTTTACTGTAAATGGACAGAGCTGGTATCTGATGGGTTTGGTGGGCGCCGATCCTAAGCAGTCTATCTTTTTCAGCCTCTCGAATGATGGCATTACTTTCAACGCCCAGCGAGTCCTTTTTCGTAATATCTCCGCCCAGGATTTGTAGATCGTTGCCCTCGGTTTTGTAACCAGCGAAAGTCAAGTGTTGGGTGCCCTCTACGGCGCGAGCGCTGTAGAAAGTCTGGACCAGAACCGAATCTTCGCCCGCTGGCTGCAAAAGATGGTGGTGATTACGGATTCTTCGGGAAAACAATACCTTCCCCAAGGTGCCAGCGGTCCTGATCGTCAATGGTTCCCGGTTCCCGCGCTGGGCACTCTCGAAGGAACAATGGTTGTTTATGCCGAGGACGGCGTGACTCCCCTCGGAAGCAGCGCGGTGAGCCTCACCGCAGGGAACACATACAGCCTGGTCATGCGGTGAGGACACATCGTCCTTGGTCTTGCAGGTTACCGAGCGTTCGTCGAGCACTTCCAAAACGTGTTCCGTCAGGGTTAATTCACCCAAGTAGTCGAAGGTGTTGAGGTATTTTCAGCAGAACTCTTTGAAGCAATGAACGCCTCGAGCTTCGCAGCCGCATCCCGTTTGAAATCGTCATCTGCTTTCGCATAGGTATGAACCAGCCCACTGCCAGCGTGACCCATGAGCAATTCGATAAGGACAGGCTGGATTCCCGCAGCGTACATTCTGCTGCAGAACGTCGAGCGACAATCATAGAGACGGCGTTTTGCGACGTTTGCCTCTCGTAACAAGCGGTTCCACGATTTTGGAACGTGGAGCAAGTGCTTTGCGGGGTTTCACGGATGGAAAAATAGGAATTCGGAATGCCTGCTTGTTAGCTTTTTCCAGTGGAGCAGTTCTCCCTTGAGCCGGGTTGTCATTGGAACGGTTCGCAGTCCTGCTGGAGTCTTTGATGAAATTACTGTGATCATCTCGCGCTCGAAAATCGACATCCCTCCACTTCAAGGGCAACGCTTCGGCATTCGGCCTGAGCCCCGTATTGAACTTTCGTCGATGAAGACCGGACCAGATAGGTGAGCGCCCGGCTTGACGAAACCCGATGGGGTGCCCGCGAAAATGCTGCGTTTCTGTCTTGTGAATCTCTGCAACTTCGCTCAATAAACATCATAAAATCGGGCTTTTTCATCTTGAGGCGTTTCTCGAAATGTGATAATTGAATGAGCATAATTAAGCGGCTCTGCCAGATGAAAGCCAAAAAAACCTACAGCACACCCCAGGCCGCCAGAAGGATTGGGGTCTCATTCATCACGGTACACCGCTGGCTCAGAGATGGAAAGATTCGTCCGTCCGTGGCAATCCCCGTTCGCAATAGAACGCTCTGGGCTTGGACCGATGCTGATATTGCGAAAGGCCGCAGGGTAAAGGCCGCGCAAAGGCCCGGTCCGAAACCAAAGGCAGAGCGACCGTGACTACCAAGGCAGCGATCTATGCACGGGTCTCGACAGGAACCAATGGGCAATCGCCGGAGATGCAACTCCGCGAGCTACGCGAATATTGCGAGCGCCGAGGCTGGCAAATCGCGGGCGAGTACGTTGACGTGGGAATCTCCGGCGCAAAAGACAGGGGTCCCAAATTAGGCCGGGTTCAAATTGGGACTCCTACCCCTTGCCGGTAATGCACCCTGCCGCAAAGCAGAAAATGAGATGTCACACCTGTGACACTCACTAGGCCCGTGCTTCTCCCAGACTTCCCGCTGTTGTTGCGCTTCCCGAACATGCCTTGCGGCTGGGTGGCCGAGTTGAACTTGTTCGGTAAGGCGACTTACTAGGCGTTAGCCTTCCCTGTGACCGGGTCCCTTGTGATAAGGCGATTTATCAACAGTTAGCCGGTCCGGAGAAGTCGGCCGGGGTGGATAAGCAAGTTTCCGGTTAGTCAGGCTAGCGCCTTTGAATCGAAGTCATGGCCCTCCGGGTGCAAGCAAGTCACCCGAGAGCTGATTTCATGGCTGAGTTGCTACTCCCAATCACCTGATAATGACGCATCTCCTCGATGTCCTTCACGTACGGTTGCATGATGGAAAAGAATGTCTTGAACTCCGGGCTGGAACGAAATCCTTTCAAATGCCCCTCTTCGGAATCCCACTCGATTCGAAGAACATAGTGTTCTGGATCCTCCGTGCAGTGGGACAATTCATAAGCCAAGCAATGGCTGGAAGCCTGAAGCGGAGAGCCAGCTCGATTGTAATCTTCTTCGAAGGTTCCCTGTCGCTTTGTATCGATCTTGTACCGCGTGTATTCGACAATCATCGTTCTCCTGTCTTTCCTCGAAGCTCCGTTTCCTCGAAAGACTAGGGCCGCACTCTTTCTAGAGGGCACATTGCATAGCCCAGCGATTCGAGTTGCGGTATGCTTCAGTTTTGCCATTTCTGTTTTACACGAGTTCATTTGTGAATCCAGTAGGCACAATTTTGTAACCGGAGTTCGTTTATGCGGCTTTCAGAATGCCCGGTCAGAGCGACTATCAACGTTATCGAAGGTAAGTGGAAACCGATCATCGTCAATGCGCTAAAGCAAGGAAAATTGAGATTCGGGCAACTACGACGGCACGTACCAGAAGCAACCCGAAAGGTGCTGACTGAGCAGTTGCGCGAGTTGGAGCAGGATCAACTCATCGCGCGAAAGAGCTTCGGGCAGCGGTGGGAGCGCGTGGAATACTCACTCACTCCGTACGGGCGAACTTTAATCCCGGTACTGACCCTAATGGCAAAGTGGGGCAAGGCCCATAAGCGGCTGGCGGAGTTAGGGACACTTCGGAACGGAAAGGCAATCGGGGAACGGGATAAGCGGATTCTTATCGCGACGTAATAGCAGTACAGCCCTTTTGTCTCTTCGAAAAGATAAAACCGCGCAGCCTCGTTGAATGGGCATTGGCTGTGGGATGCAGGAATCAGACTCCAAATTGCTTCAGGTGATGATCAAGATGCTTGTACATCCCCGTGCTCCATTCCAGAGGAGTGATATTGCCGAAGAAGGGGTGCCGTTGTTTCGTGCATCCGGATTCGCCTCCCTCGTGGAACTTGCGCACACATTGTTTCAGTCGCTCATGTTCGCGCGAGAAATCACAGGTGCCGACCTTCAATTCTTTCGCCGTCGGGCTGTTGCGCGGAAACGGACTATTGTCGGTCAGGACATGACGGAAGTGTGGTCCGAGGATTCTGCCAATCAAGGTGCGCTTGGCGACGAACTTGCCTGAGGCCGTCTCCATGGCCGCACTGCAATGCGCCATCATTTGTGCGACGTCCATCTTTCCCCACCCCCGCTGTGAGGATGGCTTTAATTGCTCTATACGGGTCATCACTTCCTGAACAGCGCCCGGTTCAAATAGATTCTTCATGCGAACCTCCCAGCGTTACGCTAGAACTTCGCTCCTGCCAGAAAAGCATCGCCAGCAGAGCGCAGGCGAGGGGAAGCACAAGAGGGTAACCCACAATCCCCAAGTATTGAATTCGCAGTCTGGCGAAGTCACCATCGGACCAAATGCTTCTGAAGGAACCGCGAGTCGCGCAGGCATATTCAGGATGCGCTTTCTGGTCATGTGCACGCACCAATCCTGTGCTCGAAGAAACTCCGCTCCATTGGATTGCGTGCCAGCTTGAGAGCCACGGCAAAATGTTCGCGCGCGTCCTCAGGATGGCCGCTGCCAATTTCAAGTTCGCCGAGCGCTGCATGGTAGAAGGGATAGCTGGCGAGGCGCTCGGAGTCTTGAATCGCACGGATCTCGTCCAGTCCGCGCTGCGGTCCTTCGCGTTGCGCTATGGCAATCGCCCGGTTGAGCGCCACGATTGGTGAAGGTCGAATCGCCATCAGCTTGTCGTATAAGGAAATGATCGTCGCCCAATCGGTGTCTTCTGTGCGTTGCGCCGACGTGTGGGCCCATGCGATTGCGGCCTCGACATGATAGTCGGTAAGTTCGGGGCCCGTTGCCGCGCACTCCAGCAGCCTCAGACCCTCCTCCGCCAGGGCTTGATCAAACTGCGAACGATCCTGGCCGGCGAGCGCTGTCAAGTTGCCAGAAGGGTCGAGTCGCGCCGGCAGGCGCGCTGCATTCAAGCACATGAGAGCTGCAAGAGCGTACGTTGAAGGAGTCGCTCCAAGGGGGTTTTTCAAGAGCATTGATGTAAGGCGCATTGCTTCCTGGCAAAGCTCAACTCTCACCACTTTCTCCGGGGATGCTCCGTGATAGCCCTCGTTGAAAAGCAGGTAAAGAGCACGCTGCACCGCGGGCAGATGGCGGGCGAAGTCCTCTACGCCAGAAACGTCGAACAGTTTCTTGGAGCCGGCGAGCACCTTCTTGGAGCGCGTAATGCGCTTTTCAATGGCAGGGTGCCTGCTGACGAATGCGCTTGCAATCTCATCCACGCTAAAGCCGCAGAGGATATGAAGGATCACTGCGACCTGTGCTTCCTCTGACAAACGCGGGCTACAACAGGAGAACATCATGCGCAGCTCATCGTCTTTCACGGCGGCCGGGCCAAATTCCTCTTCGACCGTAGGGGCCAGCGTCCATTCGCTCTCAAGCTGGCGTGTCAGTTCGGGTGCGAAGGTCCGGGCCGTTCGCTCCCGCCGCAGAACATCGAGCGCGCGGTTCTTCGCCGTGGTCATGAGCCATGCGGATGGATTCTCGGGCACGCCCCGGAACTTCCAGATCTCAAGAGCCCGGCAGAAGGCCTCTTGCACTACGTCTTCTGCCAGGCTGAGATTGTGAACTCCGAAGATGCGCGTCAGCGTGGCGACCATCCGCCCCGCTTCGTGCCGGAAGAGATGTTCACTCAGTTCCATCACATGTTCAGTTTCATGACCGGGCGCACTTCCACCTGGCCATCGAATTCAAGAATGGGACAGCCCTTGGAGAGCTCGGCCGCCTCATTGAGGTCTTTTGGCCACAATCAAGGTGTAGCCGCCGACCACGTTCTTGGCTTCGGCAAACGGACCGTCGGTGACGGTTTTGTGCTTGCCGTTCACGAGCTTGCCGGTACGCTCCAGCGGCTGGCCACGGTCCTTAACGTGCCCATTGTCCGCCAGCTCCTTGAACCAGGCCATCCACTTCTGCATGACTTGCTGCGCCTGCTCGGGCGACCTGCCAGCCTGGCCGCCGCGGTACAGAAATACAAATTCGTTCATCTTAATCCTCCTTGATGATCTTAGACTTCCATCTCCTAGACGTTTGGGGCTTATGGCAGCGGACATGTTTTTGCGGTTGGAACATTCAGTACTCGACCCCACTCACTCCCTTGCAGAACAGGCGCTTCATGGGGGAAGGGGTCCTACAGAATGATGGCCTCACCAACTCACTGAAGCAAAATCAGTCATGCGATGCGACATAATCATCCACGGTCCAATGTCAGAACCGGTTCTCTCCTACGAAGCTATCCCATGGAAGCGGAGATTCGACTTCGTATTCCCTCCAATTCGCAATGAGGCCGTTGGAGAACTTAACGATCACAAGACCGTGCGTTTGTATTCGATAACGGAAAGTGAACTCGCCAACACCAATCTGCTGCGCCGGATCGAAAAGAAGATGATGCCAGTTCATGTGCATCGGTAACTCTCTTCCTTTGACTCCACCAAACCATTCAAACAAGGCTTGTCTACCGAGATGGACCGCCTCAGGTGGTCCTGAGAAGACCGCGTTCTCTGTGAAGCACGACGACGCCAATTGCGAGTTACCGCGATTCCATCCTTCTGCTACCGTTTCCATCACATTTCGAAATGTCTTCGTGTCCACAAAGCCCGGCATTGGAGCGCACGTATGCTTTGCCGTGCGTCGTTCGACTTGTCCAAAGAACACCGTCGTAACAAGAAGCATCCCCAGAACAACGCGCAGGCAGTTCACAATGAACCTCCGATCAGTCGATTGGATACTTGTCGTGGTGTCGGAAACCGCTGTAATTTCCAACCATTCATCCTCCTTGATGATTTATCTTCCATCTCCTAGACGTTTTTGTGGCGTCGCAGCGGACATCCTTTTGGGTGGCGGCTTAGTCTAAGGCAGCGCCCGCGCTCGCGTTCACAACGGTCCCAGTCATCATGCGCGCGCGATCGGAAGCGATCAGCACAGCGGCATTCGCCGTGTCCTTGACCGTAGCTGGAACCTTCAGGAAATTGGAAAGGGCGACTTGTCCGAGCGCCTGCTCCTTGGTGATGTTCATTCTGGCAGCGACGAACTCCATGGTCTCCTGGATGGGCCGGCTGTCGATGTTCGCAACGGTTCGAAGGCACACTACCCGGACGCCCAACGGGCTGACTTCGAAAGCCAAATTCCCGGTGAGGTTCTCGATCGCGCTGAATGCCGCGCCGATCGCCGTGGCTCCAGGCACGTGCGGACGAGCCGGGCTGCCCGTAACGAAAATGATCACGCCGGATTTCTGCTTGATCATATGGCGTGCTGCGGCACGGGCCGTGATGAAATGCGATCTTACGATCGTCGCCCAAGGGGCCATGAATTCATCGACTGTCAGCTCCACGGCGACCTTTCCATTTCCGTACTCGCTGGCCAGCGGGCCGGTTAGGTCAACTAAGATGTCGATCTTGCCAGCCTGCTTCGCGACATCATCGAGATATCGGTTCACGCTACTATCATCGAGGGCATCCACCACGGCCGTCTGCGCTTCGCCGCCGGCCGCTCTGATTTGCTCAACAACTGTCTCTAGGCTGGCCTTTGTTCGGCCGGCCAAGAAGACTCGCGCACCTTCGGCCGCGAACTCTTTGGCGACGGCGGAGCCGATTGAACCGCCCGCGCCGAATACGATCGCGTGCTTCCCTCTCAAGATTGGATTGCCATTCATTTGATCCTCCTTCGTTCATGATTTGCACTTTCAATCTCATGACGCTTGAACGGATGTGGACCGGACAATTTTTCAGAATATTTTGTGGCCTTCGTGAGGATCGGCGGAATCAAGCAAGCGAGCGGTCGCAGAGTCTCGTAAGGACCATTACCGGACCACTGAGTCGAACCCTGCACGTCCACCAGTTCGGAATGGTCGGCAATCCGGGTCCCAAATTGGGCCGGTCGAAAATTGGGACTCCCACCCCCTGCCGGTAAGCCGCACCCCGCCATTTCGTAATTCTCCAGGGCACTCGACCGTGCCGTCCTGACCTTCCGCGCTTGTTGATGCGGAAGACTTGGCGCCGCGAGTCCCAGGATCTGTCGTCGTTGCTGCATAACGTACATCGGTCCCGCGCCGCCCTGCTGTCTCGGCTTGCCTGCTACTCTGATTCAAGCGACATCTGTTCCATGATTGGGATTGGGTCAGCGCCGAACGTGAATTCCTACGGTTGACATCCCAGAACTCATTTGCGCGTAGCTGGTTTGAGATGTATTACTTTCAATGGGTGGCTGGTCGTTTTGAGGAAGGGTTACATGCCCCGTTTGCAAGTACATACCGCTTCCTGTTAGGAGGCATCCATGAACCCGGTTGTCGGGTCGTCCGTTCCCGCCGGTGCGGTGGAGCCACATGCTGTCAGACGCGAGGTCTCGTTGCTTCGCCTGTACACCCTGCGAGTCGCCTATCTCATCATGGCTGCGGGGCTCGGCGCTTTTGTCTGGCCCAACGTCATCCACCACAGCAATGAGTTCGCTGCGGCGCACGGGATCCAAGTCGCCTTGCTCGCCGGCCTCGGCTTGACCGCCGCATTGGGCCTTCGATACCCGCTCCAAATGTTACCGATCTTAGTGTTCGAACTGACCTGGAAGACGATCTATTTGATAGCCTTTGCGCTCCCGTTGTGGTCCGCCGACCAAGTCAACGACGCCACGGCAGCAGACATCAAAGCCGTGCTGATGGTGGTCATTCTTATTCCTCTCATCCCCTGGCGGTATGTCTTCGCGCATTACGTTCTGAAGCACGGTGATCGGTGGAAATAAAGGCAGTGGCTTGTGAGCAGTGTAGGACCTGCCCAACTGCAGTGGCGAGTGGTCGTGACGGACGTGACTAGCTACTGGGCGGAGAGTGCAGCCGGTTCTAAGCAGCGGCGCGGAGCTCGATGATCGGATCAAACACTACGCCGAGTCTGGCCTCGATTGGGGTTCGCAAGAAATATCCGGATCCACAAATCAGCCCACAAAGTTCACTTCTCGACTCTTGGGCGGGTAAGCTCGGAACGGAATTGACAAAAACCCGCATAAAACGGCCCTTTCACGCTTTTCGCACGCTGCCCAATCCGGGCAGGGCCGCACCGAACTAGCGCTGTCACTTCAAAAATCTCCCGCTGCGTCAAAGGAGTTACGCGCCAAGTTCTATCCTTCCAATCCGCGACTGCGCAGATTAGGGCAGGGCAGTGCCACGTTAAGACGTACAAAACTGACACCAGCCAATCTTTCTTTGCGTGTGGGTGCAAGATTGGGCAAAGTTTGCGGGATGGCCTATTGCGGACATATCGTTCGTCGGCCCATTCTTGGTTGCATTCGCTTTCCTTGAAGGTGTGGCCGATGCCTCCAACATTGCCTGATTCAGCTTTTCCCCTGAAAGTGGTTTTCTCAAATGCTCCTGAAGATGCGCACGCGCCTTATGGCGTGGCGTCGAACGGTGGGACTCTTATTCTCGATGGCTTGGAAACTCAAATCGAAGCCCAGCGTGTAATTGAATGTTTTAACGACTTGCGTGCGGCTCAAACTGAAACTATCAACGGCAAGACGTTTAGCGCTCCAGGCTTTGTGCCACGGCGGGAGAAAGCATCGTGAAACCCCGGCAGAGTCTGCGCGAGCTAAGTTTGCGGAGGGGCTGGCCGAAGGCTTTACATCGCTATAGCAGAAGAAGTGGACGGCAAGGCGAAACTTTCGTGGTGGAAATTGACGTCTATGTGGGCTGTGCTGCCGACTGAAGTAGGTTTGACCCCAGTCCGCCTGTCGAACACCAGGAGAGAACGATGCCCCATGTAATCGTAAAACTGTGGCCAGGTAAGTCCGAACAGCAGAAGGCTCGTCTCGCTGAAGCAATCGCTAAGAATGTCATGGACATTCTGCATTACGGTGCGGAGTCGGTATCTGTGGCGCTGGAGGAAGTCAAATCTCAGGATTGGGCAGAGAAAGTATACAAGCCCGACATTCAAAACAATTGGGACAAGCTCTACAGGAAGCCTGGATATAATTTAAAAGATTTGTAAATCCCCCGACCATCGTGTTTCAACGATCCTACAGCAATTAGACGAACGAGCCATTGCTATACAAACGAATCCCTCGATTCCTTCTCAGAATCCGGAAGGATCGGTACTAAAACCGTGGTACCCGAATTTTATCCTGCTCGCGCCATTGCTAGTGCGCGAATGGGAACCGAAAATCGCCTTACGGGTTGGGTGATTGCGCTGCGGGGACGAACGGTTCCAAAAAGGAGCCGGGGCACATTACCCAGCCCGCCTATACTTCTGCTGACACCTCCTGACCCCATCAGCAGGAAAAAATAATCCTGAGGAAATTTTCGTGGCTCTTTCAGGGTCCCAAATTAAGCCGGGCTCAAGTTGGGACTCCCACCCCTTGCCGCATCAACTTCGTGTGCCTAAGACTTGCCGCGCTTATGTTCGTCGTTACTGTCATCGCCAGCCTTATTCCCGCAGCCCGAGCCACACGTGTCGACCCGATGGTCGCCTTGAGATACGAATAGTCCTTCGCATAAGTAACTGGCTCATAAACGTCTTGGGGGAAGGTTGCCAGAGAATTGCCATCATTAACTCTGGTGAATAACCGCGAGCATGAGGCGCGGATCACTGGCATTACCGCGGACTGTCACTTGATTGCAGCACCGTGGCTGGTGAGAATACTAGTGCCCGCCCATCGGATAGCCCCCAGGCGAACCCTCGTTCAACTTCCTTAGAAAACGTAAGCTCCGGTTCGCTGCCGTCCCAATCAATCGAGACCACGTCGCCAAATGAGACTTGTTCAGTGGCTAACAAGCGCGCGAGCGGATAGACTACGTGTCGCTCAACCGCACGCTTTAGATGACGGGCGCCGTACTTCAGGTCCGTGCCTTCGCGGAGTAAAAAATTTCTCGCTGGTTGTCTCACGCGGAACAAGAACCGTCCTTTGGTCGTTTCGAGCACGCGCTGTTGCACCGTTTCCAACTCAATCTCCAGGATCTGCTCGAGTTGCTCCGACCGCAGCGGATGAAACACGATCGTCTTGTCGATCCGGTTCATGAATTCCGGCGCGAATTTCCTCTTCGCCGCTTCCGCCGCTGTCTTTTCCACCTTCTCGTCCAGCCGCGGCTTCGTGTCCGCTGGAACCGAGGGCGCAAATCCCAATCCGCCCGTCATCAACTCGGTGATCTCTCCCCCTCCCAGGTTCGAGGTCATGAAAATCATCGTCTGCGACAAGTCCACTCGCCGGTTGTCTCCCAGCGTCACCGTGGCCTTGTCCAAAATACCCAACAGCAATTGCCACAACGCATCCGACGCCTTTTCGATTTCGTCGAACAGCAAAAATGAAATCTTCAGCTTCTCCGTGTGATACTGCGCGAGCGCTTCCTGCGTGATCAGCGGATGCGTCTCCCGGTGCCCCAAATACCCCGGAGGCGACCCGATCAATTTCGCGATTTCGTGCGAGTGCTGGAATTCGGCGCAATCCACCTTGATCACCGCTCGCGGATCGCCAAACAGCACTTCCGCCGTGGCCTCGACGACGCGCGTCTTGCCGGCTCCGGTTGGCCCTAGAAACAGCAGGTTGCCCACCGGCCGCCCGGGTGAATTCAGGCCGGCACGAAACACCTGGTACAGGTCTACGACGGCCTGCACCGCTTCGTCCTGCCCCACAATCTTCCGCCGCAGCCC
>Ga0126381_100005617_pt1 | contig 13832 bp, 9 predicted proteins | sample PanSoiMetPlot_28_FD_96465 | JGI IMG/M metagenome (GOLD analysis project Ga0126381, IMG submission 96465) | Tropical forest soil microbial communities from Panama - MetaG Plot_28 | ecosystem: Environmental > Terrestrial > Soil > Tropical forest > Bulk soil | place: Panama | collected 2016-02-17
GCTTTATCAAAAGGCGCGCACGGGCGCTATCAAGAATTTCACCGGCATCGATTCACCTTATGAAGAACCAGAGCAGGCCGAAATCACGCTGAGGACTGTGGAGGCGTCCGCCGAGGCTGAAGCGGAGAGAATTCTGCGTTACCTCCGCCAAGGGCGCTATATCTGATCGAGCCGGTCAGACGCCGTAGAATTCCTTGTACCAGTCCACGAATTTCGGCACGCCGAGGCTCATCGGGGGTCGTGGGCTCAAAACCAAAGGGTCCCGCCGGCACAAAACCGGCTGCGCCGGTTACCAAGATCATCGGCTCACATCGCTCCGGCCGACGCTGACATAGCGAAAACCGGCCCGGACCATCTGCGCCGGCCGGTAGATGTTGCGCAAATCCACCATCAAGGGCGACTTCAGCGCCGCCTTCACCTTGCCAAGATCAAGCGCTCGGAATTCATTCCATTCGGTGAGGATCACCACGCCGTCGGCGCCTTCAAGCGCCTCATAGGCGTTGTCGCAAAAATCTACGGTTAGAAGCTTTGCGGCTTCCGTTCGGCCCTCGGGATCATAAGCGCGCACGATGGCGCCCGCCTGCTGGAGATAAGGTAGGATCACCAAACTGGGCGCGTCGCGCATGTCATCGGTGTTGGGTTTGAAGGTGAGGCCAAGCACAGCGACGGTTTTACCCTTCACGCCTCCAAAGGCCGCTTCAATCTTACCGGCCATCTCTTTTTTGCGCCCGTCATTGACGGCTACCACCGCTTCGACGATGCGACTCGGCGCGCCCATCTCCCGCGCGGTCCGCACCAGGGCCAGGGTATCCTTGGGAAAGCAAGACCCGCCGAAACCGGGACCCGCGTGCAGGAATTTGCTGCCAATGCGGCCATCCAAACCGATACCGCGGGCCACGTCCTGTACGTCGCCGCCCACTTTCTCGCACAGATCGGCCATCTCGTTGATGAAAGTAATCTTGGTCGCGAGGAAGGCATTGGCCGCATACTTGATCAGTTCGCTCGTTTCACGGCTGGTAAATAGGATAGGCGTCTCATTGATGTAGAGAGGGCGATAGACTTCGCGCATCACCTCGCGGGCACGCTCAGTATCGCAACCCACAACGACGCGGTCGGGGCGGCGGAAATCCTCGATCGCAGAGCCTTCGCGCAAGAATTCGGGATTGGAAGCCATGTCAAAGTCCCCTTTGACGCCCGCCTTGCGGATAATCCCTTCCACCTTGCGGCTGGTGCCCACGGGCACGGTGGATTTGGTCACCACCACCGTATAATTCATTAGCGCCTGGGCGATTTCTTCCGCTGCGGCGAATACATAGGAAAGATCGGCATGGCCATCGCCGCGCCGGCTGGGCGTTCCCACCGCGATAAACACGGCGTCAGCCTCCCGGACCGCATGCGTGATTTCGGTTTCGAAGGAGAGACGGCCGGCCTTGGTGTTGGCCGCGACGACTTCCTCCAATCCCGGTTCGAAAATGGGGATCGCGCCCTGTCTCAGATTCGCTACCTTCGCTGCGTCTTTATCGACACAAATGACGTGATGGCCGAATTCCGACAGACAGGCGCCTGAAACAAGCCCCACATAACCCGTCCCGATCATCGCGATGCGCATGACAAGCTCCGTAATGTATGCCCGTTCTCACCCGAAAAGGCGTTTGTATTCAAGGGTTCCAACTCTTGGCCCGGCGCAAATTTTCGGATCAGCTAACGAGCATGATTAAAATCCGCAACCTGGTATTCGAATATCCCACTGCCCGCGCGCTGGACGGCGTGAATCTGGACGTGGCCCCGGGGGCCATAACGGCTCTAGTGGGCCCCAACGGCGCGGGCAAGACTACGCTGCTCAGGCTGATGGCCGCGTTGGAGACGCCTTATGCGGGTTGCATCACCATTGGCGGCCTGGATACGCGGCTCGAGCCCCGCGCGGTGCACCAGAGGTTGGGATATTTGCCGGACTTTTTTGGCCTCTATGACGGGCTTTCAGTGCGGCGCTGCCTGATTTTTGCCGCCCGGGCCCATGGTCTTTCATCCGGTCAAGTGAATAAGGCTGTGATGGACGCTGCGCAAAATGTTGGGCTAGCTGGCCGCCTCGACCAGTCAGCGGGGACCTTGTCGCGGGGCTTGCGCCAGCGTCTCGCTATTGCGCAGGCGTTGGTGCATAGGCCTCGGCTGTTGCTCCTGGATGAACCGGCCGCGGGCCTTGATCCGCAAGCTCGGAGAGAACACTCCCGCCTGCTTCTCTCTCTGCGTGACGGCGGCATGACATTGGTCGTGTCATCGCACATCCTTGCCGAGCTCGAAGACTATTCCGATCAGATGGTGATCATTGATCACGGCCGGGTTGCCGGTGGCTCAACGTTTAAGGGGACCCAGCTGCGTATCGCGCTCGCCGCGCCCGATGACCGGCTGAAGGATTTTCTTGCCGGTCAAAGCGGAATAGAGGTTTTCCAAGCCGATGCGTCAGGGGCGCGGGTGATCTGGCAAGGTGGCGTGGAAGGCCGGGCGGCGTTGCTTCAAGCCCTGGTCAGAGCCGGTTTTGCGGTGAGCGATTTCGGTGAGGACCGTCACGCGTTGGAAGAACTTTATTTCGCGCGCATCGACCGGGAGACAGAACATTGAACCCGGAATTTCAACGCAATCTTTGGCTGGAGCTCGCGCCGGCGCGGATCCTGCTGATGGCGGGATTTGTTTTTTGTGTGCTGGCAATATTTTCTGCGGCCCCACCCGCCCTTCCCGGCCCTGGCTTCGCCGCGACTGCGCTCTATTATTTTCTCGTGGTTTTGTGGGGCACGCGAAATGCAGCCCTGAGCGTCATCGTCGAAATTCGCGAGCGGACCTGGGATTTCCAGAAGCTGAACGCGATCCACCCTTTCGCCATGATGTGGGGCAAGCTGTTTGGCTCCACCAGCTTCGTCTGGTTTGGTGGAATTCTCTGCCTTCCCTTTATCATCTATCCGGTTTTGCAGAGCAGAGGGCCGTCTATGGCTGCCGCCGAGTTGGCGGTTCTGATCTTGCAAGGCGTGCTTGCGCAAAGCGTAAGCCTGTTGACCAGCCTCAATCTGATCCGCCGGCATCACAATAACTGGCGTCTGGACGCATTTCTCTGTCAGGTCACCGGCATCATCGCCGCGTTCGCTTTTGGATTTCGGGGCCTGTTATCGGCGAGCCCACAAAACCAAGCAGCGACTTTTTCCTGGTGGGACATGGCGTTGGACCCGCAGTCGTTCCAGTCTGTCTCCTTGGCGATCTTTACCGCCTGGGCGCTGGGTGGATGCTTGCGTGCAATGCGACTGGAGCTTCGGCTCTCGAACGGTCCCTTTGTTTGGCTCGCCTTCCTGGCATTTCTTGCTCTGTACGAAGCGGGTTTTGAATCCTGGTTGGCCCGCGCGATCCCCGGGGCTGATTTTGCGCGCCACGCGGGCGTGTTTCGTCTTGCCGCTGCCGGTATTTCGCTGGCGTCATCCGCCTACGGCATGGCCTTTCTAGAGCCCAAGGATCCGGTGCAATTCCGCTGGCTGATCCTGCAAATACGATCTGGGCGGATCGCCCGCGCGCTTCTGGCGCTCGATTGCTGGATGCTGTCCTTCAGCGCCACAATCCTTTGCACTTTGGCGTTGGCTTTCGCCTTTTGGCGCGATCCTCAATCGATCGGCGGCGTATCGGCTTCCGCGTTGATCTTGCCGCTGTTGGCAGCGTTGGGATTTTTTACCCGCGACATCGGATTCTTTGTGCTTTTTCGCACTTGGTCGCGCGAGCGGGGCGATTTTGCCGCCGCGGGGGTGTTGGTGGTTCTTTATATTGTCTTGCCGCGTATCGCCGGCCCCGCGCAAAGCCTGCTTCTGCCCCAACTGACCGCTCCCCTGATTGCATTTTCTGCTGCCTGGGCCGAAGCGGCGGCTTTATGGGCGTGGACCATTGTCCGCATCGAGCGCCGAACTGGCTGAATTAACTTCCGAACTGAACGGTGCCCAATCCTTGTTTTTCAAGCATGCGCCAAAAGGCCTTTCACCCGCTCGGCAATGGCAAGAGAAGCCGTAAGACCTGGGCTTTCAATCCCGAACAGATTGATCAATCCGGCGACGCCATGCATGGCGGGACCATCAATGCGGAAATCGGCATTGGGATTTTGCGGCCCGCCAATTTTTGGCCGCACGCCGGAATAGCCCGGCGCCAGCATCCCTGGAGTCACGTTCGGCCAATACTCGGCGATGCGCGGCGCGAAGATTTCAGTCAGTTGCGGCGACACGGAATAATCGATCGCCGCGGGGTCATGGATGGAGAGCCATTCAATATTGGGGCCAAAGCGACCCGCGTCAGCCATGTCGATGGTGAGATGCACGCCCAGGCCGCCCGGCTCGGGTACCGGATAAATCAGATGACGAAATGGATTTTTGGTCGTAAGTGTGACGTAATTGCCCTTGGCGAGATGGGTCTCGGGCACAAAGCGCGACTCCAACCCGTCAACCAAGCTCGCGATTTTGGGCGCCCAAAGACCGCCGCTATTGACCACGGTGTGAGCGTGCAGGGTGATACGGTCGGCGGCGCTCAGCACCGAGACGCAAAAACAATCCTTCTCGCGTGCAATCGCCGTTACTTTCGCATTGCGGGCGAGGCTTGCGCCGGCCACTTCCGCATCGCCCAGCAAGGCGAGCATGTAATGGTGACTGTCAACGATGCCGGTCGAAGGCGAAAACAGCCCTTCGTGAGCGGCGACCTCCGGCTCCAGCGCCAAGACTTCCGCCGTGGTCAAGGGCTTGAGGTCAGTCACCCCATTGCTGGCGGCACGCTGTTGGATGAGCTCCAACTGATGGCTTTGACCGGCATGAGTTGCCACGATGAGCTTGCCTAATTTTTTGAACGGGACGCCGTGGCTCTCGCAAAAAGCATAAAGCCGGTCGCGGCCTTCTACGCAGAGCTGCGCTTTGAGCGACCCTTTGGTATAATAAATGCCGGCATGTATCACTTCGCTGTTGCGGGCGCTGGTCTCCGCGCCAAAACGGTCGTTCTTTTCAAGAATTACTACTTCATGGCCGGCCAGCGCCAGGGCTCGCGCCACAGCCAGGCCCACTACACCCGCGCCGATCACCACGGCATCCGTCCGGAAAGAGTCGTTCATCCGGTCCTGAGATAGCGCACTGCCTCGTCGCGGCCAAACAGATAGAGCAGAACCCTGAGATTTTCTCCTCGCGCGCTTTTTAGATCTGGATCGCGCGCCAGGATCAGCCGCGCGTCATCATGGGCTGCCGTTAAAAGCTCGCCATGCCGGTAGGGATCTGCCAGTCGGAAGACTTCCATTCCGCTCTGGCGCCGCCCCAGCATTTCGCCGGGTCCCCTTAGCCTCAAATCCTGTTCGGCGATGATGAAGCCGTCATCGGTGTCGCGCATGGTTTGAAGGCGCGCCTTGGCGGTCTGACCTAGCGTGCCGTGATAGACCAGTAGGCAGGATGATTTCCCCGTCCCCCGACCCACGCGTCCCCGCAATTGATGAAGCTGCGCCAGTCCGAACCGTTCGGCGTGCTCGACCACTATGATGGTGGCTTCGGGCACATCTACGCCCACTTCGATCACGGTGGTGGCGACAAGAAGCCTCGTCTCGCCCGCTTTGAAAGCGGCCATCGCTGCATCGCGTTCCGCCGCTTTCATCTGTCCATGGACCAGACCCACTTTGCTGCCTAGACTTTTCTTGAGCATGGCGGCACGCTCCTTGGCGGCAGCGAGGTCACTCAACTCCGACTCTTCGACCAGCGGGCAGACCCAATAGGCCCGTTGCCCCCGATCCAGTGCGGCCTTCAGGTGCTCAATCAAATCGTCGAGGCGCGCTGCGCTCATCACTCGCGTCTCCACGGGCTTGCGTCCTGGCGGCCGTCCCGTGATTCGCGAGACATCCATGTCGCCATAAGCGGTCAACGCCAGGGTCCGTGGAATCGGAGTCGCCGTCATCACCAGCACATCGGCGGGCCGGCCCTTGCCCTGAAGCCGCATGCGCTGATGCACCCCGAAGCGATGCTGTTCGTCGACCACCGCCAGTCCCAGGTCACGGAAACTGACATCCTCCGAAAAAATAGCGTGGGTGCCGATCAGGATGTCGATCTCTCCCGTAGCCAGGCGCGCCAAAGTCTCGGTCCGCTGGGGTCCCCGCTCGCGCCCGGTCAGGGCGGCTAGCCGCACCCCTGCCGCCTCGGCATAGGGCCCCAAGGAGGCCAGGTGCTGCCGGACCAGGAGTTCCGTGGGCGCCATCAGCGCCCCTTGAAAACCCGCTTCCACGGCGTCGAGAAGCGCCAGAAGCGCCACGACTGTCTTGCCCGACCCTACATCGCCCTGCAGCAGCCGAAGCATCCGCTTTTCGCCAGCCATATCAGCCTCGATCTCCGCCAGGGCTGCTTCTTGGCCCCCGGTCAGGGTGAAGGGCAGGGCAGCAATCGCCTTCGTCTTGAGCTTGCCCGCGCTCGCGACGCGCTGGCCGATCGGTGTCTTGAGCCGCGCCCGGATCAACAGCAGAGCCAGCTGATTGGCCAGCATCTCGTCATAGGCGAGCCGCCGGCGCGCGGACGTATCCGGCGAAAGGTCGGCCTCATGGGCCGGCGCATGCGCGACGCTCAGCGCCTCATTGAATGACGCGAAGCCCTGGCGTTTGAGGAATGTCGCATCTTGCCATTCGGGCATCCCCGGAACGCGTTCCAGCGCGCCGCGTACCGCTTTTGCCATGGCCTTTGCTGTAAGGCCCTCGGTCAAGCCATAGACCGCCTCATGGGGCGGTATAGACGCCGCATCCTCGGGCGCCACGACATGGTCGGGATGCGCCATCTGTAGCCGATCCTTGAAGCTTTCGATTCTGCCTGACACCAGCCGACGCGAACCGACGGGCAAAATTTGGTTCAGATATTTCGCATCGGCTCGGAAGAATACGAGATCCATTACCGCGCTATCGTCACTCACGCGAACCTTATAGGGCTGGCTCTTTACGCGGGCCGGCAGATGATCCAGTACCCCCACCTCCACGGTAGCAATGCGGCCTTGTTCGGCTGCGATCAATTTGGGCCGGTAGGACCGGTCGATCACGCCCACCGGCAAGTCGAACACCAGATCCGCGAGTCTCGGTCCCGCGACTTTGGAGATAAGTCTTTCCAGCTTGGGGCCTACGCCGGCAAGCGAACGGATATCGGCAAAGAGTGGGAACAGAATCGAAGGCCGCATGAGGCAAAAGATAATCGCCGCTGACCGTTGTTCTCAACGCGATCGGGGGTTATATGCGCCACATGGATGGTAGCGAGAAGGGTGGCTCTTCGGAGAACCGCCGCAAAAGGCTTTTGTTTCGGGCCCAAAGGCGCGGTTTTAAGGAGGTTGATTTGATCTTTGGCGCATATGCCGAGGCCGCTTTGACGAGCCTGGATGGGCCGGGTCTGGACCAGTTCGAAGCGCTGCTCAAAGCACCCGATCAGGAAGTCTATGCCTGGCTCCGGGGCGCCGAACCGGTGCCCGCGGAATACGACAATCCGGTATTCGCCGGCCTGAAGGCAGTCTGCGGCCGCAAGGGATACACTTGGAAAGGTTAGACTATATTGCCAAGACTGGGGGTCGCCTCACTCTCTCTGGCGCGCCGTCCGGGTATGATGCGTGGCTGGCGGCCGAGGTTGCACGTCGCCGGGCAGGCCCGGTCCTGTTCGTAACTAGCGAGGAAGCCCAGGCCGAGGCTTTGGCCATAGCGGTTTCCTTCTTTGCGCCAGACTTGCAGCTTCTCACGTTCCCAGCCTGGGATTGTCTGCCCTATGACAGAGTTTCGCCCAAGCCCGACATCGAGAGCACCCGACTGGCCACTCTGGCTGCGCTGGCCAAAGGGATTGACGGTGCCGCTCTGATCGTGACTAGCGTGCCGGCAGTTCTCCAGCGTGTGCCGCCGCGGGCAGCAATCGCGGAAGCGAGTTTCAGCGCCCAAGTGGGTGATGAAGTGGATCGCGAAGCGCTCGTCGCCTTTCTGGCGGGCAATGGCTATGCACGGGCAGGGACGGTGCGCGATCCCGGAGATTTTGCACTGCGCGGCGGCATCGTGGATCTTTGGCCACCCGGCAGCGAGGAACCGCTCAGGCTGGATTTCTTCGGGGAGACACTGGAGGCGATCCGCACATTCGACGCCGCCAGCCAATTGTCGCATGACAGCGTCGAGGGGATCCGTCTTCTCCCGGCTAGCGAGGCCCCCCTCGACCAGAACGCCGTCAGCCGCTTCCGTGCCGGCTATGTCGCCGCCTTTGGGCCCTCAGGCGATGACCCGCTGTATGAAAGCGTGAGCGCCGGGCGCAAAGCGCAAGGCATGGAGCATTGGCTGCCGCTTTTCTATGAAGGGCTGGGCACGCTGTTTGATTACCTGCCGCGCCTGCTGGTGATGCTGGGACATCAGGTAGAAGAAGCCAAATCGGCGCGGCTCGAATTGATCTCGGACTGTTACGACACGCGCGAGCAGTTCCGTCATCAGGACCCGGATGTCAGATCCTTCAAAGCGGCACCCTACAAGCCGCTCAAGCCCGAAGCGCTTTACCTCACGGACAGTGAATGGAAGGACGCGCTGGCGCACCATATCGTGCGCGATCTCACCCCCTTCCTCGCGCCCGAGAGCAAGACCAGCGTGGACGCGGGCGGTCGCCAGGGCCGGGATTTCGCGCCCGAACGCACCGGCGGCAGTCTCAATGTGTTCCAGGCGGCGGCCGATCAACTTTCGGCATTGCAAACCGCCGGCAAGCGCGTGGCGGTTGCGAGCTGGACCGAAGGTTCGGCCGAACGCATGGGCGGGGTTCTCTCCGATCATGGCATCACCGCGATCCGGCGTATCGCGGATTGGCCGGATGCCTTGAAGCTCGATCCGCGTGCGGTGGGTCTGGCGTGCCTGGGCATAGAGCGCGGTTTCGAGGCGCCCGACTTTGCCTTGATCAGCGAGCAGGACATTCTGGGCGACCGTATGGTGCGGGCGCAGGCGCGACATCGCCGCGCACAGAATTTTCTTTCAGAGGCGTCGGCACTCGCGCCCGGAGACCTGGTCACGCATATCGAGCATGGCGTGGGCCGCTATCTTGGGCTGAAACCCATCGAAGCGTTGGGCGCGCCGCATGACTGCCTGGAAATCCAGTATGACGGCGGCAAGCTGTTCCTGCCGGTGGAGAATATCGAACTTCTGACGCGCTACGGGTCGGAGGAGGGCGCGGTGCTCGATCGCCTAGGCGGGGCGGGATGGCAGCAGCGCAAGGCGCGCATGAAGGAGCGGGTGCGCGCCATCGCCGCCGAGTTGATCCGCGTCGCTGCTGCCAGAGAATTGAAATCGCTGCCGCCGGTCGAGCCGCCACATGGTCTCTATGACGAATTCTGTGCCCGCTTTCCCTATCAGGAAACCGAGGACCAGGAGAAAGCCATCGCCGAGGCTGTCGCCGACCTGGGACGTGGCCGACCGATGGACCGGTTGGTGTGTGGCGATGTGGGCTTTGGCAAGACCGAAGTGGCGTTGCGCGCGACATTCGTTGCCGCAATGGCCGGCGAGCAGGTGGCGGTCGTAGTGCCCACCACGCTACTCGCGCGTCAACATTATCGCGCTTTTGCCGAACGGTTCATGGGCTTTCCGGTCAAGGTTCGCCAGCTCTCGCGTTTCGTGGATGCCAAGGAAGCGCGCGAGACCAAAGAGGCGCTAACAGAAGGCGACGTGGATATCGTGGTGGGCACCCACGCGCTTCTCGCTGAAAGCATCAAGTTCAAACGTCTGGGCCTGGTGGTTGTGGATGAGGAACAGCATTTCGGCGTCGCTCATAAGGAGAGGCTTAAGAGCCTGAAAGCAGACGTCCATGTGCTGACGCTGACGGCGACGCCTATTCCGCGCACCCTGCAACTCGCTTTGTCGGGCGTGCGCGATCTCTCCCTGATCACCACGCCGCCGATCGACCGGTTGGCGGTTCGCACCTTCGTAACTCCATTCGATCCCTTGGTCGTGCGCGAAGCCCTGCTGCGCGAACATTACCGCGGCGGACAGAGTTTCTTTGTCGCTCCGCGCGTCGCCGATCTTAGGGAGACGGAAGTTTTCTTGAAGGCGACCGTGCCGGAAGTGAAGACTGCGGTGGCCCACGGCCAGATGAGCGCTCATCTCCTGGAGGAGGTGATGACCGCCTTCTACGAGCGCAAGATCGACGTGCTCGTCTCCACCAACATCGTAGAGTCTGGACTCGACATCCCCACCGCGAACACGATGATCGTGCAGCGGGCCGACATGTTCGGCCTTTCCCAGCTTTATCAGATCCGAGGCCGTATCGGCCGCTCGAAGGCGCGCGCCTATGCCTATCTCACCACGCCGCCCGACAAGAAGCTCACCGAAACGGCGACCAGGCGCCTGGAAGTGCTCCAATCGCTGGACCAACTGGGCGCCGGGTTTTCCGTCGCCAGCCATGACATGGACATCCGTGGCGCCGGCAATCTTCTGGGCGAGGAACAATCCGGCCATGTTCGCGAAGTGGGAATCGAGCTTTACCAAGAGATGCTGGAGGAGGCGGTCTCATCCTTGCGCGAAGGAACGGACGGCCCGGGCTACGAAGACCAATGGTCGCCATCCATCAATCTGGGCGCATCAGTTCTGATTCCGGAAACCTATGTGGCCGACCTCAATGTACGTATGTCGCTGTACCGCCGGCTTTCCGGCCTCACGACCCGTGCCGACATCGACGCCTTCGCGGCCGAATTGATCGACCGCTTCGGTCCCCTGCCAGAGGAGGTCAAGCATCTCTTCGAGATCGTGGCAATCAAGCAATTGGCGCTGGCGGCGGGGGTGGAGAAGATCGACGCCGGGCCCAAGGGCGGCACCATCGCGTTTCGCAACAATCAGTTTGCCAATCCCGCCGCCCTGATCCAGTTGATCCACCAGCATAGCGGCACCATGAAAGTCCGGCCCGATCAGAAGATCGTGGTGACCCGCGACTGGCCGGCCGCGGACGACCGTCTGAAAGGGGCAAAAGTGCTTCTCACGCAATTGGCGAAGCTCGCTGCGTGACAAGGCTTCATGCGGCCGGCGGTATTGGGTCCCGATCAGCCATCACAGGATCATGAGGCGCCCTGATCGTATTCGCGGGTTATCTCTTTACCGGTATGATCCGGCATCTGCCACACTGCGATTATGGTAATAACCGCACAGGCGGCGATATACGCGGCGATGGCGTAGCCCGAACGATACGCCGCAAACAGCGCGGTTGCGATCAGGGGCGCCGGGCCGCCGGCAACGATCGCAGCGAGTTGGTAGCCAAGCGATGCGCCGCTGTAGCGCAGCCGGGGCGTAAAGGCCTCGGCGATCAAAGCCGCCTGGGGGCCATATTGCATGCTAGTAGGGATCAGCGAGAGTGCGATGGCAAGAAATGCCGCCCAAGGCAGCATCGAATCCAGCATCCCGAAATAGATGAAACCGAAAATGCCCGTCGTCACGGCGCCGATCATGTACATTCTCCGCCGCCCTACTCGATCGGAAAGATGGCCGGACAGAGGAATGGCCACAAAGGCGATGAGGGCCGCTACCAGAACCGCGGCGAGCACGAAATTACGGGGCAGTTCAAGCGTTCCGGCGCCATAAGAAAAAACAAAGGCCGTGAAAATATAGAACGGCGCTTGTTCGGACATCCGCGCGAGCGCCGAGAGCAGAATCTCGCGGGGCTGTTTTTTTATGACTTCCAGGACGGGCGCACGTTCGATCCTGTGCTCCGCCATCAGTTTGCGGAAGGTGGGTGTCTCGAGGATTCCTAGCCGCACCCACAATCCCACGCCCACCAGCAGGATGCTGAGCATGAATGGCACGCGCCAGCCCCATATTAGGAAAGAGCTACCCGACAACCCACTAAAGGCGAGGACCGCGAGATTGGCGAGAAACAAACCGCACGGCACGCCGAATTGCGGCCAGGATGCGATCAGGCCGCGGCTTTTGTTGCGCGACCATTCCATGGCAATCAGCACTGAGCCGCCCCACTCGCCACCCACTCCAATGCCTTGGATCACGCGCAAGAGCGTCAGCAATACCGCGCCCCAGATCCCGATCATGGAGTAACCGGGGACCAACGAGATCATGAAGGTTGCCAGCCCCATGCAAAGAAGAGTCGCGATCAGTGTCGCCTTGCGGCCGACACGGTCGCCGTAATGACCGAAAATTGCCGCGCCGATGGGCCGGCTGAGAAAGCCGACAAAATAGGTCCCGAAGGACAGAAGCGTCGCCGTGAGGGCGTCGGTCTGGGGAAAGAATAATTTGCCGAACACCAGGCCTGCAGCGGTGCTGTAGAGGAAGAAATCATACCATTCGATGGTTGTGCCGATGGTGGAGGCGATGACGGCCTTGCGCAGCTCTGCTTCCGCAACCGTATTTGCCGCCACGGCACCGGCATCTGTCATGCTCGCTTCCGCCAAGCCGCTTTCCCCTTGCTTTCCCGCCCGCCCGGTCATCTTCTTCGTTCCCTGTGAGCCGTTCAAGGCTTGAACCGCGGTGGCAAAGCCCCCGTTCATTTCCAGTTCAGGTGGCGCTTCTCCCGTGCTATGTCAGCGTTAATATCAAATTGGGGTAAAAATGAGCATCTCCGGGTCGTCGAAGGACAGCTATCTGCGCATCGCCACGGAGGAGGCCTACGCGCCGGCCGAGATGCTCAGGCTCTATCGCAAATTGATCGATGAGAAAGGAACCGACGATCCCGGCTTTCTCTCGCAATGGGCCTACTTCTTGGGCGACGCCCAGATGAATCAGGCCTTGGCCAAACGCTTCGTCGATATCGGCGAAGGCCGCATTCGCGATATGGATGCCACCGGGATCGCGCGGCAAATCGTTTCGCTCACCAGTCCGGGCGTGCAGATTTTCGACGCAGAAACAGGCACCGCCTTGGCCAGGTCGTTCAATGATGAACTGGCCGCGGCCATCGCCAGACATCCCGATCGGTTCTCGGGGCTTGCGGCGATCGCTCCGCAAAATCCGAAAGCGGCTGCCAAGGAACTGGAACGCGGCGTGACCAAGCTGGGCTTGAAGGGCGCGATCATCAATTCCACTACTCATGGCGAATATCTCGATGACCCCAAATTCTATGACATCCTGGCCGCCGCGGAGGCGCTGGATGTGCCGATTTATCTGCATCCGGCCACAGCACCCACCAGGATGATCGGGCCGATGCTCGAGAAGGGGTTGCAGGGTGCCTTTTTCGGTTTCGCGATCGAGACCAGCATTCACTTGATGCGCATGATCGTATCGGGTGTGTTCGACCGGTTCCCAAAATTGCAGGTGGTCGCGGGCCATGGCGGCGAGGGGCTACCCTATTGGCTGTGCCGCATGGACTTGTTCCAGCGCAACTACCGCGTCAACCAGCGCTATCCGCACATCTCAGCGCTGAAGCGCAAGATCAGCGAATATATCAAGGAGAATATCCCTGTCACTTCGTCGGGCATGGCCTGGGCGCCCGTCATCATGTTCATGCAGGAGGTCGTGGGCATGGATCGGGTGATGTACGCAATGGACTACCCCTATCAGTACGATATCGCCGAGGTGAAGGTGACCGACGAGATGCCGATCAGCGATGCGGACAAGAAGAAATTCTACCAGACCAACGCGGAACGCATCTTTAAGCTATAGCGAGTGCGACACGGCAACTGGCTGGATCACTTTACCCGGGTAAGTGTGTCAGCTCACCCAGGCGATTTAGTTGGTTGATATGTTGCAGGTCCGAGGTCGGACGGTGGTACAATTGGCAGGCCCCAACGCCATTCTGACCAGAAAAGCGGAGCTCACGATGCGACCCCGGACCTTTGTCGACCATGGCCTCTTCGTTGTTTCATTCACCGTCGCGCTTGGTATCGCCCCC
>Ga0126381_100005619_pt1 | contig 13831 bp, 9 predicted proteins | sample PanSoiMetPlot_28_FD_96465 | JGI IMG/M metagenome (GOLD analysis project Ga0126381, IMG submission 96465) | Tropical forest soil microbial communities from Panama - MetaG Plot_28 | ecosystem: Environmental > Terrestrial > Soil > Tropical forest > Bulk soil | place: Panama | collected 2016-02-17
CGCTTCCTGAGGAACCGAATATTGATAAACGGCAGCAAGTCCAGCCATGGTCTGCTCCCAATGGCTGAAAGCGATGTCTCCATGCTCCACGTCCATCAGGACCACTGCGGCCTCAGTTCCGAATTCGCCGCGGCTCTCCAGGGTGCTGCCCTGAAACTTTGTCTGCGTAGGGGCTGGCAGCTCATCGCTGACCTCTTTGCCGTCTCGAAACGTGATCTGCCGCTGAATCGAGCCAACGCGATGTAGTCCGTTGCCTGCGGTTGTCTGCCAATACTTCAGAGGCGGAGGAGCATCGTCGAACCTGGTGGTGGTCCGTGTGGCTACGAAATTCGGCAGATGCGAGAGCTCCCGCAAGGTATAGGTGCGAGCAGCCTGGAGCGTGGCTTGCTGCGCGGCCGCATCCGGGGCCGGCAGCCTGGGCTCCTCCTGGTCAGGGAGTTTGAGAAGGGCAGAGCAGTCGGACAGCTGCTCCAATGCTTGCTGCATGTGAGGACCGAGATGATACTTCCAGATCCAGCGGAACATGGTGTTCGTGCTCAGCCGTTCTGTCAGCTCGAGGCTCAGCACACGCGGAATCAGTTCGTCGTCGCCGTCAAGCTGCTGGAGCAAGTCGCCGTCGCTAATGTCTGCTACTTCGTCCTCTGAGGCGGAGTCGTGTTTCGCCGGATGCGGTTCCACGGCATGTTTCGCAAGGATCTGTTCCAGTTGGTCGACGGTGATCTTCTCAGAGGCGTGCGCTGGCCACGACAAGACGGCCATAATCCCGATGATCACAAGCGATCGCACCTGAGATGACCTCATCTGTCTGGCTTTCGACGGCTTTCGCGAAAGGCTGCACCGCTTTCGCGAGGATGATTCGTTAGGCCCCGATTCTAGCGCAGATCGGACTCGGAATTGTCTCTGAATCTTATCGAACCGCCTCGGGCTACAGACAATCCGCTTCGCACTTCGCAGGTCCGTTTTGCGGTGTGCCGGGCGAGCGCAGGGTGTTAACCTTTCCACAGTCTCTGTGCTCTAGTTTCATGAGTTTAAAGAAACCAACCCGACGTGAGTTTCTTGTCGCCGGCTCCACCGCCGCGCTGGTCACCGCCGTACCTGCTACTTCTTCCGATGCGGCTGCACCGCTAAACGCAGCCCCCGCATCCACGGTTCCCGACCGCGATTCCTTGCCCTTTTCTGCATCCGAACTCTTCCAACCTGGAGCTCAGCGCACGTTCAGCGGAGACCGGGCGACCCAGGTCGCCGCACCGATCGGCGGAATTGGCGCCGGGTGCATTTGCATCAACGGTACCGGCGGCTTGCAGGACTTTTCGATCCGTGCGCGCCCCGGGACCACAGCATTGCCTTCCGGATTTACCTCAAACTCTCCGGAAGCCGCATTCGCCGTCATTCACATCAAAGGGACCACACCGGTCACGAAACTCATCGAAGGCCCTTTTCCGCCGTTCAAGATCTTCGACCAAGGCCTTCAGGGGCAGGGTTTGCGCCGCGGCGGCTCGGAGGGGTTCCCGCGTTTTGAGAAATGCAACTTTCGCGGTGAATTTCCTTTTGCGGAGGTTCGTTTTGCGGACCAGGCTATTCCCATGGATGTGTCGTTGATTGCCTGGAATCCCTTTATCCCTCTCGACGACAAGAACTCCGGCATTCCTTGCGCCATCCTCGAGTACACGTTTCACAACAACTCTTCTCGTGCTGTCGATTACGAGTTTTCCTACCACCTGTCGCACCTTGCACCCGGATGCCGCCCCGATCAGGCCGCCAGCGCCAATGCCGCCATCGCCGGAAAAGGCGCCTTCCTCTTCAATCGCGAAGCGCCAAATGCAGAGGCATACGGAAGCGCCGCCCTGACCGTTATAGGCGCAAAACCGCGCATTAAAGCCATGTGGCTGCGCAGCCCTGGCTGGGAGTTCGACTCCCTTTCGGCGCTCTGGCGCGAGGTTTCGTCCGCAGCGTTCACCACGAACGACGGATCGAACCCGGTAGACAATGCTGGACGAAACGGCGCGTCCATCCTTCTGGATGGACATCTGGCGCCTGGCGAGGTGCACACCTATCCGATTCTGATTACCTGGCACTTCCCCAATTGTTATCTGCGGGAAGGTGGGATAACGCAGGGCCAGACTCCGATCGAAGGTCAGCCGGGCTGCCGGACGGTCCCTGCGGACGCGCCTCCGCCGTGGCATCCCTACTACTCGATACAGTGGAAGGACGCTCGCGATGTCGCCGCGTACGTCGAGCAGAATTACGCGTTGCTGCGTGAGCGCACGGTCAAGTTCAAGAACGCGCTGTTTGGTTCGTCGTTTCCGCCCTACGTCATCGACGCCATCTCGGCCAATCTTGCCATTCTTAAGGCGCCGACCATCCTTCGCCAGGCGAATGGAGACCTGTGGGGCTGGGAGGGATGTTTTCCCGACGCAGGCTGCTGCCATGGTTCGTGCACGCACGTTTGGAACTACGCGCAGGCTCTGCCTCATCTGTATCCACCGCTCGAGCGCACGCTCCGCGATCTCGAACTGGTCCGGTCGATGGATGACCGTGGGCATGTGAATTTTCGCGGAGCCATTCCAGACGGCCCAGTCGATCACTCGGGGCACGCGGCCGCCGACGGCCAGCTTGGCGGCATCATGAAGGTCTTCCGCGACTGGCAGATCTCGGGTGACTCGGATTGGTTGAAGCGTATGTATCCGCTCGCCAAGCGCTCGATCGAATACTGCATAGCAACGTGGGATCCAGACCGCCGCGGTGCGCTTTTCGAACCGCACCACAACACCTATGACATTGAGTTCTGGGGTCCCGACGGGATGTGTACGAGCATCTACCTCGGCGCACTGTCCGCCATGGCCCAGATGGCCACAGCCATCGGTGAGGCGGGCGACGCGGCTTCGTTCTCGGAACTGGCCCAGAAAAGCGCGAAGTTCCTAGATGAGACCCTGTTCAACGGCTCGTATTACGAGCAGAAGGTTGAATACAAGGATCTCCGTGACCAGTCTTTCGCAAAATCGATTGCGAATGTCGACGAGAAAAGCAGCGAGATGCAGCAGTTGCTGAAGCGTGAGGGACCGAAATACCAGTACGGCGCCGGGTGCCTTTCCGATGGCGTGATCGGCGCGTGGATGGCCCACATTTACGGTATAGAAACCCCACTCGCCGAGAAAAACATCCGGTCGACGTTGCAAGCGATCTTCCGGAACAATTTCAGAACGGACCTGAGCCAACACGCCAACGCACAACGGCCAGGGTACGCCATGGGACACGAACCCGGACTTCTGCTGTGCAGCTGGCCGGGTGGGAACAAACCTACGCTGCCCTTTGTCTACTCTGACGAGGTGTGGACGGGCATTGAATACCAGGTAGCCTCGCACCTGATTCACGAGGGGTTCGTCGAAGAGGGGTTGACCATCGTGAAGGCGCTGCGCAGCCGATATGACGGGCGCACCCGCAATCCGTGGAATGAGTACGAGTGCGGCAACTGGTACGCTCGCGCGATGTCGAGCTTTGCCCTTATCGGCGCGCTCTCGGGATTTCAGTACTCCGCAGTGGATCACACGCTCCGTTTCGAGCCGAAACTGAAGGCCCGTCCCTTTGTGAGCTTTTTCTCCACAGGATCGGGGTTCGGGACCATCACGCTCGACGGCCGTACGATTACGGTCAACATGGTGGAAGGGGAACTTGCCATTGAGAAACTGGAGTTCACCGACGCCGAAGGCAGGCGGAGCCTGGACTGGAAGGCCACTGCCAAGCCCAATGCGGCCGCGACAAAAACGATTTGACGGGCGGCGAGCCTGGGGATCCGGCATCCCCAGAACGAGGCTTTGAAGCATATTACTTTGGGTTGGAATTTGCATTGGACTTTGGTTTTTCCCGAGAGGGCCGATGCTACACTTCGCGAAAGTGGAGAGAGCATGACACCGGACCCTTATCTCAATGCGTACGAAACGGCAAGGACGGAACTGGCCCAGATCACGGTGAGATTTGACCAGCTTCGCGCAAGAAAGAGCCACATAGAGAACCTGGTCGTGGTGCTTCAACAGACGCTTGGCGCGCATGGGCAGGCAACCATCGAAACGCAGGCAGAGATGGAGGCCATGTCCTCGCAGCACCCGCAGGAAACGGCTCCGCACGTGGCCGAGGTGCAGACGGAACCGGAAAACTACTCTTTTCACCAGGTTCCCAGTCCGAGTCCGCTGTCTGAGTCAAGCGGAGATCCTTTCGAGCGGCGGGCAAAAACCAGCTTCCGCTTCAGAGGGATTTCGGCGCAGAGGTATTGAGCCGATTCCGCCTCTCAAAGAAACGCTGCTCCCACAAAGGGATCTTGCCGCGGCGGTCCAGCCCCGGCGGTCCAGCGTTGACCACAATGTCTAAACTCGGTAAACTACTCTAGTTTGGCGATTCCTGCCTGTCGCCGCGGAGCCAATCGCTCGCCCAGGAAATATCGGCGCTCGAGCGTACCGCGAGGACGGAGTTTCCGCCCGCATTATTTTGATTTTTTGGAGCAGATGCGCAAAGGCGATCATGCTCTGGAGGGTTTATGTACGCGGTTATTCGTACCGGTGGCAAGCAGTATCGGGTCGCACCTGGCGACGTAGTCAAGATCGAGTCGGTTGCATCCGACAACCAGACGGTTGAGTTCAGCGACGTTCTCGCGTTCAGCAGCGAGGCTGGCAGCCTGACCAAGCCGTCGAGCGCAAAGGTGACGGCCGAGATCCTGGGCCAGGGGCGCGGCGACAAGGTGCTTGTCTTCCATCTGAAGCGCAAGAAACAGTACAAAAAGCTGCAGGGCCACCGTCAGAACTTTACCGAGGTGCGCATCAAGGCCATCGAGGCCGACGGTGTGACCTACACCAGCTAGCTTTCAGCGCTCAGCCCTCAGAACCGGGCTGATTGCGGAGATGACGATCAAGCTGAAGGCGGAAAGCTGACGGCTCGAACGAAGAGGGGATTTGAAATGGCACACAAAAAGGGTGGAGGCAGCTCCACAAACGGACGCGATTCCAATGCACAGCGGCTGGGCGTGAAGGCATTTGCCGGCCAGCTCGTAACTGGCGGGTCAATCATCATGCGGCAGCGCGGCACAAGGATCAAGCCGGGCGCCAATGTCGGCATCGGTTCGGACGACACGCTCTTCGCCAAGGTCTCGGGCCGGGTGAAGTTCACCGATCACGGGAACCGCGGCAGGTTTGCGTCGATCGAGCCGGTCGCAGAATAGTCGAGCTTGAACCGGAAAGGCCACGGCGATGCCGTGGCCTTTCGCATTTTGCTCCATATCGCAGAAATGGCCGAACCCAGGATAGGCTCGGCCCTTTCGTTGCTACGACTTCGATTCGTTGCCCTGCAGGTTGCGCGTGAGGACCTTCTCGACAACGCGCTCCACATCCGTAAGGAAGAAGCCGTTTGCAGGCTGCTGGACGGCGACCTTCGTGCCGTGTCCCAGGGCAGAAGCGATCTCGTTCCAGCGATAGATTGTAGAGTTTGCCGGCATGACCACCGGCTTGCGAACACGCTCCGGCATGGCGCAGTATGCGACCAATCCAGTAAGGGTGATCAGAATCACGCCCTCATACGCAAACTGTGCTGGAGCCGTGAGTGAGGGATTTCCCGGAACGAACGCGGACAAGATGAAGTCGTTCGCCGACATCAGGCCAAATCCCAGTCCGAAACCAAAGGTGAGGTCCCTCACCGAAAGTTGAAGAGCATTGAAGCACAGGCACAGGAAGGCCAACAGGCAGAGTTCGAGAATACTCACCGAGCGCATCAGCGCCCATGCGATATCGGGGATGAGCATTACGTTCAGATGCGCGAAGGAGACAGTTCCGAGACTAGCGACCGCAGCGACCAAAGCCACCCACCGAAATATCACCGTACCGAGCCGCATCAAGCCAGAGAAGGCGGAGAGCACGGAACGGAAGATTTCAAGAACAACGAAGAACAGCATGATGGCGCTGGCGATGTATACGGCCCAGGAGGGATAGAAGTAGAAGGGGAAGTACTGATGCCCCCATGGCTGAGCCTGAAGATAGAGCAGACCCAGCAGGACAGGCGTAGCGCTGACGCGAAGAACAAGATACACATTGAGTGCCGGGAAGCGCTTGTGCAACCCCTTCTTCCAAAAGAAGAAGCCCAGAGTCGCCCACAGGGCGAACTCCATGACACTCATCAGCGACATCGCGAAGTCCAGAGGCATACGAGGCCCTTTCCATCCTGAGGGTTCTCTCAGAATAGCCCGTGAAGCCTTTGGAATCAAACAAAAAGGTTGCTTGGCCAGGTAGCACTTTGGTGCTACGGCGCTGACCTGCTATGCTCTATCGCGATTTAATTGGTTGGGTTGCAGCCCATGCCCGGTCCACAAGAGGGAACTGGCAGAGCCCCGGTGGCTGACTGGTGGCTAGTGAAGTTGTGCTTGGGCGACGATGAGACGGAGGCAGCCGCGGCACCAGCGACGACAACAGACAGGGCGAGAACGCGAACGAGCAGTTTCATAATTGGTTACCCCTCACGCGGAAATCTTGAAGAAGATGTTGGATTGGATAGCACTTCTATGGTAGTGCAGGATAGGCCTTAAGTCTAGCCTTTTCAACTACATCGAAAGTATCGCACTCCTAAGTAACTAAAGTAATATAATTCTTCGGTAATCTACTCTAAGGTAATATATTTAGTTACCTGTCCTGCATGTTCGTAATGTGCGCGCCCGACCCGGTGAGGCCGGGATTCCGCGTGGTAAAATAATGGCAGGCAGAATTCGCTCAAAGCCCTCGTGTTTCAAGCGGTTATTCCCCAAATTAATCACCGCAAAAGAGTGCTCTGCGCAGCTCAGAGCTGCGAGGTCCGGGGCGAACATTCCGCGAATGGACAATTATGGCGACTGAACCCCGCGAATTAAATCCGCTCCCTGAGGGCAACGGAGACTACACCGGCGAAAACATCAAGATCCTTGAGGGACTCGAGGCCGTTCGCCTTCGGCCTGCGATGTACATCGGTTCGACGGGCGACATGGGACTGCATCACCTGGTTTACGAAGTAGTAGACAACTCCGTGGACGAAGCGCTGGCCGGCTACGCTAAGAAAATTGATGTCACGATCCACGTCGACAACTCGATCACGGTTGTTGATGACGGACGCGGCATCCCGGTCGATATGAAGACGCTGCCCAACGGTGAGGTAATGCCTACGGTCCAAGTCGTACTGACCAAGCTGCACGCCGGTGGCAAATTCGACTCCTCAACCTACAAAGTCTCAGGCGGTCTGCACGGCGTGGGTGTCAGCTGCGTCAACGCGCTCTCGCAGGAGTTCAACGTTGAGATCTGGCGCGATGGTCACACCTGGGAGATGGATTTCAGCTGTGGCGATCCGACAAGTGAGCTGCGCAAGACCGGCGTGAGCAAAAAACGCGGAACCAAGGTTCACTTCCTGCCGGATAAGACCATCTTTTCGACAACCGAATACAACTACGACACGCTGGCGCAGCGCCTCCGCGAGCTGGCATTTCTGAATAAGGGACTCGAGATCACGTTGACCGATGAGCGCACGGTCGATGCGAAGACCGGCGACTCGAAGCACGCCGAATTCAAATACGCGGGCGGCATCGCGGAGTTCGTGAAGCACCTGAACCGGGGAAAATCCGTGCTGCACGACAAGCCGATCCTGATGGAGGCCCAGCGCGAAAAGGTGGAGATCGAGATCGCGCTGCAATACAACGACAGCTATTCTGAGTCGGTCTTCAGCTTTGCGAACAACATCAACACCGTGGATGGCGGCTCGCATCTCTCTGGATTCCGCACGGCTCTGACGCGGACCATCAATGCGATCGGACAGCAGCTTGGACTCTTTAAAGACGTGAAGGAGAACCTGAGCGGCGACGACGTGCGTGAGGGCCTGGTGGCCGTGGTGAGCGTGAAGCTGCCGCAGCCGCAATTTGAAGGCCAGACCAAGGGCAAGCTGAATTCCGATATTGCCGGTGTCGTGCAAGCCTTCGTAAACGAGCGGCTCGGAATGTACCTGGAGCAGAACCCGCCGGTCGCACGCAAGATCATCAACAAGGCGATCGAGGCGGCGCGTGCGCGGGAGGCAGCACGTAAAGCTCGCGATCTTACGCGGCGCAAAGGTGCGCTCGACGGCGGCGGACTGCCGGGCAAGCTGGCGGATTGCTCCGAGCGCAATCCTGACCGCTGCGAGTTGTATCTGGTCGAGGGCGAGAGCGCAGGCGGCACGGCAAAACAGGGCCGCGACCGGCGCTTCCAGGCGATTCTTCCGCTGAAGGGCAAGATTCTGAACGTCGAGAAGGCGCGCTACGATAAGATGCTCGGACACGAAGAAATCCGCGCCATGATCACCGCGCTCGGCACGGGCATTGGCAAGGACGACTTCGATCCGGCAAAGCTGCGCTACGGCAAGATCATCCTGATGACCGACGCGGACGTCGATGGCTCGCACATCCGCACGCTGCTGCTGACATTCTTCTTCCGCCACATGACGGAGCTGATCAAGAGGGGCAACATCTACATTGCCCAGCCGCCGTTGTTCAAGATCAAGAAGGGCCGGTCTGAACAATATGTAAAAGATGAGCGCGAGCTGAATCGCGTGGCGATCAAGCGCGCTTCCGAGGGCATGATCGTGCGGCACGGCGAGAATGCCAGCCACATCGAGGGCGGCGAACTGACGCGCTTCATGGGTTACCTGAACGAGTATCTGGGTTTCGTGGAGAAGGTGGACAAGCGCATCCGCAATGAGCAACTGACGGAGCTGATTGCGCGGTCGGAGTTGACGCACCGCGCCGATTTTACCTCGAAGAACGGAAACGAGGTGCCAGCCAAGCTGAACGAGTTGCATGAGCGTCTTGTTGAGAAGGCGGACGAGTTCAACATCAAGGTAAACAAGCCGGTAGAAGACGAAGAACATCACACCTGGTCGGTCTGCTATTCCGACGCGCAGGGTGCCCAGCGGTGCATCGACTGGACCATGGCCTCGAGTCCGGAATTCCGGCAGATGATGTCGAAGTATTCGCAGATCAGCCAGTATCTCGAGCCGCCGTTCTTGATCGAGTACTCAGCGAAAAACCCGCAGGAGCCGACAGCGGACGAGCCGGAGGGCACGGAGTTCGAGGAAGGCCAGACGCCGGCGAAGGTGAAGGCTGAGGCGAAAGCTGCGCGGCGCGCATCGCGTGTTCTGCACGAGCCGGTCGAAAAGGAAACGGCGCGCCAGCTGTTTGCCTACATCGTCGAACAGGGCAAGAAGGATTACGATGTGCAACGCTACAAGGGTCTGGGAGAGATGACTTCGCCGCAGCTCTGGGAGACGACGATGGACCCTGAGCGGCGAACGTTGCTGCAGGTGAAGCTCGAGGATATCGCCGAAACCGAGTCGATCTTTACGACTCTCATGGGCGAGGACGTGGAGTCGCGACGCAAGTTCATCGAAGACAACGCGCTCGACGTGAAAAACCTGGATATTTAATTTTCCAGCGCCGCGGTTCGCGCGAGAGGCGAATGCTTTCAAAGCGTTCGCCTCTTCGCTTTAGTGGTGCATCATGAATCATCGAAGGATTTTTATCTCCTTCTCGCGTAATCTGACGATGGCGCACTGCCGCCGGGTGCGCGAGACTGAGACAAGAAAGTGATGCCACGGCAGGCCATGCCCATCGATCTCGAAATCTGCGTCAGTTCGGTTGAATCCGCAATCGCCGCATGCGCGGGAGGCGCGAAGCGCGTTGAGCTTTGCAGCGCGTTAAGCGAAGGCGGTATCGCGCCTAGCGCGGGTTTGATCGATGCGGTGCGAGCGGCTGTAGCGATGGACGTATTTGTGATCATCCGGCCGCGGGGCGGCGATTTTGCCTACTCCGATCGCGAATTTGACGTCATGCGCAGGGACATTATCGAGGCAAAGACACGGGGGGTCAACGGTGTGGTGCTGGGCATCCTGACCGTGGATGGCGCCGTTGACGTCCCCCGCACGAGGGAGCTGATCGACCTCGCGCGGCCGCTCGAAGTTACGTTTCATCGCGCATTCGATCTTTGCAAGGACCTGGATCGCGCTCTCGAAGCCGTTGTCGATTGCGGCGCCGACCGGATCCTGACCTCCGGCGGAGAGGCGGATGCGCTGCAAGGGGCCGGTCGCATTGCGCAGTTGCGGGAAAGGGCGGGCGATCGAATCGCCATCATGGCCGGGGGCCGCATCCGCAGCTGGAATGCGAGGGAACTTGCGCTCCGCAGCGGCATCCGCGAGGTTCACAGCTCGCTGAACAATGGCGCGTCCTCTCCAGGCGCTGGCCTACATCCACGCGATAGCGGCAGAGTCGAATTTTGTGTGCTCGAGGCTGATGTGCGAGCGTTCAAGGCTGTTCTCGATTCGATTGCTCTCTGAACCTGACAAGGCAGGCCTTCGCTCCGCTGAAGAAACCCGCTCCGCCCAGGATGGCACAGTTACAAAAATCCTCTAATATATCGTGATACGATATATATGTCATGTTAGCTCCCGATGTCTCGGATCATCTGCTCAGTACGCTAGCCGAATTTCGGTTTGAGCTGCGCCGTTTCCTGCAGTTCAGCGAATGCGCGGCCATCGAGGCGCGCCTGCATCCTCAGCAGCATCAATTGCTTCTCCAGATTGCCGGCGCTGCGGAGGGAACCCCGGTGACGATCGCCTATGCAGCTGTACGGCTGGGCTTGAAGCACAACAGCACTGTCGAGTTGGTCGACCGTTCAGAGCACGAGGACCTGATCGAGAGGACGGCGGACAAAGACGACCGGCGCCGGGCCATTTTGCGCCTGACACGAAAGGGCCGGCAAGTGCTGCACAAACTCGCGGGGGATCATGCACGTGAGCTAAACGAGATGGCGCCGCGCCTGGTCAAGACATTACAGCGCGTGCAGTCGCATGCCCGAGTAACCGTGGAGGCCAGATGAGGTCACGGCCTTCGGGATTGCGGGATTTTACTGTCGATCGCCGTACCTGGTTCCTCTCCGCTGTATCGATTGTGATTGGAACCGGAGGAGCGGCTCTTGCCGTGCTGCTTCTGCGCGCCATCGCACTTGCGACGAACATCTTCTTCTACCACCGTCTGAGCCTGGCCATTGTGGGTCCGGCAGGATCGAATGAGCCGCACATCGCGATGATGCTCGCTCCCGTGTTGGGCGGGCTGATTGTCGGGCTGATGGCCCGATACGGATCAGACAAGATCCGTGGTCATGGGATTCCAGAAGCGATCGAAGCAATCCTCTTGCGGGGAGCACGCGTGGAGCCGAAGATCGCTGTGCTCAAGCCTGTTTCTGCGGCGATTGCCATCGGATCGGGCGGTCCTTTCGGGGCTGAGGGCCCAATCATCATGACGGGCGGGGCGTTTGGTTCGCTGGTCGCCCAGTGGCTGAAGCTTTCCGATGCCGAGCGGACGACTTTGCTGGTGGCCGGAGCTGCGGCGGGCATGTCCGCTACATTCTCCGCACCGATCGCGGCGATCCTGCTTGCCGTGGAACTGCTCCTGTTCGAATGGCGGCCGCGGTCATTGGTGCCGGTTGCAGTTGCCAGCGTAACGGCCGGGGCGCTGCGTCTGTGGTGGCTCGGCGCCGGACCGCTCTTCCCTGTTGACCTGTCGGCGGATATTCACCTCGAGCAGTTGCTGCTGATTGCGGTGCCCTTGGGCATCGTGGTCGGTCTTGCGGCGGCAGGCCTCAGCCGGCTTATGTACGGACTCGAGGACGGATTCGAGCACTTTTGCGGCCGGATGAATATTCACTGGATGTGGTGGCCCGCGATTGGCGGGATCGGCATCGGCATCGGCGGCTATTTCTTTCCGCGCGGCCTTGGCGTGGGCTACGACAACATCGCCGAACTGCTCAGGGGCAACGCGCCGCTCGCGTTCATGCTCGGCCTGGTGGTTGCAAAGTCGCTAATGTGGGCCTTCTCGCTGAGTTCCGGAACCTCGGGCGGTGTGCTTGCACCACTACTCATGATCGGCGCAGCCATTGGTGAGCTTGGAGCCTGGATGCTGCATCTTCCCGGCCAGACGCAGGCGCTCTGGGCGCTGATGGGGATGGGTGCGATGTTGGCCGGCGCGCTCGGCGTTCCGTTGACGGCGGTGCTCTTCTCTCTGGAGTTGACGCACGCGTTGCCGGCAATTCTGCCACTGGTGCTTGCGTGCACGGCAGCCTATCTGGTGACTTCGCTGATCATGCCGCGCTCGATCCTCACGGAGAAGCTGAGCCGGCGCGGGTATCACCTCTCGCGCGAATACGGGGTCGATCCGCTGGAGCTGTTGACGGTGGCCGAGGTGATGACAGAGCTGCCGACTGGAGACGCAGTGACCATAGGAAAGGCAGACCGTCTTCCGGACTCCTATGTCTTCAGCGACGAAACCTGCCGGGCTGTTGCCGAGGAGATGGCGACGACGGGCTTCCTGAGTCTGCTGGTCATCGACCGCGAGTCAAACCAGCTGGTCGGCAGCGTAGGTGCAGGTGAACTGCTGGCGGGCAGACGCCGCGCGGTCAAGCGCGAATCGGAACGCAGCATTGCGTTTCAATTCGAATTCCAGCGTCCCATCGGCTCAGACGGATCGTAGCGCCGCGACGGGATCGGCCGACGCGGCCCGAATCGCGGGCAACGCCGATGCGAGCAGTGCGATGGCGATCATGATCAGGACGCTCGCGGTGTAGATGAGCGGATCGGTGGCGCTGACCTCGAAAAGGAAGGAGCTTACGAGACGCGACACCGCGAACGATCCGATCATGCCGAGTACGCAGCCGATGAGTGCAAGCTTTGTACCGGATAAAAGCACCAGCCTTGCAATGCCGCTGCGCTGTGCTCCGAGAGCCATGCGGATGGCGATCTCCTGTGTGCGGATCGAGATGGAAAACGCCACTACGGCGTAGATCCCGGTAATGGCGAGGACGAGCGCGCCGATGGCGAAGAGGGTCATGAGGTCGGTGTTGAAGCGGCGGGGCGCCTCGACGTTGGAGACCACGCTGGTCATCGGCTGGATCTGTTGCAGCGGAAGCAGAGGATCGATCCCGGCGACGGTTTCACGCAGGGTCTGGGTGATCTGGTCCGCGGGCAGAGTTGAGCGCACCGTGATGAAGCCACCGGCAGGATTGACGAGGTTTGCCGAAGCGTTGGCACCGAAGAGAATGGCGGGCTGTTCCATCGGAACATACCACTCATCTTCATTCGGACGATCGGGAGAGCCGATTTTCGTGTCGGCGACGACACCAACGATTGTGGCCCAGGGCAGGCCCTTCCTTGGATTGCCGACGTGCATGCGTTTGCCGATCGCGCTCTGACCAGGCCAGTAATGATCGGCCATGGATCGATTGATGATGGCCACGAGCGGTGCTCCTTCGCGATCCTGCAGGGTGAAGGAACGTCCTTCGAGCAACGGGATTTCCATGGACTGGAAGTAGTCGCCGTACACGGCGCCGAAGACGGCGAATTGCACCTTCCAGCCTTCGGTTGGCTGGCCCTCGATGGTGTAGGCAGCCCGTCCATAGAACTCCGAGCCTGGGACGAGGTTGCTGATGCCGACGGCGACGATGCTCGGCTTACCCGAGAGACGGCTGACAACTTCACGATTGAAATTGTCTGCCGCGACGTAGGTGCTGTACTGGTTCATCGGCAGTTGAAACCCTGCCACCAGCACGCGGTCGGGACGAAAGCCCGGATCGACTGCGAGCATCTTCTGGTAGCTGCGCAGAAAAGCCCCGCAAGTGGTGAGCAGAACCAGGGCGATGGCAATTTCGGCTGCTATGAGCGCGGAACGCAGCCACGCATGGTTTTTGCCGCCGGAGCCGCTCCTGGCATTGTCTTTGAGCGTATCGGTGATGTTCGCCTGCACCGCCGCGAATGCCGGCGC
>Ga0126381_100005620_pt1 | contig 13830 bp, 14 predicted proteins | sample PanSoiMetPlot_28_FD_96465 | JGI IMG/M metagenome (GOLD analysis project Ga0126381, IMG submission 96465) | Tropical forest soil microbial communities from Panama - MetaG Plot_28 | ecosystem: Environmental > Terrestrial > Soil > Tropical forest > Bulk soil | place: Panama | collected 2016-02-17
CCCAGAGGAGTTCACGCACGACTCTTCAGCCCAGCGCGCCAAGTGGTTCAAGGTCGGACTTGAATCGGGCGACATCAGGCAATGCAATACGTTTGCTTCGCGCAACCCACAAACGCCGCCTGGAAATCGTCGACCTTGAGGCGCACGAAAAGCGTTTCGGCAGTCGATAGTGGTCTAGCCGCAACGGGTCGATTTCGAGGTTGGGACCTGCTTTCCGGATTGCGACTCTTAGCCCACCCCCCGTTTCAATTTTTGTGCAGCGTCGGAGATAGGGCTCGCATGCGCGCTGCCTGAGCGCGACAACTTTTACCCGCCTGCCCCGTCGCGCTTGTGCGCGGTCGGCTTTGACGGTCTTAGGATTCTTTGTATCCGCTTGCCCGTACAGCGCGTTACTGATACGCCCTCGCCAAATCGCTGGCACACCCCTTGCGGCTTGTGCCGCAAAGGTTGCTTTCGCCAATGTCCGAGGCTCTCGCCTGACGTTGCTTGTCACGTTGCGACCTAGGGCGCGGTATGCCGTTGGCGAATGCCCGGACTTAGGTGCATGGGCGTTGATTAACGCAATCGACCACGCAGCGAAACTCCGGCCATTCCTCAACACGGTTAGCGACGAAATGTAAGGAGAACTCCGATGAGCGCAACGGACTTGGTCTTCCCCGTCCTCCTAGCCGCGTCGGCGGTGGTTGGAATTGGCTGCGTCATCCTTGGTCTGCTCGCCGAACGGCGACAGAATAGAACTAAACGTTAACGTAGTCGAATCGACGGACGGCACTCGCGCCCTCCTGGCATTCAAGTCGGTTTTCGGGATTGCAACTTCTTTTACCCGCCCATGGTTTGAATTCTTGTGACAGCGTCGGAAGCGGCCTAACGCGGATTTCATAGGGGGCGGGATTTTGCTCCCCCGGCCCTACCACAAAGAATCCAGCGCCACGAACGGTCGCGCTCCATCACGGTCCGCCGCACTCGCTTGGTACGCCTACAAGCGCGACTGCCCAGCGTCCGTCGGGTGTTGGGGCAGGACTCCAGCCCAAGAGCAGCCGCAGCACTGTCGAACCATCACTTTCCGATTCCAACCGCGATCGCCGGGCGGCCTTCTACTTTCTTCTCTACGAGTTCCTTCAACTTGGGGAAGATAGTCTTATACCAATTTCGCGTTCCGCCAGCGCTTACTACGTGCACTCTGTCGACGTAAATCGACCAAGCAGGGACGAGACCCGAAGCTCGCCGGGTAGGCAACGCATCATCCCGCAACCACGCCTGCTCTGGTGTGAAATGATCTGGGGTAAACGCACCGCGTAGTGTCGGTCTTTCGACTTCGATATAGGTCACTTGACTGAAACCCGGCCACCGCTCTAGGTCGCCTTTCCCGCCAAGCGATCCCTTCCAGGCCGCGCAGTAGTGGCAATCGTTCGCTGTCCATAGCACAAGGACGATTTCCGAACTCTGGGCAACCTCCTGTGCGAGTACTGAGGCGGTGAAAAAAGCCAGTGACACTACACACAGACGCACACATCGCACCATGATGTCCCCATCCCAACGTTCCGTTTCCTGCCTTTAAGAAGCGCAGCAAGCTAATTCCCTCGGCCAGTTTGCTTCACGCCACCGCGACCGTCCAGGGGTCAGCCGCTGCGGGCTTCGAGTGCCCCGTGTGCGGTCACCGCCGCTACTACCGTAGCTTGGTTCAGCGTGAACGGCAGCGACCGTATCGAACAGTGCTATGCGGGAATTCAGCGAGCGACCCGGAAAACGGTCATCGGCTCGATCCTTTGAATTTGTGTCGGCGTCGGAAACGGCTTAACGCGGAATTTCAGAGCGCAACAATTTGCTCCCCCAGGGGGTATTGAATGGGGCCCCCTTTCGCTGTGGGTTTCAGCAATTGCCTTTCGAAGGTTAGGTTAGCGCTCGCTAACTTACAGGGTTTGGGGCTGGTTTGGGGGCAGGTTCGGAGAATTCGACGCACTACGCCCCGCAATGTGAATGTCACACCTCACTCAAACCCCCGATTCACCCGCAAAAAAAGGGAGCACCGAGTGCTCCCCATTCTGTTTGCATGGTGTGTTACTTACCGGCGCCGCCGTGGTAGCTGTTGACGCAATCCCAGTATGCGCTGGGAGCCGCAAAGCGGCACTTCATGTCAGCCGCTGGGTTGGGTTGCTCAGCTGGCTGGGCTGTGACGACCGCTGGTGACTCAACGATCACCGGGGCCGGCGCTGGTTGCACCACCACGACCGCGCTGTTATCCGGTGTATAAGGCGCCGGTGCCGGGGTTACTACGGTTTGGGCCGCTGCCACCGAAGCGACGCCGCCAAATATCAGGGCTAGAAGCAAAGCGCTCAGCTTATGACTTCGCATGTACACTCCTTTCGCAAAAGTTATTCGCGTTGCGCGAGAAATCCGTTCTTGCACTGCAAGACGCTTCTCGTATTAATTGGGTCAAGTCGAACGAGCAAAGTTTCCAATCGGATCGTGTTTCAGACTGGATAGCATCTGCATCGCACGGACGTCCTACACCCCGGTTCTGGAGCGCCTACAAATGCGTCCTTCCATATTTGCGTTCGCAGTATTGTTGCTCTTGCTCGCTGCGACCGCGCACGGTGAAGTCGATCGTGCCGCGAACGATTCGTTTGTCATTGTTTTTAACCAGAGCGTCGACGCCGCTCCAGCCAAAGTCTATGCAGCGATCACTCGCATCGACCAATGGTGGAGCAGCGATCACACCTATTCGGGCGATGCCTCGAACTTGAGCCTTGGCGCTGATGCTGGAGGTTGCTGGTGTGAACGCTGGAAGGATGGCAGTGTCGATCATGGCCGCGTGATTCTCGCCATGCGCGACAAACTGCTGCGGGTGCAGACAGCGCTCGGACCGCTGCAAAGCAAGGCCGTTAATGGCGTCCTCACTTTCCAGCTCAAGCCCGAGGGAGGATCGACGCTGCTCACGCTCTCCTACCGGGTCAACGGTAGCGCTGCGAGTGCCCTGGATAAGGACGCGCCGCTGGTCGACAAGGTACTCGGCGAGCAGTTCGCCCGGCTCGTGCGCTACATCGAAAAAGGGAAACCCGCCGAATAGGCGAGGGTTCAGACGAGCGGAACGACCTTGATGACTTCTTCAGCGGTAGTCATGCCGCTGTCGATCTTGGCGGCGCCGGAGACGCGCAGCGGCTTCATACCCTCGCGATAGGCCTGCTCGCGGATCACCGCGTCGTCGGACTCGGCATGAATCAGCCGGCGCAACGCCGGCGTGAGCGTCATGATCTCGTAGAGTCCCATGCGTCCGTAGAAACCGGTCATCCTGCACTCGAGGCATCCGACTTGGGCGTAAGGCTGCCGCGGGAGATCGGCCACGAAGGGCGCGGTGAGCATGCGCCAGATTTCCTCGTCGAGCGGTTCTGCCGGTTGCTTGCAGTGCGGGCAGAGCGTCCGCACCAGCCGCTGCGCCATGACGCCGAGAACGGTCGAGCTGATCAGATACGAAGGAATGCCAAGGTCGAGCAGCCGGGTGATCGCCGTCGGTGCGTCGTTGGTGTGCAGGGTGGAAAGGACGAGGTGTCCCGTCAGCGCCGCCTGCACCGCCATCTCGGCGGTATCCTTGTCGCGAATCTCGCCCACCATGATGATGTCGGGGTCCTGCCGCATCAGTGTTCGCACCCCGCTCGCGAAGTCGACGCCGATCACCGGCTGAACCTGCATCTGGTTGAATTCCGGAGCGATCATTTCGATCGGGTCTTCGATCGAGCAGACGTTCACTTCCGGCGTGGCGAGCAACTTCATCGTCGAGTAAAGCGTGGTCGTCTTGCCCGACCCCGTGGGCCCGGTCACCAGCACGATGCCGTTGGGCTCCTTGATCATCTTCTCCCAGCGCTCACGATCCTCGTTGGTGAAGCCCAATTCCGTGAAGTCGCGGACGAGCACTTCGGGCGTGAAAATGCGCATCACGAGTTTCTCGCCGAATGCTGTGGGCATGGTCGAGATGCGCAGCTCGATCTCACCGCCGCCCGGCGACACTGTCTTGATCCGCCCGTCCTGCGGCCGGCGCTTCTCGACGATCTCCATGCGCGCCAGGAGCTTGATTCGGCTGGTCATCGCCAGCAGCACGGGGATCGGAATCGCGTAGACCTGATGCAATACCCCGTCGATGCGAAAGCGCACCACGCCGGCATCGCGGCGCGGCTCGATGTGAATGTCGGACGCGCGCTGCTCAAACGCGTATTGCCAGAGCCAATCGACGATGTGAACGACATGCTGATCGTTGGCGTCCAAATTGCCGCGGTTGCCGAGTTCGACCAGCTGCTCGAAATTGCGCGCCAGCGAGATGTCACCCTGCGAAGTCTCCTGCGCCTTTTTCATCGACCTGGCGAGCGTGAAAAACTCGCCGATGTAGCGACGAATGTCCTGCGGATTAGCGAAGACCAGGTCGATCCTCATATGGATCATCTGCTCAAGCTCGTCCGCCCAGGCGCGTACGAAGGGTTCGCTGGTGGCGACGGTTAGCACGCCCGATTTCACCGCCACCGGCAGGATGCGGTAGCGCTCGGCATAGGCGATCGACATGGTCTGAGTGACAGCGACCAGGTCGATCTTCAGCGGATCGATGTGCTGATAGCGCACGCCCAACTTACCGGCCAGCCATTCGACAAGGAAGTCCAGCGTGAGCGGCTTCTTGGGACCGCTGAGCGCACGCCATTTCTGATCAGCGATCAGCTCGAGAGGAGTGTCGAAGCGCTGGGTCCGCGAGCGCGCGGTCTTTTCGGCATCGGCGGCCGAGACCAAACCGTCGGCGACTAGGAGCTTGAGGATGTCTTCGAGACGCAGGCGCCGATCGGCTGCCCGCGCCGCGCGAGCAGGAGCGGGCCGCGCACTTGAGGGCGAAACGGCATTGGGCGGCGAGATCCTTGCCGGCGCGATCGGTTTGGCTGAAGACATTGTCATACTATAACCCGGAGGGGGAGCCTCCGGACAGCGGCGCTATACTGGAATTCGGGGGTTGTTGTAATGAGCGCACAGCTTGTCGTTATTCGAGCCGACATTACGACGCTTACGGTCGACGCGATCGTCAATGCTGCCAACACTACCCTGCTCGGTGGCGGCGGCGTCGACGGGGCGATCCATCGAGCAGCAGGACCAGATCTCGTGGCCGAATGCCGCACCCTGGGCGGCTGTTCGACCGGAGACGCCAAGCTTACGCGCGGTTACAGATTACCTGCACGACATGTGATCCACACCGTGGGCCCGGTGTGGCACGGCGGGCGGACCGGCGAACCGGAATTGCTGGCGGCGTGCTACCGGCGTTCGCTGGAGGTTGCGGCGGAGCATGCGCTCAAAACCATCGCCTTCCCGGCCATCAGCTGCGGAGCCTACGGGTTTCCGCTGCAGCTGGCGGCGCCGATCGCCGTTGCCACGGTGCGCGGCTTCTCGCGACTCGATGCTCTGGAGCGCGTGTTGTTCGTCTGCGCCAGCGCCGAGGTGGTCAAAGCATACGAGGCTGCGCTGATCAAGCGCTAGGTCGCCGGTCGCTGTCAATCCGCGTCGCGATCCGCGGTCTCGGTGTCGCGGCGAGCTGGCGCAGCGACCTCCTCCTCGGGTACCTGGAACACCGTGCGCAGATAGGCAACGTACGAGGGATCGTAATCCATCGCCTTCGAAGGCTCATCGCTGATCTTGGCAACAGGTTGTCCGTTGCATCGGGTCATCTTGATCACGATTTGGATCGGCTCGTGGCCAAGATCGTTGGTGAGATTGGTTCCGATGCCGAACGCGGTCTGGATCCGGCCCTTGAAGTATTCGAAAAGCTCAATGGCCAGCGGAACGTTCAGCGAGTCTGAGAACACCGCCACCTTGCTCCGCGGATCGATGCGCATCCTGCGGTAATGCGCGATCAATTTCTCGCCCCACTCGAAAGGATCGCCCGAGTCGTGCCGTACGCCGTCGAAGAGCTTGCAAAAGAACAGATCGAAGTCGCGCAGGAAAGCATTCATGCCGCAGACGTCGGAAAGGGCGATGCCTAGGTCGCCGCGGTACTCGCGGGCCCAGGTGTTGAAAGCGAATACCTGCGAGTCCCGCAGGCGCGGACCAACCGCCTGGCACGCCTGCAGGTATTCATGCGCCATGGTGCCCAGCGGCGTGAGCTCGTGTTGCAGGCCGAAGTAGACGTTGCTGGTGCCGACGAACTTGGCGCCGATGCCGTCGCGAAGCGTGCGTACGACTTCATCCTGCCAGGCGCGGGAGAAGCGGCGGCGCGTGCCGTAATCGGCGATGCGGAACTCGGGGTCGGGAACGGCATTGATCTGGGCGATCTTGGTGGCGAGCCGCTTGCGGCCTTCGGCGAAGTTGGGATGCGGCTGGTTCTTGCGAAGGTAAAGCTCGCTCACGATGGCGAGCACGGGAACCTCGAACAGAATCGTATGCAGCCAGGGTCCGTCGATCACAATTTCGATTTCGCCTGGTTCGACCGCCGAAGGATGCACGCTTACGAAACGCTCCTCGAGGCGAAACAGCGCCAGCAGATCGACAAAATCACTTTTGAAAAAACGCCACCGTCGCAGGTAATCGAGCTCGCGTTGTGAAAATCCGAGCGTGCACAGGCCGGCGATTTCGCGCTTGATGTCGGGAACGAGCGGCGTGAGATCCACGCCCGCCGTTCGGCACTTGAACCGATACTCCACGTGCGCACCCGGGAAGTGGTGCAGCACCACCTGCATCATAGTGAACTTGTACAGGTCGGTATCGAGCAGCGACTCGATGATCATGCGCGAGCGTCGAATGCAGGTGATGTCGTCATGTTACCCGCTGCGGGACACGGCGGCCAACCACCCGCTTGATCTTGGATTTCGCGGACTTGCCCCACCCGCCACGACATGGAAATTCGCCGGTCGCCCCGCTATCATCGGGCATCCGCCGCCGGAGCCCATCGATGCTGGTCAATTGCGTCGCCTACCAGGAAGGTCGCAAGCTTGCCGATATTCCCAAGGAGGACATCAGCGAGTACGTCAAGCGCCCGGATTGTTTCGTGTGGGTGGCGCTTAAGGACCCCGACGCCGCGGAACTGGAGGAGATGCGCGAGGAGTTCGGTCTACACGAGCTTGCGGTGGAGGATGCACGCAACGGCCATCAGCGTCCCAAGATCGAGGAATACGGCGATTCGTTGTTCGCGGTGCTGCACACCGTGGAGATGCGCGACGAGGACCTTAGCGTCGGCGAAGTCGACATCTTTGTCGGCCCCAACTATGTCCTGTCGACTCGAGTCGGCACCGAACGCGGATTCGCGGATGTTCGCGCGCGCTGCGAGCACGAACCGGAGTTGCTCAAGCACGGCGCGGCCTATGTTTTCTACGCGCTCATGGACAAGGTGGTCGATCGCTACTTCCCGGTGCTCGACACGCTGGAAACCGAGCTCGAGTCCATCGAGGAGAAAATCTTTGTCAAGAACGTCGCCCGGGCCAACATCGAAGCGCTGTACGCATTGAAGCGCAAGCTGATGACGCTCAAGCACGCTGTCGATCCGCTCTTGGAGGCCGTCGGCAAGCTCTACGGCGGTCGCGTACCGCAAATATGTGCCGGAATGGGCGAATATTTCCGTGACGTCTTCGACCACCTTCAGCGGCTGCACGGAACAATCGAGGGCATTCGCGACATGCAGACCACGGCGATCCAGGTCAACCTCGGCATGATTAACTTGAACGAGACCGAGGTAACCAAGAAGCTCGCCGGCTGGGCGGCGATTATCGCAGTGCCGACGCTGATCGCCGGCGTCTGGGGCATGAACTTTAAGCACATGCCCGAGCTTGAATTGGATTATGGCTACCCGCTGGCGATTGCAGCGATGATCGGGATCGATATCGCTCTCTACGTCTGGTTCAGGAAGATCCGCTGGCTGTAGGGCGGACCTTAAGCATCTCCTAGCTGCGTCAGCGAACCCGGCCCTCACCGTCCGCGGTAACGGGCTTTACCGGGATGACGCGCTTACCGGTGGGTGGCGAGTGCCACGTAGGCTGCAGCGTCACATGCTCGATGTGGAAGCGCTCGACGAGCAGCCGCTGTGCCGCAGCGAGTGTCTCCGGCCATTTCACCGGCTCGGTGATGAGCACGTGCGCGGATAGCGCGGCGCGGTCGCTGCTCATGTACCAGACGTGAAGATCGTGGATGGCCGAGATGCCGGCGACTTGCGCCAATGCGCGGCCGATTTCCTCGTAGTCCAGGTGCGTCGGCACACCCTCCATCAGAACGCCCGTCGACTGGGCGAGCAGCCGCCATGTCGATCTCAGGATCAACAGGCAAACGGCGAGCGAAAGAATGGGATCGATGGGAAACCAGCCGGTGAACACGATCACCGCGCCGGCCACGATCGCTGCCACCGAGCCGAGCATATCGGACAGCACATGCAACAGCGCTGCGCGCACGTTGAGCGAGCCTTCGGCGCGCATCAGAATCCACGCGGAGCCGAGGTTGGCCAGCAGGCCGATGAAGGCGACACCCAGGACCAGAGCCCCGGCAACCGGTTGCGGTGCAAGCAGGCGCCGCACGGCCTCGATGGCAATGAATACGACCAGCGCGAGCAATGCAAGCGCGTTAACAAACGCGGCCAGCACTTCGGCGCGCGCGTACCCGTAGGATGCCCGGTGTGACGGAGGTCGCTGGGCGATCCAGTGCGCAAGCAAGGCCAGGCCGAGGGAGGCGGCATCCGCCCCCATGTGCCCCGCATCCGAGATGAGGGCAAGAGATCCCGCGAGCCACCCGCCGATCGCCTCGACGGCAGCGAACGTGGCAGTGAGGACAAGCGCCCAGGTGAGGGCGCGCACGGTCCCCGAGCTCGCGGCGCGCGTGCCGGGAGAGCTTCGGCGCACGGGCAGGGCATCCGACGTATGCCGGTGCCCAGACGATCCATGACGATGGGCATGCATGCCAGCTACTCTCGCGGGACCATTGTCGGCCAACGCAGCGCCGGTCGCAACGCACTACGCGACCTTGCCTCACCGTCGCTCAGGCGCTCATGACGGCGCCAAAGGTAAAATGCCGCCATGACCCGCCCGGCTCTTTCGCTCGCCGACCGCATCGATGCCTTGCTGCCGCAAACACAATGCCGTCGCTGCGGACATGGTGGATGTCGTCCCTACGCCGAGGCTATTGCGTCGGGTGCCGATCCGATCAATCGTTGCCCCCCGGGCGGAGAGGCCGTGATTCTCAAGCTGGCGAGGCTCCTTGATGTGCCGGCTCAGCCGCTCGACCCGGGATACGGACCCGAACAGAAGTTGAGCGTCGCGCGCATCGATGAAGCCGCCTGCATTGGTTGCACGCTTTGCATCGCCGCCTGCCCGGTCGATGCCATTGTCGGCGCCGCGAAGCATATGCACACCGTGCTCGCGAGTCACTGCACGGGTTGTGAGCTCTGCCTGCCGCCGTGCCCGGTCGACTGCATCGCGATGATTGCCGTCGCACACGACTGGAGCCGCGAAGATGCGGATCGTGCTCGCACCCGCTGCCAAGCGCGAAACGCCCGCCTTGCGCGAGACAAGGCTTCGAGTCGCCGCAGGGCTCGAAGCAACCGACAGCGCGGCGCGAGGCAAGCCGCCATCGCCGCAGCCTTTGAGCGAGCGCGCGCGAGACGCGCCGCAGCTCGCCAAGAGCGATGACGCCGCTCAAGCGCTGGCTGCTGATCGCGTCGTTCGCAACCATGTCCTCCGCAGGCACATTACAGGCAGCATCTCCGGAAGAGACCCCTCTTGATACTGCTGCGCTCGACCGCTGGTGGGATTTTGAACGCCCGGCCGAATCGGAGTCGAGGTTTCGCGCCGAGCTCGAGCGTCTGCCGACGGGCTCGGCAGCGCGGCTCGAGCTATTGACACAGGTTGCGCGTGCACAGGGTCTGCAGCGGCACTTCGATGCCGCGAGCGCGACACTCGATCAGGTGCAAAGCGCCATGGCGGGACGAGCTGCACGGGTCGAGATCCGCTATCTGCTCGAGCGCGGCCGGATTTATAACTCCTCGGGAGATCCGGCAAGGGCAGTTCCACTGTTCCAGGATGCCCTGGCGCGCGCTCGCGCGGCCGGGGAAGATTTCCTCGCCATCGACGCCGCGCACATGCTGGGCATCGCCGCAGCGGCGGATGCGCGTCTTGCCTGGAACCTCGAAGCAGTGGCGCTGACCGAGCGCAGCAGCGACGAGCGTTCCAAGCGCTGGCTCGCCTCGCTTTATAACAACATCGGCTGGACCTATCACGATCGCGGTGAATACGCGAAGGCGCTCAAGTACTTCGAGCAGGCATTGCCGTTGCGGGAAGCGCGCGGCGACCCAGTCAACATAAGGATTGCACGGTGGGCGATCGCTCGCGCCTACCGTTCGCTCGGGCGTTACGACGAAGCGCTGGCGATTCAGCGCCAGCTTCTCTCGGAGACGATCGCCGCCAACGCCCCCGATGGTTACATCCATGAGGAGTTGGGCGAGCTGTTGTTCATCCGCGGCGAAAGCGCCGAAGCGCGAGCGCAATTCGCGCGTGCCTATGAGCTGCTGAGCGCAGACGCCGGATTCGCCGCCGCTGAACCCAAACGCCTCCAGCGCCTGCGAGAATTGGCCGCGAAGCAATGAACCCCGCGAAGCGCCTCGAGATATTCCGGCGATTGCGCGCGCAAAACCCCAACCCGCGCAGCGAGCTGGAATACCGCACACCCTTCGAACTCCTGGTCGCTGTAGTGCTGTCGGCGCAGGCGACGGACAAGAGCGTCAACGCGGCGACGGCGACATTGTTCAAGAAGGCGAACACGCCGCAAGCCTTCGCCGCGCTGGGCGAAGCGCGACTCATCCCCTATATCAGAATGATTGGGCTGTTTCGCACCAAAGCGAAGAATCTGATCAAGCTTTCCCGGATGCTGGTGAGCGAGCACGACGGCCAAGTGCCTGCCGAGCGCGAAGCGTTGATGAAATTGCCCGGTGTGGGACGCAAGAGCGCGAATGTCGTGCTCAACGTCGCCTTCGGCCAGCCGACGATCGCCGTGGACACGCACATCTTCCGCGTCGCCAATCGCACCGGCATCGCACCAGGAAAGGACCCCGAAGAGGTCGAGGCAAAGCTGCTGAAGTTCACTCCGGAGGAGTTCCGCCACAACGCGCACCACTGGCTTATCCTGCACGGACGCTACATCTGCCAGGCGCGCAAGCCGAAATGCCCGGAATGCGTGATCGTCGATCTGTGTGAGTTTCGCGGGAAGACGCTGCCCGCGCCCAGTGGAAGACTGTAGAACGGGACGCCGCTCGGTGTCCCTGGAGGCGGCTTAGTGCTTCGTGGCCACCGTGGAAGGCTGCGACGAGTAATAGGCCGCGACGTTTTCGATGTCCTGCTTCGAGAGACCCCCTGCGAATCCCGCCATGATCGGATTCTTGCGCGCGCCGGACTTGTAGTCGCGGAGCGCCTTGGCAAGATAATCTGGGTACTGGCCGCCGAGCTTGGGGTAGTCGGGGGATTGGCTGTTCCCATCCATGCCATGGCACGCCTGGCAGACGTCCTTGACCTTAGCCTGACCGGCCTGGATATCGGCCGCGGCCGCTGCGCCAGCGACGCTGACTGCGACCAGGAAACAACCGATGCTCGCAGCTTTCATCGCCGTACGCGTCACTTGCTTGCCATAGGCGCGGGCCCACCGGAGTAGTACGCCGCCAGGTCCGCCATATCCTGGTCGGAGAGCGACGCCGCGATGGCACGCATCGATGGATGGGTGCGCTCTCCGCTTTTGTACTCCTGCAAGGCCTTCACGATGTATGCCGCGTACTGTCCGCCGATCTTGGGGACCTTGTAGACTTCGGGGAAAGCCGTTCGCCAGCCAACGATGCCGTGACAACCCTGGCACATCTGGTTCTTCTGCGCTCCCGCGGCGGCGTTTCCCGCAGGTGCGGTGCCCTGCCCCATCGCCGTCGTGGGCAGGGCAAACGCGGCCACGACAAATGCGCAGCACAGGATTTTCGTGGATATGAGCAGAATTTGCACAGCGACCCTTCTGGAAACGGGTCCGTTTGAGCGCGGTCGAATTCTACGGGCAGCTGCTCAAACGGTCAACGCGCGTCGCGGTTCACATCCTGGAGACCTGCAGCGACGCGCGAGAGTCGCGCCCCGAACCGCTCAGCGTTCGAGCAGATGGCGCTTTTGCTTAACCGGCTTCCACTCGTCCGCGTCCGGCGGCGCAGGCTTGCGTTCGATGATCGGCTTCCACAGCTTGGCGAGGTCGGCGTTGAGCGCCTTGAACTCTTGTTGGTCATCGGGGACATCGTCCTCGGCGTAAATCGCCTCGACTGGGCATTCGGCCACACAAAGGGTGCAGTCGATACATTCATCGGGGTCGATGACCAGGAAGTTCGGTCCCTCGCGGAAGCAATCGACCGGGCACACGTCGACACAGTCGGTGTACTTGCAACGGATGCACGTTTCGGTAACGACGTAGGTCATTGACGGGATCTCGGTCCCAAAGGCGTCCTTCCAGGCTTGATTCTATCAAATCGACCCCCAAGTCCTGTCTGAGGACCGCGCTGCTTGCGGGGGTATTGGGTTTCCGTTAACTTAGGCTGCGCAGCGGGCGGGCTCTTTCGAAGCCGCACTTCAAGCGAGGAATCATGAGCGAACACATCAAGCATGTCAGCGATGCCAGCTTCGAAAAGGACGTTCTGCAGGCGGGAACCCCGGTCCTGGTGGATTACTGGGCCGAGTGGTGCGGTCCCTGCAAAATGATCGCGCCCATCCTGGACGATGTTGCCAAGGACTATGCCGGCCGGCTAACTGTCGCCAAGCTCGACGTCGACGCCAATCCGGGCACGCCGGTGAAGTACGGCGTCCGCGGCATTCCGACGTTGATCCTGTTCAAGGGCGGTGAGGTTGCCGCGCAAAAGGTCGGAGCACTTTCGAAATCCCAGCTCACGGCGTTTATTGACAGCCACCTGTGAAACAGCTAGTCTTCTGAACGATTGAACCGCGCTCCCGAGGAGGCTTCGCCTCCCTCGAGCGCCACCACCGGCGCCGTGGTACGTTCTCCGGCGCCAATCTCCCTGATAGAAAATGCGGCCGCGCGTCGACGCCAAAGGCTGCTTCGGTTTCTCCCCGCACCCCATCCATCCATGCACCTGTCCGACCTCAAGTCCAAACCGGTCACCGAGCTGGTCGAAATCGCCAATACCAACGAGATCGACGGCGCAAACCGGATGCGCAAGCACGATCTCATCTTCGCACTGCTGAAAAATCAGGCGAAGAAAGGCGAGAGCATCTATGGCGACGGCACGCTGGAAGTGCTGCCCGACGGATTCGGTTTCCTGCGCTCGCCCGACACGTCGTATCTCGCGGGAACCGACGACATCTATATCTCGCCGTCGCAGATCCGGCGCTTCAATCTGCACACCGGCGACACCATCGAGGGCGAGATCCGCACGCCGAAAGACGGCGAGCGCTACTTCGCGCTGGTCAAGGTCGACAAGGTCAACGGGGAACCACCCGAGAACGCCAAGAGCAAGATCCTGTTCGAGAACCTGACCCCGCTGTTTCCTGACGAGCCGTTGATTCTCGAGCGCGACATCAAGGCCGAAGAAAACATGACCGGCCGCATCATCGACATCATCGCCCCGATCGGCAAGGGTCAGCGCGGGCTTCTGGTGTCGTCCCCCAAGTCGGGCAAGACGGTCATGCTGCAGCACGTCGCCCACTCGATCGCAGCCAACTATCCGGACGTGGTCCTGATCGTGCTGCTGATCGACGAGCGGCCGGAAGAGGTCACCGAGATGCAACGCTCGGTGCGCGGCGAAGTTGTTTCGTCCACCTTCGACGAACCAGCGACGCGCCACGTTCAGGTGGCGGAAATGGTGATCGA
>Ga0126381_100005621_pt1 | contig 13830 bp, 12 predicted proteins | sample PanSoiMetPlot_28_FD_96465 | JGI IMG/M metagenome (GOLD analysis project Ga0126381, IMG submission 96465) | Tropical forest soil microbial communities from Panama - MetaG Plot_28 | ecosystem: Environmental > Terrestrial > Soil > Tropical forest > Bulk soil | place: Panama | collected 2016-02-17
CGCCTCTTCCGGCCGCTGCATATCGGCGTCGGGGTCAATACCGGTGAATGCGTCGTCGGCAACATGGGATCGGACGAGCGCTTCGCCTACACCGCGATGGGCGATGCGGTGAACCTCGCCTCGCGCCTCGAAGGGCAGAGCAAGACCTACCATGTCGGCATTATCATCGGCGAGGCGACGCGGGCCGCGGCGACGTCGTGGGCGGCGCTGGAACTTGACCTGATCGCGGTCAAGGGCAAGGCCGAGGCGGTGCGCATCTATGCGCTGCTCGGTGATGCCGAGGCCGCGCAAGCGCCGCAGTTCCGCGCGCATTTGGCGCGCCACCAGCGGATGCTCGGCTGCTATCGCGGACAGGACTGGCTCGGCGCGCGCGCCGCGCTCGCCGAGTGCCGCGACTACGATCTGCAATTGGTCGAGTTCTACGATTTCTACGCCGAGCGCATCTCCCATTTCGAGAAGCACCCGCCGGCGCGTGACTGGGACGGCGTGTTTGTCGCCGAAACAAAGTAGCTGTCGTTACCCCGTGAAAATCACTTGCGCGCCGTCCAGCGTCGGGCTGCCTCGTCGTCCTCGTGGCGCGCCGCGACCCAGCGCTCGCCCGCCGGCGTCTCCTCGCTCTTCCAGAACGGGGCGTCGGTCTTGAGCCAGTCGATCAGGAAGTGGCACGCAGCAAGCGCCGCCTCGCGGTGCGGTGAAGCGGTTGCGACCAGGACGATGCGGTCGCCCGGCTCCAGCCGGCCGTAGCGGTGGATGATGAGGCTCGCATCGAGCGGCCAGCGCCGGTTCGCCTCGGCCTCGATCTCGGCGAGCTTCTTCTCGGTCATGCCAGGGTAGTGCTCGAGGCTGAGCGCGGTCACCCGATCGGTGCCGCCCATATCGCGCACCAGCCCGATAAAGCTCGCGACGCCGCCGATATGCGGGTTGCCGCGGGTCAGCCGGTCGAGCTCGAGCCCGACGTCAAAATCCTCGCGCTGAACCTTTATCATGCTCAGCCTCCGGTGACTGGCGGGAAGATCGCGACCTCATCGCCGTCGCGCACCTTATGCTCCGGCCCGACGTAATCCTGGTTCACCGCCACCCGCACCGCCGTCAGATCTTTTAGCGCCTCGGCGTAGCCTGGCCCGCGCGTTTTGAGCCAGGCGAGCAGGGCGGCGACATCCGCGACCCCGCGCGGCAGCGGCAAATCTTCCTCGGCAGTGCCGATCTTGGCGCGCAGCCAGGCAAAATAAAGGATTTTCATCGCGCGCCGCTCAGCCGATGATCTCGGCATAGGGAAGGAAGTCGACCATCGCGCCCGGCTGCACGCCGTCGGCCGCATCATCGACAATCACGAACCCGTCGCTACCGACGATCGACGACAGGATGCCAGCGCCATCCTTGGGGTATTTTTGCGCCACCACCACATCGCCGTCGCGCTTGAGGCTGGCGCGGACATATTCGCGCCGGCCCGGCCGCTTCTTGTAGGTGAAGTCGGCGCGCACGCGGAACAGCGCCGGGCTCTCGGTTCCCGCGCCGGCGAGGCGCAGGATCAGTGGCCGGCCGAGGATCGCAAAGGTCAGCGCCGCGGCGACCGGGTTTCCCGGCAGTCCGATCAACGGCACGCCGTTGATCTGGCCGAGCGCCACCGGACGGCCCGGTTTGATCGCCAGCCGCCAGAAATCGAGGCGGCCCAATCGCTCGATCGCGGCGCGAACATGGTCTTCGTCGCCCGTCGAGACGCCGCCGGAGGTGACGATCAGATCGTGCCCGGCGGCTGCGTTGCTCAGGGTGTCCGCGAGCGCCGCCTCGCGGTCGGGCCGGATGCCGAGATCGCTCACCCGGCAGCCGAGCCCGCGCAGCAGCGAGCCGAGCATCACCCGGTTGGCGTCGTAAATCGCGCCGGCCGGCAGCGGCGAACCCGGCTCGCGGACCTCGTCACCGGTCGACAGCAGCGCGACCCGCAGCGGCGCGCGCACCGCGAGCCGGATTTGGCCGAGCGCCGCCGCGAGGCCGAGATCGGCCGGCTTTAGCCGCCGCCCCGCGGCCAGCGCGACCGCGCCCTGGGCGACATCCTCTCCGGCATGGCGGCGGTTGGCGCCCTTTTTGATGCCGGGCTTGAGCGTCACCGTGCCGCCGCTGACCGCGCAGTCCTCCTGCATCATCACCGTGTCGGCGCCGTCGGGCATCGGCGCGCCAGTGAAGATGCGGATCGCCTCGCCGTGCTCGATTGCCCGGCCGAGCGGATGCCCGGCCGCCGCACGCCCGGCAACCGGCAGCACCGTATCCTGATCGGGCGAAAGGTCGGCATGGGCGACCGCGTAACCGTCGACCGCGCTGTTCGCATGCGGCGGCACATCCATCCCGGCGACGAGATCATGCGCGAGGATGCGTCCCGCGGCCTCGGCGAGCGGCACGCTTTCTTCGTCGACCACCGCGGTCACGCGCTCGGCGATCAGCGCGAGCGCAGCGTCGACGCTCAGCAGCGTTCCGCCAAACGCAAAGCAATCGTCACTCAACTGCGCCATGCGCCATATCCGACCTCGCCCAGTATGAAATCGGCGATTGCCGAGGCATCGGCAAGAGGCAGCACCGGCAGCGGCGCGATGATTGCCTCGTCCGAGGCCACCGCGACGATATGCCGATCGTTCGGGTAGAGAAACGGCTTTCCGACCGACGGGCGGTGCACTTCAAGCTTTGGGTGGGGGTGCGCCTTGAAGCCTTCAACCAGCAGTAGGTCGACCGGCGCCATGCGCGCCGTCAACTCATCGAGCGACGGCTCCGGTGCGTCGCGCAGCTCATGCATCAGCGCAAAGCGGCGCGACGAGGAGACCATGACCTCGACGGCCCCCGCCTGGCGGTGCAGCCAAGAATCCTTGCCGGGTTTGTCAATGTCGAATTCGTGGTGCGCGTGCTTGATTGTCGACACCGTGAGGCCACGGCCCGTGAGCTCCGGAAGCAGCCGTGTCAACAGCGTCGTCTTGCCGCTGCCGCTCCACCCGGCGAGCCCGAAAACCCGCATCGGCCTTACGCCAGACGCTGGGACTTCCCGCCGGCGGTGCGCTGCGGCCCGGTGATGTGGGACAGCCCGGCGCGGAGGTAATCGTAGCCGGTGATGAGGGTCAGGAACGCGGCGATCCACAGCAGCATTTCGCCGATCGCGACGACCGGGATCACATGCCATCCGGCATCACCAACGATCAGGACACCAATCGCCACCATCTGGATCGCGGTCTTCCACTTCGCCAGCCGCGATACCGGCATGCTGACCCGCAACCCGGCGAGGTACTCGCGCAGCCCCGACACCAGGATCTCGCGGCACAGGATGACGAGCGCCGGCGGCAGTGCATGGGTCGACAGCCGCCCGGTCGCCGTCAGCATGAACAGCGTCGCCGCGACCAGCAGCTTGTCGGCGATCGGGTCGAGAAACCGGCCGAGCTCGGATTGCTGCTCCCAGCGGCGGGCGAAATGCCCGTCGAGCCAATCGGTGAAGCCCGCCGCAGCGAACAGCGCACAGCCGAGCCAGCGGGCGAAATTACCATCAAGGTAGAACGTCCCGATAACCAACGGGATGGCAACGATGCGCGACAGGGTCAACAGGTTCGGCAGGTTGGTCAGCGGCACACGAATCTCCGGGGCGCGAGTGGCCGGTCGGACGCGAAACGATCTTATCCAACCCCATGAAAATGGTCATAAACCTTTTTTGCGACAGCTTTGCTGATGCCGGAGACACGCTCGATCTCGGCGAGCCCGGCGCGCGCTACGGTGCGCGCCGAGCCGAAATGGTGCAGCAGCGCCTGTTTGCGCCGCGCACCGATGCCGGGGATTTCGTCGAGCGGTGATTGGCTGAGCGATTTGGCGTGCCGCGCCCGGTAAGTGCCGATGGCAAAGCGATGCGCCTCGTCGCGTAGCCGCTGCAGGAAATAGAGCACCGGATCGCGTGGTTCCAACGAGAATGACGCCCGGCCCGGGACAAAGAATCGCTCGCGCCCGGCGTTGCGGTCGGGGCCTTTGGCGATGCCGACGATCGGTACGTCGCCGACGCCGAGCTCGTCGATCACCTCCTGCGCGATCCCGAGCTGCCCACGTCCGCCGTCGATCAGCACCAGGTCAGGCCAGGCGCCGCTCGCACGCTCGGGGTCTTCCTTGATCGCTCGGGCGAAACGCCGGCGAAGTACTTCGCGCATCATCGCATAGTCATCGCCGCCGATGCCGTCGAGTTCCACGCCTGGTTGCGCGACCGCGTCCGCCGGGTCGCCCTTGGGGCGCTCGCCGCGAATGGTGAATTTGCGATACTGGTTCTTCATCAGCCCCTCGGGCCCGGCGACGATCATTGCCCCGACCGCGTTGGCGCCCTGGTTATGGCTGTTGTCGTAGACCTCGATCCGATTGAGCGGGCCGGGGAGGCCGAGCGCCGCCGCGACCCCGTCGAGCAGCTGGCGCTGGGTGCTGCTTTCCGCCAAACGGCGGCCGAGTGCCTCGCGCGCGGTGGCGAGGATGCGGTCGATCAGCTTCTTTTTATCGCCGCGTTGCGGTACCGCGAGCGCGACCTTTTTGCCACCGAGCGACAGCGCCTCGGCAACGAGGTCCTGCTCGACCAGGCGATGGCTCAGCAGCACCGAGGGCGGCTTGGGCCGGTTGTCGTAAAACTGGCCGACAAAGCTCGTCAGCACGTCTTCGACCGACATCTGCCGGTCGTGACTTGGGAAATAGGCGCGGTTGCCCCAGTTCTGCCCGCCGCGGAAGAAAAACACCTGAACGCAGGTATGCCCGCCAGCCTGATGCGCGGCGATCACATCGGCATCATCGACGCCGGGGGTGTAGATATCCTGGTGGCCTTGCACCATCGACAGCGCGCGGATGCGGTCGCGCATGATCGCTGCCGCCTCGAAGTCGAGCGTCGCCGAGGCCGCTTCCATCTCGACCGCGAGCCGTGCCTGCACATCGGCGCTGCGCCCGTTGAGAAAGCTCTTTGCCTCCTCGATCAGCGCGGCGTAGTCGGCGGGCGCGATCCGGCCGACGCACGGCGCGCTGCAGCGCTTGATTTGGTAGAGCAGGCAGGGTCGGGTGCGGTTGTTGAATACGCTGTCGCTGCACGAGCGCAGCAGAAACGCCTTCTGCAGCGTGATCAGCGTGCGGTTCACCGCGCCGGCCGAGGCGAACGGACCGAAATAAACGCCGTCATCGGCGCGCGCGCCGCGATGCTTGGTGAGCTGCGGGAAGTCGTGGCCGGCGGTGATATGGATCAATGGGAAGGACTTGTCGTCGCGCAGCAGGACGTTAAACCGCGGCAACAAGCGCTTGATCATATTGCATTCGAGCAGCAGCGCTTCCGCCTCTGTGGCGGTCACGACGATTTCGAGCGCCGTCGTCTCCGCCACCATGCGGCGCAGCCGGTTCGACAGGCCGAGCGGGTGCGTGTAGTTCTGCACCCGCGCCTTCAGGTTGCGCGCCTTCCCGACATAGATCGCATCGCCCTTGCGATCGAGCATCCGGTAGACGCCGGGGCTGGCGGGGACGTTGCGCAGCGCGGTGCGGATGATCGCCGCCCCGTTGGCAATGCCGCCGGCGGCTGCCGGCGCGAGACCGTCTTCCTCGGTCGGCGCGACGTCAATGCCGCCGGGGCCGCGCCGCGGATCGAAGGACTCCGGCGCGGGCTGCCGCTCCCGCCGTGGGGCGCGGCGCCGCGCCGCGGTCTCCGGGCGGTTATCGACGAGTTGGCTCATATCCACCAAACCTGGGGATAAGTTTGTCGAAAAAACCAGCTGCAAATACAGTCCACACCGTGAAAACGCACCTCCCGAAGCTTTTGCTCAAAAAAAGCGCTAATCGCATAACACGCTGAATTCACACAACTATTTTGATCACGCCGGTTAGCGGGCTGGCACAAATCAACCCTTTAGGGCTAAGAGCCTGATGTCACGGTGAGGTCACACAGCTTGTGAACAACTTTAGGAGCGACGCGCAGTTTCGTGACGAATCCGAGACTTAACCGTGACATTTTGTCTCGCCGGGGAACTCTCCGACAACAATTCATTCGACCACCCGGCTTTGCGCCGCTTGCGCCCAGCCGAGATGCTGGCCGCCATCGAGCGCGATCATCTGCCCGGTCATCGCCGGCGCTTCCAGGATGAAGCGCAGTGCGCCCGCGATCTCCTCCGGCCCAGTACCGCGGCGTAGCGGCATCATCTTGCACTGATCGATGAACTGCGCGTGGCTCTGGCGCGGGCTCGGCAGGGTCGGACCGGGACCGATGCCATTGACCCGGATGCGCGGCGCCAGCGCCAACGCCATGGTTTGGGTCAGTGTCCACAACCCGGCCTTGCTCAGCGTGTAAGACACGAAATACGGCGTCAGGCTCCAGACTCTCTCGTCCAACATATTGATAATGCAGCCACCGGCATCTCCGGGGAGCAGGCGAGCGAATTCCTGGGTCAAGACAAACGGCGCGCGGAGGTTCACCGCCAGATGCGTGTCCCAGCCTTCGCGGGTCGCCGATTCCACCGTATCGTTCTCGAAGATCGAGGCGTTGTTGACCAGCGCGCCAATCGGCCCGAGCGCGCTGGCGGCGCGAGGCAGCAGCGACCTGACCGCTTCCTCGTCCATCAGATCAGCGCTGAGAGCAACGGCCTTGCCGCCACGCTGGGTGATGGCGGCCACGACCTCTTCGACCGCCGTGCCCGACTGGTGGTAATGCACCGCGACGGCATAGCCAGCTTCGGACAGCGCCAGCGCGCAGGCGCGGCCGATGCGCTGGGCTCCGCCGGTGACCAGCGCGGTTTTCGGTACCGGCAGGGGCGGGAAGGCGCCCGAGGGGGGTTGCTCTGCCGTCATCGCTGCGACGCCTTGCGTGCGCCCGTCGACACGCGTCCTCTCATCCTGAAGAGCCGCCGCAAGGCGGTGTCTCGAAGGGCGGCGCTCCTCGGGATGAGGAACGTTCTTGATCGGGTCCTCACACGGTCCTCGTCCTGAGCTGTTCCGCGCGGCGAAGCCGCGGTGGACGCGCGAGCGCCGTTCCAATCTTTAACGCCGTGCACGGCGCTCCTTTTTTGCCCGCATCTTGGCGCGCATCACGTCGCGCGCGGAAACCCCGGCGCGGCCGGCCTGCGAGCGGCCGCGCATGCCTGTGGCCCGGCCAATGCCGGCCGGGACCGTGCTCGCAGCAAGACCGAGATCGGCCTGTTCCAGCCGTTTGATCTCGTCGCGCAGCCGCGCCGCCTCCTCGAATTCCAGATCGGCGGCGGCGGCGCGCATGCGTTTTTCGAGATCGGCGATGACCGATTTGAGGTCTTTGCCCTGGTAATGCGCCGCGTCGCTCTCGCCGAGCCCGACCGTGACATGGTCGCGCTCGTAGACGCTTTCGAGGATATCGGAGATGCCGCGCCGCACGCTTTCCGGGGTGATGTCGTTTGCCGCGTTATAGGCCTGCTGCTTCTCGCGCCGCCGCGCGGTCTCGTCGATCGCCGCCTTGAGACTGTCGGTCATGTGGTCGGCGTAGAGGATCGCCCGGCCATCGATATGCCGGGCGGCGCGGCCGATCGTCTGGATCAGCGAGGTGCGCGAGCGCAGGTAGCCTTCCTTGTCGGCGTCGAGGATCGCGACCAGCGCGCACTCCGGAATATCAAGCCCTTCGCGCAACAGGTTGATGCCGATCAGGATATCGAACACGCCAAGCCGCAGATCGCGAATGATTTCGATGCGCTCGATAGTGTCGACATCCGAGTGCATGTAGCGCACGCGCAGCCCCGCCTCGTGCAGGTATTCGGTCAGTGCCTCGGCCATGCGCTTGGTCAGCGTCGTGACCAGCGCGCGCTGGCCTTTGGCTGCCACCTCGCGGCATTCGGCCATCAGATCGTCGACCTGGTTCTCCGTCGGGCGGATGATCGTCGGCGGATCGACGAGGCCGGTGGGGCGGACGATCTGCTCGACAAAGACACCGCCCGAGCGCTCCATCTCCCAGCGTCCGGGGGTCGCCGAAACAAAGATCGTCTGACCGCGCAGCGCATCCCATTCCTCGAATTTGAGCGGCCGGTTATCGGTGCAGGACGGCAGCCGGAAACCGTATTCGGCGAGCGTCGTCTTGCGCGTCCAGTCGCCGCCGAACATGCCGCCGAGCTGCGGCACGGTGACGTGGCTCTCATCGACGATGACCAGCGCGTCGCGCGACATGTATTCGAAGAACGTCGGCGGCGGCTCGCCCGGCTTGCGGCCGGTCAGGTAGCGCGAGTAGTTCTCGATGCCGGCGCAGGCGCCGGTCGCCTCGATCATCTCGACATCGAAGGTCGTGCGCTGCTCGAGGCGCTGGGCTTCGAGCAGCCGCCCGGCGGAATGCAGCTCGTCGAGCCGGATTCTGAGGTCGCGTTTGATCTGGTCGATCGCCTGCAGCAGCGTCGGCCGCGGCGTCACGTAGTGGCTGTTGGCGTAGACCTTGATCGACTGCAGCGCGGTGATCTTCTCGCCGGTCAGCGGGTCGATCTCGTGGATCCCCTCGACCTCGTCGCCGAACATCGAGATACGCCACGCGCGATCCTCGTAATGCGCCGGGAAGATTTCGATCGTGTCGCCGCGCACGCGGAACATGCCGCGCACGAAATTGTGGTCGTTGCGGCGGTACTGCATCTCGACGAAATGCGCGAGCAGCCGGTTGCGGTTGATGCGCTCGCCGACGGTCAGGGTTTCCGTCATCTGCGAGTAGGTTTCGACCGAGCCGATGCCGTAGATGCACGATACCGAGGCGACGACGACCACGTCGCGCCGCTCAAGGATCGCCCGCGTCGCCGAGTGCCGCATGCGGTCGATCTGCTCGTTGAGCGAACTCTCCTTCTCGACATAGGTGTCGGAGCGCGGAACGTAGGCCTCGGGCTGGTAATAGTCGTAATACGACACGAAATATTCGACCGCGTTCTCGGGGAAAAAGCTCTTCATCTCGCCGTAGAGCTGCGCCGCCAAGGTCTTGTTCGGCGCCAAGACGATCGCCGGGCGCTGGATGCGCTCGATGACATGCGCCATCGTAAAGGTCTTGCCCGACCCGGTGACGCCCAGCAGCACCTGGTCCTTTTCGCCGCGTCCGATCCCGTCGCATAACTCGTCGATAGCCTGCGGCTGATCGCCCGCGGGGCGAAATTCGGAGCTGATCTGGTACGGCTTGCCGATATCGCCCTGCGGGCGCTCGGCGACGAAAAGCGGCTGGAACATCGGTTTAAAGATAAGCCCGCGGGGCGCGTCGCGCCAGACAGGCTGAGCCGCGAAAAATCGCCGACCCGCGGTTCAGCGCCTCGCCGGCAGCCAGTTGTTACGCCGGGCGACCTCGCTGACGACGCGGGCGATCTCGGCGCCGACATCGCTCGCGTCGGCATCGACCCCGGTCTCACGCCGGGTCGCGGCGCTTTGGCCATGAACTCGCGGGGCGGTGCGCGAATCGATCGTGAAGCTCTGCACCGTCTGGATGCCGCCGCCGGGCTGCTCGGCCTTGATCGTGACATCGGCGATGACCGCGCTGTGCTCGTCGCCGACACGCCGGCGCTGCCCCTCGTCGATCGTGCGGAACGTGCCGCCGATGATCAGCGCGCGGTAACCCGAAGCGGTCGGGTTTGGACTGCTCGTGCTCGTCGCATCATAGCCGAGCGCCCGCAGCCGCTCGACGATGGTGTCGGTCACGAGAAACGCCACCGCGCGGCCGATCGAGGCGGCGCGCTGCTGTGTCGGTACGCCCGGTTCGCCGCGATTGAGCGAGAAGCCGAAGCTGGGATCGAGCCGGACAATGCCCGGCGGCGCGGTGAAATCGCTGACCACGATAAAGTCGGACGGGCCGCCCGGTGCGAGTGCGCCAGTCTGCGCACAAGCGGCGAGCGCCACGAGCGGGAGGGCGGCGAGAAACCGGGCGGTGCGCGACGACAAGCGATGAACCTTGCTTACGCCTTGCCCAACGCCGCGTAGACGCCGCGCTCGAACGCGCCAAAGAGCTGCAAGACCTGGCGATCGGCGAACGGCAGCACCTGGGTCATGACCAGGCCTGCTACACGCTCGGCCGGATCGAGCCAATAGTAGCTGTTGAACAGCCCGGCCCAGGTCACGCTGCCGCGGCTGCGGCCGTTGGGCCCGGGGTCGGGCGTCAGCAGATAGCCCAGCCCCCAGCGCACCCGCTGGCCCGGAAACAGATCGACATCGTTGGTCAACAACGGGGCGTTTGTCTTCAAGACGCCGGCCGGCAGCGCGCCGATGTGGTTCTCGTTCATCAGCGCGACCGTCTCGGGCTTGAGGATTTGCGGGCCGTTAAGGCTGCCATGATGCAGCAGCATCCGAAGAAAGAGAAGGTAATCGCCAGCAGTGGAATACAGTCCACCGCCCCCGGCGAGGAATTCGCGCTCGATCAGCTCTTCGCGGGGCTGCGGTATCAACGCACCACCTGGCTCCCGTTGGTGAACCGTCGCTTGGCGCGCACGTTGCTCGCGTGAGGGGACGAAGCCCGTCTCGGTCATCCCGAGCGGACAGGTGATGTGGTCGCGGAAATACGCGTCGAGCTGTTGCCCGCTCGCGTCCTCGACGAGCCGCCCGACCCAATCGATATTGATCCCGTATTCCCAGCGTTCGCCGGGGTCGAACATCAGCGGCTGGCGCAACGCGGCGAGCTTGCCGCTCGACAACTCCGGCAGGCCCAGCGCCTTGATGGCGCGCTCGGTGTTCGGGTTCCAGAACGCGTAGCAGAACCCGGCGGTGTGGGTCAGGAGGTGCCTCAAGGTGATCGGCCGCTGTGCCGGGCGCAGCTGGGGATTGCCCGCCGCGTCGAAGCCGGTCAGCACTTGCGGCGACGACAGCGCCGCGTCGATCGCCGGCAGCGGACCGTCGAGGGTGAGCTTGCCGCGCTCGACGAGCTGCATCGCCGCGACCGAGGTGATCGCCTTGGTCATCGAGGCGATCCGGAACACCGTGTCGCGCGTCATCGCTTCGGTACCGCCAAGACGCCGCACGCCAAACGCGCCGTCGTAGATCGGGCCGTCCACGCTCGCCGCCATGGCGACGACGCCCGGCACCTTCCCGCTGTCAGTCGCCTCGCGCAGCGTTGTATCGATGCTCATCAGGTCATCTCATAGCGCTGCCGTCAGCTTGGTAACCCTCTCCCGCTTGCGGGAGGGGGTTGATAGAGGCGACCCGTCACTAGCGCCGCACGTTGCCGCTTTGCGCCGGGATGCCGGTCTGCTCGTAGCAGACCTTGGCGAGCGCGGCGACGCCCTCGCGGATTTCCCGCTTCGAGGTCAGCGCAAAGCAGAGCCTGAGCCGCGACTTGCAGTCCGAGCCGTCGATCGCCCATTCCGGGCCGGGATTGAGCGCAATGCCGGCATCGGCGGCGGGCTTGACCAGCTGCATGATGTCGACCTCGTCGGGCAGCTTCATCCACAGGAAGATGCCGCCCTTCGGCACCCACGGCTCGACCGCCGTGCCAAATTCGCGTTCCAGCGCCTCGACCATGGTGTCGAGCTTTTCCTTGAGGGTCTCCGACAGCTCGTCGACATGCTCGCCAAAATTCTGCGAGAAATATTCGGCGACCACCATCTGCTCCAGCGCGCCGCAGCCGCTGTCGCTGCGGCAGGCGATCATCCGGCTCATGAAATTCCAGTCGGCGATCGCGTAGCCGAGCCGCAGAGCCGGCGACAGCGTCTTCGAGAACGAGCCGATATGGACGACGTGATCGCGATCGAGCGAATAGATCGCCGGCGGTGCCTTGGTGCCGCCCCAGATCAGGTCGGCGTAGCACTCATCCTCAAAAATCGGCACGCCGTATTCGATGGCGACCTTGAGCAGCTGCTGCCGCCGCTCCAGCGGCATGATGCTGCCCGTGGGGTTCTGGATGGTGGGGATCGTGTAGATGTATTTCGGGGTGACGCCTTTGCCCTTGAGGTCCTTCAGGATGTTGGCGAGCGCGTCGATCTTGATGCCATCCTCGTCGAGCGGCGCACAGACGATCTTCTGGCCCTCGCGCTTCAACTTGGTGATCGCGCCGCCATAGGAGAATTCCTCGAGGATTACCGTGTCGCCCGGTTCCAGCAGCACGGCATTGATCAGGTCGATCCCCTGGCCCGAGCCGGCGAGGATCAGGATGTCGTCGGTCGCGCAGTCGATGCCGCGCAGCTTCGCCTTCGATTTGACGAACTCACGCAGCCCGAGATGGCCCTGGTTGCCCTGCGACGCGGTGTACATCGCGAGCTTTGGACCTTCCTTGCGCAGCGCGCTTGTCGCGGCCTCGATCAGCCCCTCGACCGGGATCAAGGTGGGATCGTTATGCCCGCCGATAAAATTGTATTTCGGGTAGCCGGCAAACCGCACCGCCGGGGCCGGCACGCTTTTCGCGAACAGGTTGGTGTAGGCAAAACCGCTCATCTTCCAGGTCCTTCCAGGCGATCGGGGTATTTTGGGGACATCATCCTTCGGCCGCCGCCGGCGCGGCGCCGAGCCGCGTGCCGCCATATCGGCCGTACCAGATCGGTTCCCACCACCAGCGGTTGTCGAGATACCAGCGCACCGTCTTGCGGATGCCGCTGTCGAAACTCTCCTGGGGCCCCCAACCGAGGTCGCGGCGCAATTTCGCCGCGTCCATCGCATAGCGGAGGTCATGCGCCGGCCGGTCGGTGACAAAGGTGATGAGCCTTTTGTGCGGGCGGTGCGGCGAATCCGGCAGCATCTCGTCGAGCAGTGCGCAGATCTGCCGCACCACCTCGATGTTCTGCCGCTCGCCGTCGCAGCCGATATTGTAGCTGGCGCCGGGCTTCGCGCCGGTGAGGATCGTGTGGAGCGCGCGGGCGTGGTCCTCGACATAGAGCCAGTCGCGCACATTCTCGCCCTTGCCGTAGACCGGGATCGTCTCACCGTGCAGCGCTTTGAGGATGCACAGCGGGATGAGCTTCTCCGGGAAGTGGAACGGGCCGTAATTATTCGAACAGTTGCTGATGACCGCGGGCAGGCCAAAGGTCTCGTGCCAGGCGCGCACCAGATGGTCGGACGCCGCCTTGGAGGCCGAGTAGGGCGAATTGGGCTTGTACCGCGTCGTCTCGGTGAACTTGCCGCGCGCGCCCAACGAGCCGAACACCTCGTCGGTCGAGACGTGATGGAAGCGGAAGCTTTTCGCCCACGCCGGCGGCAGGGCACGCCAATATTCGAGCGCCGCTTCGAGCATCGCATAGGTGCCGTCGATATTGGTCTTGATGAACTCTCCCGGCCCGTCGATCGAGCGGTCGACATGCGACTCGGCGGCGAGATGCAGCACCGCATCGGGCTGGAACTCGCCGATCAGCCGGCCGAGCGTCGGCCGATCGCAAATATCGGCGCGTTCGAAACGGTAGTTCGGGTGGTTCTCGATCGGGCGCAGCGAGGCGAGGTTGGCCGCGTAGGTGAGCTTGTCAACGTTGAGCACGGTGACGCCCAGCTCGCCGACAAACAGCCGGCACACCGCCGAGCCGATAAATCCGGCGCCACCGGTCACCAGCACTTTCATTCTCCGTGCCGCCCCTCTGCTTCGTTTCCCGCCGTGCAAATTAGGCAGAGCCGGCGGGTCGAGGCAACCGTCGACTGGGCCGGATGGTCGGCGGCATCGCGGCGCGAGGTCGATCGGCCCGTGAATACCGCCACCTTCGACGCCGTTGTCGCCGCGGTGCACGACGCCTAGCATCTGCCCGAACGGTTTCCGCGAGGTGGACGCATGAACGAGATGCAAGGTCGCACCGTGATCGTCACCGGCGGCGCCTCGGGGATCGGCCGGGCCACGGCGCTGCTGCTGGCACGCGAGGGCGCGCAGGTCTTTGTCGGTGACGTCGACGCGGCGGGTGGGCAGGTTGTCGCCGCGGAGGCCGCTGCCGGCGGTCA
>Ga0126381_100005622_pt1 | contig 13828 bp, 15 predicted proteins | sample PanSoiMetPlot_28_FD_96465 | JGI IMG/M metagenome (GOLD analysis project Ga0126381, IMG submission 96465) | Tropical forest soil microbial communities from Panama - MetaG Plot_28 | ecosystem: Environmental > Terrestrial > Soil > Tropical forest > Bulk soil | place: Panama | collected 2016-02-17
CCGCGAGAAAGGCTGCAGCTCAAATCAGGAACAGCGCCGACGACGGCGCGGATCGTCGATCTGCTCAGCCCGGTTGGTAAAGGCCAGCGCGGCCTGATCGTATCCGCGCCGAAGGCCGGCAAGACCATGGTGCTCGCCGCCGTCGCGGCGGCGGTCGCTGCCAGCCATCCCGAGGTGCACCTCATGGTCGTGCTCGTCGGTGAACGCCCAGAGGAGGTCACCGACCTCAAGCGGTCCGTGCGTGGCGAGGTGATCTTCTCGACCTTCGACCAGTCGGCCGACGACCACATCATGGTCGCCGAACTCGCGATCGAACGCGCCAAGCGCCTGGTCGAGCTGCGTCGCGACGTCGTCGTCCTGCTCGCCTCCATCACCAGGCTCGGCCGCGCCTACAACCTCGCGGCGCCGGCCAGCAGCCGGATCCTCGCCGGCGGCGTCGCGACCACAGCCCTGCAGCCTCCAAGGAGATTCCTCGGGGCAGCGAGGAACATCGAGGAGGGAGGCTCGCTGACGATCCTTTCCACCGCGCTTGTTGATACCGGCTCGCGGATGGACGACGTCTTCTTCGAGGAATTCAAGGGCACGGGCAACATGGAGTTGCGGCTGCGCCGCGACCTCGCCGAGAAACGGATCTTCCCCGCCGTCGACGTCGCCGGGTCAGGTACCAGGCGCGATGAGCTGCTCATGCCGCCGCAAGAACACGCCGCCGTTGACAACCTGCGCCGGGCGCTGACTGGCCTCGACGCTCAGCAGGCCATGGAACTGCTACTCGACAAGACCCGCGAGACCTCGTCCAACCTGGAATTCCTCTGGCAGGTCCGGGCCCGCGCCTAGGCGCTACCGGCCTATCTCGCCGAGTTCGGCGATGGCGTCGGCCGGAAGCTGGAGCGAGGCGCTCGCGACGTTCTGGCGCAGGTGGTCGACGGATGAGGTGCCAGGGATCAGCAGGATGTTCGGTGATCGCTGCAGGAGCCAGGCCAGCGCGACGGCCATCGGGGTGGCGCCGAGCCCGCCGGCGATCTCGTGCAGGGCGTCGGATTGCAGCGGGCTGAAGCCGCCGAGCGGGAAGTACGGCACGTAGGCGATGCCCTGGGTCGCGGTGAGGTCGACGAGGGCGTCGTCTTCTCGGCGGGCGATGTTGTAAAGGTTCTGAACGCAAACCACCGGGGCGATCGACTGAGCTTCGGCGACCTGTCCGGCCGAGACTGTACTGAGGCCGAGATGACGGATCAGTCCTTGCTTCCGCAGGTCGGCGAGTGCCTCGAATTGCTCGGCAATCGAGCCGGGCTCGGGCCCCTCAACGCCGCCGGTACGCAGGTTGACCACGTCGAGCACATCCAGGCCAAGGTGGCGCAGGTTGTCGTGGACCTGGGCGCGCAGTTCGGCCGGGGTGCGAGCGTGCAGCCATGCGCCCCTTTCGTCACGGCGGGCACCGACTTTGGTGACGATGCGCAGGTCATCCGGATACGGCGCGAGCGCGGAGCACGGCGATCGCCGCGTCGTGGTCCTTCGGCGGCCCGAACACGCCGGGGCCGGCGAGCTGCATCGCGCCGTAGCCCATGCGGGTGAATTCCAGATCGGCGACGAAGTATGTACCGCCAGGCAAGTCGTGAACTGGCATTGTTTCCTCCCTGGCCGCGACCCGGTGCGGCGGCCACCTCCTACGATGCCGCTGGCGCGCGAGATGAATGGACGCCTTCATCACCGCCATCAAACAGCGGTGAATTCGGGTAAATGCAGGAACCTACTGTCCTAATGCGCAGCGTTGTACTTGCGAACCACGTCGGCGCTGATACGGCCCCGCTCGGCGACATTCAGGCCCTCATCCTTCGCCCAGGCGCGGATCGTCGCCGCCTTGAGCCGAGCTGATGCGCTGCGAGATGGCTTTCTGCGCCCTACCCGGCGACCAGCAACGATAAAGGGCTCGAGTGCCTTCTGCATCCGTTGCCTGTTCGCTGGCCCCAGGTCGATCTCATAAGCCAGGCCATCAAAGCTGAAGCTCACAGCCTCGGCCGCCGACGACCCGTCGAGGTCGTCAGTGACGACCGTATTCATTCTCTTCGCCATGCCCCTACACTCCCCGATTTCGATTCTCGCACGAACACTAGCAGCACTATCGACCTCCCCCGGCACCTGACGATAGCCCGCTAAATTCATAAACGACTTAACCGGGTAGATAATTCCCAGCCGAACAGCCAGCCCGCAAGAAACTGCATTACTATCGCGGACGCGTAGCAAGCCTGGTCCACGGGTAGCGACGCAGCGTGGGGTGGGGTATGCGCGGCGACATGATTACGCACACGGTCGAGCCATTGAACGCGGAGCCGCCAGGTGCGGTGCTCGGCGAGAGCGATCTGACGGGCGCCGACACGTTCTATGTACGCAATCACGGCCCCATCCCAGACATACAGCCGGACTCTTGGCGGCTGCGCGTTAGCGGACTTGTTGACCGGCCTCTCGAGCTGTCCCTGGCCGCTTTGCGGGAACGATTCGCCACCTATGACGTGGTCGCGGTGCTGGAGTGCGCAGGCAACCGGCGCGCGGGCCTGATGAAGGTGCGTGACATGCCTGGCGAAGAGCCGTGGGGGTCAGGGGCAGTGGGCAACGCGCGGTGGACTGGGGCGCGCCTGGCGGACGTACTGGCCGCCGCAGGTATCGCCGACGGCGCGCGGCACGTGGCGTTCCAGGCTCCAGATGTGTCCCCGCAAGCGTCGCCACCGCAACCGTTCGGCGCCTCGATCCCGCTCGGCAAGGCGCTCGGCGGCGAGGTGCTGCTTGCGTATGCCATGAACGGGCAACCGCTGGCCCGGGTGCACGGCGCGCCGGTCCGGGTGGTCGTGCCCGGGTACATCGGTGCGCGCAGCGTGAAATGGGTCGAGCAGATCACCGTGCAGGCCGAGCCGTCAGCGAACTATTTTCAGGTCAGCTACAGGCTGCTGCCGGCCGAAGTCGACCCTGGCAGCGCGGGTCCCGCTGACGGGTTCACGCTCGGGCCCCTCCCGGTCAACGCGGCCATCCTCACTCCAACTGACGGGGCAACGGTCCCGGCCGGCCCGGTTACCGTGGCCGGCTACGCGCTGGCTGGCGATGAGCGCCGCGTGACCCGCGTCGACATCTCGGCCGACGGGGGCCGCACCTGGCGCCAGGCCAGCCTGGAGAAGGAACTCAGCCCCTGGTCGTGGCGATTCTGGCACGCGACGCTAGACCTTCCGGCCGGCCAGGCGGCCGTCGCCGTGAGGGCCTGGGACAACGGCGCGAACGTTCAGCCCGAAAACGAGGCCGACCTATGGAACCCGAAGGGATATATCAACAACGCCCAGGCCCGCCTCCGCCTAACTGTCGCCCCCTAGCCCAGGCCAACGTTGTCCCAACGCTGGAGGATTGCCGAGGGCGCCGCAATGCGGATCGGCTAGTGACGACCGGCCGGGCGATCGGGATCGCCGTCACGTGATGGCCAGGCCGTCGCGGAGTTTGCCGACCGCGTCCAGCATGATTTCGACGGCGGCCTCGGGAGTCCGGGAGTTTCCCGCTTGGATGAGAGCGTTGACGAGCGCAGACGCGAGGTCTGTCACCTCGGCGGGTGGATTGGCGATCCGGGCCTGCGCCACTGGGCCGAGCATCAGCGCAGCCGAAGCGGCGGCCTGCCTGGCCCGCTCGAGCTGGCTGGCGAGTTCGGCTTCGGTGATCTGCGACGGCTCGCAGATCTGGCCGGTGTGGTCCATATCCACGTAAAGGCCGCGACGCTTGAGCCGGTCGGCCTCCTCCGCTGGCGCGCTCAGGGTGCTCAGGATCTGCGTCGCTTCGGTCGCAGGCATTGCAGCGAGCTTGGCCGCCAGCCCAGGCGGATCGATCGGCACCGCGGCGACTAGCAACCCGCCGACCTGCTTGAGCTGGTGCCATTCCAGCATCCGGCCTACCGGTGCCCGCGTCCGCAGGCTCTTTGGCAGCACTGCCAGGGCGACCAGGCAGACGGCCTTGCCGCACTCTTCGACCGCAAGCGCCGCCAGGGAGTACGCCCGCGCTGCGGAACCCAGACCAGCCAGCGCCTCGGCGTCGCGCAGCAGCCCTAGCACGTTGCGCGCTGCCGCCCCCGCGCACGTGGAGAGATCATTTCTGCTAGCTGCCTTGATAGCTTGAAGATCCATTTTGCCGGCCTAGCCAGCATTCTGGGCTCGGAGATCATCTCGAGCCTGGCGCCACCCCGCTGCGCCGGTGCCGTGCAGGAACATGCCGATTTTCATCGCTCGCTACCTTCCGTTCAGCCCGGTTTGATCGGCTGGCGATTATCGCCGCCTCTAGGGCGGTGCCGGAAACGGCTGCGCATCTCAGCAGTCCGGGAGGAACTCATGCGTTTCTTGCATTCTGGCTGGCTTCGAACTCACCTACCCCACCGTCGGCGCGCGCCGCTGTACGCGCTGGCTGCGAGCCTGACCGTCATTGGGCTGGCGGGCTGGGCCGCGGCACCGTCGGTGCAGGCCACCCCGCCAATCGCGCGCACCTCACGTGCACCCGTGCCTCACCTCGACCACGTTTTCCTCATCGTGGAGGAAAACAACGGCTTCCAAGACGTGATCCCCAACCGGGCCGCGCCTAACCTCAACTACCTCGCCAGGACGTTCGGCCTGGCGACCGACTACTTCGGGCTGAGCGCCGACTCCAGTGAGACCAATTACGTCGGCTTCATCGGCGGGAGCACTTACGGAGTCAGCAACGACGACGCCTACTGGAAGAACAAGCTCAACGCGCCGAGCCTGATCAGCCAGCTAGATCACGCGGGCGTCAGCTGGAAGGCCTACCTGCAGGGCGCACCCCACCCCGGCTACCAGGGCATCTGCTACCCGGCCAGGTGCAACGGGGCACCGGACTCCGACCCGCTGTACGTGTCCAAGCACGTGGCCATCCAGAACTTCACCACGTCGTGGAACTCACGCGACTGGTCACGGGAGGTCCCGGTCGGCGAGCTCTTCGCCGATCTGCGCGCCGCCGACGTCCCGCGGTTCAGCTACGTGATCCCTGACGAATGCCACGACATGCACGGCGACCCGCCGTACTGCCTCGACAGCGGCAACATCCGCGATCGGCAGAACCAGCACCTGGTGGCGGTCGGCGACGCGTACCTCGGCATGCTGGTCAGCAAGATCACGCACGCGTCGTTCTGGGCCAGCGGCAACAACGCGATCGTCGTCACCTACGACAACGGCGACAACGCGGCGGGCTGCTGCGACGCCAAACCCGGCGGCGGCAGGATCGCGACCGTCGTGATCACAAGCCACGGTCCGAGACATTTTCACTACCCGGCGGCTGCCAATCACTATTCGCTGCTGAGCACGCTGCAGCACATATTCGGTGTCGGATGCCTGAAGTTCACCTGCGACACCCGCCATGTACATCCGATCTACCCGCTGTTCGCTGTCACCGGCTCCAAGGCGATCGCCACCAAGAGGCTGCGGGAGCGGCACTGGCCAACGCCGACCCCGGGGAACCCCTCCGAACCTGTATCGATGACCACTTCTACGAAGAGCTCCGCTGGCTGGACGACACAACGAACCCAGCTGCTCGGCACTTCGGACAACAGCGTGGGAGCGGTTGCTGGCTCCTCACCCCGTGACGTCTGGGCCGCCGGCAATTTCCTGCCGGATGCCAAGGGCAGCAATCTGGATGCGACCCTCACCTTCGCCGAGCATTTCAACGGCAGGAAGTGGACGGTTGTCCGTACTCCCAACGCGGGTCCCAACTTCAACTCCTTCTACGGCCTCGGCGCCGTCGGTGGCCGGGCCTGGGCCGTCGGAGAGCGGCTGAACGCGGGCTACAAGGACAGAGCTCTGGTCGAATCCTGGAACGGGACGAGGTGGAGCATCGACCGGCTGCCGCAGCCGGGTTCGGTTCGCGACATGATGTTCGGCGCCTCGCCGCTGTCACCGTCCGACGTGTGGGTTGTGGGCGATCAGGAAGGAGCCAGCAATATCTTCCAGACCCTGGCCGAGCATTTCAGCGGCGGGAAGTGGAAGGTGGTGCACACTCCCGACCCGGGCGCTACCGGCAATCACCTGTATGCCGTCGACGCCGTGTCGGCCGATGACGTGTGGGCGTCCGGTCAGCGGCTCGGCCGCAGCTTCCCCGACCAGGGGCTGGTCGAGCACTGGAACGGCCACAAGTGGTCGGTCGTCCGGTTGCCCAGGTCCCGGACTGCGAACGTACTGTTCGACGCCGTTCTGGCGACGCCAAGCCAGGTCTGGGTCGCGGGCGAGGCCGACAGTCCGACCGGTGGCGGCAGGCCGCTGATCGAGCACTTTGCCCACGGCAAGTGGACGATCGTCCGCCTGCCTGCCAGCGCCGGCTCGATCTGGACCAACCTCTACGGTCTCGCGCTGTCCCATGGATCCGTCTGGGCGGTCGGGACGTTCGTGGACCAGAAAACCGACAACAACGATGTCCTGCTGCTCCGCCGGACCGGCGGGCACTGGAACGTGGTCAACGCTCCTAACCCGGGCAGCGGCAGCAACCTCCCCGGCGCCATCACCGCCATCGATGGACAGCTATGGCTGGCCGGCGTCTACGACACCGGTGGCAGCAGGCTGCCGCTGGTTGAGCACCGCTAGGCAGATCAGGCGTCAAGGGCCGACGGTCCGCGCCAGCCAGGCGCGGCCCGTCGCCTTGCATGAGCGCCACCACGCGGTGTGATCACCCCTGGGAACTACTGGGCCAAGGTCCAGTCGCCACCAGAGAGCCGCAGCCCGCTACCAGGCGTAATGCTCCGGCGCCGGGCGATAGCCAGGGAAGATGGCGTCGAGGCGGTCGAGCACCTTGTCATCGAGGCGGAGCGCCACTGCCCGCTGCGCATCCTCGAGCTGGCCGGCGGTTCGCGGCCCGATGATCGGGCCGGTGACGCCCTCCTGGTGCAGCAGCCAGGCCAGCGCGACGCTGCCAGGCTCCTCGCCGATCTCGTCGCACAGATTCTCGTAAGCCTCGATCTGATCACGCTTCCGCTCGACCAGGTCCCGGGCCCGGCCCGCCAGCCTGCGTCGGCCCTCGCGTTGCTGCTTGAGTACTCCGCCGAGCAGGCCGCCCTGCAGCGGAGACCACGGAATGATGCCAACACCGCCGTCGATCGCGGCGGGCAGGACCTCGAGCTCGATCTCGCGGGTCATCAGGTTGTAGATGGACTGCTCGCTAACGAGGCCGAAGAAGCCACGTGCCGCTGCGGCACAGTTCGCCTGCGTGATATGCCAGCCTGCGAAGTTGGAAGAGCCGACATACAAGATCTTGCCCTGGCCGACCAGAACCTCCATCGCCTGCCAGATTTCCTCCCACGGCGTGGCGCGGTCGACGTGATGCATCTGGTACAGGTCGATGTAGTCGGTACGCAGGCGACGTAGCGAGGCGTCGCAGGCGCGCCGGATATTGAGCGCCGAGAGCTTGTCCTCGTTGGGCCAGTTCCCCATGGCCCCGTACAGCTTGGTAGCCAGCACAGTGCGTTCACGCCGGCCTCCGCCCGAGGCGAACCATTCGCCGATGATCTCCTCAGTCCAGCCTGTATGTGACTGGTCGTTGCCGGCCACCTGACCGGGCGGGCTAGCCGCTCCGCCGTATCGGTTTGCGGTGTCGAAAAGGTTGATGCCGAGCTCATGCGCCCGGTCCATGATCACGTGTGCGTCCGCGGGCGGCGTCAATGGCCCGAAGTTCATCGTGCCAAGGCACAGGCGGCTGACACGAAGGCCGGAACGGCCGAGGTTGGCGTAGTCCATAATTCCTCAGCCTTTCATGCCCGCGGTTCCCCTACGTCTCGCGCAGCATTGACCGAAGAAGCTTGGCGCTGCCGGCCGGGGTCGCTGCCTCGCTGCCGAGCCGGTCCATCACCAGGGAGTAGTCAGCCGTGACGGCGGGCTTGTCGTGATACTGAGCGCACGTCAGCTGCTCGAGGTAGACGACGTCGGGCAGGCCGCGGTCGGCGAAACGCAGCAAGCTGAATGGCCCGCCCGCGGCAGCGTGACCGCCGGCCTGGAACGGGATTACCTGGATGGTGACGTTCGGACGCCGCGACATCTCGATCAGGTGCGTTAGCTGCCCGCGCATCGCGGCTCGGCCACCGATCGGACGTCGCAGCAGCGTCTCGTCGAGCACGACGTACAGCGCTGGGGGCTTGGGTCGGTCAAGTACCCGCTGCCTGGCCATTCTGAGCGTTACTCGCCGGGCGATCTCCTTGGGGTGGGTATAGCCGAGCATGATGACGCCGCGGGCGTAGTCCTCGGTCTGCAGCAGCCCTGGGACAAATTGCACCTCATAGGAGCGGATCTCGCTGGCAGCCTCCTCGAGCCCGACATAGGCGTGGAACCAGCCGGGCAGCACGTCGGCGTAGTCCTGCCACCAGCCGGGAGAGCTGGCCTGGACGGCCAGGGCCCGCAGCGCCTGACGTTCACGCTCGTCGGTGACACCGTATGAGGTCAGCAGGTCCGCGATGTCCCGGTCTTTGAAACCGACCCGGCCAGTCTCCATCCGGCTGATCTTGGAGTACGACCCGCGGATTAGCTGCCCCGCCTCATCTAGAGAGATCTGCCTGGCCTCACGCAGCCGCCGCAGATACGCCCCAAGCAGCATCCGCAACACCGTCGGACTGCCGTGAGCCGACGCGGCGATGCTCTCCGCGTGGCCAGACACCCTCCCGGCCGTCGTTACCATCGCTCCCCCACTACCGCCCGGCGAAAGGACTGACGACCAGAAGTCTCCCACACACCAGCCCCGGCGAACCATAACCGCGAAATGATCAACTCTGGAATTGTTACCCAGTCGCGAAGATTCGCATCGGCAAGGTACTTGCAAACCTGCGGGCGCGCAAAGCCATTCCCAAGAGTTGTATATGAACCGCAGGTTATTGGCGTTTGAATCAACCTGGCATTGCGTGCCCTTGACCTGCGAGACTCAGACAAGGCACGAGGCCTTCATTAGGGCAGGGCGTCTCCGGGGAAGCCGCGGCAGGCGTGAACCTCGAAGGTGAAGATGCCGGCTCGAACACCAGGGTCGTCCGCCATGATGGCTCGGGCCTCGTCCGGGTCGGTGGCGAAGATGCCGATACCGGAGATCTCGTCGTTCCCGACCGGGCACACGATGGGCATGATGCCTTCCGCTTGCAGCGCCATGTTCCGCCGCCCGTGTTCCCAGACGATCCGGCGTGAGTCCGCCGCGAAGTACCCGGGCGTTGGCCGGAGCACGATCAGCGCGTAGGGCTTCGCCTTTCCGATGCGATCGTGCATGTAGTCGTCGGTGATGTGATCGGTGGATATGGAGGTCGTCACCGGACGGCCCCTTTGGACAATCCGACGATGGGCTTGGCCATGACATTCTCCTGATTCTGTCAATCCGGGCATTTCATTTGACGGGTCACATGATTGGCGGCAAAGCCTCGCCAGTTTCCATCACGGTCTTCAAGTTGCTGAGGATGTAGGACCATCCCTGAACACTGGCCGCCGTCTTGGGCGAGGCGTCGAGGCGATCATGAACGAGGGTCAGCTTGGCGAAGCCCCCTGGCTGGGCCTCGATCTCCCAGGTGACGCGGCTCTCCGGCTCCGCGGCCAGCACCGGGTCGTAGAGGCTGCGCCAGGTGTGCACCATGCGGCGCGGCGGGTCGCACTCCAAGATGGTGTTGTCTCCCCATGTGTCGGATCCGTCGGGGGAAAGGCTGCGAAGCTTGGAGCCGACCTCGTATGTCGATTCAACCTGTGCCCCGTGGAAGAACTTCGCGACGATCGCAGGATTGGTGATGGCGTCCCAGACCTCTTGCTGGCTCGCCCTGATGTAGAGCTGGTAGACCTGCGTCGCCGTTGCGGCCTGCGATGCGATTGTCATCTGGGGCTCTCCAGTTGGTCTCTGAGTTCGAGCAGCGCCGCCGCTCGGCGGTCTCGGTACTTGTCGATCCAGCGCTCGTAGATGACCCGGATGGGCATCGAATTCAGGTAATGATGCTTGTGACGGCCTTGCTTGCGAGTGACGACAAGCCCTGCCTCTTCGAGCACCCGCAGGTGCTTCATGACTCCAAACCGCGTGAGCTGCGGAACCTCGGCCTCCAGCTCGATGAGCGACAGGCCGTCGCGCTCAAAGAGCCGGTCGAGCAGCAGCCTCCGTGTTGAGTCCGCCAGCGCCTTGAAGACCAGGTCCTCGTCGTCCACGGGCATGACCATACGTGACAAGAAAGTCACGTGTCAATTCGGGCACCTGTCGGCAACAGCCCGTACGGCGTGGCCGTTGCCCCGTGACTGATGACGCCGGTGCGCCTGTGATGGCGGTTATCTGGCTGACGTCATACGAAGCATCGACTCGGCATGCTCCGCCAATCTCAGGTGCCTCCGCAGCACGGGCAGGTAGCGGGCGGCGTAATCCCTCACCAGCGGGTTGCTGCCGGCGCTCTCCTCCTTCCTGAATATGGCGATGGCCGCGCGGTGGCCACTGACGGAGCCCTTGGCGAAGGCGACATCCCTATTCCTGCCCGTCTTGGCCTCGACTCGGGCCACGATGGATTCAAGCTGCGCGCCAGGCGTCGTCGGCACGCTCACATGCAGGTGCGAGGCCTGTGCCCGGAGGCTGGCTTGCGCTGCTATGTGGTCATGGGCGTAAGTGGCGCCGAGGTTCTTCGCGATCGTGGTGGTGGCATGCACGTGCATGTACCTGCCGAGCGAGATCTCGGCCAGGTTGATCTGCGACGCCTCGTCCATGAACATACGATCTTGTCTGGATACGTGCCAGGCGGTTCGACCGGCAGCCAGGGCCGCGTTAGCCCTAGTGCTCGCACCGGCCACTGCTGTCCCGGCCGCCGACACGCTCCAGCCTGCCGCGGCCAGGCCAACGGCGAGGGTGGCGCTCGCTGTCATCTTTTTCAGGATCATGGAAGTCCCCCTCATTTCGCTGCAAGGAGCACTCCCCGCTACCCGTTGATGAAAACGACCGGGGTAACTTTCGCTGCTTCTGGGATATCCGTCAAAAGCGCACTATTCAAAGCTAGATCTATTCGTTACTAGCTTTCTTAAACGGCGAGTGCGAATGATGTGGCCGCCGACAAACCTCGCAGCGGGCCGCATAGTTACGCTTTCGGGCAGGCTAGCGGGCCGGCCGACGCCGGTCCGGCCGTACTGGCTACTGTGGGCTGTGACCCCATCTACCTCGCGCCATTCGACATGCCCGGGTCCGAGGTAGAAGAGCTGCCTCACCCGCTGTTTCTTTCCGATTCGTGGTGCTCGGTCCGGTTGCTGCTGACGAACAACCTGATCTGCTGGGCAAGCCGCGCCGGCTGGTCAATAGGAACGAGGGTGTAACTGTCTTCGATCTCGACGAAGCGGGCGGACGGGATGGTGGCGGCGAGCTCTCGGCCGGTAGCGATCGGCATGACCCGGTCCTCAGCGGCCCAGACCACAAGCGCGGGGCAGGAAAGGGTGGCCAGGCCTTTCATCGCTGTTTTGAGGACGTGGCGGCTGGATCGGACGGAGCGGGCGTACTTGGCCAGATCACGTCGGACGCCGCTGTGGGTGATCGCGGGGCGAAGCCACGAATCGAGCATCCGCTGGGAGATGCCGTGCTTGGCCATCCGGCCGAACGCGAACGGGCTGCGCTGGAACGCACGCAGCCGCATCTGCTGCATCGCGAGATAAAGCCCGCCCGGAACCGCGGCGGCCAGTGCCACCGACCGGCCGGGAAGTCCCGGCGGGTAGTTGGACCACGTCTCGCACGAGACGAAGACGACCCGGGCGATCCGCTCGGGATGGCCGGCCATGAGAACCTGCGCCATGGCAGTGTCGTTCTCGACCAAGGTGACCTGGTCGAGGCGCAGATGCTCGATCAGCTCGGCAAGGATGCGCGCCTGGCCCGCCAGGCTCAGATCAGTCCCGGGCAGCATCGGCTGACGGTGCGCACCCCACGGAAGGGCAGGGACTATGCACCGGAACTCTGAGCCAAGCTCGGCGACAACCTCGTCCCACAAAGACCGCCCGATCAGCAGCCCGCCGACCAGCAGGACGATCGGGCCGTCGCCCCCCGTGTCGCTGTATTCGGTCAGGCCGCAGCGCAACCGAGCCTCAGGCATCCGCCTGCACTCCCCGGGAGGAACGACCGGGTATCGGCCCCGTTCCTCTGCCCTTGCTCCGATCAACGCGAGCAACCGCGTCTTGCACTGCTCGCTGGACATGGGTCGCGACCGACTCGATGGCCTCGGTGCTTTGACTGGCCCGGCACAAGATGAACGCGCCTTCGAGGGCGGCCAGCGCGAAGGTCGCCAGCTGGGCTGCCTCAGCCGCGGGAACCCCGCCGCGTTGGAGGTGCCGCGCGGCGGCGCTGACCCATGAGCCGAACGCCTCCGCTGTGGCCTGACGCAGTTCCTCGTCGGTGCTTGCTACCTCCAAGGCGATGGTGGCGATCGGGCAGGCGTCGGCGTAGTTCGTGCGAACCAAGTGCTCGCCCGCGCCGAGGAAGAAGTCGCGAACGCCCTCGTCGATGTTTTCCGCGCCGCCAATGATGTCATCGATAAGGGTCAGGTAAAGCTCGCCCGAGCGCCGGATGCTCTCGGCGCACAGCTGAGCCTTGCCCCCGGGGAAGAAGTGGTAGATCGACCCGAGGGCCGCTCCCCCTTCGGCGACGATCTGGTTCATGCCGGTGCCGGCATAGCCCTGGCGGGCGAACAGCTCACCGGTGACCTCAAGGATCTTCTGGCGGGTCGTACTCACCGAACGTCCACCCGAACCCTTCGTCTCGCCTTGGCCGTAGCCTATTCTTGATAGATCGATCTATCAACCTAGGACGCACATCGCCTTTCTCGCGGTCAGGCTCCCGGAGATGTAAGCCCCTGGAGGCGGTGTTAGCTTCGATGCAGAAGCTGGCGTATAGGTGAGGACCGGCCATGAAGCTCCCGAAGGCGGCGCACACGTCCAGGCCCTGGCGGGTTCACGAGATCGCCGGGGACTTCCGGGTCGAAGACGTGTGGGCGCTGCCGACGCCGGGCAGCCGCGACGACTTTCCCCGGCTGGTGCGGTGGCTGGCAACGCGCGATCACTCCGTCCGCTCGTCGGGTTCGGCTGCGGTCCGCGCACTGTGGGCAGTCAGGTTGAAGGCCGGGCAGGTCCTGGGCTGGGACAGTCCGGCAGCGGGCGTCGGCTCCCGGGTAGCGACGCTTCGCGGCCGGCTCCCGCCCGACCTGCGCGGGGCCGAGGCCGGGCCAGCATTCCGGGTGCGGACCCGCGCGCCGTTGTACTTGCTGGACGACGAGTTCGCGGCGGAGATCGCCAACCGAACCATGCACGGCGTGCTGCACGTCGGCTGGGTCCCTGACGGCGCGGGCGGTTACTGCGGTCAGCTGGCGGTGCTGGTCAAGCCGAACGGGCTGCTCGGCGCCTGCTACATGGCCGCGATCAGGCCATTCCGGCGCCTGATCGTGTACCCGGTGACAATCCGCGAAATCGAGCGGTCCTGGGGCCGGCTCAGCGCCGGGTAGGTTGATGCCGACGGGCCTCGTCGCAGGATCCGTCGCCGCCGCCGAACTCCAGCAGCTCACCCTCCAGGTCATCAGCGCAGGAACCACGCCAGCACCCGAATGAGCGGGGACAATGCCGTGAACGTCGGGCGCTTAACCCGTGGACAGCGCCCCAATCACCACCCATTCCCAGGTCACCGCCAAGTGTAGGAACCTGACCCGCCTGACCCGGCCTATTCCAGCCGCCGCCAGTACTGCCGCCTACGACGTCCCGCCGCCCGACGACGTGCCGCCCGCTGACGACGTCGTGCCCGCTGACGACGTCCCGCCCCCTGACGACGTCCCGCCGCCCGACGAGGTCCCGCCGGCGGACGAGGTCCCGCC
>Ga0126381_100005623_pt1 | contig 13826 bp, 8 predicted proteins | sample PanSoiMetPlot_28_FD_96465 | JGI IMG/M metagenome (GOLD analysis project Ga0126381, IMG submission 96465) | Tropical forest soil microbial communities from Panama - MetaG Plot_28 | ecosystem: Environmental > Terrestrial > Soil > Tropical forest > Bulk soil | place: Panama | collected 2016-02-17
GTTCTGGACACCCAGCAACAGCTCTTCCCTGCCCTGTCGGCGCTGGCTGCCACGGAACTGGAGCGCCGGCTCGTGATTGTCCAGCTTTACCGCGCGCTTGGCGGCGGCTGGAAGCTGCATGACCAGCAGTTCCTGTCTGGCACTCCGTAGCCTTAGTCCCACCCTTGACGGAGCGAGGTGAATCAAATAATGCCTGAGGCGCTCAAAGAATACGACCTGATTGTCCTCGGAGGCGGCCCCGCTGGTATCGTGGGCGCGGCGGTCGCGGCGAGAAGCGGAAAATCCATCGCGCTCATCGACAGCAGCGAGGAACTGGGGGGCGCCGGTGTGATCACCGGAACGGTGCCGAGCAAAACGCTGCGAGAAACAGCGGTGACGCTCTCCGGCGCGCGGTCGCGGGATCTTTATGGCGTCGATCTTTCGCTACGACGGGAAGTGACAATCGCCGATCTGATGCGGCATCAGCAGTCCCTTCAGGCAACCTTCAGCCAGTGGCTTGAGCAGCAATTGAAGGCCTCCGGCGCGGAGGTTTACTCCGGAACCGCGGAGTTCGTGGACAGCCATACGGTACGCGCACGAATGAAGCGACAGGCCGCGGGCAGCCGGCTTCGCGAGGGTGAGGCCGTCGATTTCCGTGGCGCGCACATTCTCATTGCGACGGGATCTTCACCAGTGCGACTGCCGAACGTCGCATACGAAAGCGGCGCAATCCGGGATTCCGATACGATTCTTCATCTGCGCCGGTTGCCGAAATCGATGGCGGTGGTGGGCGCAGGGACGATCGGGTGCGAATATGCATGCATATTCGCCGAGTTGAATACCCAGGTTCACGTCATCGACGGGCGAAGCCGTGCCCTTCCGTTTCTGGATACAGAAGTTTCGGACATCCTGATGCGCGTCATGAAGAAAAACGGCGTCATCTTCCACTGGAATGAGCGGGTGACTTCGTTCGAACCCATCGGCGCTGACGCCGTCGTTCTGACGCTATCCTCCAGCGCGACCGTTCGAGTCGAAACTGCTCTTGTTGCGGCAGGACGACGAGGCAACACCCACGCTTTGAAGACCGAGCTTGCGGGGATCAAGCTTGGGGACCGCGGACTGATCCCAGTGGACGAACACTATCGCACAGAGATTCCGCACATCTATGCAGCGGGCGATGTTATCGGGCCGCCCGCGCTGGCTTCAACCGGCATGGAACAGGCGCGGCACGCGATGCGACAAGCCTTCAGCAGCGGACCGCGAACCGCCATTCCGGAGCTCCTCCCGACGGGTGTATATACGATCCCCGAGATCGGCATGGTCGGAAAGACAGAGGACGAACTGATCCGCGAAGGCACGCCGTATTTCGTGGGACGAGCGCGCGCCGCCGACAGCGCACGTGGCAGAATCATCGGCGAAACCGACGGAATGCTGAAGCTGCTCTTCGACCGCGCCGAGATGAAGCTCCTGGGAGTACACGCTATCGGGGAGCAGGCGACTGAGATTGTGCATATCGGCCTCATCGCGATGCTCTTGGGAGCAAAGGCCGAGCTCTTCGATGAAACGTGTTTCAATGTCCCGACGCTCGGCGCGATCTACAAGACCGCAGCGCTTGATGCAATGGGGCAGGCGCTGATTATGGACTAACCGCTCAACACTTCGCGAGCGAGATCCGGCTGTGGTCGTGCCGTTTCGGCGGCGTGGCGGTTCCGCCGTGCTCTTCCAAATAGCGGCAAGCGGAATCGACATCCGCGGCAAGAATTTCGGCGAGATTCCTGTTGATGCGCGGGCGAACGACGCCGGCAGAGACAGTTGGTTCGGCTGCGAACCATAGGGCCGAACCGGACTTCATGCAATGACGCGCGGAAGTGGCCGTTGTCGATGCGGACCTGTGCGAGCAGACGTAGCCGCATGAGGACCTGCTGCCATGCTTGTGCGCGATCCCCGGCGTCGACACGACAACGACGCGGGTGCTGATCGCGGAACCGGGAACAGATATAACGCAGGTTCCGACGCGGCGAATGCGGGTAGTTCAGGCTCTGATGCGCCGCAATGATGCGCCGAACCGAATTATCTTGCGTGAATACGTCCTAACCTCAGCCGATAGGCCTGGAATTTCTGAAGGCCGCAGGCTGGGCGCGACTTACATGTTCTCGATCAGCGCGTCCAGGAATTTCGGCACGCCGGTAGCGGGATCGGGGCCGCCGCCTTCGATCGAGTAGATACCTTGAAAGCCGAGATCTCTCGCCATACGGATGGTGGCTCCGAAGTCCAGGTTCGGTCTCATTTTAACGTGGCACTGATGGTGGGCGAGAGGGAACAGAAGACGCATGCCGCGGGCGCGCGTCTCATCGTCGGGGAAGTTGCCCAGATCGGGGTTCGCGTATGTGTTTGACGCCTTGATCAGGTCCGCCAGTTGTTCCGGAGTCGCGCGACCGCGGTTTTCCATTGTGACGACGACCTTCTTCGTTTTGCCGTAGGCGGCCATCGTTTTGAGTGTTTCGATGCATGGCCCGAGATCGCCGGGAAGCGGGGCGGTACCCTGATTCACCATCACGCTGGGGCAGCCGATCATGGCTGCGATGTCGATCCATTTCTTCGTGAGGTCGGTGGCTCTCGCCCGCAGCGCGGGTTCGGGAGACGAGGGACCGACGATTCCGGCGTAGCCGTGGTCATCGAGTTCGAGCGGCATGTTGGAGATCTGGCACTTTGCTCTCCCGAGGCGCTCATTGAACTTTGCGTAATACGAAGGCTCCATCGAAAGGAAGTGGATGTTCTGGACTTCGAAGTGATGGAGGCCAAAGTGATCGGCCAGGAATTCGGGTATATCCATGATGTCCATTTGTTTCGGCTCGACGGGCTTGCTGCGATCCCAGACCTCGGGGATCAGCCTGCCGAAGCCGCCGGACATGATGCTGATGCGATCGAGCTCTGCCTGTCTTGAGGCGTTCTGGGCGTTAGCTGCGCGCGCCGCGCAAGCAGTGGCGGCGGTGGCCAGAAATTCGCGTCGGTTCATGATTCGAGGTACTCCTTATGACGAAAATGGCGTGCGGCGCCGGCAGTCTAATCCGGCAACGCAAAGGCGTACATTGTTCCGGCGCCCGTTCCGATGATGTACTGCTTTCCATTTACCGCATAGCTGATAGGACCACTGGCGTTGGCCCCACCCAAATAAACTCCCCATAACAATTCACCCGTCTTGGCGTCTAGCGCCACGAAGTCGCCGTCCATTCCGCCACCGAACACAACATCGCCACCAGTAGATAGAACTCCCGACTCCGTGTAGGCCACCATGTGGAAGTCCCAGACCTTCTCGCCGGTCTTAGGGTCGAGCGCACGAATCGCGCCATAGCCCTCTTCTTCACTCTTATACTGCGCCGAAATCCGCGCCGGCCTCTGAGCAGGGCCGCGGGCCCCCTCGGCACTGAGTTTCGCTACTCGGGCGGCGGCCTCGGGATGCGTGGCGAGATAGCCTGAGCGCAGCACTGTGCCGTCAGCGGCGCGGTCGCGCCCTGTGCCTTCATAACGCTCGCCTTCCACCCACGGACCGGGATCGCCTTTCGGTGAGGTGGTGCCCTTCCCCGAGTTCTCCCAGGTCGGAATGTAGAACAGCCCGGTGCGTGGGCTGAACGATGGCGGATACCAGTTGGTTCCACCCTGCACGAACGGCTCCGTGTAAACGCCGCCATTGGGCTTTGGCCAGTGGCCGGGGTCTTTGACCGGGCGACCATTCTCGTCGAGCCCCACGGCCCAGTTCTGCTTCACGAAGTTTTTGCCCAGCAGAAATTTTCCGGTCTGCCGGTCGAGCATGTAGTAGAAACCGTTCCGGTTGGCCCAAAGCATGACCTTCCGAGGTTGGCCCTTCCAGTCGATGTTGGCAAGAACCGGAACCTGCGTGGCGTCCCAGTCGTATTCGTCGCCGGGTGTGAACTGGAAATACCATTTCAGCTTCCCGGTGTCGGCATCGAGTGCGACCACAGAATCGGACCACAGGTTGTCGCCGGGCGCCCGTACGTCGCCGCTCCAGCCGGGATTTGGATTGCCGGTTCCCCAGAACGTGAGATTCGTTTCCGGATCGTACGCGCCTCCGTTCCAGATCGGGCTGCCGCCATGCTTCCAGGAGTCGCCCGCCCAGGTCTTCGCCTCCGGCTGATCCGCGGACATGGGAGACGTGTAAAACTTCCAGATCTCTTTACCAGTGTTCACGTCATAGGCGTTGACCCAGCAGTTGGCGCCCGCCTCGTTCGTCGCGGGGCCCAGAATGACCATGTTCCGAACAACAAGCGGAGCCACGTTGAACTGGTAGCCCTTGCGGTAGTCCGCCATCACGACTTCCCACTTAACGCGCCCAGTCTTCACGTCGAGTGCGTAGAGGTGGCAATCGAGAGTCGCCCAGAAAACCGTATCTCCGGCGACGGCCAGCCCCTTATTGACCATGTAGGCGTTGTAGTAGGCTTTCGAGTCCAGCGGGCGATCGAACTTCCAGTACGGCCGGCCTGTCACCGCGTCGAGCGCAACGACCTCAGTCTGCGTGCCAGTGTAAAGCACGCCGTCGACAACCAAAGGGGTGTTTTCCATCTTTCCCTGGCCGCTCGCATAGATGGGGTGATAGACCCACTTGAGCTGAAGGTTTTTCACGTTGGCGGCATTGATCTGATTCAGTGGGCTGTACCGATTGCCGTTGTAGGCGCCCGAGTACGTCAGCCAGTTCTGTGGCTCGCGCTCGGGATGCAGGAGACGATCGTAGGTGACCTGAGCCGAAAGCAGACTCGACATCACTGCGAACAACAACACGCTGCGAACAATCATGGCTTCAATGTCCTTTCGAAAAACCAAAGACCGCAAGGCGAAATCGGCGCCATCATTTCGCCCCGATGTTCAGATACGCAAACGCGCCACGACGGCCGGCCGTCAGAATGTCGGGACGGCCATCCCCGTTCACATCGGCCGCAACGATCTGGGTTCCGAGACCAGCGATGTTGGAGACGATCCCGGGAACAAATTCGACCTGGCCGCCGGTTTTCCGCACAAGCCTGAACCAGTAAACAACTGGCGGCGAATCGAAGTCATCCTCACCGTATTCGATGCCGTGTGACCACCAGCGTTTGCCGGTAACGATGTCCTTGATGCCGTCGCCGTCGATGTCTGCGAGAGCCAGTCCGTGGAGTTCGGTGAAAGCCACAGATTTGTCGGTCTCTTCCCAATTCTTTCGCTCTTCGGGCGTGGCATCCGGCCTGTCCATAATCATGTGCATCTTCCACGAAATCGCGCCTCCGTTCCGCTGCTGTTCCCACCACGCAAGACCCGGGCCGTGCGCGAAGAGACTACCGATGACGTCGGGAAGGCCATCGCCGTTGACGTCATAGAGGAACATGTCGGCGCCGCGGACAAACGGGTCATCACCGCGGCCGAATGGAGCCGGGTGAACTTCCCACAAACCGCTCTCCGCTCCGGCGGACGGCTGCTGGATCCAGGCAGTGCCCACGAGTATGTCGACCTTGCCGTCGCCATTCACATCGCCGAAGCCGACCGCATGACCACCGTACGATCCTTTCGGAGTGACTGCGTGGAAGGCCCAGGGCTTTGTGGCGTCTGACCAGTCAGGTTTTGCGTAACCGACCACGCGGTTGGGGTCCTTGCCAATAGTCAGGATGAGCTCAGGCTTTCCGTCGCCATCGATATCGCCAAAAGCAGTGGTTTCAGAATCGTTGGTTTCAACTACTTTGTACTCATCCCAGTGCCGGGAATCGGTCCTGGGATTGATGTAGAGATAGACGGCGGGCTTTTCCTCGGCGCAGCAATAATTGACCTTGAGGATGTCGGTCCAGCCGTCGTTGTTGAAGTCATAGGCGTAGAGGATGAAGGAGTCGGTGTAGCCGCCCGCTTGGCCGGCGGCGCCGATGCCGTAAGTGCGGGGCGGGTAGATCTCGACGCCTGTTTGAAAGGCCGGACCGGGATAGTAGTAAGGTCCGGAGACAATATCCATAACGCCGTCGTGGTTGAAATCGCCGGCTGTTATGCCCTCCGCATAAAAACGGTCCGTTAGCTGAACGCGGCGAAAGCCTGTTCCCGTGACTTCGTTGGGCAGACCCAGGCGTCGATTGAGCAGGTTATCGAGCGCGATGTCTTTGACCCGCAGGGCGCCGCTCGAAAGGCCAAGGGCTATCTGACCGTACGAGCCGCCATCGTCCCGTGCCGCTGCGCCTGGTCCGCCGACGGCGCCGTGCAGCAGGATCGAGAGTTCGCTCCAGCCGCCCGAAAGCGCAGTAATGGTCGCGAGACTGTTGCGTGGCCGCCGGGCCGAGACGAGCTTGCGGTCGAGTTCTTTGCCCTGCGCATCGAGGGTGACTCGATAAACGTTGGCGGCATCGGGACCGGCCAACGGCACGTAAAGGCCGCTGGTTCGGCCGTTGCGCTCAGGAGCATTCCGGAGCAGGACGCCACCATCGCAGGAGACACACTCGAATGCGAGCGTGAGGATCACGTCCTCGTAGCTTTTGTCGAGGACGAGCCAGCCGCCGGAGCCCGTGTTCGTCGAGGCGGCGATAGCGCCGTTTTCGGCGCGCCACGTGGCATTACCGAGAGTGTGCCATCCGGCAAGGCTCTTGCCATTGAATGGATGAAGCGTTGTGGGCGGCGCCTCCGCGCGCAGCAGGAAAAGACAGAAAACGCCTGTAGCAACGGCGAGAACCGTCAGGCGGGGATGCTGAGTCATCGCTATTCTCCTTTCGGAACAGTTCCGGCGGAAACTTAGTCAGGCCACCATACGGACGTCCCACACCTTATCACCGATCTTCGGATCGATGGCGCGAACCGCGCGGTAATCTTCTTCCTCGATCTTGTATGAAGGGCCGCTCTCGGCGATTTGCCCACTGCCCCGCGGTCGCCTGGGGCCGAACTCAGGGCAGCGATTGGCGCGGCTGCATTCGGGTGCGCTGCAATAGATCCGGCGCCCACAGACGTGCCGTTGTACGCGCGGTCCGGTCCGGAACGATTGGCGCCGGATTCGTTGGTCTGCGGACCCAGAATGAGCATGGCTTAATTCCTTTTTAGTGAGTAAAGATAGCTGACGATATCGCGGATGTCCTGCTGGGAGAGATTCCTCTGCGAAGGCATGAGACCTTTGGTCAGAACGATGTAGCTCTTCACGGTCTGAATCGGAAACGAGCGAAGATTGTCTTTGGTGTCGATCAGCTGAATGCTCATGGCGTCGTGACCAAGGATTCGCCCCCGGACGGTTGACCCGTTCTTCAGTACAACCTCCATATACCGGTTTTCAGGGAGCACTTCGTCGTCCGGCGCGACGATAGACCGTTCCAGCCGCTCCACCGTACGGCGATCGCCGATATCGGACAATTCAGGCCCCGTGTGGAAACCCTTGTCGCCAATCCTGTGGCAGTTGAGACAGCCAGTGGACTCGACGAGCGCTTTTCCTCGCGCAGCATCTCCGGCAGGCTGCGCCAAAATGCGCACTGCGGTGATGAAGCAAAGAGTCAGTCTCAACGCTGGTTTTCCTTTTGGTGTCATAGTCGGAATAATGACCTCGAGGGTGGGCCAATCGGTTCCATGGGGAGCGCTCCACTGGCCAAATTATCAGAACATGATTCTCAGGCCGAATCGGAAGTACCTTTGATCTAACAGGCGACCGAGTGGGTTAGTGCTGGTGATCTGACTGAATCCACCCAAATTCTTAACTGAGCCATCGGAATTCAACGACATATTCGACACGTTCGCGCCGGGGTTGGCGAAATGTGGCGTGTTACTGATGTTAATTCCCTCGGCGCGGATCTGCAATTTGATGCGTTCCGTGATCGGGAAATTCCGGAATAAGCCCAAATCCAGGTTAGTATAGCCGGGTCCGCGGAGACTATCGTAACCCGCGGTTCCAAATCGCGCCGTCGTAACGGGCGCGAAAGCGAGCGGGTCAAAATAGGGCTGGCCGCCGACGCCGCTGCCGATGATGGCTACATTTGCCTTGACCTGATCGGCGCGCTGGGTGTTCCCTGTGGCGTTGAGCGAAGCCCCCGAGGAAGTAACCGAAAACGGGAGCCCGGAGGCGTGCGCAAAGATTGCGTTTAAGCTCCACCCGCCGGCAATTGCGGCTGCGACACCGTGCTGAAGGAGTTGTTTGTCTTTGCCAAATGGCAGCTCATATGTGCTCGCAAGACGGAGGTTGTGCGTCTGGTCAATCGGCATCGTCGCGATCGCAAGTTTCTGGTACTGCGGGATCAGAATACTGGGCGCCCCGTTTTCGCCGCCACAGCACAGCCCGATCTCGTGCGACCAGGTGTATGCGGCCTGCAAAAAAAGACCGTTGGATAGTCGCTTCTGGGCCGAGGCCTGAAGCGCATTGTAGTGAGCGGTCATGGCAGGTAACTGAACGCTGACGCTCCCCACAATACCCACGGGATAGAGAAGCTGGCTTGCTGTACCACCCCCAACTGTACGAGCATAATTCTGGTTCACGGACGCATCCATGTGAACGGCGTGCGTCCCGACATATCCCACCTGGGCAGTAATTCCGCCTCGGAATTCCCTTTGAATCGTCAGGTTCCACGATTCGATGTAGCCGCGGACGAAATTCTTCGGATCCGTGTAGATACTCCCCGTTCCAGGCGGAGGTGTGATGGCGCCGTTGGTAAAGACCGGTATAGGCACTATAGGCGCTCCGGTAGTCAGCGAGCCGGCCGCAGTATACGAGTTGGCTCCAGCCGCAGAAGCGAACGCCAGGTCCGGGTAGATGAGCGAACTGCGGAACATGTTGTACTGAGAAGGCGATACGGCGCCGCCTGCGCGGACGACGAGCTTTTCGAATGGGCGCCAGGCAATCCCCAGACTGGGCGCAAATAATTTTTTCGAAACGTGAATACCACAATCACCCGGGTTCGGTCCGAGCCCGCATCCCAGTACCTGGTTGGTCGTGAAATCGTAAAAGAAGACGCCGTTGCGCTCTTCGGTGGGAACAGGATAGTATTCCCAGCGAACACCATAGTTGATCGTCAGTTTCCGGCTGGCCTGCCACTGGTCGCGCACGTAGAGCGTGTCCTGCCACAGGCGTTTGGTCAGAACAGGCGGAACCTGAACGGCTCCTTGCATACTCTGAGGCAGCCCCAAAATGAAGTCTGCCATCGAGTTATATGCGTTCGGCCCCGGCCCGCCGTTCAGCGAAGTCACGCCGCCGGAAAAAGTAAAGTTGGTCGGCGAGACTTCTATGTGATTTTGATGCTGACGGGCAATGTCGAAGCCGAATCGGATATTGTGCGACCCTTTGATCTTAGATGCATTAGCGGTGTACTCGAAAATCGGGTCTTTATACTCAAGGGGCGTGTACGATGCTCCGAGCTCAACGAAGCTATTGATGCTGAAATTCGGCACGCCACCGGCCCAGGGAAGCTCGCCAATGTTGGTATTGGGGATCCCCAGCACGTCGGAGCCGTACTTCACATCCGATTGCGTTGGAAAAAGTAGTTGATGCGCCTGGGTGACGCCGAAGGTACCATCGAGAACAAACGTAGGGCTCACTACATAGGTTCCCGAAGCCGACAGCGCCAAGGTGGCGCCGTGCTGCAGATAGTTTCCAGCCTGAGCCGCGGGAAAGGCGCTTGCGCCGCCAAGAACAATACCGTAAACCGGCTCCTGCAGGTTGTAATACGGCTGGTAGCCCCAGCGGCCGGACAACCTCAGCTTAGAGGTCGCAGTGTAATCGATTTTGGTATCGATCTTGTGCAGGTTGTAAACCGTCGCCTGATTGACGTAGTTATTGTTTACGACTCCCGGAAGGTTGGTTATCGGGAAATACGGCAGCATCTTCTGCACAACCGGACTGATGCGGCTCTGCGGGATGATATTGCCTGGAAATGGAGTTCTCGCTGTGCCGTTCGGATTTCCTGTCGTGGGATCGTAGACAGGGTTGGCTGAGCCGGTCATATCCCCGTGGAGCGTCGCCTGGTTGGGGAAGGAAAGGATTCCCGAATTCGCCTCCCGGTCATAATCTCCTTCGTAGCTGCCAAAGTAGAACAACTTGTCTTTGATTACGTGTCCCCCCAGTGAACCGCCAGTGTTGTTGTCTACCAGGTGCGGGGGCTTGGAGCCAGCGGGCGCGAAAAAATTGTTGGCCTCGAACGCGCTGACGATGTTATACAGGAAGGCCGCTCCGTGCGTCTGGTTGGAGCCGCCTTTAAGCGTTACATTGACTGAGGCACCCCCGGCCTGACCCTGTTCGGCATCGGGGCTGTTGGTGACCACATTGACATCCGCGATCGCTTCCACCGATGGCACGAACGTCGTATTCTGGACTGTCCATGGATTAGTTGCGCTGACTCCCTCGATCCGAACATTCGCGCCGTTGACTCCTGTTCCATTAGCCGCGAACTGCATAGACTTAGAAGGATTGTTCGTGCCGCCGGCGAGTTGCCCACCGGGCGGAGATACGCCTGGAACCAGCGCCAGCAGCCCCTGGTATGACCGGTTTGCTTGCGGCAGATTTTCCAAAGCTTGGGAAACGACCTCCGCATGCACGTCCGCGCGGTCTGTCTGCAACGCGGCGGATTGCGCTGTGACCTCAACTTTCGCCGTCTGGGCCCCGACTTGGAGCTGCGCATCGACGCGAACGACGTTGTTCTGGTTCACCACAATGCCTGATTCCGCAAAGCCACGAAATCCTTCTTTGCTGATCTCGACACGGTAGGTGCCCGCAGGCACTGTGGACACCGTGTAGGCCCCTGCTTCGTTCGTCTGGACGGTACGCGAGTCGTTGGTCGATACTTCCGTGATCGTGACCGTGGCGCGGGGGATAGATGCGCCAGTGGCATCGGCGACGTTACCGACCACGGAGCCAAAAAGAACCTGGGGGGTCGCCGGACGGCTGGAGAATGTCAGGAGCACGACGAAGGAAAGGATTGGCCAAACCGAACACCACATGCTTCTCCGATGGGCGTCGTATGGTTGCAGCGAACTGAATCTCGGCATTTCGAAACCCTCCTTTCTTTTTGTGCACCTGAGGCTCTGTCTCAGAATGCTGAGATGTTGCCCGGCAAATGCCATATCTTTGGAAAGCAAAGCCAAAAGCGCCAACTTGCACTTGCGCGCCGACAGGCTCGACTCTGTTCTGACTGCCGAGGACGTTGGGGCGACGAATCCGCGGAAAAAAACCTGAGCCCCGGCCGATACAACCCGTCCGGCTGCATGTGCCACGCCCACTACTACGAGAACGAAACCCCTCATCCTGATCGGATCCTTTCGCGCGACTCCCTCAGTCCGGAATGAGACGCAGTGTTGAGCCGTAGTATATCCCCTGGCAAATCCAATCGCAAGCAAAAATAGGCAAAGTTCGCTATAAACGCAGGTTCATAAAAACACTGAATTAGTTGCGTAGATTGCCGGCTCGCAAGCAAAACGTCGGGCGGCCGGCTCTGACATGCGCTGAGTTGGTATAGGATACGCAGAAGGAGTTGAGAGGAATGCGCATTTTATTAGCGATCATCGCGATGCTCGGAGCCGCGGATTTCACCATTGCGTGGGCGGCCGACAGCGATTTCAACGGAAGGTGGGACATCACGGTCCACGGCAATACCGACTGCACCGTTACCTGCGCATGGTGGCTGGAGGTAACCGGGGCCGGTACGCCGCAACTGAAAGGCGTTTTCGTCGGATTTCCCGACGGCAGCTTGCACGAACTGCCGGACCTCGCAGTCCGCGACGGCGTTCTCCGTTTTGCGTGGGACCGCCCCGCGGCGCCCGGACGGAATGGAAGAGGCCCGTCCGCCCCACAGCATATCGATTACGAAGTGCGCTATCTCAACGGCAAGCTCGAAGGATCGATGACGGGCGCGAAGAACAACTACACCTTTACCGGCGTGCGCGCGCCCGCTATCAGCGAACACGACGACGGCACATGGGTAAAGGGCAAGCCGGTCACTTTGTTCAACGGCAAGGATCTCGCGGGCTGGACCGGTATCCGGTCTCCGCAGGCGGAGGGATGGACTGTCGTGAATGGCATCCTTACCGGCACGGGCCACGCGGACGATCTGGTGACCAAAGAGAAGTATTGGAATTTCGAGCTTCACGCCGAGTACCGGCTCGCCGAGGGAAGCAACAGCGGGATCGGGCTGCGCGGCCGCTATGAGGTGCAGATTGCGTCGGACTACGGCAAAGAGCCGGGCATGCATGGCACCGGCGCGCTTTATACGCGCATTCTGCCGAAGGTTAATGCGGGTAAGCCCGCGGGCGAATGGCAAACCTATGATATTCGTCTCGTCGGTATGGACGTGACCACGGTGCTGAACGGCGTCACGCTGTACGAGAAGGGGACGATTGACGGGCTAACCGGTATCGCGTACGATCCGAACGAAGGAAAACCGGGTTCAATCGAATTGCAGGGAGACCACGGGCCGGTCGAGTTCAGAAACATTGTGCTGACGCCCCTTAGGCGTCTCGGCGGAAAGCAGACAAATTAAAGGCGGACCGGCACTCTCGCGTTGTCCACAGAAAAAAATTACTCTGAGAAAGACGTGCCCGCCCGAAGCACCGCGGGATTGCCGGACGAGAACTTCGTGGCGATCACTTGAAGGTCCGGCCTTGGATTTTCGAAGGTTAGATATTCCCGCATTGGTCATCGCCGAAGCTGCCACTTCCACGATGCGCAGGCCGCGCAAGGATGCCAAACGCACCGCAAATTCATGTTATTAATCCGCATCAGGGGAAATTCGTGAAAAGGAAAATCTTCCTGTTGAAACCCGCTGCTGCCGCGGGAATCATTCTCGTAACCGGCGCCGGGAGTTATATGCGTTCGGCCGTTGACTCGGCCGCAGTGGAAGCCGGAAACCTTCGGATCGAGTTCGATGGCAAGATGTACAGCCGCGTGGTGGCGCGCTTCGGCGGCAAAGATATCGCGATGGGACCGTTCACTCCGTCCGAAACCATCGGCATTGGCGGGGCGGATCTCACCGATTTCTCGCTCGACAGCGTCAAACAGAAGACCGTGATTGACCAATTAGGTCCAGGAAAGGAAACAACGCTGACGGGGTCGAGCGGGGGGCTCGAGAAAACCGTCGTGGTCACCGTGCACGACAGCTTTCCGCGCATGGCTCTCTATCAGGTGAGATACGCAAACAAAGGCCCGGCCGATCTGAAAGTGACCGGCTGGACGAACAACCGCTACTCCGTAACCGCAAAGGACAGCGATCCCGCTCCGGCCTTCTGGTCTTATCAAAGCGGTTCCTATCAGCGCCGGCCCGACTGGATCCTCCCCTTAAAAGCTGGCTTCAAACAGGACAACTACCTGGGCATGAACGCTACCGACTACGGCGGCGGAACGCCCGTCGTCGACATCTGGAGGCGCGATGCCGGTATCGGCGTAGGGCACCTCGAAATGTACGCCAAACTCGTCTCGCTGCCCGTATCGATGCCGGATGACAAACACGCCGATATTGGCCTGAATTTTCAGGCGCGCCAGGACCTCAAGCCCGGCGAATCGCTCTCCACATTCCACACGTTTGTTGCGGTTCATCATCGCGACTACTTCCAGACACTGCGCGATTACAGCGAATTGATGCAGGCTCAGGGGATCAAGTTCTCGCAGGCGCCCTCGTCCGCATTCGAGCCGATCTGGTGCGCCTGGGGTTACGGCCGCAACTTTACGCCGACTCAGATTCTCGGTGCTCTCCCGGTCGTCCGGAAGCTCGGCTTTTCATGGGTCGGAGTCGATGACGGCTGGCAATCGCTCGATGGCGATTGGGGTCTGGTCAAAACCAAATTCCCGAACGGCGATTCCGATATGCGAAAGCTTGTCGATCAGATTCACGATCAGGGCTTCCGCGCCCAGCTCTGGTGGGCTCCGCTCGCTGCCA
>Ga0126381_100005624_pt1 | contig 13822 bp, 13 predicted proteins | sample PanSoiMetPlot_28_FD_96465 | JGI IMG/M metagenome (GOLD analysis project Ga0126381, IMG submission 96465) | Tropical forest soil microbial communities from Panama - MetaG Plot_28 | ecosystem: Environmental > Terrestrial > Soil > Tropical forest > Bulk soil | place: Panama | collected 2016-02-17
AGCCGGCATACCAGCGCGAGTTCCTGTGTTTGGACTGATCCACGCGAACGGCGAGCACGTTCTTGACGCCGGGTTTTAAGTGGGCCGTCAAATCGTGGAAGAAGCTTGTATATCCGTAAGGGTGAATACCCAGCTCCTTGCCGTTGATGTATACGGCGGCGTTCATGTACACGCCCTCGAACTCGACACTCACGCGCTTGCCGCTCCAGGCTGGCGGAGGAGTGAACGTCCGGCGATACCAGGCAACCCCGGCAGGGAAGAAACCGCCATCGCCTCCCATGGGATTCTTGGGATCGATGTGGCCTTCGATGCTCCAGTCGTGCGGCACGTCGACGCTGCGCCAGGGGCCATCGTCGAAGCCGGGGGATTCGGCGCCACCGGGATCCCCAGGCATGAACTTCCAGTCGTTGTCGAATCGCAACCGCTCACGTAGCGGCTGCTTCGCGGCCGCGGCTTCGGCGCGGCGCAGAGCGCCGGCGGCGGGCAAAATCGCGCAGAACGTTCTTCGTTTCATGGCAGCTTAACCGAACACCTTTAGCGCAACCGCATAATCGGATGGCTTCTCCGAGGGTAGCTGTACCGTCAATCCCTTTTCGTCCTGGGTCCACTTCAATCTGCCCTGGAAACCCAGTAACTCGACGTTCTTCACCTTGAATGTCGCCACCGGGCTGGTCGTCGCGAGCGATTTGACGACGGCTGTCTCGGGCCAGCCCATCACGAACGCATAAAGATTGCGGCCCCTCGTCGTAAAGCGGATCTCCTGGGCGGTGAAATCGGTCCGATTGCGTTCGTTGAAACCGTCGCCGCGCCCTGCCGTGCCGGGGGGCGCCGTAGCCACCGGCCCTTCTCCGAACACCTTCCACGGCCGGGTCGAGTAGATGCCCTCGCTGTTCACCGCCATCCACCGCGTGATCTCATCCAGGATCTTCAACTCCTGGGCGTCCAACTCGCCGCTGTTCGGAAGCGGGAAGTTGAGCATCAGGTTGCCGTTGCGGCTGACAATGTCGACAAGCATATCGATGACGCGCTTCGGCGTCTTGTATGTCGCCTCCTTGTTGTAGTGCCACTGGCCGATGCAGGTGTCCGTCTGCCAGGGCTTCTGCGGTATGCCGCCGGCTACACCGCGTTCCAGGTCGAGCACGCAGGTGCCGGTCTCGCAGTCGCGCCCGGTCTTGCTGGTATAAACCGCTTCGATCTTACCGTCATGTACATTGGCGCTTGTGTTGTACAGGTTCGCGACCAGTCCGAGCCCGTACTCTTCGAACGGAATGCCGCCATCGGTGTACAACAGGTCCGGCTGATAGTCGTCCGTTAGCTGTTTGATGCGCTTGAAATACAGCTGCTTCCAGGATTCGGGCGCGTTGCGGCTCATGGCCTGCGTCGTCTCATTAGGATTGAACCCTGCCGTGTGCGCGTGGTAGAGGTCGGAGTAGGCCGGATCGGCGCCGTCGTACGGCACTCCGGCGTACGGGCCGGTCTTGTCGCTGCCGTGCGACGTCGCAAACCAGTTGAAGCTGTTCGAAAGATGCTCGCTTACCGCGAAGCGCAGCCCCTGTTTTCGGGCGGCCTTTTGAAACATCCCGACGATGTCCTTCTTCGGCCCCGCGGCCGTCGCGTTCCAGCGCGGCTGGTGCGGCGAACTCCAGAGGTCGAAGTTGTCGTGATGCACCCCCATACTGCAAAAGTACTTCGCCCCCGCTTTCTTATAGAGCTGCATCAGATGATCGGGGTCGAACTTGTCGGCCTTCCAGGTGGCGATTACGTCCTTGAACCCGAACTTGCTCGGGTGGCCATATGTTTTGACATGATAGTCGTACTGCTTCTGGCCCTGAATGTACATATTCCGCGCATACCAGTCTCCGTACTCGGCGGCCGACTGCGGGCCCCAGTGCGCCCAAATGCCGAACTTGGCGTCGCGATACCACGCAGGCACGTCGTAATCCTTAAGCGATTCGCGCGTACCGCTGTACGGACCCGCCGCGATTCGGGGCAGGTCGGCAGCGCGCGCCAGTTTCAAGCCCGGGAAACCTCCCGCCAGTGCTGCGATGGCTTGCCGTCTGTTCATCATAGGTGCTACTTCTCCCTGATAGCGACGATCCGTGTGGTAACGATGGGAGCCCCGCTGGGGATTTGAAATTCCAGGTGCATGCCGCGGCCAATGAAGTCCTGCTTCAACATGCTGCCGCCCCACGTTGAGCCGTGTATCGTGGCTTCAACCGGTTCCGGGCAAAACTCCGGATGACCCGAAATCTGCACGTCGTTCCATTTCCGCATCACCACCGTGTATACACGGTTCACCGTTCGGATTTCGAGCACTGTCCCGGGAGCCAGGCGCGAGAGATACACTCCACCTTCGATCTCCGATTGCACCATCTTACGATTGATCACGTCGGGAAACCACGGGTGAGTAGTCGACGCGGTCGGGACTTCGGAAGGTGACGGCACGTTCGCTTCATTATATGCCGCTACACCTGCCGGGATCGGTAGCGGGAAACCCCAGTTTATAAAGCAGGTCTGTTGCGGCTGGAGTCATCGATAGGGGAGTATCTATGCGGCTCCGGTTGACATTTTTGCTGTGGATGATGGCGGCTTGCGCAGTGGCGCAGCGTGGCGGCGGCATGGCGCCTGGGAACGGCGGTGGCATGGCGCCCGGGCATGGCGGCGGCATGGCACCCGGGCATGGAGGAGGCGGCGGCGGTGCAAACTGGGGACATCCTTCGCCTATACGGCCTCCATTTCCAGGACCTTGGAAGAATCGATGGTGGGGAGGCCCGTTCCGCTCTGGTTTCGGCCCGTTTCCAGGCTTTTGGGCCGGACCAGTCCCGTTCGATACGCCGTTATGCGCCTCACCGTTATTCCCTCTGGCTCCCAGTTGTTCACTCGGGGATTCGTTCAACCCGGCGTATTACCAACCGCCACCGCAGGGCGCGATTCCCACACCGAGCCTGCTCTTCATGCCTCCGCCACCGGTCCCGCCACCGCCTCCCCCAACGGCGAACGTCCCGCCGGCCGACGGCGCTTCGATTCAGCCTCAGGCCGCTCCCGCGAGCATTCCACAGACGACTCCGTGCGGATCGTGCCAGAGGCCGAGCGCAACCGTGGTTCACGATGATTACCCGCCAGTCATCGTACTCACGACCGGGGGAATGTATTCCATTAATAAGTACTGGAAGAAGGGTAAGACGATCTACTTCGAAACTACAGCCGGCGACACTCTCTATGCGCCACTTAATACACTCGAACGGATCATCCCCGGTAGTAAGACAAGAAAATAACGGCCCTACGCTCCTATGTCAACTGTCTCGCTCACGCGTCTCAGCTCGAGCACCAGGTCGCCGCTCGCGTCCACTGAGAACGCCGGTGCAAAGCGCACCCCCCATAAGATCTCATCGTGCCGGTAGCTGTAGCGCCCCAGCACCGTCTGGCTGAACGTATCGTCGTAAGCTTTGATCAGAATCAGGATCTCAGCCTGCAGCCGATCGAGGTCGGCCGCCGTCTTTCCCCAGAACGGGCTCTCCTCGTCAATGGGGTGGACTACGGTCCATGTCAGCGGGAGAAACATCACCTCGGGACGCTCCAGTTTGAGCAGCTTATACCGGCGCACCTGCTGTCCGCGCTCCCACTCTACCGTCATCAGCATCACGCGGGCTCCCACATCCATCACTGAATTGGAACGTCGATTCACCACCCGGAATTGCACGCTTTGCCCCTGCTGATACGGCGCGATCAACGCGCGTTCGCTGAAGCCAAAGCGTGCCGACGGCCTGGAAACGCGACCGTAAAGAAGCCCCGCCGCCACCGCGAATGACAGCACGCCCACCCAAGCCTCAAACGCCGAGAGCACGCTCGAAGCCGTGCCGCGCGGCACGATATTGCCGTAACCCACGGTGCTCAGCGTGTGCGCGCTGAAAAAGAAATCGCCGATGAACCGCGACCACGCAGTGGCTTCACTGACGCCGGAGAGCGCGCCCTGCCCGAGCAGAAAATACGCGAGCGCGAAAAGCGTGTTGGCCAGCACGTAACCGGCGAAGAGCACCGCGAAAAATATCGGCCACGATGTGTTGATCAGTTGCAAATACGGGTGGAAGTCGCGCCACGTCGTACCGCGGCGGTGCACGTTGAAGCTGCCGTCCCTGTTGATGGTCCGATGGACGTCCCCCGTATATTTCTGCGTCAGGCCGGGATCGAAGCTCGGTCTTTCCATATACATCCGATCATGGCAGACCGGCAGCGGGCGCGGTAGGATGAAAGCTTGTCCGCCCCCGACGGTCCAGACAGCCAACGTGAGCGCCTGAAGAAACTACGCAACGGCCTGCTCCGGCTCCACAAATCGTTGCTCGATAGCGAGCGCGCAGCTTATGAGCACGACGTGCAACGTATCACCTCTCCTGCACAGTTTCTCGACCTGCTCCTCAATGACCCTTGGTTTGGATGGTTGCGGGAACTCTCGCAATTCATCGTGCTCGTTGACGAAACGCTCGACCTGGAGAACCCGCCGACCGTGCCCGAAGCCGGCCGCCTCATCACGCAGGCGCGCGAACTCGTCTCGCCGGCGGAGAACGGCGCCATGTTCGCCCGCCACTATTGGGAAGCCATGCAGCGCGATCCCGCTGCAGTGCTGGCGCATCGCGACATGATCAGGGTGTTTGGGGAGCTTAACGCTGGCGTTACCTGAACGAAAAGAATCCGCTGACATTCTCCGCCAGGAGCCGTGGAAAACTCTTATCCAGGTAGGATCGGATCGACACGTAGCACTCGTCGCACTGGTTCTGGCGTGTGAACTCCTCCACCATCCGCTCGCGTTCTTCCAGCCGATAACGCCCGAACTGCATCGAGCAGGGCTGCAGCATTCCATCGCTCGTCACGACGAGGAACCGGTGGCCCGCCTTGCAGCCCGGCGCTCCTGGCCGCTCGAAATATTGCCGCGTCGCATCGAGCGTGGTGGTCGAGTTGACGATCCAGTTCGTTGCATCGCGCCGCGCCTCGACGGCATCGAGGCCGCGATTCATCGCCGCCAGATCCTCTGTCGAGGTGAGCAGATAATCGCGGCAGCCGGTGCGGCGCGCCGAATAGGCGCTGTAGCAGAGATTCACGCCCCATTCGCGCGCTTTATCGGCAATCGCGACGATCTCGCGCACGTTCTCGCGAGTGATACAGGAATTGAGCACGATATCGTCATAGCCGTACTTTGCCAGCTTCGGAATGAGGTCTTCCAGATGACTGTAGAGTCCGGGGTAGCCGCGGAAGCTATCGTGCCGGTCGTCGGGAAAATCCAGGCTTACGGAGAACTGGTCGATGCCCGCCGCACGCAGTTCCAGATAACGCTGCTCCGTCATGAGTGACCAGTTGGATACCAGGATGGTGTACGGCAGCCCATTGCCGCTTTGAATGGCGCGCACGATCTCGGCGAGATCGTTCCGCATCAGCGGCTCGCCTCCCGAAACCTGCACCACGCAGGGACGCAGCGCTTCCATGTACCGCGGGTAATCCGCAGGCTTGAGATTACGCGACTCATCGCGCGGACCGCCGTGGTCGCAATGACGGCAGTAGCACGTACACGCATCGGCAACTTCGAAGGAAACCACGAGCGGGCGATCGGCAAGCCAGTTCAGCGACCCTCTGCCGATGATTCGCAGGGATTCTGCGAAAGGGACTTTACGCATCTGGCGTTAAGCCCAGAATAACAGATAAACAGAGCTTCAATTCTAAACCGCAGATAAACGCAGATGAACGCCGATCAATTCTTATCTGTGTTTATCTGCGTTCATCTGCGGCTTAATAACCTACTTCGCCCCTACGGGCTGCCCCGCGTGCACCGGCGAGAGCCAGCCATGGCGATCGGGCCGCTTGCCTTCGACGAGCGCGAAGAACTCCTTCTGCAGCCGTTCGGCGACTGGCCCGCGGTGCCCCTTGCCGATGGTGATGCGGTCGATGGACCGGATGGGCGTGATCTCCGCCGCCGTGCCCGAGAAGAACACCTCGTCTGCGATGTACAGCATCTCGCGCGGGATGATCGTCTCGACCAGCGGAATCTCCAGGTCGCGCGCCAACGTCAGGATAGCGTCCCGCGTGATTCCGGGCAGCACCGACGCGCCCAGCGGCGGCGTGTGAATGCGGCCGTCGCGCACCACGAAGATGTTCTCACCCGAGCCTTCACTTACATACCCGTTCGAGTCGAGGGCGATTCCTTCCACGTAGCCGTTGACCACAGCTTCCATCTTCATAAGCTGCGAGTTCATGTAGTTGGCGCCCGCCTTTGCCAGCGCCGGCAGCGTATTCGGCGCAATCCGGGTCCAGCTCGAAACGCACACGTCGACACCCTCGGCGATCGCCTCGTCGCCCAGATACTTGCCCCAGTTCCAGCACGCCACGTACACGTCGATCGGATTCTTCGTAGCGTGGACTCCGATATCGCCGTACCCGCGCAGCGCGATCGGCCGCAGGTAGCAGGAATCCATCTTGTTGACGCGTACCAGCTCCAGCATGGCCTCGGCAAGCTGATCGGCCGAGTACGGCATGTCCATGCGGTAGATCTTGGCCGAATCCAGCATGCGGCGGATGTGCTCGCGTAGTCGGAAAATCGCCGGCCCGTTCGGTGTCGAGTAACAGCGAATGCCCTCGAATACCGAACTGCCGTAGTTCACGACGTGCGAAAGAACATGAATCGTCGCGTCTTCCCAGCGGATAAAACGGCCATTGTGCCAGATTTTTTCGGTAGGCGTCATAGTCCTTCGATTATAGCGGCCTCTCCGGCTCGATGAAATGCGGTGGCGCCCGGTTGTGATAGTATTACTCCAAAATGAAGCCAGCCCTCCGACGACGCGCACTGGTCCTTCTGTTGAGCGTTGCGCTCCTATCTCTTCTCGCGCTCAACCTGGCTGACCCACACGTCTCCGCATATTTAGGACAGGCGCCCATCATCACGGCCGCACTACTCGTGCCGATCGTGCAGGTGCGCCAGGAGAGGCGTCTCCACGGCCAGCCGCTTTCCTTCCTTTCTTTCGACACCTCCCGCGCCCCGCCAGTAGCGTAGCTCCTCACAATTTGCGTAACCGGCGTGCGCACTCGATGTGCCCGAAACATGGTCCGTCCGGGCGCACAAATGAGGAACACGAACAACCGCATCATCAGGGAGGACTCATGTCTAAAACTAAAGCTATGTTCGTTGCCGCAATGCTGCTTGCGATCAGCAGTTCGGTAAACAGGCCCGCCATGCAGGCTCAGGCGCGACGGTTCGAAGTGGTTTCAATCAAGCCTTGCAAGAGCGGCTCCGCCGCGAGACTCGACGGCAAGAAAGGAGGAGACCGTGAACCCGGCAGAATCCAACGGGATCCCCAGACGCTTCACGAGGAGTGCCAGTCTCTGGAAAGTCTCATTCGCGATGCGTACCTGAGATACCCGGATGGAAGGCCGTGGACTCGAGGGGCACGAGAGGACGCATCGACCGCCGGAGACCCGGATTGTACTGAATGCGGGTTCCGATTCCCGCACGTGTCAGACCGGATCCTCCGACAGCCAATCGACGGAGGTCCGGGCTGGCTCGATTCCGCCCGTTACACCATCGATGCCAAAACGGAAACGCCGATCACTCAAGAAATGATGCGAGGTCCCATGATGCAAGCCGTACTCGAAGAAAGATTCAAATTGAAGGTCCGCCGGCAGACGAGACAGGTGTTGGTATATGAGTTGACTGTAGCCGAGGGAGGCGCCAAACTCCGGCGGTCTCAAGCCGGCAGTTGCATACCTTTCACCCACGAGGTCTTCGATAAACTGCCGCCGAAGCGAATCCAGGGGCAAACCATACCTATCCCGTGCGGAGCGGTCGTGTCTCCTCGCAACGGCACGACCGAGTTCCCGGGCACGACCATCGGCGGATTCTGCCGCAATCTCTCGTCACGATTTGACCGGGATGTCGTCGATAAGACGGGCCTCGACGGCTTCTTCGATATCCTCGTCGAAGCCGAAGGCGTGGCGATCCAAGTCGACGATCCCGACGCCGGCCTCGCAACGGCTGACGGCTTGCCTCGGAGGGCCAGGTCGGACGGTTTCGCGACATTTCGCGCGTTCCAGGCCGCGATGCCTAAGATCGGCCTCAAACTTCAGCCAGCGAAGGCTGCTGGCGTTTTCCTATTCGTAGACCACGTCGAGAGACCGTCACTGAATTAGTTATTGAGAGCCACGCCGGCAGCAAGGCGCCCTTCGGGCGAACTGCCGGCGTTACCGGACCCGCCACCGCTGCACGCCCGCCGAATAGCCCGGCTGGAAATCCACTTCGAGCCTCAGCCCGCTGGTCGTCACGGGCTTGAACCCCACCGTGTTGAACCTGTCCTTCTCGACGCCCCACTCGAGGGAGTTCTCCACGGGTTTCCATGCATCGCCGTCTTTGTAGAGGATGCGCCACCGCGCCGGCACGCGCACGCCGCCGCGGCCCTTCATCTGAGGTCACCTGTACCCATTCTGGCCTTACCAACGTCAACCTTTCGCCTTAATCGGATTTCGGCAGAATCGCCTTGCTTTTCAAGGAGATCGGACGATGTGCCGGACAGCCGTATCACCGCACAAGGAGATTGAAGATGAAAACGTTCACGATCGATGGAAACTGGCAGATTTTGGTATTCAACAGCAAGAAGGAAGCTGCCGACGCTTCCGCTAGATTGAGCGGCTTCTCGTGGGACGAGCTTACGCGTGACAAGGCGGACGGACGCCAGCGGCCGGTATGCCGGCGAGTCGCCCATTCGTAAGGTGTGAGACGGACACTGTAGGCCCTCCATCATCGCCTCCGATCCGCTCCGTTTCACCCCTACCGATATGTTTACGACGAGAAGTATCAACACCATCGAGATCACAGTGCCGACCCTAAGTTATTGATGGTAAAGCTAGTTAACTGGCCAACAAGTTGACTGGTTATCGAGATCAGCTGCTAGGGCCAGTGCCCAGTCGGATTAGTGGACTTACGGGTGCGATTTGCGATAATAGGAGGTTTACGGCCTTGTAGCCGAAGCCGGTGCGATGGACTTACACAGTGGCAACACTTTAAGCAACATTCCCTCAGAAGAACCAGCGAAGGACGCTGGCTTTGGCCGCATGACGATGGTACGAACTTACTATTTCCAGTACTGCGTAGCATACAGCCGTTACCGCCGTCCGGCACGGGAAAAATGACAGTTGGAAAAAACGCCTTGAAAAGCGGTCGCAGAAAACAGCCTCGAATCATTGCTCAATTTCCAGTGGAATTTCGGTTTAAGGCCGACGGCGGGAAGTTTCGGATCGTTCAAGGGTTCACTAACAATCTGCACGAGGAAGGCGTCTCATGCCGGCTTCGTGAACCTATTCCCACGACCGTTTCCTACGCGTATCTTTCCGTGGTAACCGATCAAAAGCAGTACGCCGTATCAGGGCGCATCACGTGGATCAATAGCTTAGGCAATGAATGCGGAGTGAAGCTTGAAAACGCGACTACCGACTGGAAACAGTTCATCTTGGCTACTCTAAACGATCCGCGAACCTCGCTCGCTTCAGATCGTCGCACACCTAACCGTCGGCAAACTAATCTTCCGATCGATGCCGACAAAAGGAACTCGGAACGCAGATTCCAAGATCTCACCGCAGAAACCTCCGATGACGAGATTCAGAAGGTAAAGATAAAGAAGTTCCTGCGTAATAAAGCAACTACCTATACGGCCGAAATGATACAGAGCCGCCGGGAATGGCTAGCGGAGCTTACGCAGACCCAGTTGAAGCATTTGGCACATTTTTCGGAAGACCCCGAAGATTTTAAGGGGAAAATTGAATCGCCCATCGGTGTCGCTCATGTGCCCGTGGGGGTTGCTGGTCCACTTCGAATTAATGGTGAACACGCCCGAGGCGTCTTTTTTATCCCTATGGCAACCACCGAGGGAGCACTCATTACCTCTTATACCTTCGGTTCGAACATTGTCACACGATCTGGCGGAGTCAACGTCAAACTTCTGAAGGATGCTCTAAAATCGGATCCTACATTTGTTTTTAAGTCCTCGGCTCAAGCACAGTCCTTTGTCACCTGGATCGAAACCAACTTTGGCAGGATTAAAGAGATCGCTGAGAAGACAAGCGGTCATCTGCACTTGCTTAAGGCTGTTCCGATGATTAATGGCCGTCGCGTGATCCTGTGTTTCCACTTCCAGACCGGAGATGCCGTCGGAATGAACATGGCTTACAAGGCAACTGATGTCGTATGTAAAATGATTCGGGATTCCGTAGACCCCGAGGAGTTCTGGCCGCATTCGAGTTTCACAACGATCAAGAAAACTACGGCCGAGAACTTTGTGAACGGATACGGGAAGTCAGTGATGGCCGATGTCACGATTCCCCGAAAGTTGGTTGAACGGTTCCACACGACTCCGGAACAAATGGAACGATTCTTTCTCCGGCAGCTGTTAGGTTCGGCTCAAGGGGTATTGTTCGGAATCAGTGCTCACATGGCGAACGCAATGACCGCCATAGCCATTGCCTGTGGACAGGATGCGGCGCTCGTTGCCAATACACATTGCGCCAATATCACGTGCGAGGCGACCAGAAACGGTGATTTATATTTTAGTGCATATTTCCCCAGTATGTTCGCCGCCACCGTCGGAGGAGGAACTTCCTTCGGCACGGCGCGTGAATGCCTCGAAATACTCGGGTGTTATGGGACCGGCAAATCCAAACGATTCGCGGAGATCATCGCGGCCACGGCAATGGCCGGGGAAATCAGCCTCATGACTTCTATCGTAAACGGTACTTATATTCATGCCCATGAGATATTTGGGAAAAACAGGCCACCCCGGTAAAGGCGAGGGTGTGGGAGAGGGAATCTGCTATGGACAGGCGCAAGGAAGACCGTAGAAAAACGAATCAACCTTGCGACTTCGAAAGGCGAGTACGCGTTCGGCGATTCGTCGATCTTTACCGCAATGCGCCAGATCCCGAAAGGAATCAACTAAAAAGTATCCATCTGGCTAAGACCTACAACGGCTCCAAGCTGGCGGTGAAGTTCCTGATGGCTTCCGGATGGGGCCCTCTCTTAAATCTAGGCTACTTTGAATTAAAGCGATTACCGGCTTTGATCGGCGGCTTAAATCATTTTCAACGACATCTAGTCAAGAAATCGGTCGAATTGCTGAATCCCCAACCCAATGAATCGATCCTCGATCTCGCATGCGGGAACGGCTGGACGACGCAATTTATCGCTCAACATGGTTCTAAAACCACTGGAGTAGATCTGTGTGAACCACACATTAGGTCTGCGCAAACTAACTTTGGCAAAGCGGGACATATCAGCTTCATTCAAGGTGACGCGACACATCTGGAAACCATCGCGACTCGTAATAGCATTGATAAGATTCATTGTCTCGAAGCCGCCTTTCATTTTGGCCCGGAGGGAAGAAGAGCGCTATTGAACAGTGCTTTCCATGTACTTAGACCTGGTGGAACATTGGTTCTGGTCGATATTACCTGGAGAACGAATCATCCAGAACAGATTGACAATGTAGATCCCGAGAAGGCCTTTCGAGAAACATGGCAAATGGAGTTATTTGAACCGTTCGAAAGGTACACGAAAAATGCAAAGGCGATTGGTTTTGTCGAGCGAGAAATTCTGGACTGGACCAAGCCCGTCATGCGATTCTTGGACGTTGCCGCTTTGACAATCTTGATGGGGCAGCATTCACTGACCCGGAGAGCATTGGAAATCGCTCGGTCAGAATACTCCGGAATTACTGAGCCCGAGTGGAAATTGTTGCTCCACGAACTTCGATTGTCACAAAGGGTGTTGGGTCAATCACGTTACGCGGCTTATATATTCACAAAGCCTTAACCCCTGTATTTATCAGCTAAGACCTTATAAATGGTGGCCGAAGCCATCAGCTTTCGCTCGCCTCGCCATCTGCCGATCAGCCGCACAATCTGCTCTCGCCGGATCTTCGGGGCTATGATCCTATGCGATTGCGATTCCGTATAGGAAGTGGAAAGCGCCGCCACGCTTGTGAATATTTGAGATAATGGACTTGGACGGATTGGCGCTTCTCACCCACCAGTCGTGGGTGGCGAGCTGAGGATTGGGTCGATTCAGCGCAGACATTTACCGCGAACTGATCGATGTGCCAAGGGCTTACCATGACTCCGTTTGGTCTCTCCGGCCTCCTGACCGGAATCACCTCTGTTATTTTCGGGCTCTTCGTCTTGTCGATGAGTGCGAATCGCAAGATTGGCAGAATCTGGTTTTTATTCACTCTGGCGGTCGGTGTCTGGGGCTTTGGCGGGGCGTGGATCAGTTGGGCAAAAACCGCAACCGAGAGCTTATTGGCCTGGCGTTTGGCATATGCTTTCGGAGTCGTATGGATTGCTCCTCTTTTTTACCATTTCGTTTGCACTTTCCTTGGCCTTCGACGGAACCGATCCATTTTAATTCACTATTTCATAACGCTCGTTTTCCTTTTGACTATCCCAACCTCTCTGTTTTTCTCTCACGTCAGATGGGTCTTCGATTCCCTCTACTATGTCCGCGGCGGTGCACTATACCCCGTCTATTTCGCCTGGTGGATATCCCTCGTTCTGTTTAGCCACTATGAATTGATTCGGGCGTACCAGACAGCCTCGCCGGGCAGAAAAAATCAAATAAAGTATTTCTTCTTCGCTACGGCGATTGGATATTCGGGAGGAAGCATCGCCTATTTTCCCGCCTTTGGTATTGATATTTACCCATGGGGAAATTTTGGCATCGTCCTTTATCCGCTGATCATGTCGGTCGCCATCGTAAAGCATCGTTTGATGGATATCGAATTGGTGGCGCGTCGCACTTTAACGAAATTGCTCGTCTGGGGCGTGATTGGACTTCCGTTTGTCATTGGCATGATCATGGGTCATTTCCTAAGCAGCCGTCCTGCATTTCTCTATGAGCGCGCGCCCTGGGACTTGCTCTGCGTCGTCCTTAGTTATTCGTTGGCATTAACGCTCCTGAGCAACTACAAGCACCCGCTGTGCGATCGGCTCCGCTGGGTGTTCACGCTTTTGGGTACCTGGGAGTTGACCGTTCTGCTGTTAACCAGCCCGCGCTACAGCTGGTCTCAGCTGGTCTTCCGCAGCGGTTACGCTGTTGGAGCGTTTCTGTTGCTGGCGCTTTTTTCATTCTGGGAGCAGTTCTTTCAAAACGCCAAGGATCGGTTTTCCATGATTGTGCGCCACGGCTTAGAGTGGACCGTTTTAGCGATGGCGGTATTGTCGGTGTTGACGCCTTGGATCATCCGAGGCCTCTCATTTGATCCCAGCCATCGTCTGGCCGCCAGGGAGGTGCCGGGGCCGCTTTATGGCATTTTTGGCATATGGTTTGTGGCGTCTCTCGTCTGCATGGGTCTGTGGTCCATTCAAGCGATGCGCCGACTCCCGGAGGAAACGTCCCGATCCCAGAAAACATGGATTATGGCAGCATTGATCTCCGCTATGGGCGCGGCCGTGAGCTATTTTCTCTTTGTCATGAACCAGATCAGCTGGCATTACTATGCGCCCATGGTGGCAGTCATGTGTTTTTGCCTCACGGCCGCCTTGTCTCACCGGATGAAAAGGACTGCTCAGCCGATCGATTTTCGTCTCGGGGCGATTATTCTGGTCGTTCCTTTCGCGGCGGGTGCGATGCTGACCTTTTCTTTGGTAGCGCGAGGCCTCGCTGCCTTTCTGCTGGCTGTTTTTGCCGCTACCATCGTGGAAGAGAGCGAGGGCTCTATCCAGGCTCTTGTCGATCGGCTCTTCAAGGACAAATTTCGCTACCTCGTAGAAATCGAACGCCTCGGTGAAGACATTTACCGACGCA
>Ga0126381_100005625_pt1 | contig 13822 bp, 10 predicted proteins | sample PanSoiMetPlot_28_FD_96465 | JGI IMG/M metagenome (GOLD analysis project Ga0126381, IMG submission 96465) | Tropical forest soil microbial communities from Panama - MetaG Plot_28 | ecosystem: Environmental > Terrestrial > Soil > Tropical forest > Bulk soil | place: Panama | collected 2016-02-17
AAGTGCTTCAACGATCCGCGAGCTTTGTTCTTCGTATCAAGGTCAAGCAGCGTAAACGGAATCTCGTGCACTTCGAACCACTCTGCCAAGGCAACCATCAGTCCGGTCTTGCCGACTCCACCCTTACCGCCCATTGTGAAAACGATGCGTTTATTCCTGTTTTCTGTTTTCATCGCGATCCTCCTTGGCTGATGAGCTTCAACGGTTCGCTTTCTTCGAATTGAAAGTGCTTGGGTTTAGCCTTCTGCGCGATAGGCTTTGCTCTGAGAGCCGCAATACGAGAGGCAACGTCGTCGTGACTTACGCGGATCGACGGCGATTCAGGTTCGAGCGGTGGAAGTTCGTACTGAACCTGCTTTCGGTGTTTAGCGCGAACCTTGACGAAGGAATGAATTGTGCTGATAGCTACGTCAAGGCCAACTCGTTCGCGAAGAATGCGAACGATGTCGCGATACGTGCAACCCTTGCGCCGCAGTTGGCGGATCAATTCGCGGTGAGTTTCGAGTTTGGAGCGAGGCGGTTTCTGCGGGATCGTTTCCAGCAGGGAAAGGTCGGGTCCATGATTTTCAGGCTCCTTAGCACCTGGCCATCACAGTCCGTTAACAGTCCGATAACCCGTCTCCACAGTCCGATAAGGGCCCTAGAGCGCTATCCGTGCCGTTTAATTTCAATCAGTTACGAACTCTAGGACGACTTTCACGGCGGTAACACGGGTTCAAATCCCGTCGGGGACGCCAACCGCTCAGTTTATTGTCAGAGACTTACCGTCGGACTTCGCCGAAGAGCGCCACAAAAGAGTCCCACGACCGCGCAATGGCTGCGGATGTCTCGGCCCCACCTCCGGCTACCGTACCGTTGTCACCAAGCCCGTGGGCCCGAAGCGTGAAGTGCGTCTTACAACCAAGTCATACTGTAAGGCTCGCAGATTGGGTCACGCTGATTTGAGCGCCACCACGTCAAAGTGACTTCAAGTACTCCACAAGATCGTGCTTTTCCATCGTACTCAGGCCGAGTCCAAAACGCTGGTCGTAGCTGTTTACCGTATCGAGCAACGTCTGGAATCGTCCGTCATGATAAAAGCGGCCTTTGTTCTGTGGGAACATGAACAAACCACGTTCGCGGGTGAACAAACCTGCGAGGTTCATTGTTCTGTACGAATGTCCTGGCGCGCGATCAGCCTCGAAGCCATCGATCTTCATTTCGTCCGCCGTGTGCTGGTTCCAACCGGGTTCGGTCCATAGCGGTTCGTGGTGGCATGATCCACACTGTGCCTTGCCATTGAACAACTTGTCTCCACGTTCGGCAGCGTCAGGATCAAAGTCAATTCTCGGGCGTGGTTCCACAGATGGCAGTGCCAGTTGGTAGAAATGCAGTGCAGGCAGTTTGCTGGTCACTTGATCTTCATCTTCGTCCACTGACACATGACCCAACTTCGCTCGCGCGGCAATTGGGAATTGATCTGCGTTATCGAACCGTTCGTCGAAAAAGTTGCCAATACCGTGCATCTCGTCGACAGCAACGAAAGCATTCCAATAGGTGACGGTGCCCCACCCCCCGCTCCAAGTGTGCAAGTTGTGGCCGGCAAGACCACGCGCATTCGGAATCAAAACCGCGCCAGAAACATTTGTCGCGGTAACCACTCCATTTGTGATCTGCTGCGGATTGAAAGCCTTCCCGTCGAGGAATAGCTCAGCGTCGAATTTCCCAGGTCCCCAGCTGTTCAGTACTCTGCGCACCTGCCCAGCTGTGATTCCGGCGTCGGCAAGCTTGAGTAGATCAACGACTGGCTGAAGGTTGGGAGCAGCTGCGATAATCGCGCCCACGTTTAGATCATGATTTGCTAGACCATCAATCCTGCGCCCAACACCGGGAACCACTGAGTCATCGACAGTCGAATGACATAGCGCGCAGGTCAGCCCGACTGAATGCAACTTGCCACTGTTGTTGAAGTACCCGACTACACCCAGTACGGCGTTGGCCTTGATTAACGCGAGGGTGACGGCCGGATCGGTGAGATTAACTTTGCCATTCCTGATCGCGTCCACCACAGATTGCGGCAAAGCCGCAGAATCAACCTTCAATCCGAGCGCCAGAGCATCGCGCGGTGCGAGAGTATTAATAGCCTTATGGAGTTGCAGTTGATCTCCCCAGAAGGACTGATCGCCGAAGGTATCAAAGCGAAAAATCTGTTTTCCTTCTTTCACCATGTTCTCGGCATTCTGTTGAGCGCTGCCGAGAATCGGGTGTCCCACATCCTGACCTCCTCGCTTTGCGGCCCCAAGCAGCAAAAGCGCGAGCGGAATCAGCGCCAGTGTCAGATATTGCGGTTTCATCGCCTGCCTCCTCACTACGTTCTGTTTTTCCTGACACAAGGGAGTTGCGACCAGCGTATTCGGTTACGCCGTAGTGATACAGCGTTCGCTGTAGATGATCGTGGACGTCACTTGATGGCCGCAGGTGATTACGGGGACTTGCGGCGTGAGCCTCGCCGAGGAGAACTGTGAAACGAATTCCTGCCCGAGATCCGGTCTTGCAGAAGGGCGATCCAGAGATGTGACTTGGCCCAATCTAGGGCTTCAGTAGACATCTTTCCTTGATTGCAGAACCGGAGTTGGGTTCACTTCAGTTCGAGTGGTAGCTTCGCATCCCGCGCCGATACTCGTCCTGCATAGACCCACGCGATCCGGGTGACGAGTGATCCCAAGATGGAACTCCACGACGCGTATTTCCGAAGAGACTGCGACCGCTTACGGTTGATGAATAAACTTGCCGCTCGCAAGCAAGTTGGAATCGGGCCGGCGAGTGCGCCTCCCGTACGGGTAAGCCAGCCACTGGGGCCTCGCTTGAGTGGATCGAGATAGGAGTGATCCCGCGACTCAATGTGGACCCCTTCCAAAGTCTCAAAGATCGCCGCGCCTAAACCCAGCGCTTGTAGGGCGCGGCTTTTGTGGTGTCCGAGCAACTCGAGAAGTCCGACGGCAGCGCCCACACCTGAGGCGCCGAAGTAAATTGGCAGGTTGCCGACGTTGCGATTCCAGACCGGGACTGTTGTGGCTCCGATCAATACTCCTGTGTAGTTCGAGAAGGGTAAGCCGAAGGTGAGCGAAGCCATTTGGCCGGCATTTTCGATCACACGCAGAGGCAGGGACGGTCCGTAGCGATGGCGCAGGTGGCCGGCAAATGCCGTTGCGATTGCTCCGGTAGAAAATCCAACCAGCGTCCAGACTCCAACCGACATTGGGCTCTGCGGTTTAAAGACTCGCAGCATCGCCAGAAATCGCTCGGGTCGGCCCAGATCGGAAACGAGCAATGCCGGCGAGATGACAGAACCGGCGGCCGCAATCCAGCGAGCGTCGCGCACCAGTTCGCGATCTGCTCCAGTGTAGTCCGCGATTGCACCAATGACCGCTGCCGCTCCCGCTGCGCCACCGACGAAGAAGTACAGGGGGATCTCCCAGGTCCAGGGAGGTTCCTTGAGTAGTGGGATTTGATAATACCCAGTCTCGGGCGATGCCTGCGGAAAGGGTGCACCGGCAGGACGAGCGCCGACAATCTGCAACCGTCGTTGTTGATCGGCCTGACGGCGAATTTCTGTGAGACGCTGCTCCCGCTGGAGATCGCCGCTCGGATGCGGTCCTGGTAAAGGATTACTCATATTGTTTCCGTGCCACTGCTATCTTCGAAGCTTCCTTGCATTTCTTTTCCCATCCGACAGGAACGCCAGCAGGGTACCGCCAAGAAGAAGGCCTGCGGCGATTACCGATGATGTCCATGCTTTCTTCAGATATGCGGTAGGCACCTCGGGATGGGGCGGCAAATTGTAACTGCGCGGGTCGCCTCGGACAATGAATATGGCATGAGTGCCGCCAACCGTCGTGTCACGCGGGTCATAAACGGTTGCGTCATGGATGCCTCTCTGACGCAATTCTTCCAGCCGCTTGCTGGCATGTGTTCGCAGTTCCTCGATCTCTCCAAACTTAATCGATTCGGTCGGACAAACCCTTGCGCATGCCGGGACCAAGCCAGCTTTCTGACGGTCATAGCAAAACGTGCACTTGAACGCGCGGCCATCCTTCGAATGGCGCTCGACCACCCCGAACGGGCAGGACGTCACGCAATATCCGCAACCATTGCAAACATCAGGCTGTATGAAAACTCCGCCAAATTCTGTTCGCACGATCGAACCCGTGGGACACGCTTCCAGGCAACCCGCTTCCTCGCAGTGCTTGCAGACATCAGAAGAGAACGTCCACGACGTTTGCTCTCCGGCGTTCCCTCCAAGACCGGGCACTGGGGGTTGCTCTACAAACTTCACGTGCCGCCAGGTCGAAGCGCCAACGGAGCCCGTATTGTCGTAAGAGAACCCGCTCCAGTGAAGCCCGTCGTCATCAATCCCGTTCCACTCCTTGCACGCGACCTCGCATGCTTTGCAGCCAATGCACAAGGTCGAATCAGTTAGGAACGCGGTTACGCTCATGCCCTTTTTCCTATCTCCGATGCTAGTTGGTTCAAAGCCTGTCGCCCTCGTCCTCGCCGGCCCGGAGTTATGTTACAGGTGAGCGCCTTGGTTTCCATAATCCGGACGTTTGGTTCCTCGCTGATGACAAGCAAATCATTAACGACGTCTCCCGTCACACAACCCTTGTATCCCCAGTGATAGGGAACTCCGACTTGATGAACATCTTGCCCGTTGATGCACAAGGGCCGCATGCGAGTTGTCACAAGCACACGCGCCTCGATCAACGCACGAGCCGTTATGATCGTCGCCCATTCTCCGTGCCTCAGTCCCTGCTTGGCTGCTAGTTCCGGCGAAACCTCTGTAAATAACTCGGGCTGTAGTTCGCTTAGATGGGCGAGATGACGACTCATTCCACCCGCCGTGTGGTGTTCTGTCAAGCGATAGGTCGTAAGTACGAATGGAAAGCGTGCATCGTGTAGTGCGGCGTAAGGATTGTCAGTTCGCTTTTTTCGATCTGCGACAGGATTGGTTTGCTGATTGTAGAGCGGGTTTTCAATCAATGACTCTAATGGTTCGTAGTGTGCGGGAAGTGGACCGTCTTTCAGTCCGCTGGCGACATACAACCAGCCGACACCGTCTGGATGGAGGGTAAAGGGTTTGGCGCCACCGAGTGCTTCGACGCCGTGTCCGTTGTAAATCTCAGTGGGGGCCTGCGGAGGAATTTTCTTGTCGCAGTCTGGGTTGTCGAGTCCGGTCCATTCCTGTTTTGACTCGTCCCACCACACTAGCTTCTTGCGCTCACTCCACGGGCTTCCGTCGGGACGTGCCGAGGCGCGGTTATAGATGATGCGACAGTCGTTCGGCCACGCAAATCCCCAACCATGTCCAAGTAGGTCTTTGGGTTCCCGTTCATTGGCACGGTTGCGACTCTCATCTGGAAACACGCCGCAATAGATCCACGCACCGCACTTAGTGGAACCGTCGTTCTTCAGATCGTTGATATGTCCGAGTTGCTTATGGTCAACCAACGACGAGCCGTTGATTTCACGCAATACTTCCTCGACGCGTGGTTCAGCCTCCGAACCGTCTGTCGAGTAGTCCCAGGTCAGGGCTCGAAGAGGGTCGTTTTGCGAATCATGGTTCTGTTGCGCCATCCCTTTCACCCGACGGCCCAGATGAACCATAAACCAAGTCTCGCTTCGGGCTTCACCCGGCGGATCGACAGCTTTCTCGCGGTGCTGCAGGAGTCGTTGTGTATTCGTAAAAGTTCCTGCCTTTTCCGCGGTGCCTGCAGCAGGAAAAAGAAAAACCTCGGTCGCGATCGAATCCGGCGAAAGCTCGCCGCGCTCTACTTCCGGTGAGGCATACCAGAAGGATGCGGTCTCCGTTTCTACCATGTCGCGTACCACGAGCCATTTGAGCTTTGCGAGCGCCTTGCGCTCAAGACGACCGTTGGACGCACCGACCGCCGGATTCTGTCCCATCACGAACAAGCCATCCAGCTTGCCATCGGCCATATCCAGCCAATAGCCGAAATGAGAGTTGTCTCCCGTAACACGCGGCAGCCAGTGGAATCCCCACTCGTTTCCCTGGGTTGCAGAGTCGCCGTAGTACGCTTTCATCAGGCTGATAAAGTATTTGTCGAACCCTGACCATAGACCGGTGCGGGCACTGTGCTTCTTCAAATACGCCCCGAGGGTGCGAGATTCTTCGCCGAAAAAAGGCATCGGGAGATACCCTGGCAGGATGTCGTAGAGAGTTGGGATATCCGTCGACCCCTGGATGGAAGCATGGCCCCGCAAGGCGAGAATTCCCCCCCCGGGCCGCCCAATATTTCCGAGCAGCAGTTGAAGTATCGAGGCAGTGCGGATGATTTGCACTCCCTTGGAATGCTGCGTCCAGCCGACGGCGTAGCATATGGCCGCCGTTTTGTCGGGTCCCGAAGCAGAAGAGAAAATCTCGGCGACTTTCAGAAAAATATCTTGTGGAACCCCACAGAAGCGTTCCACCATTTCAGGCGTATAGCGGGAAAAGTGGCGCTTCAACACTTGGAATATACAGCGCGGATGTTGGAGAGTTGGATCGGATTCGTACTTTCCCGTGTCTTGGGCTTCTCCTCCGCGGTCTTTTCCGTGCCCGCCTCCCACTTCCGAATGTCCGGGAACGCTGCCCGCCTCCTTCTTTGGAGGCGCTCCCGCGTATAGCCATGACTCTGGATCGTACTTTTTCTTTTCTTCGTCCCAGCCAGAGAACAATCCGTCGAGATCTTCCGTATCGCGAAAATCCTCGCGCAAAATTGTCGACGCGTTGGTGTAATGGACTACGTAGTCCCGAAAATCTTTGCTGTTCTCTATGACGTAGTGAACCAGCGCACCCAGGAAAATGATGTCGCTCCCTGCGCGCAGTGGCAACCAAACATCGGCCATCGCTGACGTTCGCGTGTAACGCGGGTCGACATGAATGATCTTCGCGCCTTTTTCGCGGGCTTCCATCACCCATTGGAAGCCGACTGGATGGTTCTCGGCCATCGACGATCCCATGATCAGGATGGCATCGGCATTACTTAGGTCCTGCTGGGCGGTCGTCGCTCCCCCACGCCCAAAAGATGTGCCCAGACCGGGCACGGTCGAGCTGTGTCAAATCCGTGCCTGATTGCTCAGGCACACCATCCCAAGGCCCGCAGTGAAGAGTTTCTTGATCAAGTAATTTTCTTCGATATCCAGCGTTGCTCCACCCAGATGCGCAATCGCTTTCGTCTGCATCAAGGACTGGCCGTCGCGGGTCTCTTCGAAATTCTGTGCCCGCGTGTCCCAAACGCGTTTTGCGACCATATCCATCGCGGTTTCCAGGGGTAGCTCTTTCCATTCGTGCGCGTACGGCGCGCGATATTTCACCGTTCTCAATCTTCCCGGGTGCGTATGCAACTCATATGTGTCGGCACCTTTTGGACACAGATGTCCTCTGGAGATTGGCGATGCCGGATCACCTTCAATTGAGATCAGTTTCCCCTGCTTGTGAAACACGAGCTGGCCGCATCCGACTCCACAATAGGGACAAATCGAGCGGGCTACTTCAGCGTCGGCGGTCTTGGGACGCAGATTTCGAGTGCGGTTCGTCATCGCCTCGCTGCCCGTTCCGTTAGTACCGTTGCGAAGCTGCTGAATCAGTGGCCAACGGTTGAAAAGCTTTCCGATCATGGAGTCTCCCGAGACTATGACCTAGTAAGCATTGCCTTTCGGCACCAAGGCACTGCAACCGATAGAACTCAAGACCGCCATATGGTAAGCCGTGATCACTTCATCTTGATTTTCAAGAGACTATCGGTGGGTGAAGATTCCCGTAATTCCGTATCCCAGGATAAAACCCAGGATCGTTATCCCGGCGGACGCACCGATGAAATGCCTTTGTGCCTGCCGGTTTACACTCAAATTCTCCCGACTCTGAGCCACCTTATTTTTTAGCTCAGAGGCGATTTCGTGAAGGGAATTGCGCTCTTCGCGAGCGCGCGCTTCTAACATCTCATCCGACTCGTGGTTCATATCTGTTTTCCGTTTCAGCCTGGATCCATTGCTTGTCGCCCCTGAGAACATCCATCGTACCTTTTGGCACCAGGCGCTTCAGAGCGAATTCGCGCTTTGCCATGTAACCAGCGATGCCACCTAAGAATGTCCAAAGCACACCCACAAGGACAAAAGCGAGAAACCAGCGATAAGGATTTGTACCGAAAGCTATGGCCACCAGGGTCGCCAATGCAGCGGTAAACAAGAAATATGCCGTTAACAACAGTACGGCCGCAATTGCAGCTGCAGCTCCGGCACCTTTCAAAGCGTTGATTTTTTCATGGAGCTCGCTCTTCAGAATCTTCCATCGCGTTTGCACGAACTGCAGCAGTTCTAGCTTCAGGTCAGCAATGATGTCGCTCAGGTTTCGAGAATTAATAGACTCAGCCACGACTCGATCTCCGTATACGGGTGACAATCCCCAATCCGAGGCCAACACAGCCGAGTACCCCCAAAAACTGCAACGGCCGTTCGCGTCTTTCTCGTCGAATTCTGTTTGCTATCTCACGCTCAAAACTGCGGGACGAGAAAGAAACTTGGTCGTAGATTTCCACCGCCGCTTGCTGCATTTTCCGGTAAATGTTCAATATCGACAGCTCAACAGCCGCGACTCCGCGAGCGCGATGACACGGCGGGTTTTTACTTTCTTCGGTGACCGGTGCGATTTCCATGAAGTTGTGGTCCTGTTATCAGAATTGGTTTCGGCCCAGCGTCGCCGATGCAGTCTCTGATGCCCGCGGTCTAAGGTGGCTTCTCTTGGGCTATCGTCAGCCCGCGCCAGCGTTCGTATCACCAACGACACTATCAATAGTGATTTTTCACTTCAATTGCTGCAATCGACCAAAACCCCTAGAATCTCCGCATCGCAACCTGAGGTTTCAGTTTTGCCTCCTACCCGACACCATCCCTTCGGGACTAGCCCCGGGATAGAACGGTACTTAAAGCGGATCGCGCCCCCGCACCAGTTGCGTTTCACGGCCCCGCCCAAGTTTGTGTCGTAATCCCGACCTGCTTAAACGAGCTTTATCCCCCAATTACAGGATCACCGTAAAGTGCTTACAGTGCCCGCTCGATGTTTCATCTGCATCCTGACCGCATATGTTATCCGCAACATTTCGAGAATCCCTCACATCGGGAGTCGATCATGGCCGCAGCGAACGTTTTGGTGGAATCGCTCACAGAATGCGGCTTGAAAGCCGTTCTCGGCTTCCTTTTGGGAACAATGACTGCAAAGCCGCTTCGTGGACGGGGAGGCAGCTGAACTACGGTCGGCTGGGAGACGGGTGACGAGTTCTCAGATCCGCGGCGTGGCCCATCGCGTGTATCGGGATGCGATTCGCAACAGGACCACACAAACAGCAGCCGCGTTGGCGTACTATTTCGTGCTGTCGCTTTTCCCGGGTCTAGTCTTTCTCTCGGCCGTGGCCTCATATCTCCCCGTTCCCAATCTGTTTGGGCAGAGTCTCGCCCTGATGTCGCGCTTTCTCCCTGCTGACAGTATGGGAGTTGTGCGCGGCGTCCTATCGGACGTCATTTCGCCCCATCGCGCGACGTTTCTATCCGTTGGCCTGATCGCAACGCTGTGGACGCTCTCGGGAGGATTCTCAGCTGCGATCGAAGCGATATCGATTGCATACGAGATCGATGATGATCGACCTTTCTGGAAGGTGCGTCTTCTCGCCATCGGCTTGGCCATAGTCAGCGAAATCTTCTTCCTTATCTCGCTGTCGGTGATGTTGGTGGGACCGAGATTTGGAGATTGGATAGCGTACGAACTCCGTCTATCATACGTGTTCGCTGCGATCTGGCCTTATGTTCAATGGGGAGTAGCGCTGAGTTTTACAGTGCTTGCGGTCGAGGCCTTCTATTACTTTGCGCCGGGTGTCAAGCAACGCTTTCTGGAAACGCTTCCGGGAGCAGTCGTTTCCGTGACTTGCTGGATTCTCCTCTCTTATTCTCTAGGCGTCTACTTCCGGAATTTCGCAAATTTCAATAAGACTTACGGTACGCTCGGTGCGGCAATTGCCCTTATGGTGTCGTTGTACTGGACTTCGTTCGCCCTGCTGATTGGGGCGAGACTCAATTTTGAGCTGGACCGGGAGTCCACCATCACCAAGAAACGTCCGCAGACCCGTTTCCCCGCTGCAGCGTAATCTCTAGAAGGTCTTACGGTACTTTGCGTCGAACGCGTATCCACCAAACTCGTCGCGCTGCGCGCTCACTGACCAGCGGGGGTTGAGCTGGTATTCGCCTTGGATGACTTCGCTTTGAGCATTGGTGACGTCGGTGCTGAACGTGAATACGAAGTTTCTCGTTACACGCTGCTGAAGCGCGATCCGTGCGCCCGGGTTGTCATTTCCACCCCCAAGCAGAGGATCGATGGATAGGCTGGAAATTCCCGCGAATTTCTGGACGCGTGAACTGAATTGGCTGGCCAGGCCCTGAGCCAGTACGGAATTCGCGTCGAAATTCGTGTTTGTGGTCTCTTCCGCTGTCGAACCACGCGCGATCAAATTGATGATGTCCACGGGCGGCAACGGGGGATCCGAAACATAGGTAGTTCGCAAGCGGTCGACCGGGCCCATGAGCGTCACGCTCAGATCGTATTGATTGATGGTCGTGGTAATCAGTACGTTCAAGTTAGGCTGTGTCTCGTTAGGATTAACGAAGTCGATGATTCCTCGTTCCAGGCGATAGCGCCGACTCATAAAAAAGACGTCGCCATTGCTTAGCGTTGAACGCCCAACGATGACAGGATCCGCCGCCGTGCCCTGGATTCTCAGATTTACTTGGCCCTCAAGACTGACCTCCGAACTCACGAGCTGTAATTGAGAAGTCGACTGTAGGGCGACGTTCAGTTTCAAATTTTGTGCGAAGCCGTTCGGCGGAGCAGTTGTCGGTTGTCCGCTGAATTGGCCGGCGAATTTTGCCAAGTCAAAGTCATTTGTAAATCCAAGGCTGCTCAAAAGTACGCGTCCGCTCAGGGAAGAACTTGCTTCATCCCCCGTAAGCGAAAGGTTGGAGTCGATTACTGCCCGCACTCCGTCGGGATATCGCAGGCGAACCCCTTTTGCTTCGAGGCTCACATTCATGGCAAGTTGCGGACCGTATGTAATGCCTCCTCCGGCACTGATCGTGCCGCCCCCAGTCTGGCCTTCCAGACTTGTAATCTGAACCTGGTTGTCACGAACGTCGAGCACTCCGTTCAGGTTCTGTATCGCCAACGGCGAACTCAGCGTGGCCAATGAGATCTTATTCAGTCGGATCTGCCCGCCTAGACCCAGGTTGCTAGCGTTTCGATTCGCGCGAAGATCGAGCAAGATTGTTCCTCTGCTCTGAATGTCCGGGCTGAACATGCGAATGATCTGCATATCGACCGTGCCACCAAGGTTCAGGCTGGCATTTTCCCTGGCTGTTATGGGGATCGAGCCCTCAAACCGCAAATCGGTGCCGCTACCCTTGATTTCTGACTTTTGGAGGTGGATGGTGCCAGCCTGGTAGTCGGCTCGAATCGGTTGTACGTTGGCAATCTGAATTTCCTGGTATGACGCGCGCAATGTTGGAATCTCAAGGTGAGCTTCCATTCGAGTCTTGTCTTTAAGCGGCCCTCGAGCCGTCGCGTGCAGTTCGATTTCTCCGCGAAAGTCGCGATTAGGAAGCGGCTTGTAAAGCGCCATCAAGGTCTCGATCGGTATCGACGGCGTATCCAACGCAACGTCGGCGGGGTAGTCGCCCGCGAGTTGGACCGTTCCGTGGCCACGAATATAGGAATTCACAAAATCCGAATTCACATCAAAGTCCGCACGATGATTACCCACATTCAGATTGCTGTGGATTGCCTGTACAACTGTGTCACGCACCTGCAACTTCGGAATGTCAACGCTGGCGCGCATTTGCGGATCATCAAGCGTACCGTTTCCGTCCGCCTTCAGTGTCAGCACACCAGACACTGGAACATTTTTTGCACGCACGGCATCGATTTTTCCTAGCACGATACTGGGCACGCTGATGTGGGCTTCGTAAGCCTTATTGTCGGGCCTGAAGGAAATTGTCCCCTGCAAGTTTCCTGCTGCCGTGCGAACTTCAAGATCGGAATGAATCGTACGATTCGCCGCGCGAAACTTCAGATTCACGTCTTGAATCGGCTGATCGTATGCCTTGACCTGGCTCAGCGAGATTTTTCCCGTTCCCTTTGGGTCCAATTGCGAGCCGTTGAACGTCAAGGTGGCGGCCAGCATGCCCGTGGCTGGATAGTTCAACCCGGCGATGTGCTGCAGGGAACTGATCGACATCCGAGCGACCTGCAGATTCGCCGCAATCGGCCGTTCCGCCGAATAGCTCCAATTCTTCAACGCGACTTGAAGCGTAAAATTCGCACGGCCGGATTCCTCCAGAGCCAAGGAACCGCGGTTCACTTGAATGCTCGAAGGATTTGCCTGGAATGCGATATCCAGCTGCTTCCAACGATCGCCCTGCACTGTGAAGTCATGCGCGTTAATCACGCCCGCGATCTGCGGGGCTTTCATGTCACCGCGGAAGCTTGCATTCAACGTCGCCGGCCCCGACACGTCGTAGTTCTTCGAGCCCTTTTGTGTACTCGATTTGGAAGAAAGGGAATCCGCCAGAGTATTGAGCTCGCGAACATCGGTGGTTCGGGCCGCAATTTTGAGATTGGAATGACGGCTGATTTGTCCGTCGATGGTCACACTCGTTTGGGGGGCGCGAAGGATCGTGTCAAGTACTCTAATCACTTGCGAGCTTCCATCATATTTCACATGAAGGGCGCCATTGAGTGGGACAATCTGTCCGGGTTCTGGGCGCCCTCTGGAGATGGCTGCTTTAAGCGCCAGGTCCGCGCTCGCGCTCAGCGTACTGATCGAGCCCTTCCACGATGCTTCTCCGTACGCATCAAACTTGCCAGTAATCACTGCTCCATGCTGGACTGGCGTATGCAGCGACGATTGCACTGCGCTGATTGAGATTCCCGTAAAAGCTGCTTTCACAAAAGCTGGACCCGCGGTATCTATGTCCTGAGCATCCAATGTCGCTTCGACGCGCCCGGCAAGGGCTTTCGCATTCAAAGAGGCCGACAGTTTGGCCTCACGTAACTGATAGCTGCCTTTCACCTCTTGCGCAGTGGTACGAGCCTGCGGCGACTGAATTGCGAGTTCATGGCTGTACATCGTGCCAGAGAGCTCAACACTCTTCATGAAGGGCCGCTGTTCGGAGGCGTCATAGTTAAGGTTTCCCGCCAGGGTAATATCTCCTGTGGGCAGATTCGGATTCTTTAGGATGTCTCGAAACTCCTGCGGATTCGTAACCAGCTTGTAGCTGCCGCTGAGGCGAGGGTTCGAGTAGTTCTCCAGCCGTGCGTTAAGCCACACGTGCGATTGCCCGACCGTGAGGGTTGCCGATTTCAGTTCAGCCTGATTGCGATCGAAGGTGAAACTTGCCTGCAGCGAGTGAGTGATCGGACGAGGCGCTCCGAAGTGCACTTCACCTTGCTCGTATGAGAGCGCTCCATCGTACTGATCGCCGAGGGTCCGGTACGAGACGTTCATTTGCAGATTGCGCAGATCAGCCGTCAGGTTTTGTTTTCGCTGCTGGTAGTAGACTTCTCCTCCCGTCAGCAGAACGTGCTTAATACCCAGATCGAAAATGCTCGTGTTGCTTTCCTGGTTTGCTTTCTTTGGCTTCGGGATGTTGTTTGTTCCGTCTGCATACGCGACGAAATTGACCACTGGATGATTGACCACAATTTCATTCAGGTCGACTTTTCGGCGGAGCAGAGACACTATGCGCA
>Ga0126381_100005627_pt1 | contig 13821 bp, 8 predicted proteins | sample PanSoiMetPlot_28_FD_96465 | JGI IMG/M metagenome (GOLD analysis project Ga0126381, IMG submission 96465) | Tropical forest soil microbial communities from Panama - MetaG Plot_28 | ecosystem: Environmental > Terrestrial > Soil > Tropical forest > Bulk soil | place: Panama | collected 2016-02-17
GACGAAAATAAAGGTGATTCCCACTTCGCGTTGCAGTGCCTTCAATTCGGTTTGCATCTGGCGGCGCAGGTTTGCATCGAGCGCGGAGAGGGGCTCATCGAGCAACAGCACGCCAGGACGATTCACGAGGGCGCGCGCCAAAGCGATGCGCTGCTGCTGACCGCCGCTGAGTTGAGCGGGAGGCGATTTCGAGAATTCTCTCATTTTTACCATTGCCAGACCCTGTGCGACACGGTTAGGAATTTCAGCCTTAGCGATATTTTTTGCGCGCAGCCCGTAGGCAATGTTGTCGAAGACGCTCAAGTGAGGAAAAAGCGCGTAGCTTTGAAACACGGTGTTGACAGGGCGTCGATGGGGAGGGATTTGGTCAAGCCGGTCGCCTCCAAGCCAGATCTCGCCGCTGTCTAACTGCTCGAATCCTGCGATGAGGCGCAAGAGAGTCGTCTTCCCCGAGCCGCTTTCGCCGAGGATGGTCAGGAATTCGCCTGACGCGACTTCGAGCGAAATGTTGCTAAGGACAGGACGGGAGCCGAAATGCTTCACCACTTCACGGATCGACAGGAGCGAATCGGTTCGGCTGGACGCGTAGGCAGCTGGCGCCGTACCGATCATTTAGCGGGCTCGCCGGGGGGCTCACTGCAGGGTCCGGAGCAACCTTCCAGGGTAGCGCGTGTGAAAAACATCATTGCGCGGCCTTCACTTCATTCCAGATCTCGTTGTACTTGTCGCGACGAGGCACCTGCTGCCAGAAATAAATGCGCGTTATGTAGAGATCGACGTTGTCGAGGTGCAGAGATTTTCTCTGATCTTCGGTCATAAATTGTGCCGCTTGCGGGTTGGCCGGATCATAGCCGGTGGCATCGGCCACCGCTTTCTGAGTTTTTGCTTCGATCATGTATTCCAGAAATTCGATGGCGAGATCTTTATGCTCGCTCGCAGATGTAATCATCAGATGATCAATCCACCCCGTGGTGTTTTCCTTGGGGATCGTCTCGCCAATGGGAAAATTCGCTTTGCGGAGCTGATTGGTCATGAGCGGCCATCCCATGGCAGCTACCACTTCGTGGTTCTCGAAGAGATTTGTCAGCTCGCCACCCGTGTTCCACATCTTTCGGACGTTGGGCTTCAATTCGATGAGCTTCTTTTTCACATTGTTGAGCTCTTCGTCCGAGAGGTTATACAGATGATTGGGATCGGGTTTGTCGTAACCGAGGACCTGGGCGGCCATGTAAATCGTGGAAAGCTCATCCCAAACGGAAATTTTGTTCCTCAGATCAGGGCTCCAGAGAACGGTCCAGCTCTCGGGCGGTGTTGGGAAACCTTTCGTGTCATATAACAGGGGATTCGGCCCCCAGGTGAACGGAACGCCGTACACATTTCCATTTACGTGCACGAGCGGCATTTCGCGCAGGCGTTCGGAAAGCTGCAAATAGGAAGGAACCTTTGAAAGGTCGAGAGGAGCCGCGAGTCCTGCGGAGGCGATCATGGTGGCGACGTCGCTCGAGGGAGAGATCACATCGTAGTTGCTGGCGCTGCCGCCGCGAAGTTTGGCGACCAGTTCGTCGCTCGAACCCATATACGAGGCGGTGATCTTGCATTTGTGGGATTGCTCGAAAGCGCGGATGAAGGAAGGATCGGCGTAGCCTTCCCAGACGAGCAGGCTGAGAACGGGCTGTTTGCCGCATCCGACGAACGCAAAAGTGAAGAGAGCCCCGAGCGCGAGCACAGCAAGTCTATTTTTCATTGTTGATCAAGATCCCCCGCCGCTGCCGCGCCAGCTGAATGCCCCTAGAATGTCGGTGGCGTGTTCACCCACAAGACCCAAGCTTCTTTCTTTCCGGGATTTACCCAGCGATGCGGCGTGTTGCTCTCGAAGTAAAAACTATCGCCTTGTTCGAGACGGTTCGCTTCGCCGCCGTCGAGTGCAATTTCGATGCAACCTTTCAAGATGTATAGAAACTCCTCGCCATCGTGTGTGTAAGACTCCCCGCTCCCTGCGGACGGAGCAATGCGGAAAATGTGGGGCTCCATCACCGTGTTGCCCCAGGAAAGCAGCTCCATGCGAATGCCATTGCCTGCTTCGAGGACCTTTCTTTCGCCTGGGCGGACGCGGCCGGGATTCGCCTCCGAAGGGTCGAAGAGCGAAAGAATGTTGAGGCGGTAGAAACGAGCTAGGCGGCGAAGGGTTGCGATGGAGGCGCTCATTTGTGCGCGCTCGAGCGCAGACAAAAATCCAACGGAGACATCAACGGCTTGCGCGACTTTCGCGAGTGAGTAGCCACGCTGCAAACGCAAGCGCCGGAGGCGCGGGCCCACCGGGCTGGCCTTCGACTGGCTAGCGCCGGACTTGGAAAGAAGCCCTTGGGTTTTAAGCATGTGGACGATGGCCGGTGCATTCATTCCGCGAGCGCGGCGCAAGAATTGCGCGCGCTTCAGCAAGCGCACGTCTGCTTGCGTATAGAGGCGATATCGGCTGCGCGTGCGAGCGGGCGAAATCAAGCCAAGTGTTTCCCAGGAGCGAAGAATCGAAGGTGAGACGCCGACGAGACGCGCGACATCGCTGATGCGGAGATAGCCCGAAGAGCGCAGCGATTCGCGGGACAGCTTACCAGCATGAGCCAAACGAGTTTCCTCTTGACAAGCCTCAGGCCATCTTCTAACGTTCGCGAATTATAGTAAGGTTTTTCGGCGGGCTGCAATCGAAAAATCGGGGGTGCGTCTGGGGTGGACGCAGGGAATTCACAAGGAGCGCCAATGAAAGCGACTGCGTGGGTTCGGGTGTGCATGTTCGCGTTTGCGAGTCTGGCATTGTGCCTAGCGGCGAGGGGGCAGACGAACGGCGTGATTCGAGGCAACGTAACGGATCCTTCGGGCGCTGTTGTGCCCGGGGCGCAGGTGACCGCGACGCAAGTGGGCACAGACACAAAACGCACGGTAACGACAGGCAGCGACGGCGCTTTCGATATACCCGAGCTTCCAGTTGCGACCTACTCGGTGACGGTGGATGCGAAGGGCTTCAAGAAGTACGTCGCAACTGACATCGTGGTGACCATCGGGCACGTGGCTCTGCTAAACGTGAGCCTTCAGGTAGGCGGAGGGAATGAGACCGTCACTGTGGAAGCGAATGCGGCCCAGGTAGAGACTACGAGCACACAGCTCGGAGGGGTGATGACGGACACGTCGATCCGCGCTCTTCCACTGAACCAACGCAATACGTATCAACTGCTCCAGTTGCAACCCGGCGTCCAGTCTCAATTGGGAGCGGACCTCTTCTTCGGCAGCGATCAGCCAGGGGTTGTGTCTGTAAATGGCGGACGAGGACGATCAAACAACTACATGGTAAATGGAGGTGATGGTAACGATATCTTCGTGAATTCCCCGGCGATTCAGCCTTCACCGGATGCAGTACAGGAGTTTCGGGTGCTAACGAACACGTTCGACGCGGAGTACGGCCGCAACTCCGGATCGGTCGTCAATGTAGTCACCAAGTCTGGCACGAACGACGTCCACGGCGATTTTTACGAGTTTCTCCGCAACAATGTGCTCAATACAAAAGGCTACTTTGACAATTCCGTCGCCAAATACATCCAGAACCAGTTTGGGGCCACTATTGGCGGGCCGATTAAGAAGGACAAGGCTTTTATTTTTGGATCCTACGAGGGCAATCGGCTGAGGCAGGGCATTTCCTCAGGACAGGTGTTCCTTCCAACGCCTGCAGAAGCTAGCGGCGACTTCACCGGGCAAACGCCATTTGCCGGAACGCTTAATGACCAGTTCTTCGCGCAGACCATTCAGAACCGGGCGGGTTGTTCAGCCGCTCTTCCAGTTTCCGGACGAAACGCATTGGCGCAAGCAGCGGCGGGGAACACTCCGCAAAACTTTTCCGATGTTTTTCCAGGCAATGTAATTCCGACGCAGTGTTTCGACCCCACGGCGCTTGATTTGTACAACCAGTTTATCGCACCGATCCAGCCAGCCGACGGAACAGGCGTATTCAGTGCGAATCCGGTAAAGCCGGAGCGCGGCGATCAGTTTACAGTTCACTTCGATTACAGGATTAATCCCAATCAGCAATTCAGCGCGTATTACTATTTCAACGATGATTCGCGGACTGAGCCTTTTTCTAATTTCCAGGGCGCAGGCGCGAACGTACCCGGCTTCGGAGCGGTGTTCAAGAGCCGCATCCAGCAATGGAATTTGAGTCATACATGGACGCTCAACTCCACGTCGGTGAACGAATTCCGATTCAATTATTTCCGGGAAGGACAGAAAAGTCTCGATCGCCCTGTCCATGTCCAGAACACTGTGCAGGATTCCTGCAAGACCGTACCTGCAGACATGTGCTTCAGCAATCCGTTAATACCGCAAGCTGGTATCACGACCGATATTCCCGGCCACGCTGGTGTGCCGTACATCAATGTGAGCGGCGGGTTCGTCATCGGAAACAACTTCGAGGGCGAATTGCCCCAGGTGGGAAACTCGTTCCAGTGGGTTGACAATTTCACAAAGACAGTGGGCAAGCACACGATCAAATTCGGTGCTGATGTGCGGCGTCAGCGGTTCGATCAATTTCTTTTCTTCAATATCAATGGTGAGTATCTGTACTTCGCAGGTAGTGGAAACGACGTGGGCGCCGCGGACCTCTACCCGAACTACTTCATTGGTGAACCCGGCTTCTACAGCCAAGGTGCCGCCCAAGCAGAGAACGTCCGAAATACCGCGCTCTACTTGTTTGCGCAGGACAGCTTCAAGCTAAAACCAAACCTGACTTTGAACTACGGTTTGAGGTGGGAACTGAACACGCCGTACTACGATACCGGAAACCGCCTCCAGACGTTCCGTCCCGGAGCGGTGAATACACAATATCCGTGTTTGCTAAATCCCAACAATTTGACGAGCGCCTTCCTGATTCAAACATACGGAAGCAATGACTGTAGTCCTGGAGGGCCAGCCGGTGCGGTCTTCCCAACGGGGCTCGTTTTTCCGAAAGATCCCGGAGTACCCCGCGGTCTAACGTCAACTTACTACAAGGCATTCGCCCCGCGAATCGGTCTGGCGTGGAGCCCCGGCGCGACTGAAGGTTGGCTGGCGAAGCTGACCGGAGGGCCCGGAAATTCAAGCGTGCGTGTGGGCTACGGCATTTTTTACAATCCCATCGAACAGCTCGTGCTTGAGCAGTTCAGTGCCGAGCCACCATTCGGAGGCAGTAGCTTTGTTTCGAACACTATGTTCAATCTGCCGTTCCAATTCCAATCCGGTGGTGGAGTCGCGCCGAACGCGTTCGGACCGATTATTACCCAGAGTCCGCAAACACCTTGCAGTTTCGAGCCTGGCGGCCCTCCGGGTTGCGTTGATTTTGCTAATTTCCGGCCGTTGTTACTATTTGGCGAGTTTCAGCCACATCTCCGCACGCAGTATGCTGACCAGTACAATCTGACGCTTGAACGTCAAATGGGCAAGGCGATGGTTTTGCGCCTGGCGTATGTAGGAACTCAGGCGCACCGTCTGTTAGCGTCGCGCGACATCAATGCAGCAAACATTCAGACCTGCCTGGGTCTTGCGAACCTAGGCTTCGGCTGTGGCCCATTCGGTGAAGACAGCTCGTACTTTATTCCGCCGGGCACCGTTATCCCCGCTGACCCAGCCTTGTCTGCGCTTCCGCCGCAGCCCTTTAAGGTGCCGTCAATCGCTTGCGCCGGGCTCGTTTTGCCGTATAGCGGCAGGCCCGGCGGAAATCCCACTTGCTTTAGCGGAATCGTGGGACCGAATGGGATCACCCTAGTCGGCACGCGTCCCTATTCGTCTCCGAATTGCGATCCAATGACCGGTGTCGGATGTCCCGCAGATGGCATTCCAGTTTTCAGCAACATCTTCACGCAGAACACGGTCGCGAATTCGAACTACAACGGTTTGCAGCTTTCGCTCGACCGCAGCTTCTCAAATGGTCTGCTGTTCCAGGCGTCCTATACTTTCAGCAAAGCGATTGACCAGGGCGCGTCGTTCGAAAACATTTTGAATTCTTTGAACGCCAACGCCACTCGCGGCCTATCACTCCTGGACGCGCGCCATCGCTTTGTATTCAGTCCCTATTGGCAGCTGCCTATACCAAAGCATGACGGGATAACGGGCAAGATTGTCAACGGTTGGGCGCTGTCGGGAATCGTAACGTATCAGAGCGGATTCCCGATACGAATTCAAACGCAAAACGACGGCGAGCTTCAAAGCAGCTTCGATTTCGAAGTGGTGAACACGCCCGAGGTGGTTGGGAAGCCTCATTTTCTGAATCCGAAAAGGAACGGCGGGATTTACCTTGATTCATCGAATATTTGTGACGCCGTCTCGCCAACTGACACTTGTTCGCAGCCTTTCGGCCAGTTCGGTAATCTGCCTCACGCGCTGTGTTGCGGTCCGGCGATCAGTAACACAGATCTTGCCATCCAAAAACGAACACCTATCAACGAGCGATTCAACACGGAATTCCGGGCGGAGTTTTACAACGCATGGAATCACACGCAGTTCGCGAATCCGGACGGAAACTTCACCGACGTTCCGCCGCCGGGCGGTACTTTTGGGGTGATCACCAAGACGCGGGAGGGTCCGCGTGTGATTCAGTTCGGGCTGAAGGTGCTGTTCTAGGTATTTGCTCTGCCCCTGCTTTTTCTTTTAATTTGGTGCAGCCGAGAGCGACATGAAAATATTTGTGCTAGGTGCAGGCATGATGGGGCGTGCAGTGGTGCACGATCTGGCCGGCGCGCGCGAAGTGAACAGAATTGCGGTAGCTGATTTCGATCGCAAACGCGCCGCCGAGGTGGCCAAAAAATTTGGGCGAGGCCGTGCTCACGCCTTCTTCGCCGACGTGAGAGCGACGGGCGAACTTGCCAAACTCTCGCGCGGCTGGGACGTGGTCGTGAATTGTACGCAGTATAATTGGAACCTAGATGTGATGCGTGCCGCCGTTGCTGCTCGAGTGAACTACATGGATCTGGGCGGGTTGTATCACATGACGAAGAGACAGTTTGCGCTCGACGGTGATTTTCGCAGAATAGGACGTCTGGCGATTCCGGGAATGGGCGGGGCACCCGGAATTACGAATGTGATGGCTCGCGCGCTAGTTGATCCGCTGGATCGTGTCGAGGCGATCCGCGTGTACAACGCCGGCGCGGACGAACAGAAATATGATAGCCCCATCGCGTATACATTTTCGATCGCGACGATTCTCGACGAACTGACGACGCCGCCAATCGCATTTGAAAAAGGACGTTACATCGAGAAGGCGATGCTTTCCGATCCCGAGCCGGGAAAATTTCCTAGTCCGATTGGCAACATCGTACTACGACACTCGATTCATTCCGAGCTTGGCACGCTCGCGGAAAGTTTTCGAAAGAAAGGCGTGCGTGAGGTATTTTTCAAGATCAACTACGAACCTCAGCTCGTGAGCCTGGTTCAAAATCTCGCGCATACGGGATTTACGAGTCGCGAGCCCATCGCGGTGAACGGAACGCGTGTAGCTCCGCGAGCGGTGCTTTTGGCCTTGTTGGAAAAGCATGCGACGACGAAGACGCCGAAGGACGTCGAAGCGCTGCGGGTGGTGGTAACAGGGCGGCGGGGAAAGCGGCGAACCGCGGCGGCGATGGAAATGTGGGCTGGGCATTCGGTGCGGCCGCAACTTTCCGCCGTGGCGCGAGACACCGGCTTTCCGGCTGCGATTGCAGCAGTGATGCTCGGCCGAGGCGAGATTCGTGGCACAGGAGTGCAGGCGCCCGAGGTTGTGGTGCCACCGGAACCATTTTTCGCCGAACTCAGGAAGCGCGGTTTCCGTTTTCGGAAGTGGGGCGTGAAACCGTAGGGATTCGAAAAAGTCTTAGGACCACAGAAGCAAATCGCAGGGCCGTTAGCGGCCACCTGTAGTAGGGATGGAGGAAGTGATGCACGAGGCTCTTCGCAAGGAAATCGAAACATACGAAAAGCGGACGCCACGCTCGCGCGAGGCGCACAAGAAGGCGGTTGAGCGTTTGCCGCTCGGCGTAGCCAGCAACTACCGGGCCTACGATCCCTATCCGATTTTTGCTCGCGATGGTAAGGGCGGCCACATTCACGATATCGACGGTAATGAATACATTGATTTCAACCTTTGTTTCGGGGCCCTCATGGCAGGGCATTGTCATCCGGCCGTGGTGAGCGCGGTGCAGAAGAAACTCAGCACGGGCACGATGTTCGGCATGCCGCATGATATGGAATGGGAGCTTGCAGAAGAAATCTGCAAACGATTTCCAGTGGAGATGGTGCGCTTCAGTAATAGCGGGACTGAATGCACGATGCACGCGGTGCGTTTGGCTCGAGCGGCGACGGGCCGAGACCGCATTATCAAGATGGAGGGCGGTTACCACGGGCTCCATGACTCAGCGTTGGTGTCGGTGAAACCGAAGGAAAAAGAAGTGGGCGATCCGAATGCGCCGAATTCTGTTCCGGGCGGCGAAGGCATCACGAAGGCGACGTTGCAAAATACTCTCGTCGCCCAATTCAACGACCCGGCGTCGGTGGAACGCCTGTTTGCAAAGCACCCCAACGAGATCGCGGGCGTGATTGTAGAGCCGATCATGATGAATGTGGGCATTCTGATGCCCGATCCGGGATATCACCAAGCGCTGCGTGAGATCACCAAGAAAAACGGAGCATTGCTGATTTTTGATGAAGTAAAGACTGGGGCAAAGCTGGCACGCGGCGGCGCTTGCGAATATTTCAAGGTGAATCCCGATATTGTGTGCCTCGCGAAATCGATCGGTGGGGGATTTTCGCTTGCGGCGTTTGCTTCAACGCGCCAAGTGATGGGCTTGATCTCAGACCATCGCGTGTTTCATGGCGGCACCTACAATACGAATCCCGTGGCCATGGCAGCCGGCTTGGCGACTTTCCGCGAAGTGTTGACGCACGCTGCTTACGAGCACGTGAATCGCCTTAATAAGAAGCTCGTGGACGGCTATGAGAAGGAAGTGAAGAAATCGGGACTCGATGCCTACCTGGCGAGTGCCGGCTCGAATGGCGCGTTGATGTTTTTCCCCAAGCCGATTCGCAATTATCGCGATTGGCTCAAGATCGACAGTGAGATCTGGCGTCACTACTGGTTTGCGATGGTGAACCGCGGTGTGATGGCGCAGCCTTACTGGTGGGATGAGCAGTGGACCGTTTCTGTCGCGCATACAGATGCGGACATCGACCGGCATCTTGAAGCGTTCGCTCAAGTGGCGCCGGCGCTTGCCGCTGCGCAGAAAGAACCGCACGTGGTTACAGCCGCGCATTAAGGAGTCGTTTCTGCCCGACGAAATTCGTGCCAAGAGCGAGACCGCGCATCTGAAGCGAGCGCTCGGGCGCTGGGACCTGGTGGCACTGTTCGTCGTGGCCGTCTTCAACCTGAATGTTGTACCGAGCATTGCCGCGAATGGCGGCGTGACCGTCTGGCTTTGGATTCTTTGCCTCGTTCTTTTTTTCTGGCCGCAAGGAATTGCGGTGATTGAGCTGGCGCATCGGTACCCGGGCGAAGGTGGCGTGTACCTGTGGGCAAAAGAAGTGTTCGGAGATTTCCACGGATTCCTGTCGGGGTGGTGCTATTGGACCAATAACATGATGTATGTGCCCACCGTGATGCTGTATTTCGTCGGTGTTGCGGTTTTTTCGCTCGGGCCGGGCCACGCCGCGTTAGCCGATAACAAAGCGTTTACCGTGACGGCCTCACTTTCGCTCCTCGCGCTGCTTGTGGTCCTCAATATCGTCGGGCTCGGCGTGGGGAAGTGGATTAACAACGTAGGAAGCATCGGAACCGTGGTGGCGGGCGGACTGCTGATAGTGCTGGGCCTGATTGTGTGGCTTCGATTTGGCACGACCGTTACCGCCGCGGATTTTCGAATTCCTGCTGACCCACGATTCCTTCTGAATTCGTTTGGCGTGATTTGTTTCGGGCTTGTCGGGCTTGAGCTTGCGTCGGTAATGGGTGATGAAATTCGCGATCCGCAAAAGACGCTTCCGGGCGCAGTTGCATGGGGCGGGATAATTTCGGGTGCGCTTTACATTGCGGCAACGCTGACGCTACTGATCGCGATGAGCAAGAACGACATCAACGTGCTTCAAGGAATCGTGCAGGCGGTGAGTCATATGGCGTCGCGCGTGGGAGTGGCCTGGATCGTTGCTCCGTTCGCCCTAATGCTCAGCATCTCCATCGCCGGAATTGGATCTGCGTGGCTTGCGGGCTCTGCGCGAATTCCGTTTGTTGCGGGATTGGATTCTTATCTCCCGGGCTGGCTGGGGCGCGTTCATCCGCAATACGGAACGCCCTACGCGGCGCTGATCGTTCACGCGGCGGTGTCCGCGATTCTGGTGCTGATTAGCCTGTTCGGCTCGGGGGTGCAGGAAACTTTTCAGCGTTTATTGTCGCTGGCTGTGGTGCTGCAGCTGGTGCCTTTCCTTTACATGTTTGGCGCATTGCTCAAGCTGGCATTCGACCCCGCGGCCGCCGGGAATAGGCGTTATAGCAAGGGAGTGCTTATTCTAGCGGGGACGAGCGGTTTGCTGATGACGGTTCTCGGAACCGTGTTCGCGTTTTCGCCCGCGCAGCAAATCACGTCGGTAGCGTCGTACGAAGCATGGATGCTGGGCGGGACTGTTTCTTTTATCGGGCTGGCAGCATTTTTTTATTTTGTTTACGGACGGCGCAAGGCGCCACAAGCAGCGGCTAGCCGCGTCTGAATTTGCCGGGTTAGCGGGAGGGCTTAAATGGCCAGCGAGGCCAAGGCTGCGGTTCGCAAATATCAGATGTACATCAACGGGGAATTCGTCGAAAGCAAGAGTGAAAAGTATTTCCCGGTGGTGGATCCTTCGACGGAGGAGATTCTCACCGAGGTTCCCGATGCGGATGAGGGGGATGTGAACCGTGCGGTGGCCGCGGCCAAAGCTGCATTCGATTCCGGTGCTTGGCCGCAGACGACTGCGCAGGAACGTGGCCGAATTCTTTTCCGGCTCGCCGAGCGGGTGAGGAAAGAAGCACCGGCGTTGGCGGAGCTCGAAGCGCGCAATTCGGGCAAGCCGATCGTCGAAGCTGAGTACGACATCAACGATGTTGCGACCTGCTTCGAATATTACGGCGGGCTTGCAACGAAAGTTGTCGGCAGCGTAAATCCGGTGCCGGACAATGCGCTCAATTTCACGATGCGCGAACCAATCGGCGTGGCCGCGCTGATTATTCCCTGGAATTATCCGCTCTTGATGGCGGCATGGAAGCTCGCACCGGCGATTGCAGCCGGTTGCACATGTATTTTGAAACCAGCTGAGCAGACTCCTCTCACAGCTCTGGAATTCGCTGGATATCTCACCGGTGCCGGTTTGCCGCCTGGCGTGGTGAACATCATTACCGGATTTGGGGAGACGGCTGGAGCGCCGCTGGTGAAACATCCGGATGTGAACAAGGTTGCGTTTACCGGAAGCGCTGCTGTGGGGAAGGCGATTGTCAAAATGGCGGCTGACACGTTGAAGCGCGTGACGCTTGAACTTGGCGGAAAGTCGCCCAACATATTTTTTGCCGATGCGGATTTTGAGTCCGCCATTGATGGGGCTTTGTTTGGCGTGTTCATCAATCAAGGCGAAGTCTGTTCCGCTGGCAGCCGGATTTTGGTTGAGAAGTCGATCTACTCGAAATTTGTGGACGCCATGTCAGCGAAAGCGAAGACAATTCGTCTGGGGCCACCACTCGAGCGCGATACGAAGATGGGGCCGCTGGTCAGCAAGGAGCAGTTCGATCGCGTCCGCTCGTATCAGGAGCTTGGCAAGAAGGAAGCCAAGGTGGCGTCGGGTGGCGGTCGTTCTTCCGCGAGCGCGCGCGGTTATTACGTTGAGCCGACGATTTTCTACGATGTGGACAATTCTGCGCGCATCGCGCAAGAGGAGATTTTTGGTCCTGTCGCAGCGGTGATTCCTTTTAACAATGAAGCGGATGCGATTCGCATCGCCAACAACACTCCGTATGGCTTGGCGGCGGCGGTGTGGTCGCGCGACATTTTCAAGGCGTTTCGCGTGGTGAAGTCGCTGCGCGCGGGAATCGTGTGGGTAAATCACATGCAGCCGACGTACGTCGAGGCTCCGTGGGGCGGCTACAAGCAGTCCGGTTTCGGCCGGGAGCTTGGACCTTGGGGTATCGAGGAATATCTCGAGACAAAGCAGGTGCACATCAATCTGAACGAGCAGCCGATCGGATGGTACTGATATGCCCATGATTCAACTCCGTACGGCAATTCCCGGACCGAAATCGCAGGAGCTGATGCGCCGGCGCAATGCGGCAGTTGCGCGCGGCGTAGCTCATGCAACTCCCATCTTCGCGGCGCGAGCAGAAGGCGCGACGCTGGACGATGTAGACGGAAATCGTTACATTGATTTTGCCGGTGGAATTGGTTGCCTGAATGTAGGGCATCGCGCACCAGGTGTGGTGAATTCTATTCGCGGGCAACTGGATGCATTTCTGCATACGTGCTTCAGTGTGGCGCCGTACGGGAAGTACATAGAGGTTGCTGAAAAGTTGAATTCGCTGACGCCGGGGAAATTTCCCAAGAAAACTATTTTGGTGAACAGCGGCGCGGAGGCGATTGAGAATTCAGTAAAAATCGCGCGAAGCTATACGCACCGCCCAGCCATCATATGTTTTGAGGATGCATTTCACGGACGCACGATGCTGACGATGTCGCTCACCAGCAAAACCCATCCTTACAAAGCGGGTTTTGAGCCCTTCGCAACGGACATTTATCGAATTCCCTATGCCTACTGCTACCGCTGTTCGTATTCGCTGCAATATCCCAGCTGCGGTGTATTTTGCGCGACGCACCTGGAGGACACGTTTAAGCGAGTGGTGGCTTCCGAGGCGGTTGCGGCGGTGGTCGTGGAGCCGGTGTTGGGCGAAGGGGGATTCGTTGCGCCACCGCCGGAATTCTTTTCGATCATTCAGGATATTTGCACGCGACACGAAATTCTACTTATTGCCGACGAAGTGCAAACGGGTTTTTGCCGGACAGGCGCGATGTTCGCTTGCGAGCGATATGGCGTCGTGCCCGATTTGCTCGTGTCGGCAAAATCGATTGCGGGGGGGATGCCGCTAGCGGCAGTCACTGGCCGTGCCGAGATTATGGACACGCCAGGCGTGGGCGGGCTCGGCGGAACATTCGGAGGCAACCCCGTATCCTGCGCAGCAGCGCTTGCGGCCATCGAAATTATGGAGCGCGAGAACCTCTCAGCCAGGGCCGAAAAGCTTGGTGACTTGTTTGATTCACGGGCTCGTTCGTGGGCCAAGCGTTGGCCGTTGATCGGGGATGTTCGTGGGTTGGGCGCTATGCGTGCGATGGAGTTGGTGCGAAGCCCGGAAACTCGGGAGCCCGCGAAGGCGGAGACGGAGCAGGTGCTCCGCCATTGCTACGAGCACGGCTTGATTCTGATATCGGCTGGAACGTACGGCAACGTGATCAGGCTGCTTGTCCCGCTGGTGGTGACGGATGAGCAATTCGAAGAAGGGCTAGATGTGTTAGAGGGTGCCCTCGCGAGTGTCGCGGAGTCTAGGTTGGAAACAGCACCTCACCGTGCATAGTAGTACTCTCTACGTTAAATTGCTTTTCACATCGTTCAATGAACTCGAGGTCGGAGGCGTCATCTCCGGTGATACCTCCTCGTTTCGAATTGACCATATGCCCTATGGAGGCGTGAAGGATTCAGGCTTAGGGCGCGAAGCTTCGCTATGCGATTGAGGAAATGACCGAACCACGACTTCTTGTGCTCAACCTTCAATAGTCCCCTCTA
>Ga0126381_100005628_pt1 | contig 13821 bp, 15 predicted proteins | sample PanSoiMetPlot_28_FD_96465 | JGI IMG/M metagenome (GOLD analysis project Ga0126381, IMG submission 96465) | Tropical forest soil microbial communities from Panama - MetaG Plot_28 | ecosystem: Environmental > Terrestrial > Soil > Tropical forest > Bulk soil | place: Panama | collected 2016-02-17
AACTCGCAGATCCTCATCGTGGGCGCCATGGTGGTGGGCCCGGAGTACAGCGCGATCATCGCCACGGCGCTTGGCATCAGCAACCGCGACCGCGGCCTGGTGCGGGACGGCCTGCTCGCGCTGCTCTGGGGGTTCCTGGCCGCAATTGTGGTGACCTTGCTGTTCGGGCTCGCGGTCCGGTGGGCGGGCAAGGCCCCGGCCTCGTTCCTTCACGGCACCCGGCCGGTTTCGAGCCTCATCAATACGCCCAATATCTATTCGGTCATCGTGGCCATCCTGGCCGGGCTGGTAGGCGTGGTCTCCTTGACCGAGGCCCGGGCCAACGCCCTGATCGGCGTGTTCATCTCGGTCACCACCATCCCCGCCGCCGCCGACGTGGGCGTATCCCTCGCATTCTCCAGCTGGCACGAGGCCTGGGGATCCGCGCTCCAGCTACTGCTCAACATCGTCCTGCTCATCGCGGTCGGTGCCGGTGGCCTTTCCGCGCAGCGCATGATCTGGTACCGGCGGAGGACGCGGTCACCGGGTCCGTCACAGGGCCGGGTTTCATCATCCGGGCCGGGGGATTAGATGCTCTAACCCAGCATCAGCCATCGTGACCGGCTGGCACGTCACCACAGTTCCTGGTGCAGCCTGCGGGCCGGCTGGCGGCGCAGCACCAACGTCCAGCCGTCTGGGCGCTGACCACCGGTCGCAACGCGCTCACCACACCCGCATATCACGCCACCCCGGCCGGCCCCTTCGCGCCGAGGATCGGCAGTGCGCCGCCCTGGGCCGCATCCCGCTCTTCCCGGTCGGGCATCCCGCGCACCAGCCCGATGATGATGACGGCGATGGCGGCGCCGATCACTGGCCCGGCGATATACACCCACCATCCGGTGTAGTCGGTGCTGACGACGTCGGGGCCGAGGGATCGGGCCGGGTTCATCGAGGCGCCGCTGATCGGGCTGGCGAACAGGCCGAGCAGCGCGACCGTCGCGCCGACCGCGATGGCTGCGTTGTGGCCGATGGACCGGTGCCCGGTGGCGGTGTTGAGGATGATCGACACCAGGATCGCGGTCAGCACCGTCTCCATCACCAGCGACTTCCAGGTGCCGCCGGGGGTGGTGATCGGGTAGTTCCCGCCCGAGCTCACGTCGCCGAACATCAGCTGCAGGAACAGCGCGGCGCAGATCGCCCCGGCCAGCTGCACCACCCAGTAGGGCACCACCCATCTGGGGGGAACACTCCGCGGGCGGTGAAGCCGAAGGTGACGGCGGGGTTGATGTGGAGTCCCGACAGCGGGCCCCAGGCGTAGATCATGGCCATCACGACCGCACCGGGTGCAATCACCGCGGCGGTCCGGCTGATCGGGCCGCCGCCGACGTAGTGGTTGATGACGCCTGCCCCGGCCGCGACCGTCACCAGGATGAACGTGCCCAGGAACTCGATGATGAGCCGGATCCACAACGGTCGCGACCGGAGGGTGTCTTGCCCGAACCGGATCAGGTAGCGGCGCCCTACCGCAGCAGCGTGTTCGGGATCCAGATCGTCGGCAATGTCCGCCATATGCCGTTTCCGCTTTCTTGCCGGATGACGTGTCAGATGTCGGTGGTCGCCTGGGCCCGGCCGTCTTTCACGGCGGCCTGGAGTGCGGCGTAGTCGCGTTCGTTCTGGTCGGCGTAGACCTCGGCGAAGTCGGCGATTGCCTGGTCGAACTTGTCGGAGCCGCCAAGGTAGGCGGCCAGGGCGATGCGGTCGCCGGAGCGGGCGTGGGCGCGGGCGAGGGTCCACCCGCACATTTGCGCGTAGGCCGCCATGCCCGAGGGGATCATCTGCTCGATCGGCGCGGAGAACTTCCAGTCCTTCAGCTGGCGGACGTAGTAGTCGTGGTCCACCCCGTCGGGGCCTACCACGTGGGTCCAGCCGAGGAAGATGTCGCTTTCGGCCTGCATCAAGAGCTGCCCGGCGACCACGCGCTCGCCGTGGCTGGCGTAGTGGCTGCGCCCGCAGTAGGCGGCCAGGGCCGAGGCGACGGCCTCCTTAGGCTGCAAGAACAGCGGCTCGGTCCCGTCCCCCGCGTCCATCAGCACGATCCAGCAGCGGGTGCCGACGCTGCCCACCCCGACCACTTTGCGGGCCGCTTGGACCAGCGTGAACTGCTCCAGCAGGTGCTTGCGGTCGGACTGCAGGGTGCACTGGTATTTGCCCAGCGTCTGGCGGATCTGCTCATAGATCGCACTGGCCTGCTCATGGGGGAAGACCTCCTCGACGGGCTCGATCAGCGGGGGGTCGCTGATGATCCGCCGCTGCCCGTTGGCCTGGGTGGTGAGCTTGCGCAGCGCCTTCGTGCTGTCTTCGGTGTGGGCCTTGGCCACCATCTTCTGGGTCGCCTTGACCCTTTTCTTTTTCAATTGCGACCGGTACTGGGCGATCGCGTCATCGACGTCCAAGTGGGCGTACCAGACCGCCAGGAACGGCTGGCCAGCGAACTCCCGCATCGCTGTGCGGTACCTCTCGGCCCCGGCCAGCACGATCTTGCGTCGGTCCTTGGCGCCGAACCCGTTGTTCCGCCCGGCCACGGCCAGGCTGGCCGCGAGCCGCTTGACATCCCACTCAAACGGGCCGGGCAGCGTCTCGTCGAAGTCGTTGACGTCAAACACCAGCCGCCGCGAGGGGGAGGCGAACGCACCGAAGTTGGCCAGGTGCGCGTCCCCGCACAACTGCACCCGCAGCCCCGAGGCGGGGGTGGTGGCCAGGTCAGCCGCCATCGGCAGCGCCGCGCCCCGGAAGTAGGTGAACGGCGACACCAGCATCCGCCCGTGCCGGACCGGCACCAGCTCCGGCACCCGGCTCTTGTCCTGTTCGAGCAGCAGCCCGACCGGATCCCGCGACCGGTCCGGCGCAAACTCCGCTTGCGACTCCAGCGTAGCCGCGGCCCGGGCGTCCTTCCCCCGCGCCTCCCGGTCCGCCCGGCTCAGCTGTTCCCCCGTCCCGACCCCCGCCCGGCCCCCACCAGACGCCCGTGGCCCAGCCCGCCGTCGCGCCGCATCGTCGGTCTTCACAGTCATGGCCATACCCTCCGTTCAGGGCGCATTTACGTCCCGTTCGTCGTCACGTCACCATTCGACCGCGCGCGAGGATGAGCCTCATCCCCTAGATGGGGTGAATCCGGTCGTCCACCTATGTAGGAGCCCGGTGACGGCAAACATCAGGGCGATGCCCGAGAATCTCACGGGGTTCACGATGACGATCAAGAACCAAACGAGGTCGGTGATGTGAGTGACGGCGGCCGCCGAGGTGCTGATTGCACGTCTCGCGATTCCTCAGCCACGCTCAGGTTGCCGTCGTGGTTAATCACACTTACCCGGTGCGGTGGACGGGCCGGCAGGCGGTCGTTGAACTTCCCGAGCACATCGATGTGTCCAACGCCAGCCAGATCCGTGAGGAACTGCTCTGGCTCATCAACCGCGGCGCCGCCGCGCTGATCGCGGACATGACCGCGACGCTATCGTGCGATCATTCCGGCGCAGATGCCGTGATGCGTGCCTACCAGCGCGCCCTCGCCAGCGGCACGCAGCTGCGGCTGGTGGTTACCGCCCCGATCGTACGGCGCGTGCTTGGCATCAACGGGCTCGATCGGCTGATCCCGGTCTATCCCTCCCTGAAGGCGGCCACCGCCGCTGGCCCGGCAACTGTCCCAAAGACCCCCAAACCGGGCGGCCCGCGCGTCAGGCGCTAGCAATTCGTCCGGGGCCAGATGCGCCAGTCCTCACCTCCCCGGTGACGGGTCCGCCGTCCCCGCCGCGCGGGCAGCCAGCGTGGCCCGGTCCTGATCTGCTCCGTCACGGGCATCTCCTTGTCCCGTCCCAGCCCGGTGAGCGCTATGAAGAGCGCATTGAGACGCGGATCGGAGCGGGCCAGGTCCCGCTCGATTCTGCGCAGGGCCCGCCGCTGGCTCATGCGCCGGCTCATCGCGGGGCCCGTGCGCGGGCCGCGGAGCCTGGTGAGCCACCGCCATCACGGATGGGATGAAAGATCACGACAGCCTCCTCACCCAGGAACCAGCGCTTAGCCCGGCCGCGGTGCCGTGCCGGGAGGCCAAGAGGCCAGCGCTATGGTGCATGCCCTGATGCTCGTCCTCCGCCATGCCACGCCGCATCGCCCAGAAGAGGTTAAAGGCGCACTTCAGGCAGCCCCGATGACACTGAGGCGGCGGGCACCCCGCCGGTGCAGGTAGGCGACAGGCAAGGATCCGGTGCCGGCAATACCTTCATCAGGGCGATGCCCTGGGGGTCTCCCACCGATCACCATGACAGTCAAGGCCCGAGGACCATGCGAGACAACGAAGGGCCGGGGTGAGGGGAGCAGGATGGACAGAGACATCCGCGCGGCAGTGCACGAAGAGCTGGTCACCGACCCGCTCGTCGACGCGGACGATATCGTGGTCGAGGTCTTCGACGGCCAGGTGTCGCTCAACGGCACCGTGCCGAGCCAGGACCAGAGCGCGAAGGCGGTCGCGACGGCGCAGCGGGTGGCTGGCGTGACCACGGTGCACAATCTCCTGGCTATCGCCCTGCCGTCCCGCGACTATGGGGATGACAGTGCCCTGGCACAGCTGGTGAACGAAGCGCTGGCGGCGGATCGCGCCGTGCCCGATGGTGTCCGGGCGACCGCTCGTGAGGGCGATGTCTTCCTGACCGGCACGGTGAGCTACAGCGCCCAGCGGGCCGCCGCCGAAGATGCCGTGGCCGGCGTGGCCGGCGTGCTCAGCGTCACCAATCAGATCGAGGTCAAAGCGCAGAACGACCCCGGGAGGCGCTGATCGCCTAGGCTGAATCCCGGGTCCAGGCGGGTGCGGGTATGGCTGGGGAAGGTCCGGGGTGGACGAGACCGACGCGATCGGGCGCCGTGTCGCTCATGCCCGGAAACTCCGGGGACTCACCAGCTTGGGCTGGCGGGGCGCGCTCACGTTTCCAAGAGCCTGATCGCCCAGATGGAGTCCGGGCACAAGCCGGCCACGCCCTCGCTGGTGGCGGCCGTATCAACCGCGCTGAACGTCGACCTCACCGACCTGACCGGCCAGCCCTACCGGGGAAATAACGCCCGCAGCGACCGCATCCACACCGCCATCCCGCAGATCCGCCAGGCCCTGGTGTACTGGGACGTTGCCCCGATTCTGGATATTCCGCCCCGGCCCCTGGGCGAGCTGGCCGCGGAGGCCGGACGAGCGGGCCAGCTGCGGGTGCAGGCCAGCTACGTGGAACTGGGCGCCCTCCTGCCTGCCCTGCTTCTGGAGCTCACCGTGCATGCCCATCAGGCCGGGGACGCCGAGCGGGCGCGGGCCTTCCGGTACCTGGCCGACGCGTACACCGCGGTCGACTCCATGGCATACAAGCTCGGGTACATGGACTTGTTCGCCATCGCCGCCGAGCGCATGGCGTGGGCAGCGACCCAGGCCGATGATCCGCTCCTGCGCCCGGTATCGGCTATCCGCCGCTCGTCGGCGTTCCTGGCCGCCGGCGCCTGGTACGGGGGGATGCGCCTGCTGGACCGGGCCGGACGCGATATCGAGGACGGCCTGTCGGATCAGCCCGAGGCCTTGAGCGTGCTCGGCACCGTTCACCTCCGGACGGCAATCATGGCCGCCCGGGGAGGCCGCGCCAGCCCGGCCTGGGACGCGATCAGCCGGGCCCGCGAGGTCTGCGATCGCATCGGCCAAGAGACCCGCGATTACGGGCTGCTGTTCGGCCCGGCGAACGTGGCCATCCACGAGGTCGCTGTCGCGGTCGAACTCGGGGATGCCGATGAGGCCGTCCGCCGGAACGCTCACCTTGTACTTCCGGCCGGACTGCCCCGTGAGCGGTCCAGTCACCACTACATCGATCTGTCCCGCGCGTGGCTGTGGCAGCGGGACTTCGCCAGGGCCCTGGCCTGTGTCACCAAGGCAGAACAACTCGCCCCCCAGCGCACCCGGTATCACCCCATGGCCCGTGAGACGGTGACCCGCCTGCTGGACATCCAGCGGCGCATGCCAGAGCCGCTGCGCGGCATCGCCGCCCGTATGGGCCTGTTCTAGCCCGGCGCCCGAATCGTTTCACAATCGGTGAAACTTTCTGGCCGAGCGTGGACGCACGATAAGACGCCACCGGTCACGACACCCGTAAGTACCCGGGCGGCCCCGGGAGGGAAACGAATGGAGCGCAGGCGCGATAACGTGGCCGGCGTCGGCCGGGCCGCTCGAGCAGATGACAACGCGCTGTGCGCATTGAGGGCTGACTTCCCGCAGTTCCGCATCTGGCCAGAGATCACCGGGGCCCGCACCCTGTATATCGCTCGCCGCCTGCGCCGGGATAGTCACCCGCACACGCTGGTCACGGCCGATCTGAACGAGTTGCGCGCCGCGCTGAGCGAGGACCCGAACAACACCCGCAGCCAGGATGTCTCGTGGGCTGGTGAACTGGGGCTCTTGAAAAGGTAAAGACCGGTCGCCCGTGCCGCCGGGTGCGAGACAATTCCGCTCACTTCGAAACGGAACATGCCCAGTGGAGACAAATATGGGCCGCAGTAGCAGATTCCAGGAAACGCTGCGCAGGCTGGCCATGATCGATGAGGGCTTCGTCGAAGGCCAGGCCGGGCTCGGGCTTGACCCGGCCGGGATCTCGGCCCTGGATGCCAAGACCACGGCGCTGCTGCGGCTGGCGGCATCGGTGGCCACCGGGTCAGCGGCGGTCTGCCTGGAATGGAGCACCACCCGGGCGCTGGCGGCCGGCGCGGGTGATGACGAGATCGCCGAGGTCCTGCTGGCCATCGCCCCGGTGGCCGGGCTCGGCCGGGTCGTCTCCGCCGCCCCCGAGGTGGCGACCGCGCTTGGCTATGACATCGATGCGGTGCTGCTGGAGGAACCAGACGGCCGGCCGGAAGCTTCGTTAGCCGGCCATATCCGCCACGCCGCCTGATCCGGCCCACGCGCGGAACAATCTGCGCCGTCCCGCCCTGCGCACGGCCAGGCTGTCAGGCCCTCCGCGCGGAACTGAAGACAAGGCTGTAGTCCTCGACGGCGCGGATCTGGCAGTCAGCTGCGTCGAGGAGATCGGCCCGGATCACCGCGGCGACGCTCGGGCTTGCTGCCCGTGCCTGCGGGTCCCACCATATGGTCTGGCTGACCAGATGCCCGGAGCTCCGGTCGGCGAACAGCAGCGCGCCGCGGAATCCGGGCGTTCCCGCCAGCTGCGGTACCACAGAGTCCCCGAACGCCTCGATCACGTCCGTGACCGCTGACCGCTTGACCTCGATCCGCGTCAGCCGGGCCCCTTCCCCGCCGTGCAGCGGCGCCTCTTGCTGAAAGACCGGAAGCTGGTACTGCGCGCCGGTCAACGAGCCCCTGGCCTGCCGGGCCATTTCGCCGCGCAGGGGCGCTGCCACCTGCTCGCTCGCTCCCAGCTCGTCACGCGACGTCCACAACGATTCGCATACCGCGACGCCGTGTTCAGGGCTGGCCAGCAGCGACAACCCCAGGCTGCCGGGCTGGCTCTCTAATACCGGGCGAACCTGGTTCTCGATGTAGCCGACGCATCGGCGAAGCGCCAGCGGATCCGCGGTGGTGATCAGGTCGAGATGGGCATGCAGCATGTCGTCCCCAGGAGCCCTCAGCGATCATCTGCCATCACGATCACCCCAGCTACCCGCCGCGGCATCGCCCCAATGTGGGTAAACACCGCGTCGGCGATCAGCATCTGGCTAGCGGATGAGCTCGTGGTCGCTGTCCCACATCCGCTGGTAGTGGCCGCCGGCGTGGCGGAGCTGCTGGTGGGTGATGAACAGGACGGTGCGGCCTTCGTGGCCTGCAGCAGGTCGGCGGTCAGCGCCTGGCGGATAGTTCTGGCGCGGCCCGGGGGACCGTTAGTGATCATCTGGATCCATCAGCGCGGCCTCGACGTCATACCCCAGCGCGGCCGCCACGTCGGGGACGGCGCTGGTGACCCGGCCGAGCCCGGCCACCGGGGCGATGGCCAGCAGCACGTCGGTGATCTCGTCTTCGCTCGCCCCGGCCGCCAGCGCCCGGGTGGTGCTCCATTCCAGGCAGACCCCCGGCGATCCGATCGCCACCAGCGCCCCCACCCGCACCAGCGCCGCGGTCTTGGGATCCAGGCACCGGAGCGCGGGCAGGCCGAGCCCGAGCCCGGCGTGGTCTTCGACGAAGCCCTCGTCGATGATCGCCAGCTTGCGCAGGATCTCCTGGAATCTGAGCGTCTGGCTCATACCCTGTCCTCGCCGCCGGTGACCCCGAATGCATCGGGGCCGGGAGCAAGTTCCATCGCCCCTATCGTGGGGTGCAGGCGGTGACCCCGGCATCGCCCCGATGTGGGTATCTGCTGAACGACTGGCGTTGTCCCGCTGTGACCTCGGCTGGGCGCTGAGCAGGCCGGTGGTCGTTGCCTTGTCAACGAGTAAAAAATGCTTTCGTCAGCCTTCCAGCAGGCCCAGTTCCCGGGCCTGGGCAACCGCCTGGCCGCGGGTGTCGGCACCGAGTTTGCGGTAGATCGAGACCGCGTGCGTTTTGACGGTGTTGGGCGAGACGGACAGTTGTGCGCCGATCTCGGCGAACGACATGTGGGTCGGCAGCATCGGGAGCAGGCGCAGTTCGGCGGCGGTCAGCGCCGATGTCCCGGGGACACCGGCGCTGAAGCCGAGCATCCTTGTGATCTGGGTCCGCAGCGCCTGGGCCTCGCCGACCAGAGTGCCCAGCCTGGGCCGCCGTTTGAGGAGGTCATCGATCTCCCGCATCAGTGTCCTGGCCCCGGTGGCGTCGGACAAGGCGAGGTAGACGCGGGTCATCTCGATCCGGGCCTGGACGGCCAGGTAGGGCTGCGCGTAGGTCAGCAGGTGCCGCAGCCGCTGGGCGCTGACGAGTTCCCGGTGTGCCGGTGGGACATCTCCGGCGTGCATGGCGATGCGGGCCCGCACCGCGCACACCAGGGGGGTGGCGTAGCAGTCCTCGATCCCAGCCCGGCGCAACACGGCGGCTGCTTCTGTGGCCAGGGCCTCAGCCTGGTCCCATTCGCCGCGTGTCATCGCCACCAGCGACCGTTGGGACAGCGCGTTCGCGAGGGTATCGGGCGCGATTTCCCTCATGCTGATGGCGTCCTGGAGGAAGGCGTCGCCGCCGTGGAGGTCACCGCACAGGACCCGCGCGACTCCCTGCAAAAGCACGATCGCAGGCGATACGAAGTTCGCCGCCGCCCACCCGCGCGTGGCGTCGTCGGCGTCGGCGCGCATCTGCTCGACCCCATGCCGGCACATTTTGGCGCGGAGGGACGCGGCCCACCCCTCGGTGTATGGGTCATAGGCCCGGGCCGGGTTCTGGTCCTGCCAGCGATCGACCGCATCGGCCCACCGCTCGGCCTCGGCCGCCCGCCCCGTTCCATTGGCGAGGAGCGCGGCTTGGACAGCAACCACCGGACGGCCCTCGATCCCGTCGCGGTCATCGAGCCACCCGATCCACCGCTGGAGGGTCGTGATCCGGGCTTGCCGGTAGGCCGGGATCCACAGTTGTTCCACCAGGCGCGCGGCCGTATCGACGTCCCCGGCCGCGAAGGAATATTCCAGCGCTTCCTCGTGCAAGCCATTGCGCAGGCACCAGTCGGCGGCGCGGCGGCGCAGGGCTGAAATCAGCTCAGGCTCCAGCCGTTCCAGCTCAGCCAGGAGCATGTCGCGGAACAGATGGTGGTAGCGGAACCACTGCCCCCGCCGGTCCAGCGGCACCAGCAGCAGGTTCGACCGGGCCAGCTCCGCCAGAATCGCTCCGGCACCGGGTAGCTGCAGCACCGCCTCACACAACGGGCCGGACATGCGTTCCAGCACCGCGGTCCGGGTCAGGAACGCCCGCTGCTGCTCCGACAGCCGCGCCAGCAGTTCCGATTCCAGGTAGTCGCTGACGAACCGGTCATCGCCGCCGAACGCGGCCGCCGCTTGCCCGGGCGTGCCGCCTTCCCGCAGGTACAGCGCCGCCAGGTACAGCCCGGCCGGCCATCCCTCGGTCCGCCGGTGCAACTCCGCGGCCTCGTCCTCGCCGAGCGTCACCCCGGCGGCGCGCAGCAGCGCGGACGCCTCCTCATGGGTGAGCGTCAGGTCACCGGGGCCGATCTCAAGGATCTTGCCCTCGGCGCGCAGCCGCGCGACCCGCAGCGGCGGCTCGGCCCGCCCGGCCAGCACCAGCCGCGACCCGCCCGGCACATGATCAGCCAGCACCGACAGCGCGGCCCGGCACTCACTGTCGTGCAGCAGATGCACGTCGTCCAGGACCAGCACCACCGGCGAAGACATCGCCGCTAACGCCGAGCCGAGCCGTGGCACCACCGACCCGGGCACCGAACTCCCGGGGGAAGCCAGTGCGTCGAATACCCGCTCACTGATCGGCTCGACCGCGTCGAGCGCGTCGGCGACATAGGTGAGCAAGACCTTCGGGTCGTTGTCCTTTTCGTCGACCGACACCCAGGCGAACGCCTGGCCGGTGAACTGGGCCCACTGCGCCAGCAGCGTCGTCTTCCCGTACCCGGCCGGTGCGACCACCGACACGATCGGGCGGTCGTCGCTTCGCGCTAGCCGTTCGATCAGCGACGGACGGCGGATGGTCCCCGGCCGCACCGAGGGACGCAGCAGCTTCGCTGCGATCAGCTCGAACGCCGGCCTGCCCACGTTGGGCGGCCGGTCTGCCAGTTGACGCAGGTCAGTGTCGCTCATGCCCCGGCGATGCCAGAAGTCCCCCGTCCATGATGTTTTGATGGCTCAAATCAGGTCAACGAGGCGATGGATGAACGATGTATGAACGACGGATGAACCTCTTGGAACTGGTGCCCCGTGGGCCTCGCCTGCCGCTGGTGCCGGCGATCACCATCTGGCTAGCGGGGTGGGTTCAAGGTTGCTCTCCCATATCTGCAGGTAGTGGCCGCCGGCGTGGCGGAGCTAGTGGTGGCTGCCTTGTTCGGCGACGCGGCCGTGGTCCAGCACCACGATCTGGTCGACCTGGTCGAGCCCGTCGGGCTGGTGGGTGATGAACAGGACGCCGCGGACAGCGCGTGGGCGAGCAGGGCCGCCTGAGTCACGATCAGCCCGGTGACCACCAGGCCGAGAGCGACAGTCACGATCAGATAACCCCTGGCTGCCCGAGCATGCCGCAGCAGCCTCGGATCGACGGCCGTCATCGCGGCCCTGCCGCCGCCGCATCCAGGGTCAGCCCGCGGGGTCGTGCCAGGCGTCCCGCTCGGGCAGCAGCCGGTCGGCCTCCTTCGGGCCCCAGGTCCCGCGGGCGTAGGGGTGGACCGGGGTGACGTCGCCCAGCACCGGGTCCACGATCTTCCAGGCCGCCTCGACGGTGTCCTGGCGGGCGAACTGCCAGCGTTCCCCCTCCAGCGCAGCGCCGATCAGCCGGTCATAGGGCCGCTGGTCACTGCCGGGATGCTGGGCGAAAGTCAGATCCTGCGACTCGGGTTCCCAGCCCGCGCCGGGCTTTTTGCCCGCCAGCAGCAGGGAGACCGCGGTCTCGGGCCAGACCCGGAACCGCAGCTGGTTGCGGTGAGGTAGCGGGGCCAGGCCGAAGATGTCGCGTGGCGGGTGCTTGAACCGGACGGTGACCTCGGTGGCGGTGACCGGCATGGTCTTGCCGACCCGGATCACGATCGGCACGCCCGCCCACCGCCACGAGTCGGACTCCAGCCGGCAGGCGACGAACGTCTCCACCGTCGAATGGGGGGCGACGCCCTTGACGTCGAGGTAGCCCTCGTACTGGCCGCGCACGGTGCGCTCGGGGGTCAGCGGGGTCAGCGTTTCGACCAGCCGGGCCTTGGAGTCGCGCCAGCCATGCAGGCCCTGCCCTTCCGGCGGGTCGGCCATCACCGTCGCCAGCACCTGGAGCATGTGGTTCTGCAGCACGTCGCGGATGGCGCCGGTCCGGTCGTAGAACGAGCCCCGGTCGGAGACGTCGAACGCCTCGGCCATGGTGATCTGGATGCTTTCGACGTAGGTCCGGTTGAGCAGCGGCTCGACGATCGCGTTGGCGAACCGGCCGAACAGCACGTTCTCCACCGGGTCGAACGCCAGCCAGTCGTCCACCCGGAAGATGGCGTCCTCGGCGAAGTACTGGTGCATGGTCTCGTTGAGCTTTTCGGAAGAGGCCAGGTCGGAGCCGAACGGCTTTTCCACCATCACCCGGGCGCCGCCCGCCCGGCCCGCCGTGGCGATGCCCTGCGCGATCCGCCCGAACAAAAACGCCGGCACCTCCATGTAGAACAGCACCTGCTGGCCGGGGCCGGCCGCCTCGGACATGGCCTGGTAGGTGGAGTTGTCATCCAGGTCGCCGTCGACGTAGCGCAGCAGGCCCAGCATCTTCTTCGCCGCGGGGGTGGTGGGGTCCATCTTGTTGAGCTTGAGCGAGGCGGTGGCGTAGTCGCGGAACTGCTCCAGGCCCCAGCCGCTCTTGGCCACCCCCACGACGGGGAAGTCGAGCACACCCCGCTCGACCAGCCCGACCAGGGCGGGGAACGTTTCCAGCTTGGCCAGGTCTCCGGTCGCCCCGAAGATCACCAATGCGTCGCAGCGGTCTCCTGCCATCTCAGTTTCCTCCGTAACGATGTCGGCTTTCTGTCCCGTCAGGTTCCATGGCGGGCTGGCGGGGTGGCTCCATCAGTTGTTACTGCCGGGCGGGAGCCAGGCGGTGTGCCCGGCCCCGGTGCAGTCTCGAATTCGGACCGGCTGACGCGGCGCCGGAACACGTAGTAGGTCCAGGCCTGGTAGATGAGCACCACCGGCAGCAAGATGATCGCGACGATGCTCATCACTTTGAGCGAGTACGCCGCCGATGCGGTGTTGTAGACCGCCAGGTTGTTGGCCGCGCTGGTGGAGGAGACCATCACGTTGGGGTACAGGCCGACGAAGATCGCCACGATGCAGGACGCGATCGTGACCGTGGTCGCGGCGAAGGCGAAGCCGTCGCGATGGTCGTAGACCAGCCAGAGCGCGGCGCGCCGAAGATGTTCCCGACCAGCCGCGAGTACGCCCCCCAGTCCATCCCGAACTGGAATTCCTGCACCAGCCCGTCACCACCGCGATCGCGATGTTGATCAGCAGCAGCGTGCCGAAGAACCGGGTTAGCCGCAGGTACTCCTCCCGCTTCGTGCGGTACCACGCCGTCTGCAGCAACGCGGTCAAAAACGCCAGCCCGATCGTGATCGAGACGAAAAAGAAATGGTTGATCGTCACAAACGCGAACTGCCATCGCGCAAGGTCAACCGTCATCGTCGGCCACCTCCGGGAGAACGACTGCACCGTCTCCTCTTGGTCCTTGACGGTCAGGGTGCTCCGCGAGAGCCCCGGGGGGCATCGCCCCAATATGGGTATTGCCGGCACGGGGGACCTGCTCGTGGCCTTTCACCAAAAAGAGGGGATGCCCCGCGCCCGCCCGGCGGCGATGGTGGACCCATGAGTGAGAACTATGACGTGATCATCATTGGGACCGGCGCGGGCGGGGGCACCCTGGCCCACACCCTCGCGCCGTCGGGGAAGCGCATCCTGCTGCTGGAGCGCGGCAACTTCCTGCCCCGCGAGCTGGACAACTGGAATCCCAAACCGGTGTTCGTGACCGGGAAGTACATCTCCAAGGACACCTGGTTCGACAAGCACGGCAAGCAGTTCCAGCCGCAGATCCACTATTTCGTGGGCGGCGCGACCAAGATGTACGGCGCGGCCCTGTACCGGCTGCGCCCGGCCGACTTTGGTGAGATCAAGCATGCCAGTGGCATCTCCCCGGCGTGGCCGCTGTCCTACGACGACTTCGAGCCGTGGTAC
>Ga0126381_100005629_pt1 | contig 13821 bp, 11 predicted proteins | sample PanSoiMetPlot_28_FD_96465 | JGI IMG/M metagenome (GOLD analysis project Ga0126381, IMG submission 96465) | Tropical forest soil microbial communities from Panama - MetaG Plot_28 | ecosystem: Environmental > Terrestrial > Soil > Tropical forest > Bulk soil | place: Panama | collected 2016-02-17
CGAAAACAATAACGTCCGCTCCAAGACCGCGAGCTTCGAAAACAATTTCTTCCGCTTTGCCAGCGCCAACCAAAAACCGGGGACTCAAATCTTGAACTCGGACCAATTTCCGTCCTCCGATCGGAATATCCAGGGTGTCGACCAATGAATCCAGCTCTTCCAGAAGGCTCGCCGCCTCCTCTTGTTCTCCTGAAATCCGGTAAACTCTGACCAGGAATGCTTTTTCTGCCAGCTTTGGTTTTTCTTTGATGTCGAACATTAGTTGAAAAATTGAGCTACGGAATCTATGACTCGATCGATTTGTTGGTCTGTCAGTTCAGGATAAATCGGCAAAGACAGACACTCGGCAGCAGCTCGTTCTGATTCGGGGAACCTCATCTCACCAAGATAGGCAAAACATTTTTGATGGTGGAGCGCGACGGGATAGTAGATCTCTGTTCCGATCCCCTGTTCCTCCAGATGCTCACGTAACGAATCACGTGCAGGTGTACGGATAACGAACTGATGATAGATATGGCCTTCGCTTCCCAACTGAGCTGCATACGGCTCAAATGGAACCATAATTTTGCGCGAGAATTTCGCAAATGCATCTTTGTAGCGCTGCGCGATCTCCCACCGCCGTTTCGACCATTGCTCGAGATAAGGGAGCTTTTTCGACAGTATCGCAGCTTGAATGGCATCCATCCGAAAATTGCCACCGATCTCAGAATGATAATAACGAGGATCCATTCCGTGGTTTCGCAGGATTTTCATCTTGCGTCCAAACTCGGCGTCACCCGCCACAGCCATCCCCGCATCGCCGAAAGCGCCAAGATTCTTCGTCGGATAAAAACTGAAAAAACCAAACTCACTCATTCCACCTGCTCGCTCGACTCGATCCTTCGACGGATATTTTGCGCCCAATGCCTGCGCCGCATCTTCGATCACCGGAATTCTTCGTTGGCCGCACACTTCGCGGATGCCATCCATATCGCAACAAAGGCCAAAAAGATGCACCGGAATGACGGCTCGGATGATGAGGCCATCTTTCGTTGCCAGACCGTCTGGTGATTCTCTACATTCGCGCTCGAAAAACTTACCCAGCTTTTCTGGGTCTAAATTCATCGTCGCGGGATCGATGTCCACAAACAGCGGTTTCGCGCCAAGTCGCGCTACGCCGCCGGCCGTCGAAAAAAAAGTAAACGGCGTTGTCACCACGGCATCGCCGAGGCTAACTTCCATCGCCATCAGAATCAGCAGCTCAGCATCTGTACCGGAAGAGGTGGCAAGAGCGGTGTTACAACCACAGAGTTCGGTGATTTGTTGTTCGAATGACTCGACCTTCGGCCCCAGAACAAATGCTTGTGCGTCACAAACTGCGGTAATCTCTGCCAGAATCTCTTCCCGCAACGACTGAAACTGCGTCTTGAGGTCGAAAAATGGTAATTTGGTCACTCGGCTATTGTCCGAACTATCCGATGCCCGGCTTTCCGGCGCAAAAACATTTTTGAGTAGCATCCGAATAAGGGACGGTATGCGAAGCGTCTATTGTGGTAGTGGGTCCAGCACTATCGCTTCTATCAACGGAACTAATATGAGACAATTCGCACTAATCCTCGCCGGAATCACCGGCGTGACATTTGCAACATACGCCCAGGAGGTAGAACAGGGGGCGAAAGCGGCTGGCCAGACAGTGAAGCATGGCGTGCAAGCCACCGAACGGACGGTTGGTAAAGGTGTGAGAAAAACCGGTGAGACAATCGAAAGCGCCGGCCAACCTGAAACGCCCAAGCGCGTACACCATCGTCGACATCGTGGAAAAGCCGCTGCGCATCCATCACCAAACGCTTCTCCTTCGCCTTCTCCAGCAGAAGCAGCGACCCCAAGCCCAACCCCGGCAGAAGCGCCAACCCCGGCAGAAGCGCCGGCACCGGCCGCTCCCGCAACGCCTGCCGCAACCCCAGCTCCAGCCAGCGCTCCCGCTACACCGACTCCAACGCCAGGCACCTAACCTTTCCCTGCTGCCAAATAGAATAGTAAAATAGAATAGTAAAAAGGGCAGGCTGCGCCAAAGCGCGGCCTGTCTTTTTTCCTGGAGGGTCGAGCTTCCTCCAAGGCTGGGTTTGCCTGAATGCCGCGCCATCGCTCGAGGCGCACATTCAGTGCGCGACGGCTTTGGGGGATTATTACCAAGGGCTACGCTGCGCTTCGCCCTAGGCTGTCTTGATTCGCAGCTTTGCCGCGACCGCGCATGCACGTCAACCTAAGGCGGTGAAGGTTGATCTAGAAGCTCAACGCATGGCGAATCCGGAGGCTTCGGCCGAAGCTTCTAGCTTCATCCGCCATTGGCGGATTGAGCTTTCCTAGCTCGACCGCCCGGCCCGATTACAAACCGTTCCTAGTCTTCAGCCACAACATCGCCGCGCAGGTCGTACACCTGCGTTCCGGAAACTCGGACTTTCGCAAACTGTCCGACCGGCGCAGTTCGGCTTAGCAGCACACGGGTATCGACATCCGGAGCATCGCTTTCGCTTCGCGCGATTAAGGGTTCTTCAACTAAAACATTGATCTCACGACCAATCATCGATTGCGCGCTTTCAGCCGCGATTTTTTGCTGGAGGGTCATTGCACGCCGGTAGCGCGCATTTTTCACAGCAGGTGGGACCTGTCTGTCCATCTTAGCCGCGCGGGAGCCTTCTTCCTGAGAATACGTAAAAATGCCCAGCCGCTCGAATCGAGTTTGTTCAATAAACTCAAGCAGCGACTCAAAGTGATCTTCTGTTTCGCCCGGGAAACCAACGATGAATGTCGTTCGCAGCGCTATGCCCGGAATTCCCTCCCGGATGGCGTGGATCAGATCTTCGATTTGCTGGCGAGACGTCTCGCGACGCATCATCTGTAACATCTCTTCATCGATATGCTGTAGCGGCATATCGACATATTTTGCCACCTTCGAACTGGCAGCAATCGCATCGATCAACTCCTGGCTCCAGTGCGCCGGATGCGTGTAGAGCAACCTGATCCAGAATTCGCCGGGGATCGCTTCAATCCGTTCTAAAAGACCAGTCAGCGTTGGTCCGCGCGCGGAATCTACGGGTTGCCGCGGACCAGCTTTCTCCTCCCAAAGATCCATTCCGTAATAGGTAGTATCCTGGCTGATAAGGTTAATTTCCTTGATTCCCTCTTCGACCAGATTCCGGATTTCGTTTTCAACCGACTCCAGCGGACGGCTGCGGTGACGCCCACGCATCTGCGGGATCACGCAAAAACTGCAAGGATGATTGCATCCCTCCGCGATCTTTAAATAGCTGTAATGCTTCGGCGTTAAACGGAAACGCGGAGTCGTGTAATCAGGAATGTATCGCGGCTTCGGAGTCACCAGGTTAAGGGGCGGAGACGACTGTTTCGCAACCACCTGCTGAATGATCTTTCCTGCATCGGCAACTTGATCCAGACCCATGAACGCGTCGACCTCAGGTATCTCTGCAGCGAGTTCCTTCGAGAACCGCTGCGACATACAGCCGCTGACCACCAGCTTCTGGCCCGCCTTTTTGCGCAATCCGCGTCGCTGATGAGCTTCAAGAATGGCCTCGATCGATTCCTCCTTGGCGGAATCGATGAATGCGCATGTGTTCACAATTAGGACATCGGCTTCTTCCGCATCGGCTGTTACTTCCATCCCATTCGCAGCGATATCTCCGAGCATGATCTCGGCATCAACCAGGTTCTTGGCGCAGCCAAGGCTGATCATGCCAACCTTAATAGGCCGGGTAGCAGCAAGGATGTCGGTGGATTGAAGCATTATTGATCAGAACTCAGGACTCAGGACTCAGAACTCAGGACTCAGAACTCCCACCACATGCTGTTATTCTCGAGCCCTGACCTTCAAAATGCTACGTCCTGAGTCCTGAGTTCTACCTAATCACCAAGTCCTCCGAATTATTAACGACCAGCTGCCCGTCCTTCCGAACTTCAATTGCTCCTTTATCGAGCACATTGACCCAGAATCGTTTGCCTTCGACCACAATCGGATGGCTGTCTGGTCCGGTGAACCCTTCAAACACCGGCTGTGTTCCGTCCGTATCCTTAGTCACTTTCACCCATGTGCGTTTCAGGACCCGGACTTCCAATCTCTTCGCAGGAGGCGCAGCTAAATTCCCTCTCTCAGCCGGCGAAACCGAGGCACCGGGAGCGGAGGTTGGCGAAGCAGCCGGCGCAGCGTCCACCGGCAGCGCTCTTTTTACTTCGACATTTGTTTTTTCGGGCGACGCGGCCACCGCAGGTGCCGGACTGGTAGCCGCCGACGGCGCAGGCACAGGATTGACCGGCATCGCCTTCCTGACTTCTACCCCGCCCTCCATCCGCTTTTCGCTCGGCGCCACTCCGAATATCGGATTCTCGGAACCGACTTCGGCAGTCGGCGAGCGTCCAGCAGACGACTTATCCGCTGGTGCCGCAGTCGGCCCCTGAGCCAAGGATTGAGACGCTTCCGGCCGAGCGGCAGTTGGCGTCGCGGCTTCCACGGCTAGTTTGTCTTGGCTGTCGATCCCACGGTTACTGCCAGCCCGCGACAATCTATTAGAAAGAAATGACATCGCGGGAATTCCGACCAGTACCACCAGGATCAATGCCGCAACAACCCAGGGTGGAACCCGGAATTCCTTCGGGCGTAGCCGCAGCTTTATTGGAGAATATTCCGGCGCACGTGTTGAAGCGAGATACTGATAATCCCCGAGCGAAATCGTCTTCGAAATGTGAAAATTCTCGAGCTCCTCCCGGATGTCGACCTCGAGAAATCGCGCGTACTTAGCCAGGAAACTCTTAGCGTACGTCAGATTGGGAAAATGAGCGTACTCGTCCCCTTCAAGATCAATGATTCTTTCGGGCCGAATCTTAGTCGCTTCGGCCACATCATCAATCTCGAGCTTTTTCGCGAGGCGCGCTCTTTGCAATCTTTTTCCAACCGATTCTACCATCCGACCCGACTCCTATTTATACTGCAGGATCTAGGTCCACCAAAATTTCTCGAGGTTTTGCCCCTTCGCCGGGACCCAAAATGCCCCTCTGCTCCAATATGTCAACTATTCTCGCAGCTCGCGTATAACCGAGACGCAACCGCCGCTGGAGCATCGAGGTTGAGGCCCGTTTTTCCTGGCGAATGACCTCCAAACACTTTTCAACTAATTCCTCGTCTTCATCGCTGATTTCCTGGTCTGGAACAGCAGCTGACTCTAATTGCGTCTGGATCGAAGAATCGAAAATTGGGCCGCCCTGCGCGGAGACAAAATCAACCAGCTCCCTGATTTCGTTATCGGTTACCAGAACACCCTGTGATCGGACCAGTCGCGACGTGCCTGGAGGCCGGTAAAACATATCTCCTTGTCCCAGAAGCCGTTCGGCGCCGTTTTCGTCCAAGATCACGCGGCTATCTAGCGCAGATGCAACTTGGAAAGCGATCCGAGTGGGAATGTTTGCCTTGATCACGCCTGTCACAACGTCAGCTCGCGGCGTCTGCGTGGCCACGATCATATGAATACCAGCGGCACGCGCCATCTGTGTTATTCGTGCGATCGCAGTTTCCGCATCAGCAGGTGCAGTCTGCATCAGGTCGGCAAGCTCATCGACGATGACTACGACGAACGGCATCCGATCTGGTATCACAAGATCATCGTCGCGCGGCACCTGAATCAATTCCTGTTCCGGCTCGCTCTCGGCCTCCAATCCAAGCTCTTTCTTGGACTTCGGCTTAGGCCGGCTATTGAATCCGGTTACATTTCGGACTCCGACTTTAGCAAAGATCTTGTAACGATTTTCCATCTCATTGATGACCCAGCGCAGCGCCAGCAAGACCTTCCTAGGATCTGTGACAACGGGCATCACAAGATGCGGGAGGGTGTCGTACATCTGCATTTCAACCACCTTCGGATCGATCATCACGAACCGAAGATCATCCGGACTAAATCGAAAGAGAATACTCGCTACGATAGCGTTCACACAGACGCTCTTGCCGCTGCCGGTGGTGCCGGCGATCAAGCAATGCGGCATTTGCGCCAAGTCGCCCAGGATGATCTTCCCGTAAACATCCTTCCCAAGAACCACGGGAATTTTGTATTTGGTGTGGCCCCACTCTTCGGATTCGAGAATCTCGCGCAACGTAACCTTTACCTTCCGCGAGTTGGCTAGCTCAATGCCAACAGTGTCTTTGCCCGGTATCGGCGCGAGAATATTAATGCGCTCGGCCCTGGTCGCGCGCGCAAGATCGCGCTCCAGACTGGAGATCTTGTCAACGCGAACACCGCGCGCCGGATAAACTTCATAGCGCGTAATGGTCGGTCCGCGAGTGATGTCGCCGGGGCTGGCTTCGATATTAAATTGCTTCAGCGTATCGATCAGAACATTTTGAATCTGTTTCAGCTCAGCCGGATCAGCCGCTTTGCGTCCCTCCAGATCAATCTCATCCAAAAGATCCAACGAAGGCAATTGATAGTTCTCGATGCGCTTCTCTGCCATCTGTATAGCCGGCTCTTTCTCGGTCCCTTTGCTACGAACCTCGGCAAGCGACGGCTTGGCCGGAATCACGCTCGAAGCGTCGATGATCTTGGGTTCCGGCCGCTCGGTGGTCTCCGGCTCTTCCGGTAAGGCGCCTTTCTTCTTGAGCTCGCGTTCCTGTTTACGAATCTCCCGTTCGAGTTTCTTCTGATTCGCCTCCAGGCGTCCGCGCTCGTCAGCAGCCTCTAATCTGCGCCGTTCGTTATCGGCAATAATTTTCTGGAAGAACTCTTTCGTTCCTAGGACCGATTGTTTAATCAAATGAATCGGACGGATGCCAGTGAGCCAGATCAGGCTGACGACATACACAATCGAAAGGCAGATTATTGAGCCGAGTTGTCCCAGCGCATTCTGTAACAGGAACCCGCCAAACCAGTACCCGGTCCATCCTCCCGGTCCCAAAATGTTGAACTCATGTTTCCAATTGTGCAGGAACGAGGTTTGGAGATGGATCACCGACGCGCCGCTGATAAGGAATAGCAGCGCCCAAGGCAGCCTTTTCGCGATCCCAAAGTTCGGTAAGAACAGTTTGGCGCCTCCGAACCCGAGGAAAATTGTTGCCACCAGATAGGACGCGGCCCCAAGCGTCATATAAAGGAATCCGGCAACGATCGCGCCTGTCGGCCCAACAAAGTTTTGAGCCGGGTTATTAGGCGGACTCATGTAGCTGAACCAGACCCAGGAAGGGATATCTTTCGGCGTATACGATACCAGAGCCAGGAATAAAACAATTCCAATCCCCAGGAATACCAGTCCCATCACTTCATTCCAGGCATTGTGCTTACGGACCCGGGCCATTTACTGTTGATAATGAGTGTAATTCGTCGCCCGAACTTCTCACAAGTCTTTTGAATTTGCGAGCACGCGTCGTTTATGCTTGTAGAAAGTGTAACCCTATTTTTGAGGTACCGGTTGCAACGCCACCGAGGAAAAACTTCGAAACTGCTCGAATCGCGCCAATGACTTTATGATGGAATGTCTGACTTTTTTGCCCCTGTACATGGAGCGTGTCTGGGGCGGCCAGAGAATTGGTTCTCTTTTCCAGCGAACACTTCCGGCGGGTGCGGTCATCGGCGAATCGTGGGAGCTAGTAGATCGTGAGGAGGCCCAAAGCGTTGTTGCCAGCGGCCCGCTCAAAGGATGCTCATTAGAGGAGCTCTGGGCAAAACATCGCACACAAGTATTCGGAGAAGGTTATTCGCAGCCTCGTTTTCCGCTCCTGGTCAAGATCCTGGATGCTTCGCAACCGCTTTCGATCCAAGTCCATCCTCCTTCTCATCAAGCTGGGAATCTAGGCGGAGAACCAAAAACAGAGTTCTGGTATTTCGTTGATGTAGAGCCAGGCGCAGGAATTTACGTAGGCCTGAAACGGGGCACCTGCAGGGAAGACTTCGCTGTTGCTCTCAAAAAAGGATCGGTCGCCGAACTGGTTCACTGGCATCCGACCCGGCCCGATAATTTTATCTTACTTCCAAGCGGACGATTGCACGCGATCGATGCTGGAAACGTCCTTTTCGAAATCCAACAGAACAGCGATACCACCTACAGAGTCTTTGATTGGAACCGCCTGGGTCTGGATGGGAAACCAAGGAAATTGCATTTGCACGAATCGCTTCAATCGATCGATTTCGATGATTTCGAGCCCTATTGCGAAGAACACACCAACGAAGCGCTTGCCCATTGTCAGCATTTCCGAGTCGATCGCTGGCGCCTCGATTCGCCTCGTCCCGCAAACGAAGAACGAAAGTTTTCAATCTTCCAGGTCGTACAAGGAGCCGTCGAATTCGGTTCAAACCGCTTTCACCGCGGCGATCTTTTCCTGGTGCCCGCGACAGCGCATAAGGCGGAAGTGGTCCCGAAGGACGGGTCTGCTGTAGTCCTCCGCACTCGCCTGTAACCAAGTTTTCGGTTTCCGGTTTTCGGTTTTCGGTTTCCGGTTAAAGCGAGTGCTGGTGTTAGTGCTAGTGCTGGGAAAAACAGATTGATCGCTGTCGCCACTCTCCCAGATGCCTGCCCGTTGGCGCCGCTGGTCCGATTCGCCCTACTGCCCTTCGCCGTCTCCTGCGTTTCAGTTCTCGGCTTTTATTGGGCAATGTCGGCGTTGTTGGCAATGTCGGCGATGCCGGGCGCTGTCGGCGTTGATATCTTGAATCCACGGATCAATCAAGCTAGGCTCGGTTTGTGAAAGTTTTCACAAGGATCCCCTTTCCTGACGCTAGTTTGCCCAGGCTCCAACACGCCTTGGAGCTCATCAATCCGCACCTTTATGCCGTCGAGGAGCGGATCCGCGAACAGGCCAGAGCATTTGACCCCGCTATTGAGGGATACATCGCTTATGCGTGCGGCAGCAGCGGCAAACGTCTGCGCCCAGCATTAGCGCTTCTTTCAGGGGCCGCCAGCGGAACCCTCTGTCCCAGTCATGTTGATCTCGCCGTTATTGTCGAACTCATTCATCTGGCAACGCTTGTCCATGACGACATCATGGATAACGCAGAGATCAGAAGAGAGAATCCGACCGTGAATGCTAAATGGGGTAACACGCTCGCGGTACTTCTTGGCGACTGCCTTTTCTCCCACGCGATAAAGCTGGCTACCAGTTTTCCGAATACCGAGATCTGTCGCCGGATTGCACACGCCTCGACCAATGTCTGCTCGGGCGAAATTATTCAGACGCGACGCCGGTACGATCTGAATCTTTCTACTGCCGATTACTTTCAGGTAATCGAAATGAAAACTGCCGCTTTGTTTGCTGTGGCGGCGGAGCTGGGAGCTTTCATCAGTGAGGCGAGCCCTGAGATCATCACAAGAATGAAGAACTACGGTCTGAAGCTCGGGACCGCTTACCAGATCTACGATGATTGCCTCGACATCGCTGGTAACCAGGAAAAAGCCGGCAAAACGCTCGGCACAGATCTGCGCAAAGGGAAACTGACGCTCCCGGTTCTTTATCTACTTCAAATGGTCGACCGCGACGACCATCATCGGTTCGGCGAAGTCCTGCTCCGGAGTCATGCAAATGAGTTGGACATCGTCCGCGAAGAAGTAATTCGCCGAGGAGCATTGCGGCGCGCCGTAGACACTACAAAACAAATGGTTGCTGAGGCGCAAGCGGAACTCTCCGAAGTCCCGGTCAACAAATACAGCCTCGCAATGAAAGAGGTCGGCGAATTCTTGTCGAATATCGTTGATCAGTTCGCAGCAGCCGCATAACGCCGCCGGTTCGGCGCCCTGATATCAGTCGCGCTTTCAGCGCGCCGGTTGGCGTTTTCGGTATTCAGTTTTCGGTTTTCGGTTGGATGGGACATCTCGGGTTTACACGGGCGCCGGATCTCTCTTGGCGTTGTCCGAACGCCAAGCCGGCGTACCAAGCCTGACAAATGTCATTGACCGGTTTACTCAATATACCTAACCTTGTATACATATGTTATAGTTATGCGCGGGATAACGATCCACGAACTACCCGAACAGGAAAAACCACGGGAAAAACTGCTTCGCCGCGGTCCCGACTCGCTCACCGACGCCGAGATTGTCGCTATTCTGCTGCGGACAGGAATCAAGGGATGCAATGTTGTCGAGCTCGCACATCAATTGCTCGATCGATACGGTGGTTTAACGCATCTTTCCAGATGTTCTGTAGCAGAGCTCTCGGGATTGAAAGGCATTGGACAGACAAAAGCGCTGCACCTCGCTGCAGCCTTCTCACTTGGGAGCCGGTTAGTTGCCGAATGCGCTACCTCTGAACCGCTGAACCGGCCTGAATCAATCTTTCGTCTCCTCGGACCTGAGATGCGATTGCTGGATCGTGAATCCCTTCGGGTCGTCCTGCTCGACGCGCGGTTCCGTCTGATTACTATTCGCGAAATTTCGCGTGGCACACTCAATGAAAGCGTCGCACATCCACGCGAGATCTTTAAACCGGTGATCAGTCACTCCGCTTATGCATTTGTCATTGTCCACAATCATCCATCCGGCGATCCGGCACCCAGTGAAGCAGACCTCCGCTTAACCCGCCGGGTCGCAGAGTCCGCCCGCATCCTGCAAATCAACTTCCTGGATCACCTGATTCTCGGCACCCCCGGCGACGGCCGGCCGGGTTACTTCAGCTTCAAAGAAGCCGGTATCATCGGATAATCGGCCCCTTGCACGGCCCTTTCAGGGCCGATGTTAACCGTCAAACGTCCATCGTCGACCGTTGGAGAGCGGGTTCCGTAGGGAGCTTCGTACGCCCTCTACGTCGCCGTCGTCATTTTACCCATTGCGCGATGGAACGATGGCACGATTCGGTCGTCCTTTCAGGGCGCGCGTTAAGGCGGCCGGGGACCCAGGGTTAAAACCCCGGGCTGAGTTCTGTAGCCCCGCGGAGGCCGCCTGCGCCACCGACAGCAGGCGCATGCCGAGCAAAAAGGGCCGACGGTCGACGGTTGACTGAAGACGCTTAACCCGCGCGCGTTAGCGCGCGCGGACAATAATCGCTACCGCCGCCACAACGATCGCCGCTCCGCTGAGGATCTGCAGATTGATTTGCTCCCCTGCCAGCATCCAGCCAAGCAGCACCGCCACCATCGGGTTTACAAAGCTGTACGTACCGAACAAGCTCGGCTGGCAGACTCGCGCTACCCAAACGTATGCGCTGTATCCGATAATCGAACCGAACAGAACAAGGTACGCCAATGCCCAGAGCGATTTTTGGCTGATCGTCGCCAATTGAAAATGTGACCCCTCGCCAATCAGCGCTCCAGTTGCGGCAAGTATGATGCCGCCGCAAATCATCTGCATCCCTACCCATAGGATTGAGGACTCAGGTCGAGGCGAACGCCGCGAATAAAGTGATCCAGCCGCGAAAATGCCGGACGCAAATAGGGAAGCCGCGATTCCAATGTTCCAACTGGTGGTTGTCGCACCCGCGATGTTGGGCCGAGATAGAATCGCTACGCCGACCAGCCCAAGCAGCAACGCAAAAAACACAGCTGGGCGAGGCCGCGATGTAAAGCGAAACCACCAGCCAAACAGAGTTAGGAAGATTGCAACTGTGGCGACCAGAAGCGCCGTCAATCCAGACGGAAGATAACGCTCCGCAAAAGTCACCCCTCCATTGCCGCCAACGATCAAACAACTACCAATGATAATCGCTTCACGCCAGTGCCGCCTGGTCGGAGCCTTAGCGCCGCGCACCCTGGCGAACAGATACATCGCAATTCCCGCAATGATCCAGCGCGCAGACGCCATAAAGAACGTTGGGATCGTCTCGATCGCGAATCGGATTCCCAGATAGGTTGATCCCCAGATCACGTACACGGCCGATAATGCGACCCAGATGGCAAGTTGCGACGGAGCTGCCTGACGGGTTACACCTGCCGTCGAAGCAGCAGTGCCGGCTGGAAAAGCCGGTTTCTGCATCTGAATTCGTTGGGCAGAGTTGCTCAAGCGTCCCTCGCGATTTGGAATGAGTTTCTAGCAAACAACCAATCTCAAGAATAAGGTTAGGCGCAAGTTAATTATTGCAAAATTTTGTTAATGAGCTACTGCTCTGTTGCTGCCCTTTTGCAATGCTTGACCCGATCAACCGAAAACTGCTTGCGCTCCTGCGCCAAGACACTCGACTCAAATATGCCGATCTCGGAAAAGAAGCCAACCTGTCTCCTCCGGCGGTTTTCGAGCGAGTGAAAAAACTCGAGAAAAGCGGCGTCATCCGCCGTTACACCGTCGAATTGGATCCAGATCCGTTAGAGTTGGGGCTTTGCGCATTCATCCAGATCCGAATAAGCCCCGGACCTCTAAACTGCCACGACATCGCTCGCGCACTGGAACCATATCCTGAAATCCAGGAAGCGCACAGCATTGCCGGCGAAGACTGCGTTCTAGCCAAGGTCAGAACAGCGAACACCGCCGCTCTGGACGCTCTCCTGCAAAAGATCCGCGCCATTCCAGGAGTCGAGCGAACCCAAACAACGGTTGTTCTGTCCACCCAGTTCGAGCGTGGTGTCACCCCGTGAGGGGCGGAAAGCGCCGGGAACGCCGCAATCGCCGGGAGTGAGGAGAACGCCGGGAACGCCGCGAATTGAATCGCCTCCCCAGGAGCCAATAAGCGGCACTGGATACCACTTAAGCCGATGCTACCCGAGTAGGGATCTAGCCGGCGGCAGCCATCATCGAGAATCGCTCTTCCGATCCCGGCGATCGCGGCGTTCCCGGCGTTACCCTTGTGCCAGCAAGAACTGCTCCTTTGTATACTCAATGAACCGGTGTACCAGTGGCTCAAACGGTTCTTTGCGCCAGGCGACACCGAAACGGATTTTCGGACCGAAGGAGCGAATTGGAACGAAGGCAACACCCGGCGCAGGTAGCCGGCTGATATGCTCGGCAAATATCGAGATGCCAAATCCGGCAGCGATGTATTGAACACCGGTCCTGGCACGATCGACTTCCTGGACAATCTTTGGCTGAAAACCGGCTCGTTGAAATAGCCGCGCTAGCCAGGCGCGAAACCCGGGCGCGTTTTCTCGCATGGTGAAAATGAACGGTTCTTTCCGCAGTTGCTCGACACGGACCGACTCAGTCTTAGCCAGCGGATGATCTATCGGCACCGCAAGAACGGGCCTCTCTTCCGAAATGCATTCCATCCGTAATCCGCGCGGCGCTTTTTCATCGATCGCTCCCAGGAACGCGACATCAAGTCGATGCGTCAATAAAGCCTCCAACTGCTCCGACGCGAGCATCTCCACCAATGTTACCTCTACGTCCGGATACTTTTGACGGAACCGTTTCAAGACTTGAGGCATCGATTCGTGTGTATGCGAACCGATAAACCCTATCGCCAATTGACCGGTCTCAGCTCGACCAACTCGGCGTGCCTGCCTCGCGATCTCCTCGAGCTCGGCGATCGCTTTGCGTGCGCCCAACAGGAAGAGCCGCCCGGCCGCAGTCAACTCGACTCGCCGGCTGCTTCGTTCAAGCAAGGGAACCCCAACATCTTGTTCCAAAAGCTGGATCTGGGCGCTAACAGCCGATTGCGCAACATGCAGCGCAGCCGCTGCACGGGTGAAACTGAGTTCTTCTGCTACCGCTATAAAATAACGAAGGTGACGGAGTTCCATGGGCGGACCTATAGTGCGCCGTTTCCGGTCGACCGTCCACCGTTGGAAGTGGGGAGGGAACGGGATAGACATCGGTAACACTTTTGGGTCAACACATCGGTAACACTTTTGGGTTTAAGGGTTACATTTTTTGGGTTCTTTTTTCAGCGGAAATTTCTGCTGGTTTAGCGCACGGGAGGTCAATAGGCGAGGGCGTGCA
>Ga0126381_100005630_pt1 | contig 13820 bp, 8 predicted proteins | sample PanSoiMetPlot_28_FD_96465 | JGI IMG/M metagenome (GOLD analysis project Ga0126381, IMG submission 96465) | Tropical forest soil microbial communities from Panama - MetaG Plot_28 | ecosystem: Environmental > Terrestrial > Soil > Tropical forest > Bulk soil | place: Panama | collected 2016-02-17
GTTATGAGTGACTCCGGACAAATACCAGATCTCCGTCTGGCGTGTAGCACGGTTGAACAGCAGATAATCCGGATGGCCATCACGGTTAAAATCCGCAACGCCCGCCAGTTGCCAATTTGGCCACAGAGTCGGACCACTGCTACCACCGACGTGCACGTTGTTGTTCATGTACCAGACCGCTGTTTGATGAGTGCTGGCATTGTAAAGAACAAGGTCGGGATTCCCGTCATTATTGAAATCAGGTGACCTCGGGGTGGCTGGTCCAAAGGCGAGAAATCCAGTCAATCCGGAGGCAAAGGTGCTTCGTACTCCGCTCGGAGTGAATTTATAGATGCTGTCGCCGAAATTTGACACAAACAGATTGCCCGCGCTGTCACAAGCCAGTGGTGCAAAATCACTGAACCCGAGTACAAATGTGCTTCTAGCCCCGCCCGAAGTGATTTTATATATGACGCCGGTGTCGCTTGGGGGGTTAGAGGCTGATACGAACAGATTGTTCGCGTTATCAATGGCCACAGCCTCCGGATTAGTAATCGCTGAAGCAAATACGGTTCGCCCCCCGGCTGGAGTAAATTTATAAATGACGTCGTTATCGTAGTTCCTAATGTTCGCGGCAAATAGATTTCCTGCGCTGTCAAAGGCCAAGGCAGTTGGAAAGTCCAATCCGGAGGCAAAGGTGGTTCGTACTCCGCTTGGAGTAAGTTTATAGATCTTACCGGAGCCGATGATGGGGAACCCGAAGTCGTCCTGCTCGCCAGTCGTTACAAAGAGATTGCCTGCGTTGTCACAGGCCAAGCCCGCAGTAGTGTGGACTAATCCAGAGGCAAAGGTAGTTCGTGATCCACCTGGAGTAATTTTATAGATGTTGCCGCCAAAACCTGATACAAACAGATTGCCCGCCCTGTCAAAGGCTATCGCCCCAGACAACGACGAGAAGGTGCTTCGCACTCCACTGGGAGTGAATTCATAGATGTTGTCGCTGGCGACAAACAGGTTTTCTGCCGAGGCGTCGAAACAAATCAGAATGGCCGCTCCCAAATATGCGGCTCTGCTAAATAAATAAGCGACAACCCCATGGATCGAATTGAATGTTGTTTCTCTTGGTTTGTCTTTCATTTTTTGTGCCTCTCTTGGGTATCATTTTAGTCATTTCCACAGCAAGCGGACTGGAAGGCGAGATAGCCTGTTTGATCCATGACGAGGCCTGGCATCCGCGCAAAGACAGTGCGCACGCCGTTCGGTGTGTATTTATAGATCTTGCCGGTGTCTTCATCCATGACCAACAGATTCCCTGCGCTGTCAAAGGCCAGACCTAACGGAGCGCCCAACCGTGCAAAAGTGGTTCGCAGTCCGTTCCAAGTATATTTTAACACGTAGCCGCTGTTGTTGCCCCAAGCTGTTACAAACAGGTTGCCACCTGTGTCGAAGGCCAGAGCGTATGGGTAACTCAGCCCGGAAGCAAAGGTTGTGCGCGCTCCGTTCGGCTGGAACTTATAAATGTGGCCGTTGTCGCACGCTACAAAAAGGTTGCCTGCGGTGTTAAAGGTCAGACTTCTTGGACCGCTCAATCCAGAGGCAAAGGTGGTTCGGGTTCCGTTCGGTCTGAACTTATAAACGTGGCCACTGCCTGCATCCGACACATACAGATTGCCTGCGCTATCAAAGGCCAGGCCCGCTGGACCATTTAACGAGGCAAAGATCGTTCGCGTCCCGCCCGGAGTGAATTTATAGATGTGACCAGGGAAAGATGTGACATACAAATTGCCCGCGACGTCGGACGCTAGAACTTCAGGACCATCTAATCCGGAGCGAAAGGTACTTGTCACTCCTTGCGAAGTGAATTTGTAAATATGGCCAAGGTTGTGCGCTTCTCCACTATAGCCATCCGACATGAACAGGTTTCGCCCTGCGGCGCCGGAGCAGATTAGAATAGCCGCCCCCAAACACGTTGTACGGCTGATTAACTGAGCCAGTCCGCCGATGGCAGATTGGAGTTTTGTTTCTGTTACTGTGTTCTTCACGATTCTACCTTCCTTTCACCAAGCACTACCGGAAACGCGTAACGAGATTCCGAAATAATTTGAGTTGTCGGCAAAACCCGATGGACTGGGCGGCAAAAATCCGCCCGCCGATTTTCACCCGCGGGCGGAAACTTGTTTAATCGTTCGAGCTTTCGAAGTGTTGATTTAGATGACTGAAAAGGCTCACATAGTGCGTCATTTAATTGCAGCGGCGTTTGATTGGTCGACAACTCAGTTTACCGAAATGCGCGTGCCGTGTGTTGTAGACGTGCAATGGGCGACGACGTTTCCGCCAACAGGCGCATCGTAAAACGTTTGATCAACCGTCCCGTCGTAACTATTGCGGTCGTTACTGACAGTAAGTGTCTCGGTAAACACGAAGCGAACGCTACTTGGAACACCAGGGACACCACCCGGGGTCCATCCTACGTGGTGGATCTGCACCGCATGGCCTCTATGTTCCCAAGCCCCCATGCATACCCCCGGCGCGAACATCGGAGTTTCGATTTCCACGCCGTCATTGTGGAATTGCTGATAAGTAAAAAAGTCCGGAGGCAGGACTGGTGGTTGGCAGGAACCGATGTACTCCACCTGCCATAAACCCACAATTGGCGGATCTGCTTTCGCCGCCGGCGAAAAGGCAAAGCAGCCAAGCGCCAGCAGAATTGTTCCGAATCTAATGTTTAATTTTTTCATTTTGATTTTCCCTTTGTTGATTGTTCTGGCCTCCTTCGAGCTCGAAATCTTTCGAGCCAGTTGTGTCCGTTCACTAGTCACTACACGAAACGTGAGATGAGATTCCCAAATAGTTTGCTGTGAGCCTGATTGGCTCGTGCAGACGCCTCTCGCAGAGGTGCGGCTACACTTAAAAGCGCTTCGTCAAAGCCGCATACCAGACTCGCCCTCTGATATTGGCCTGCCGCGGGTCGTAGCCGTCTTGGAAGGCGTCACTGGCGAACGGGGGCGACAGGTCGAATACGTTGTTCATGCCAAGCGTGATGGTGGTGTTATTGAGCCATGCCCGCCAGCCGCATGTATTATACTCTGCGGTAGAGACCGGAATGACGTTCTTATCCTTATCACCGCTTGTTTTCGCATTCTTACCACCGTTCCTAGCATAGCCGGGAACGTCGTAAGGGGCTGTGGAAGCAGGCAAGCTGAAGGTGTAGTTCAGAATCAGATCCAGCGTCGTCCATTCACGGATTTTAGGATCGTCTGTATACTGCCCGACATAATGAACGGTCGCGCCAGCATCGAGTCCGCCGAGGTCGTAAAACAGGCTCGCGTACCAGCGGTTTTGCGGATACGAGCCAAATCTCACTCCTACGAAATCGCCATCTATATTGACTCTGGGCTGTGCCGGACCCTCTTGTCGGACAAAGCGAGCCAGGTAGTTGCCATCGAAGGTAAAGTTGAGCGTTCCGAGGTTGCCATGGCCGAAGATCGAGGTGTCCAGTTGATAGGAAACCGCGTAATCGAGACCTTCGGTGATATCCCGGGCCCCGTTGTGCAGGCTGGTGTCGATGCTCACGATCGCGCCGGTAGCGGGATCGCGCCGAATCCGCTCTGAAAGATCCTGAGGAACAACCAGAAGGTTGCTGATGTTGAGACCGACGACGGCGTTGCGCAAATCGATGTGGTAGAAGTCTGCGCTTAGAGTTAGTCCCTTGATCAATTTAGCTGGAGTCCAAACAGCGCCGTAAGTCCACTCATACGCCACTTCCGCGTTCAAGTTCGGATTACCGCCAACCGTTTGTTTGACAAAAGTCCCTCCAAAGTCCACCAAAAAATGCGCTTGCGAAGTGTACAATTCGGTAAGAGACGGAGCATGATAAGCTTCATTATAAGTCGCGCGTAACGTCAGCGACGAATCGACTGGCTGCCAGCGAAGGAAGAACTTCGGCCTCTCCGTAGAACCGAAATCGCTGTAGTTATCAAATCGTTCCTGGTAGCCTAATTCCAGGCTATAGAGACCGGGACAGTTCCAGAAAGGGGTTGTCACCGGGACCCGGACCTCCCAGTAGATGGACCACACGTCCCGGCTCCCTATGGTTGAGACCGAGTCAGACACATTGTCCGCTCCCGTGAGGGAAAGAGGAGGTTTAATCGGGTTCGTGATTTGCCCCGAAGCAGTTAGCGCGTCAGGCTGATCTTTTTCGTGCTCGGCCCTGTGTTCACTGCCGATCGCGAAGGCGATGGGCCCGGCTGGAAGATTCCAGAGGTTGCCGTTTAACTTCAGGTCTTCGAGTATGAGCGAGGCTGTGCCGAAGCGCTGCGTGGTGACAAAAATTTTCTCAAGTACCGCGGGCGAGTTCTGGTTAAGGCCAAATGGATTGAATGCGGTTGCGGGATTGGTGTCAAGTAACGCGGCCCGCAGCGCATCGCTGTTCACCTGTGATCCAACGCGCTCGATGCGGCTATCTTCGCTATAGCGGAAACTGCTCTCCCATTGCCAGGTCTTAAAGTAATCGCTGAACTCACCCAAATTACCCCTGAGCCCACCTGTAAACTCATAATTGTGGGTCGTAATCTTGTCGGGACGCAATCCTGCTTCCAAAGCTGCGTAGCGCACGCCGGTGGTGAGCTGCGTTCCGGGCGGCACAGCACTTATTTGGGTCTCCGGATGTTTCGGGTCGAATCCCCCCGGCGACGTGTAATCCGGCACTGTAAATGGATTGAACGGGTTCTGAATCGGTACGCTAATGCCATCGCTACTGCCATCACTGTTGCGGCTTATTCCCAATGGATGCTTTGCATCCGTGAATACATCAGGCGTAAACGAGGCCGGCACAAGGGCGCCGTCCCAAAAGGTGCGCACAAACTTGAAGTCGCCAAACAACTCCAGGTATTGGTCACAAATCTTGTGGTCGAGAGAGCCATAGAGATATTCGCGATCCACGGGGGCCATTGCCGGTGTGAGAGCGTTGAAGTTGAAGAGTGGTTGATCCTTTGGATGACTGGATAGCGGTGCGTATTGCGGGTCGCTCTCTACATTTGGAAAGGCGTGTGCCTCGGGTGACCGCGCGCCGCCATTAAGCTGTGGCTGGTAAACAAAGTCCGCGACCCGGCCCGCAAAGTCGCCCGAGCGACTATCAAACCCACCAAAGCGGGTAAAGTCAGCATTGGACGAAATGTCGCGGTCGCGGCTGTAGATCGCGGCGCGATTGTACACCTCAGCGTAAACGACCATATCCGTCTTATCGTCACCGGTGCCGGCTAGCAGGTAAGCTAACTCTTCGCCCTGATCATTGGATGCGCCCAGGTTGGTGTTGCCATAGCTGGCATAAATCTCCAGGCCGCGAAATTTGTGGATCAACCAGACGTTGACCACGCCAGCGACTGCGTCGCTGCCATAGATGGAGGATGCGCCGTCCTTCAGAATGTCGATATGATCAATCAGCCCAATTGGAAACAGGTTGAGGTCAACAGTAGGATTGAAGACGGTGTCGCGGCCGACATCAAAACCAGCGAAGCCATCAGTCGCGAGCCGACGTCCGTCCTGCAAAACAAGGGTTTCTTTGGCAAAAAGGCCGCGCAGGTCGACTTCCGTTCGGCCATCACCAAAGACATTTATGCTGTCATTGATCGACGGTCCGTTAACAACAGGTAGTTTCTGAACAAACTCAGTGGCACTGCGTGCACCGAGTCGGAAGATGTCGGACCGGCGATAGGTATCGACGGGCTGCGGACCTACTTCTTCGGAAGTAGGAATGTTTGACCCGGTTACGATCACTTCGAAGGTGGTAGCAACAGGTTCACTGCCTGGCTGCGGCGTCGCCGTGGGCTCTTGTGCAATCGCGACAAGGGCTGGGCAAAGAACTAGAAGCCATCTGATAAATGTTGTAGCCACGCCCCTGTGGGGCGTCTGTATCTTCCAAGTCGAACATTCCAGACGGCGCACAGCGCCGTGGCTACAGTGCCCCCGTTGTACGAGACGCCTCCTAACAAGCTTGGAGGAGTTGTCGTTATCGTTATTAGCAGGGGGGCGCATTGCTGAGGAATCGCACTAATTCTCGGCGGGAAAGAGCGTTGATAGCTCTGATGGATTTGCCCGTGAATCTTGTAACCGACCGTCGAAATACGCTCGCACAATAAATCCGCCGTATCGCCGTCCCTCAGGGGAAGGCATTGGAATTTTCGGCCGCACGTAAGTTGCTTCGAGAAACCTTGGAGCTCCGTACTTCCACTCGCTGACAGAGGTAAGCCAACGATAACCGACTTGCGCGTTAGTTGGCATTAGCTTGTTATCCTTCGACAAGTCATAAAATGAGACGATGATTTTAACCGCATGACCATCGGGTGTGCCTGGTCGTTGTCTTATTCCAACTTTAAGAGTGAAATGACTCTGTGCCTTCGGATCGGTGGTCTCTGATAGCGTTGTGTCGGTGATCTTTAAAATCGTTTCCTGCGAGGCGTTGATTCGTTGTAACAGTTGAGGGAAGCGAGCATCAGAATGAAGTGCACGAAATTCAGGAAGAAACGCGACCCACTGTAATACTCCGGAATGCTCCGCATAGGCTCGTTCGAGTTCGTGAAAAGCTCCTTCCTTGTCACCCAAGGCGATAGAAACTGCGGCGATCAACGGCGCTGAGACATATCGTGTCTCTCTCGCTTGCGAAAGCTGAGATAGAATATTCTTCGCATCGTTCTCGCGGCCCATGCGCGCGTAAGTGATAGCAAGGCCGCTGCTCGGCAAACGAGTTGCTTCCTGCGCTTTGGTGTAAAGGGCAATCGCTTCGGGGAAATTGCCCTTTTCGCGATAAGCAGCAGCCAAAATTGAGTCCAGATAAAAGTAATTTGGATCGAGCTGCAAGGTCCGCTGACCTTCATTGATTGCATCGTCGTAGCGATTGTTTGCCAGGTATGCGGCTGTGGTGACGTAACTGGTAATAGGCGATACAGGATCTAATTTCTCCGCTTCCAGAATGAGTTGAAGACCGTCTTTCAACTCGCCGCGAAAGAGCGGGTGTAATCCCGCGAAAAGGTGAGCAGGCGCCGAGTTTGGATCGAGCTCCATGGCGCGCTTCAACTCCGCGTCGGCGCCTGCAAGGTCCCAGTCCAGGACACGTGTGGCTTCGCTCAGGTAGCAATGCGCCTCAGCGTCTTTTCGGTCGAGAGCGATTGCCTTTAAAGCTGCTTCCCTTGATGCAGGGTAAGCATCAAGAGGTCTTACGTAAACGTCGGCAAGAAAATACCAGACTTTAGCGATTCCAGTCCAAGCGCGGGCAAATGTCGGATCTTGCGCGACTGCACGTTGAAAAAAATCTAGCGCTCTGCGCAAATCTTCTTCATTGCTTTTGTTCGAGAAATAAAGTCCCTGGAGATAAAGGTCGTATATCTCTGTGTTGTGCTGTGTTTGAGCAGGAAGGCCGCCAGCGAGCTTAAGCTTAAGGGCATCAACAATAGAGCGAGTGATTTCATCCTGTACGGCAAAGACTCCTGCCAGCTCGCGTTCATAAGTTTGCGACCAAAGGTGAAACCCATTGCGTGTATCACTTAATTCTGCAGTAACACGAATGTGGTTACCATCGCGTCGCAAACTTCCTTCAAGCACATTCTGTACGTTTAGCCTCTTGCCAACCTCACTCGCGGCCATGCCGGTTCCTTTGAATGAAAATGACGACCTGCGACCAGTAACACGCAGGCCATCGACCTTCGACAGCGCGTCAAGGATTTCCTCGCTTATTCCATCGCAGAAATATTCCTGATCCTTAGCCTGGCTAAGATCCAGGAATGGCAGAACTGCTATGCTTTTCTCCGGAGGATTGAATGCTGGTGTCCGAAGGAGTTCGCTGCGAAATAGCCAGATTGCAGCCGCGCCTACCAGGAGGCCAGCAACGCCCGTTGCAACCAGCTTGGGGTTGCGTCGCGACCAGCGCCAGACGCGTGCCGGCGGTGAGACCGGGCGAGCGATAATAGGCTTGCGATCCAGCCAGCGCTCGAGATCGGTTGCGAGAGCTCCTGCGGACTGGTAGCGCGCTTTTGGGTCGCGCTCGAGGCAATGCGCACAAATCGTTTCCAAGTCTCGATCGAGCGAGTGCGCGAGCGAGCGCAATTTTGGTGCCGGAGTTTCTGAGGCCTGCCGAATTACGGAAAGCGGGTTATCGCCAACGAATGGTGGGCGATCCGTCAGTAACTCAAACAGAATCGCGCCAAGACTATAAACATCGGCGGCCGACGTAAGATGGGCGGCTGCGCCCTGAGCCTGCTCTGGCGCGATGTACCCTGCGGTTCCGAAACTAGTCAGGGATTTCGTAAGATCGGTGTTCGCATTCAGCCATTTTGCCAAACCGAAATCGCTTACGAAGGGTTCACCGCTTTCATCGAGCAGAATGTTTCCCGGTTTGAGATCGCGATGAAGAATTCCGCGGCTATGTGCGTACTCGACAGCACGCGCCACCTTCGCCATTAGCTCCACGCATTTGCGTGGGTCGTTGCGGAGAGAAGATGAGGCGTGATGCAAGCTTCCCCCCGTTGCGCATTTCATGCTAAAAAGCGGATTGCCGGCCTCGCTTTCGCTCACCTCGTAGATCGGAAGAATGTTCGGATGATCAAGGCTGGCTACCGTATCGGCTTCGCGGCGGAAGCGCGCGATCGTTTCATGCGAATCAGCCTGATAACTCAAGACCCGCTTTACAGCGACGATCCTTTGGGAGTGTCGTTGACGCGCGCGATAAATTACGCCCATCCCACCGCGACCGATCTCATCGAGGATTTCGTAATTGCCGAGGTGCCAATGGGTGTCCGGCACGTCAACTTCGGCCATTACGCTTTCAAAAGCCGCACTCGATACTCCGGCCTCTATTCCCTCGCATAAGAGACAACTCACGCAAATTCCGCTTTCGAGTCGCAGCGTTGCGCCACACTTCTCGCATTTTGGCGGGCCCTTGATTCCACTCGGGTGCGAACCAGGAAGCCTGCTCGAGTTGGTCATCCCAGTTACTCGGCTCCAGCTGCGAGAGCCGTGCAGAGGTATCGGATCTCGTCGTCCACCTCCGCAGGATCGGCGACGGTTTGGGCGACTTCATCCCGCAGCAACGATCGGTAACGCTGCCGTAGGTTGAACAGTTGTCTAATAACCGCACTCTCGGCGATTCCGAGCTCCGCTGAGAGGCGAGCGAATGAGACCTCATCGCGTTCCGCGGTGAGATAGGAGCTTAACGCGTGAAAAAGTCGGCGCTTGCCCTTACTTTCGCATTCCTCGCGAAGACGTCGCAGCGAATGCTCAACCACGGTCGCGGCCCAACGAAGGTCAAATAATCGCTCCGGTGGCAATGAATCGACTGCTTGAGCAGACATGGATAATTGCGATGGCGCTTCCGCCATCCAATCGTCCCAGCAAACAAATTTCACATCACCGCCATGCTTACGCGTGTGAGCTCTTTCGGCGGCGTTAATAAGAAAATTCTGGAGTGATTTACTTAAGAGTGACCTAAACCGCCCTCGATCGGGATCGGCGTGCCGAAGCCAACCAGGTTCCAATATCTTCACGAAAAAATCCTGCGTGAGGTCCTGCGCATCCTCCATCGAATAGCCGCGCCGACGGACAAACGAGAAAACCGGCCGCCAGTAGGTTCGGCAAAGCAAATTGAGCGCCTCGCGCGCCTTCTGTTCTCCATCCTCCGAGTGGGAAGCGGAAAGGATTAAACTCCAGCGAGTAGTCGCGAACTGACGCGGCGCGCCTGCGTCCTCCTCGCAGACTTGCGTGTTCACGAGCGAAGATTGTGATATCTCATTTCGTCTGCACAAGCCTAAATGGTAGAGATAGTTGCAGTCACGGCCACTGATTGCGCACGCCAAAAGCCTGCTGTTACAACAACTTCGCCTCGAGATTAATCTGAGATACGAATTTCACGAATTCACACGAAGGAGTCTTTAACGAGGTCTGTCTCAAATCGTGATCGTAAGATTGGTGAAAATTCGTGTAATTGGTGTCCGGCCTTAGCAGCTACAGCAATTTTGCTTCAAGATTGATCTGCGCGCCGGCAAGCACCACTGAGACTGGGCAGGTTTTCTTGGTGTGCTCGGCTTGTTCGCGAAATTTCGCTTCGTCAATTCCGGGAACTTCGGCTTCAGTTTTCACATCAATGGTGGTGATCTTTGGTCCGCCACCCACCATTTCCAACTTCACAGTCGCTGTAGTGTTGATGCTTTTCGCGGGATGGCCGGCTTTTTCGAGATTAGCCGCGAGCGCCATCGAAAAGCAGCCAGCTTCGGCTGCGCCGATGAGTTCTTCAGGATTAGTGCCCTTGCCGCTTTCGAAACGTGACAGGAATGAAAACGGTCCTTCGAACGCGCCGCTGCCAAGTTTCATCGTTCCTCTGCCCTCTTTGAGGGTGCCTTCCCATACCGCCGTTCCAGTTCGTGTTGCCATAATCAAGCACAGTGCCGTGTCTTCTTTGATTCGGCAACCCAGTGAAAGGCTACTTTCTCGATACCGAGTCGTTGCCACCGAATCTGGTTTCGACGTTCTATGAGCCGACTGTCATGTTGAGCGGAGCGCTGCAACGAAGTGTGAAGCATGAGGCCAGGCCTTCAAACATCTCTGGCTTATGCAGCCTCCAACATTCGGCTGCGAAATAATCAGAGATTGAAAGCCTGGCCTCGCCCCGAACGCTTTCGGGACTGCGTTGCAGCCTTCGCCTCGCTCAGAATGACATAAAGGAACGATTACGCCGCTTCTGGCGTAGCAGCGCCGGCCAACGGCGCGTCCTCATTGCGCTTCGCTTCAGCTAGAGCTCGTTGTTTCCGACCAAGCCAAATACCGAGTGCGCACCAACAAGCAACGACCGGTACCGCTATGTAACTGATTGTGCTTATTCCTAAACCGAGTGCTTGCATGCCGCCATAAGACCACGCCCCGAATTGATCGCCGCACCGATACCCGAATGTATCGATGAAGCTTTTCGCTTTGTATTTGTCTTCGCGCCGCAAAACGGTGAACAAGACCTCACGGGCTGGCCGCATGAAAGCGAAAGTGCTCGCGCGCCGCGCAACCTGAAAAACGGCCAGCACAGTCAGGACCGGCGCCACACCCATCGCGGCGAACCCAAATAAGCTAAGCACTGGCATGAACAACATCGTCACCGTCACACCGAGGAACTTCATCAGGCGACCGGTGAGGAATATCTGCAGCAGCAGCGTCAGTGTATTGACCGACAAATCAAGCTTGGCAAAAAACGAGGTGCGAGCAGCCCGATCAACAAACCCGACCTTGGTCAACTCAGCTTGTTGGAAGTAAGCCCAAGTCGAGGTCAGCGTGTAAAGCAAGATGAAAACAAACAGGCCAAAAAGGTACGGCGAGCGACAGATGCTGGTAATGCCCTCTGTGATACCGCCGCCGATCGGTTTCTCGGCGTCCGCCGACGCACCTCGATGTTGACCTCGAAAATCCGTAGGAAAAAAACGCACGCATTGAGCCGCAAGCTCGAGCATGGCCGCACAGATCAATAACAGGACGCCGGTGCTGACTCTATGAACGAGAGAAGCCGTTATGATTGGGCCGAGAATTCCGCCTAACGAACCGCCAACGGCAATGAAACCGAAGAGCCGTTTACCCTGCTCGGTCGTGAACAAGTCCGTCATGAATCCCCAGAAGACGGCAGTCGCAAAGAGATTGAATACGCTCACCCACACGAAGAAACATCCATCGATCCAGGGCTGCTTGCCGGGCGGCACGAACTGCATGAGCACAAAAAAAATGATCAGGTTCGCGGCGAAGAATCGATAGGCGATCGGAATGAATCTGCGTCGCGACATTCGCGCGACGATGGCCGAGAACAGCGCATTCGCCACGATCATCGTCACAAGCACCACGGTGAACATCCACCACAAGTTTTCAGAAAAATTGGCCCCGATGTTGTCGCGTACCGGGCGGATCACATAATAACCGGCAAGGACGACGAAGAAGAAGATGAAACCCAACCAAAGCGCCCGGACTTCGTTAGGCTTTACGTCAACGATCTTACGAAAAAGGCGGTTCATGGCTGGGGAGCGCACGCGCCCTCGCGTGCACTTTTCGGCGCCTCGCCGAAACGAAAATAGGATGAATTCATTTTAGGCAGTTTCGCGGGGGCGCGAAGCTCAGCACGCGAGGCGCATGCGCTTCCCGGAGTCATGATTTCTTCTTCCACGCCGCGAGCACTTCCGCTTCGCGTTCAGGTGAGAGACCGGCTTTCGGATGGGCTTGTCTGTCGGCCGGCAGGGATTTGAACCAGGCAAGCGTATCGCGCGCGGTGACATCGAGCGGTCGAAACGTCAGGCCCTTGCTCAAGGCGCGACTGATGTTCGTTCGCGCAACCGCACTATCTTTCCCAGTCCATACCGGCATGTCAGACCAGGGCTGCACTTTCTGCTCAGTCAAAAATTCTTCATTTACCCAGGTAAACTTCGCGTCCGACTTCAATGCGCTCTTGATTCCATCGAGCATTCCGCCGATGCCGAGCGGCTTAGCAGGTCCGGTCGCGTTGTAGGTTCCGGTCTCACGGTTCTCGGCCATGCGAATGGTCCATTCAGCAAGATCACGTGCATCGATGAACTGGACGGGATCGTTTGGGTTTCCGGGCGCCAGCACCTCTCCGGCACGATTGATACGCACAGGCCAGTACGTAAAACGGTCGCTCTCGTCCCGAGGTCCAACGATTAGTCCGGGACGAATGACCAAAGTTTTTCCAGGAAACCATTTCTCGGCTTCGCGTTCCGAGAGCGCCTTTAGTGGCCCGTACGTTTTGAACCCGGATGCGCGCACCGCTTCAATCGTCTCCTTGTATGGATCTGCGCCTTCGTATTTTTCTGTCCGCGCGTTCTCATCAGGCCCCTGCTTCGGCTCGCCGTAAACAGAAATAGTCGAAATGAAGATGTACCGATCAACGTTTCCTTTCAGCACTTGTGCCGCGTCACGCACCCACGCGGGCAGCATCGTCGGATTATCGATCACCACATCCCATTTTCGATTTTTCAGCGCCTCCAGATTGCCGTTGCGATCGCCAACGAGCTGCTCGACTTCAGCAGGCAACTCGCCGGGATGCGTCTTGCCCCGGTTAAACGTGGTCACCTTGTGTCCACGACTTAGCGCGTATTTCACCTGATACGGACCAGTGAATCCGGTACCGCCGAGTATGAGTATGCGCATTGGGGTTGGCGTCTTCTCAGCAAAGATAGAAGTTGTTGTTGCGCGCAACGCAAGCGCGGTCGCGGCGGATACTTGTATGAAACGACGACGATCCATAGAGGCATATAAAGCCTGTAAGGCATCTGTGCCAGATGCCATTGGCGTTTCACAGAATGGAGTCAGCGGGAGATCAGCGACATCGGCGGGAAGCCTGAAAGATGAGCGAGTTGGCGCGAGCGAATCAAACGCCCTACAGTGCGAATCGTGACGCGACGTGAAGCCGCGAAAATAATTGGCACTGCTGCGGCGGGTCTAATCGTGCCGACTGATGCATCGCAGAGTCAGGCGAAAAGCGAACCATCAGCGATGCTGACACGCCCAATTCCCTCCTCAGGCGAAAAACTACCGGTCATCGGCCTCGGAACATGGAAGGCGTTCGATGTCGATCTTAATGCGGATATCCGGAGGCAGCTGGAAGATGTTCTGTCGCAGTTTGTAAGGGTCGGCGGCCGAATGATTGATTCCTCGCCGATGTACGATCGCGCCGAGGAAGTGATCGGCGATCTCACGTCTACTCTTGGGATGCGCGAGAAGCTGTTTTTCGCGACCAAAGTTTGGACCGAGGGAAAACAGAGCGGAATTCAATCAATGGAACGTTCCATGTCGCTTTTGCACGCGAACAGAATCGA